>Ga0210400_10000173_pt1 | contig 81959 bp, 55 predicted proteins | sample IncBWH26MmetaG_FD_155456 | JGI IMG/M metagenome (GOLD analysis project Ga0210400, IMG submission 155456) | Forest soil microbial communities from Barre Woods Harvard Forest LTER site, Petersham, Massachusetts, United States - Inc-BW-H-26-M | ecosystem: Environmental > Terrestrial > Soil >... | reverse complement strand
ACGTGTCGCGTCCACCGGTTGGCCCACCCACAAGATCTGCGCGTGCGGGGCGGACCTTGGATTCGGGTAAAGATCGGTAAGCCTTGCGCTCGCTTGATATCCCTGCTCTTCGAGTTCCTTCAGGATCGCCGGCATCGGGCCGCCAGACCCCGAGCAAAGGTCGAGGATCTCGGCCGGTTCACCGCGACGGAAAACGGTCGATATTTTTCCCGCCCACAGCGCGGGCAGCGGAAAAAAGCGGTAAGCTACCGCCAAATAGGCCGTCTCGGCATCACGCAAGAGCTGCGGAAACCACGGCTGGTCGCCAAACTCGAACAAGTGGAGCCGCCGCATCCTCCCCATTATGGAACCAACGACTTTCATTGGTTTAGGGTGTCAGTGGACCGCGACCGGGCGTCTATTCTTGGCGCCGAAACTTCGTGTTCAGCCGCCATCCGCAAGAAAGGATGTGTGTCTATTAGAGTCGCCTCGTTGACCGCTGTTGCGATGAAGACGTTCATTTAGTGCGCCGAAGTACGAGCCCTGGGGTGCCTGTTGTGTAGTGATATCGGCAGGTGCCAGTTCTAGCGAATGAACCTGCCGTAGCAGGTGGCGAAACATCCGAAGAAACAAGCGGCGGAGAGCTTTACGACATTGAAAAAAGGGGTTGAGATCTCATCGGATATCTCATAGATTTTTACCGCTGAAGTCCCCGGTCCGCATGTGGGAGCGGTCCCTTTCCCCTTCAGCGCAGAAACTCTCCAAAATGTCGCTGTTTGGGATCAGACGTTCTGTGAACGTTATGGTGATCGGCTTCGTCAGGATGTTGGGATCTTCGACGGTCGTCTGCACGTCCATGTGGCCGAAGTCACGACGGTGGAAACGCTCCTGAACGCGCAGTGCCTCGCTGCGAGGAAGTCCGTTGACATCCATCCAGCCCTTGTCGTTGAATCCCGCCGTATCGACCACCAGCACATCTCCTTCCCATTTACCCGTCGAGTATCCCATCCATGTCGGAAAAGGATCCACGGGGAGTTTGCGCCCATCCGTGTGGATTTGGCGAAAAACTCCGTTTACCTCATAAAAAATTGCGATCGCTGCCGGAGTCTGGAATATTTTGAAAGGAAACCCGATGAGTTCAATAGCCGGCACGCCGAGCGGCAGACAGTGAGACATCGGAGTATCCATTGTCTGACGGCGTTTCAACGCCAGAGCAGCAGCGCCGGGTCGAATCGGCGCTTCCTCGTGCTGGAAGTCCACCAGTAGGTTGTGGAAGTACTTGGAGAATGTGCGGGGGTCGTCCCCTTCCACGACAGCGGCGCCAAGGTGCCCGAAGATTCGTTCGATCTCACCGGCCGGCGGAGGCTCGATCTGCCAGACTCCCGAAAGGTCAGGCTTTCCCTTCCGGTCGCGCGGCGTCTTTGCCGACAGGTCCGGCTTGCCGTCCCGAGTCATAGGGGTCCCTGGCTCCGGATAGTTTAACCACTGGGCGTTTGCAGAGATCATCGTACCCATTAGGGCGATCCCCAACCCGAATGTTCGAAGGCTCATTTTTTGCTCCCTATTTCCATCGAAAATGTACGGCACCAGGATGACGGTTAGCGTCGCAATTGTACTTTTTGTACGCCGTAGCTCGCAACCGCGCGTTTCGCGTGCCTGCTATTCTTTGACGTGGATGCGATTACTTCCAGGTAGTTGGATGCCCTCAGACCGTTATCCACCATTATCGGCCTTACCCAGATTGAGCGCGAAGAGCATATTCCGAGGAATCAACGCTCAACGATGAGCGCTTGACGCAGGGCAGCGAGAGGGTATGAACTTCCCGCTACTTTCCGGTGTGCACGGCGCACGGTCGCGATGATCTTAAGCGACTTATCACGGTCTTGCACCGGAACGGATCTCGAAAGAACGATACGCAAGGAGGCTTTTCGATGGCTACAAAGACATTTGTCCATCTATCGCTGTTTGTCGTTTCAGTGCTGTGCCTCTGTGCGGCCGTCTCCGCCCAGCCAGCGACACCCAACTACCAGCTTATGACCACCATTCCGGTTCCGGGAGGTTTGGCAGGCTTCGACATCGCCTGGATCGAACCCAGCAACCAGCGACTCTATTTGACTGATCGAACCACCAAGAAAGGAACCGGCCGCATCGACGTAATTGACACTCAAAATAATAAGTTCCTGTATACGATTCCGACGAATCAAAGCGAAATCGCATTTACCGGAAACACCCCGGCTGCGACCCCGGGATGCACCATCAGTGGACCAAACGGCGTCGTGGCAATTCCCCAGATGAACCAGCTTTACGTAGGTGACGGCGACAGCACGGTGAAAGTCGTGGATCTGGCGGCCAGGGCGGTTGTGGCGATCATTCCGACTGGTGGAAGTTGCCGCGCGGATGAGTTGGCTTACGACCCGCTCGACCACATCATAATGATCGCCAACCCAGCGACAAGCCGCCGTTTTTGACCTTTATCTCTGCGGATACGCAGAGCGTGCTGGGGACCTATACCTATCCAAGTACGCAAGTCGGACTGGAGCAGCCCGTGTGGAACCCGCTGACAAGGAGGTTCTACATTTCAGTGCCTGCGACTAGTACAACGCTGGGCAGCGTCGACGTTTTCAACCCGACTACGATGATGCGCGAGCAAAGCATTACAACGTCCGCATGTAGCCCTGCCGGTTTGGTGCTGAGTCCGGCGCAACATCTGATGACTTCTTGTGGAGTGGTCATTGATGCTACAAACGGGAATCTGCTCACTGCGACGCAGGGGGTGAACACCGACGAGCTTTGGTATAACCCCGGCGATAACCGTTACTACTTTGGAGCACCCAGCAACTCAGTCGTGGACGCCAACACGAATCAGGTGATCGCCACCTTTCCGAGCACGGCCGGCCATACGCTCGCGGTCGACCCTATCAACAACCGCGTGTTCGCGCCCCTAAGCGGCGTGGGGATCAAGGTGTTCGCAGCGCAGTAGCTGGACGGGGCTGCGAAATGCGAGATACATGGAACCGAGCGGCCGACCGCCGCAGTTAACAAGTATTGTCGGTAGCCCTCTGAAACGTTCTCCCTGGTCAGTTCTCCGAGTTGCCGACCATACGTCCTTGTGGTTGGTAGACGCTGCGGCGTTTATCGCGGTAAGGGTAATGGAGCGATGGCCTACTACTTTGCGCAATGCTGCTTCAGAAATCGGAAGACATCATCGGCCCAGACGTCGGATCCAAAATAGCCAAAGGTATGGCCGTCTTGAGGCGAGTTGCCGTACCGGGGGAAAAGTTTCACCTCATACGTCTTGTTCGCGTCCTTCATCACTGCTGAGAGAATCTTGCTCGGCGATAGGTCATAGTCGTTCGCGGCTTGGAAAAAGAATATTGGCGCATTGGCATTTCGAACCGCACGAGTCATAAGCGATCGCAATTCGGGCGCCTGCGCCCAACTTTGGGCGCCCCCCGCTGAATCGATCGCCGCACAGTAATTCCCTCGTTCCGCGCCCAGGACAGCCTCAATGCCTCCAAACGAATTTCCGGCCACAGCAATACGATCCGCTTGGACGAAGCCCTGCTTTCGTAACCACGTAAGGGCCGCTAACTGATCGTTTAGGTGATCCGTCTCCAGCAATCGGACCATGGTCTCAGCACCCGCGGAGGTGCCGCCATTCTTCTCGGCTGCCGCAATCTGATCACCAATGTACGGACCCGCCGAGGCGCTCAAACCTTGGCCTCGCCGGTAGGGTCCAAAGAACACCCATCCATGGCTTGCGAACACCGGACCGAGTGCCTCGAATGCATCTCTGCTCAGCATGCCGGCGGCGCTTCCGTGGTTATAAACGACCGCGGGAAATGGCCCCTTTCCTTCCGGCCTGTACACCACTCCGTGAAGGGTGATCTCCCCGCTGGGAAACGCGACGATATCTGCCGCGGACAGAAGGGGCGAAAGCAGAAGGATCAATGAGCCAAGTTTGTTCATCTCTTGGTTGATTCTAGCTTTGAATGGTCGCTGATGGGCGCGTGCCGACACATAGCTTATGAGTACCCGCGACGGATTCAGGGACGGTTTCGCCGCCTAACGCCCATATCGCAGACTCGGCTAGTTGCTCGGACGAGCCTGTCACAAAAGGACGAGGCGCCTGATACGGATCATTAACGGCACCGTGCGCGCCGGGGTTCAATTTTCCCAGAGCGCAGTTCGTGGCCGCCTTTCCTATTTGCCGACGATTCATAGAAGTGGATCACGATAAACACTGCGGCGTGTGGCTGGCGATCACGCATGAAAGACTTCGGGCTGGAATCGCTCAGCACGCAACAACTATGGATAGGTGGCACTAAGGGGATCGAGTCGGCACTTCCTGGTTGGACCCCCGGTTCAGGTGAGCTAAGCTTAGACCTTATGATGCGGCGATGCCTGTCGCGGGTCACGTCTTTACTCACGACGGCTCTGGTCATCCCGCTCGCGTACTCGCAACCTAGTGGCCTCATCGCTCGATTCGATGACTTTCTGACTAAAGCGATGGAGCAGGACCACGTTCCCGGTGGTGCTGCCATAGTGGTCCTGGGCGAGCGAGTTCAATACGAGAGGGCGTCGGGGTTGGCTAGTCTCGATACCGGACAACCGATGACCGCGGAGACCCTGTTCCGCATTTCGGGCCTATCGAAGGTGACAACAGCCGTAACACTGGCCGTCCTCGCGGCAGAAGGCAAGCTACAGCTGGATGCGCCAATCGGGGAGCAATGGAAGGCTGTCCCCGGATTCCTGTCACGCCTCACGCTCCGGCAGTTGGTCCAAGACCGCGCCGGGATACGAGATGAGCATGTGAACTTTAGCGTTTCAGGCCGCGAGAGTCTGCGCCAGTACATTCTTCGCTGGGACGACAAGTATGTGATCGCCGGGCCGGGCCGCTTTCGCTCCCATTCCAGCGCCGGCGCGAATCTTGCAGCAGCGGTCGCGGAGCAAGTGGAGGGTGCCGATTTTGCAGACCTGCTAGACAGCCGTCTGGTTCAACCTTTGGGCATGCACAGGACGACCCTACGTGTATTGGAGGCCATGACGTATCCGTTTACGCAAGGCTACGCCGTGGACGGAGGCAGTCCGGTGATCGTGCGACCATTCGCGGCCAACTGGATCGGATGGCCCTCCAGTTCCGTGTTTTCTTGTGCGCGTGATAGCGCCATCCTATTAGGTGTGTTGGTCAACAACGGGCGTTGGGATGGTAAGCAGCTTCTGCCAGAACGTGTGGTCCGCGAAACTCTGTCCCTCCTGGAATCATCTGGCGACGGGAGCTTTGTGGGTGGGCACAGTTGGTTTGACGGCCGGTCGGACTTCGTCATCGTGCCCCAACACCACTTTGGCGTGATTTACCTGCGGAACGGAGGCACGGCGCGGGTCAACGTCACAGCCGCGGCGCGAGCAGCGTGGCTTGGCGAAACCATACCTCCTCCAAGTGAGCCGGAGTCTGAGGACCTGGGGCCGGACGAGATGCAAAGACTCGCCGGGGCATACTGGAATGAGCACACACTTCAACTGGCGGTGCGTGGCGGAAAACTCTACTACCGCGATCAGGGGGCGTGGTACCTCAGAGCATCGGAGTGGGCTCTAGTTCGAAAGGCAGGCGAACACAGATACGTGGCTGGCCCAGCCGGGACCGATTTTGCCGCCATTCCAGATGCGAATGGGAACGCGCGCTATCTCAGAGTGGGCAGTCGAGTATTTCGCCGCCAGCCCTCCGGCAACGCGCAGCTGCACTAGTTGCAAGGCGCAGGAACTCAGCGGGTTATGCAATCAACCGACTTCCAAGGACAGCTCGATAATGGACATTATCGGTACCAATTTCACTTCGCTGTCAGCGCGCTAGGAATCCGAGAACTCCGCAAGTTGCTACCCGATGCCAGCACCTCGCACCGGTACCGATTTTCGTTTCGACCGGTCACACGCGCCGCGCTAATTTGCACCGAACGACAAAGCAATGGTTGCCATGGCGGTGCCCGCCTGCGAGATCCACTGGTCGTGATCGTAGGGGAAGCCGCTTTGGAAATAAGGCTGGAAGCTGAACGCACGCGTGACCACGTGCCATGTTCCATCCTCGTGTTGCGTGCGGAGGAGGTAATCGATACCCGTGCGGTAGACGGAGTCGGACACCGGCATGCCCGATTCATGGAGCGCCCATAACGCTTCTCCCGTGGCGTACGCGTCTGCGGGGAGATTATCCGTCTGACCCCAGCCTCCGTCGGGCCCTTGTTTCGCGACCAATTCCTGAACCCGATTTGACGGCGCCTTCCGTCCAGCCCACGCGATGCCCAGAAGCTGCATCGTGCGATCCTCCATCGTGCGCGGCTCTGCTTTTTCGAGCCAGTCGGCGGCGCGCGCGACGCGGTCGTCGAACTCAGACCTGCGGCCTGGAATAGAGTACAGCCTCAGCGCACGAATCCCTTTGGCGGTATGTGAAAATCCACCATCCTCCAGCGGGGGCCGGGCAGAGCCGTAGTTTGGCCAATCGCCCTCCTTGCGCTGCATAGCGGCGACGTGGTGCACAAGCGAATCGATTGCGAGCGTGGGCGCGACGCCGGAGCCGGCCATCTGCATCAGCGAGAACTGCTGCGAGTCTACGCCAGCTGCGGGATCTTGAACTTGAAAAAGTTGCTGCTCGATGCCGCCACGCAAAGTGGCTGTGGCTCGGGCTTCGCGGGTTTCGAGTTCGTAGTCGGCCTGAATACCACGGGCTCTTGCCGCCGAAACAGCGAGTCCGTTGAGATGCTGCGCATGACAACCCAAACAGCCGCCGTTCGCTAAGAACCTAGTGGCAGGTCCCTGCGAACTCGCCATCGCTTTCGAGACGGCTTCCCGAGCGGTATAGCGCGGCTTCGCGGAAGATGTTTGGACGGCTGCCTTCATCGGAGACAATCCGAATAACGGCAGGATCGCTGGGTCGTTATAGCGCCGGACCCAATCGAGCGCGGGCTCGCGTTTCGTCCCCTTGGCGAGCAGCAACTCTACGATCTTCGGATTCGCATGGTCGGTCGCGACAGCGAAGACAAGCGGCGTACCGCCTCGAACATCGACAGCGTTTATGTCTGCACCGGCCTTCACCAGCGCCTCAACCGCGTCATAGTTGGCCTGGGAGGCGGCCAGTTGCAGCGGAGTCAGGTGTCCGAGTCCGATGGGGCCGTTCTTAACAATTTCCAAAGTGTCCGCACTCCTGACGTTCACAGCGGCACCGTGATCGAGCAGTAATTTGACCATGGGCGCATTGCGGTCGCCGTTATTTGCAGCGGCCATCAGGGCCGTGAATCCTCCCTCGTCCACCGTGTTAATGTTGGCGCCTTTTGCGAGTAACAGACGAACGAGTTCGATGTGATTCGAAGTGGCCGCCTGCTCAAGTACACTCATACCGCTCTTGTCGCGCGCATTAACATCGGCACCTTTTTCAATGAGAAGCCTGGCGGCTTCCGTGGCTCCATCGTAGGCCGCGGCGATCAGGAGCGGCGTGCGGCCAAGACTCGACCTCGCATTGACGTTTGCCCCTTTCGATAGAAGCAACCGTACCTTGCCCGCGTCGCCCGCGCACCACATCAAGGGAGTCGCGGCAAATCCGTTGGCAATGTTGGGGTCTGCCCCAGCATCGAGGAGCAGGCGCATACTGTCCAAGCTTCCCAGCGCGGCAGCATACATCAGCGGCAAGTTACCTCGGGCGTCGCGGGCTTGGGGACCGGCATCGCGTATGAGTTGTCGAAGCACCGCAAGATCGTTGTTGCGGATTGGCAGGTAAAACGGGCTATTTTCGGCGGACTGACTGAGCAGAGCGCTTGCGATAGCGATCAGCGCGACTCTTGGTTTCATAGGTCCCCTTAGCCAGAGGATCGTACCACGTACGTTGGCTCAGGGCCAGGTCTCGGCGGGTTACGAACGGGATCGATTCACTCGGAAGGAAGCTCGACGCCCGTTAAGTCGCATTAACGGCAGGACGCGTGAAGCTCCCCAGAACGCCGTTTCTCGCCAATCTCCGAGTGGCCGCCCATTCGGACGAAGCCAACACCAATTTCCCAGAATCGGACCTCTTGGGCAGTGAGTATTTTCAAGCTTACCCGTCAACCGACCGGATCTTGGTAGCATAGCGATGGATCATCGAGCGTTGCGTCACCACTCGTTCACGAGCGGCCCTGGAAAGGAACAATCTGCCATTCAGCAATGAAGAGATTTCAACCCAGGGTCGATCGCCGTTTCGGAAAGCAGGATCGGCGGCAGCTTCACGTGCTTTACGAAGACGATGCCGTTGTAGTCCTCAATAAGCGGGCAAAACTGCTCGCGGTGCCCGCGGATGACTCCGATACCCCATCTGCGCTTTCTATTCTTTCGGCAGAACTGAAATCAAGGAGGCAACGGGCCTTCGTCGTACATCGCATCGATCGTCCCACGTCTGGGATTCTGCTCTTCGCAAAAACCTGGCCAGATCGAGAAGCACTCGTGCAACAGTTCATCCGACACACCCCGGTGCGGGAATATCTCGCGGCAGTTCGTGGTCATCTCCGCTTTAAAGAAGGGACTCTCGTTCACTACTTTCGGCAAGAAGGAATGTTGCAAAAGGTGACCACAGAAAGCGATCCAAAATCGACCCGCGCTGAACTTCGCTATTCCGTGGAACATCGCCTTAGGGGCGCATCTCTCGTCCGAGTCTCGCTGGTGACAGGATTACAGAATCAGATCCGTGTTCAGCTTTCAGCGATCGGCCATCCGGTCATCGGCGACAGAAAGTACAATCCATCAGAAAAGCTGGAACGGCGAATTACTCGCGTCGCTCTCCACGCGGCGCGTCTTCAGTTCATTCATCCACGTTCGGGAGAGAGCGTCTGCTTTGACTGCGAACCTCCTCCGGACTTTCAGGCTCTTCTTCAGACATTAGGGTTCCCAATCCGCAGGAGTCGATGAAGCTGCCGCCATGCAATTCGCAGCTGCGGAGCCGTTCCCGGACAGGACACTACTCCGCCTCCGGTTCCGGCGTCCTAGGCGTCAAGGAATGGATCCGAATTCTGACTCGTGGTCCAGAAGCGGCGTTCTGGGAAGTTACGATGTGCTCCGAGACGCGCTACACGGACCGAGCCGTCGGGTAAGCGCGACGGGTTGAAGTAGTCGGTCACGCTCCAGTGGCGATTGGAGGCCACTGGTCATGAACCAAAAAACTAGAAGCGAGCGGAAACGTGTTACTCCTAAGGCGATCCTGCGATTGCCGGACCTTGACGTCGCGAAGTCTGCAGTCCTCAACAGCCTTTCTTGTCCCGACGCCCAACGCGGTTACCGGCATGCGATCGACGAATTCGTGGATTGGTATTGCTCGGAGCCACGGTTGTCGTTCAGCAAGACAGTAGTGGTCCGATACCGGATGCATCTGGAGTCGCGCAACCTCGCACCAGGCACGATCAACCTTCGGCTCGGAGCAGTCCGCCGTCTCGCGTACGAGGCTGCGGATTGCGGACTCCTGAGCGCCGACTTGGCAGCAGGAATACGCCGCGTCAAGGGCGTTAAGAAACTCGGGGTGAGGTTTGGCAACTGGCTGACCGCAGACCAAGGCCAAGACCTCTGGCAGGCACCCGATCAAGAACGAATGAAGGGCAAGCGAGATCGGGCGTTACTCGCCGTCCTTCTGGCTTGCGGACTGCGGCGGCACGAACTTGCTGTTCCGACCGTGGATCACCTCCAGCAGCGTGAAGGTCATTGGGCAATCGTTGATTTGCGTGGGAAGGCCGGTCGCGTTCGGACCGTGCCCGTCCCCGAATGGGTGCGGGGTCTCCTGAATGAATGGATGAACGCTGCTGGAATCAGAGGCGGTCGCCTTTTCCGTCGCGTTAGTAGCGCGGGGAAGGTCTGGGGCGAAAAAGTTACGGAGGCTCGTCTGGCACGTCGTTAAGGAGTTCGCGTCAAAGATTGGCGTGAACAAGGTCGCGCCGCACGATCTCCGCCGGAGTTGTGCTCGACTCTGCCGTGCCGCTGGCGGCGAGCTGGAGCAGATCCAGTTTCTCCTCGGCCACGTCTCGGTGCAGACAACCGAGCGGTACCTCGGCTGCACGCAACGGCTCTCATCCGCCGTCAACGAATGCATCGGCATCGAGCCAAAACCCTGAAGCATTCAGCTCTGGAAGGGTTGCCGACGATCCGCCCAACGGGTGGTAAACGTTACGCCGTCAGGGAGGATCTGTGCCTATGTCGCTCAGCATTTCAAACCTCTCGAAGGGCAGTCATGGAATCCACCTTCGTTGCGCGCCAGGCTGGAACGTAGCTGGCCAGCACGGCGACCGCAAACAAGAGCAGAGGTACAACCACAAATACCACCGGATCATGCGGCCGAACGCCGTACAGCAAACTCGCCATCATCGAGGCAGTGGATGCGGAAAGGATTACGCCGGCGATAATTCCGACGCCGGCAAGAACGACCCCCTTGGTCACGATCAGTTTCAGAATATCGGCGGGCCGTGCCCCCAATGCGATGCGCAGTCCGATCTCGCGTGACCTCTGGCCCACCATAAAGGCGAGCAAGCCGTAAATTCCAAGCGAGGCCAAGACCAGCGCCACGCCTGCGAAGCCGCCCACTAGATCGGCAGAAAAACGGCGTGAAGCCAGTGACCGATCAAGGACGTCGTTCATCGAAGAAACATTGAATACCGGCAAGCCGGGATCAATGCTCTGGATTTCACGCCGAATCTGTTGTTCGAGCAGGCTCGTGGGCAGAGAGGTCCGCAACACCACGCTCAGTCGCCTGCTGGAATCTTGATAGGTCGAAACATAGATGTGAGGAACGCCATCGATGTCGAGACCGTCACTTTTGATATCCCTAACAATACCCACGACGGTCGTCCACGGCTTGGTAGCGTCTCGTGCGAACCGTACTCGGCGGCCCAGCGGATCGCGATCCGGCCAATACTTGCGAGAGGTGCTTTCATCAATGATGGCCACCAGCGGTTTGCCGTCTTCATCGCCCTCGGTGAATGAGCGGCCGCGTAGGGGCGTCGACTGTAACACCTTAAAATAATCGGGGCTTACCCGAATTCTCTCGGCGTGCAGATCCTGCGAGGACTCGACCGGTCTATCTTCAATCGCGAAGCCTTCATTCGCTATGCCACCGACCGCGCTGGGGTTGGTATTGGTGGTCGGTAGAGCCGAGGTGATTGCGGCGAGTTCCACTCCCGGAATTGTCTTCAGGTGCCGCAGCAACTCACGACTAAAAGTAGCTCTGCGAGGAGTATCGAGATACGGATCCGTCTTTGGATCGTTGGGATTTGGAAGCTGAATGTTTGCTGTGACAAGTTGGGTTGGATTAAAGCCTGGATTTTCCTGCAACAGATCCCACAGCGTGCGCAGCAGCAAGCCGGCTCCCACCATCAGTATGACGGCGAACGCCAGTTCAGAGACGATTAGAACATCCCGCAAGCGGCCGGTCTTCGTGCTGTAGCCGGACCCTCGACCGCCTTCACGCATGCCCGAGGAGAGAACGGCTTTTGCCGAATGAAGCGCAGGAGCAAGTCCAAACACTAAGCCGGTAAGAATGGAAATCAGCAGAGCGAACGCCAGCACCACCCAGTCGATTCGTACTTCATTGAGCCGGGGAAGGTTCGATGGCACAAACCGCAGGATGAAACCCAAACCACCCACTGCTGTTGCGATTCCCGTGGCGCCGCCGATGAGCGACAGCAGCATGGACTCGGTCAGCATCTGGCGCACCATGCGGCCGCGGCTCGCCCCCAGCGCTAACCGCACCGCCATCTCTTGTTGCCGGCCCGAAGCGCGCGCCAAGAGGAGATTGGCAATGTTCAACGAAACGATGAAAACGATCAGGATTACCGCACCCAGCAACACCAGCAGCATGGGCCGGACCTTGCCCACCAAGGTTTCTTGCAGTGGTTGAATCTCAATTGTCCATTGCGCCTGCGGCGGGTAATCGGTGGGAAAATCGTGGCGTAATTGGGCGGCCATGGCAGTGAGCCGCGCCTGAGCTTGCGCCAGTGTCAGGCCAGGCTTAAGTCGTCCGATTCCAGATACTAAAATCCGGGTACCACGCATTGGCGGGGGAAAGGGAGTTGCGGTGAATCCGGCGGCGCAAAACACTTCCACGTCGCCGGAAACCGTCGGTCCAGGATGGCGAAATCCGGGTGGCAGAACCCCGATAATTGTATGGGGATCATTGTCGATCCGGATGGTACGGCCGAGAACATTCGGATCGGCGCCATAGGCACGCCGCCACAGGCCATCGCTGATCACGGCCACTGAAGCGAAACCAGGCGCGAAGTCCTGTGGACCAAACAATCTTCCAATTTGCGGGATCACACCCAGCATGGAAAAGTAGCCAATACTGCCATTGACCCCCTCGACACGCTCGGGCTGTTGGACGCCGGTCAAATCCTCGCTACCCTCAAAGATCGGGGTCACATCTTCAAATACACCCGCTCGCGTCTGCAAGTCATCCAGTTCGGGTTTGGAAAACCTAACGTCCCGCAGTCCTACGCCGGGCTCATTAAAGAAGACTCGTACCAAGCGGTCGGGATCGCGGTAGGGCAGAGAACGCAGCAACACGGCATTCACGATGCTGAAAATGGCGGTATTCGCCCCCACTCCCAGGGCGAGCGTCAGCACCGCCACGATCGTGAATGCGGGCTTCTTGACCAGCATGCGCCAGCCGTATCGCAGATCCTGAAGCAAATTTTCCATATGCTGCACGCCGCGCTCCTCGCGGCATTCCTCCTTCACTTGATCGATTCCGCCGACTGACAATCGAGCTTGCCGCCGCCCCTCTTCGCGCGTCATACCGGCACGGATGCACTTTTCGACTTGCTGTTCGAAGTGAAAGCGAAGCTCGTCGTCGAGTTCCGCTTCTACTGCGTTACGGCGGAACAGAGATCGCAGACGAAAAAGGATGTCGCTCAGCATGCCGGAATCTCCTGGGCGGTTCCGAGCACCTGGGCCATCGCGGCCGTCAGTTTAATCCAGGCGTCCCGTTCGACTTCGAGCTGTCTGCGTCCGCTTTTTGTCAGCTCGTAGAATTTCGCGCGCCGATTGTTTTCGGAAACGCCCCAGCGGGCCTTGATCCAGCCGCGCCGCTGCAAGCGATGGAGGGCGGGATAGAGCGAGCCTTGCTGGATGCGCAGCACGTCGCTCGAAATTTGCTGGACGCGCTCGGATACGCCCCAGCCATGCTGAGGTTCCAGCGCAAGGGCCTGCAAGATGAGCAAATCCAGAGTTCCCTGTGGAAGGTCGATACGGTGCGCGTTGAGCATCCACTCTCCTTTCGCTTCTACAAGGAGCGTATCCGATCTCTTGTCGAAGTGCAAGGGGGACTCGGCACGTGCGTGGCCGCGGTTCAGTGTTCCCGCGTTCGCGCGAACTTCAGGGCGGCGAGAAACAGAATCGCGCTCGCTCCGATCGAAAGCGCCATCTGGGCCCAAGGTATCGTATGCGTCCGGTCACAGAGACGATTAAATTCTCCCTCCGGGTAGTCCACGCGAAAGTTGGGCAGCGTTTACCAATCCTTCAACTCCGGTCGGATGACGCGCCACTCGTACAAAGCTCGCATTAGGTGAGGCGGGCTGGACCGCATCTGGGAAGTTATTACACATTATCGGCGCCTAAAGCTTCACCGAAATCGATGCTACCGATAATGTGTAATAACTGCCACAACCGGACTTCGGGACAGCATCGCGGGCGAGGCGGATCGCGCCGTCACCCGCCATACGGTAACCGAGATTGTAGACATCCGGGGCGCCCGACTGTGCCTGGAAGCCGTTATTGCCTCCAGTCGCCCAATGGAAATTGCCGCCGCGCCTCGCCGGTGTAGACGATCGCAATGGCGCCCGAGTCGGTGCAAATGTACTTAAATCCGTTCCCGCCATCGTCGATTACGAAGGAGTAGTGAGACGAGTGGCCGCCGAAACCCAGGACCGTGATCGTGCCGGTGCAATCGGCATTCACCGTATAGGTGCCCGCTTGGGTCCCGTGGCCTATATTGCCGTTTTGGCTGGAGGTGGCAGCGCCTGTAACATTGCCATTTCCGTCGAAGGTGAACGTGCCGACAAGGGCAAACGGGCCGGCTGCCATGGCGGGCGCGAGAACGGTTCCGGTATCTCTGCGAGAGAAGGTGCCCATCAGGCTGATGCTTGAGCATCCTTTGTCGGCCGCCTTCGCTGCGGGCGCGATGCTCAGGGCGAGTACGGCGATTGCTGCGATGGTGAAGGTCTTTGCGATGATGCTGCGTTTCATGATGAATCTCCTTTGGTTGGTCGATCAGGTGGCCAATCTGGCTCACCTGTCACGAATAAGGAATCGCGGGGCTGGAGGTTACAGCGTCCGGGGCGAAAGGAGTAAAATAGGCCCTGCTAAGATGCCAACCTGCCCTCAGTGCGAAGCGGAATTGGGTTCGGGCGATCCCGCCGGGCTATGCCCTCAGTGTCTGATCCTCGGCGCTTTCGAGAGTTCGGTTGGCACAGACGAATCCGGAACGAAAACCATCGACACAGCAACAGCGCTATCCAGTGATGACGACTTTGGCCGATATCGCGTTCTGTCGCCTATAGGCGAAGGGGGGATGGGCACGGTGTACCTGGCCGAGCAACTCGAGCCCATTCACCGGCGCGTAGCTCTTAAGGTTGTGAAGCTTGGTATGGACACTGCTCAGGTGCTGGCGCGCTTCGACAATGAGCGCCAGGCGCTCGCGATGATGGACCACCCGAACATCGCCCAGATCTTCGACGCCGGCGCGACCGCCAAGGGGCGCCCGTACTTCGTGATGGAGTACATCGAAGGCGCGCCGATCACCCAGTATTGCGATCGCAAGCGGATGACCACCAAGGATCGGCTCGCATTATTTCTCGCGGTCTGCCGCGCGGTCCAGCATGCGCATCAGAAGGGTGTGATCCACCGTGACCTGAAGCCGTCGAACGTCCTCGTGACCGAGCAGGACGGCGCGCCGGTTCCCAAGGTAATCGATTTCGGCATCGCGAAGGCCACCGACAAGTGGGCCATCGAGAACACGCTGCTCACGCAGTTCGGCCAGATCGTGGGAACGCCGGAGTACGCCAGTCCTGAGCAGGCGGACACGATGACGGGAGAGATCGATCAGGCCTCCGATGTGTATTCGCTCGGCGTGGTCTTATACGAGCTGCTGATCGGAGCTGTGCCGTTCGACACGGCCACGCTGCGCAACGCCGGTCTCGCGGAAATGCTGCGAGTGATCCGCGAAGACGAAGCGCCGTCGCTCTCGCGAAAACTTACGTCGATGGGCGCGGCAGCGAGCGACGTTGCCGCGCGCCGCCAGACCGACCCGGTTTCGCTGCGCCGCCTGGTGGATGGCGACCTGAACTCGATCACAATGAAGGCGCTGGAGAAGCCTCGCGAGCGGCGCTACGCTTCGGTGTCAGATCTCGCGGCGGATATCCAGAGGTACATGGAAGATCGGCCGGTGTTGGCTTCGGCGCCGAATCGCCTCTATCGAGCGCGCAAGTTTTTTCGCAGACGCAGGCTAGGTGTTATCGGTGCAGCAGCCGGGCTCGCGTTCATCCTGTTAGGCGGAGTGACCGCTTGGTCGCTCACGCATTCCGCGTCGAGACCCAAGCTGACCGATAAGGATACCCTTGTCCTGGCGGATTTCGATAACAGGACGGGCGATCCGGTATTTGACGACACGCTGCGCCAGGGACTATCGGTGGAGCTTCAACAGTCGCCTTTCCTCAGTCTGATTGGGGACCAGCAGGTGCAGAAAACGCTGGCACTGATGGGACAGCCGAAGGACGCGAGGCTCACTGCTGATGTCGCGCGGCAAATTTGCGAACGAACCGCCAGCGCCGCGGTCCTGGAAGGCTCGATTGCAACGCTGGGAACCGAATATGTTCTGGGCCTTCAAGCGAAAACCTGCAGCACCGGAAAGATCCTTGACCAAGAGCAGGCCCAGGCGGCCAGGCGAGAGGATGTCCTTAATACCTTGAGCCAGATCGGCCGCAGGTTCAGAACCAGAGTTGGCGAATCGCTTGCGACGGTGGAACAGCACTCCACGCCGCTACAGGAGGCTACCACATCCTCACTCGAAGCTCTCAAGGCCTACAGCACCGGAATCAAGGCACTCATACCCGCCGGAGATCGCGCAGGTATCCCCTCCTTCCGTCGCGCTGTCGAAATCGATCCCCAGTTCGCCATGGCCTGGGCGAATTTGGGGCTCTCCTCCGGCGTTAGTGGAGACTCCGCGTTGTCGGCTGAGAGCGTCACAAAGGCCTGGCAACTCCGGGAACGAGCCAGCGATCGGGAGAAGTTTTTCATCGACTTTACATACGACCGGCAGGTGACGGGAAATCTGGAAAACGCCTACCAAACCCTCGAGCTGTGGCGTCAGACTTATCCTCGCAACGACGGCCCACCAAGTCCCTACGATTTGTTAGGAGGCCTTGCCGCCCAAGGGACAGGCCGATTTGAAAGAGGCATCGAGATATCCCAGGCAGAAATCGCAACCCATCCCGACGTTACCTACGGCTATAGCAATCTTGTGTTCAACTGTTTTTTTACCGATCGCTTTCCCGAAGCCGAGAGCACTATTCAGCTAGCTTCCGAACGCAAGCTGGGGGGGCCGAATCTCCAGCTAGTAAGATACAAGATCGCGCTGCTAAGGGGTGACCAGAACCAGATGGCTGGATTAGTGGCGCAAGCCAAGGGCAAGCGTAGAGCGGAACACCGGCTGGCTCATGCGCAGGCCCTTGCTCTCGCTCGGTCCGGCCGCTTACAGTCAGCCCAGCAGTTATCGCGCCGGGCGGTGGATCTAGCTCTGCAAGAGGACGAACGCGAGGTGGCGGCGGGCTACCGGGCGGCACGAGCCGTTTGGGAAGCCCTTTACGGGAATGCTGCCGAAGGAAGAGGGAGCGCGATGGCGGCGCTGGAGCTTTCAAAAAGCCGCGACGTGCTGTACGCCTCCGGTTTCGCCCTGGCTCTGTCGGGAGACTCTTCTCGATCGGAGGCGATCGCCGGCGATTTGGAAAAGCGTTTGCCGCAAGATACATTTGTCAAATTTACCTACGTACCAGTCCTTCGAGGGTTGGCCGCACTGGGGCGGGGTAAGCCAGCGGAAGGCGTGGAGCGGCTGCAAGATGCTCTTCGATATGAGCTGGCTCTGAATGGCCTCAACGTCTTTCCTCTTAATCTTGGCGGTTTGCACTCGGCCTATGTGCGCGGCGAGGCCTTCATGGCCGAGCAACGGTATGCGGAAGCAGTGGCTGAGTTTCAGAAGATTCTCAATCATCGGGGTCTCGTGGGCGCAGATCCCATCGGCGCTCTGGCGCACTTGCAACTCGGGAGAGTGTACGCATCATCAGGAGACAAGGCCAAAGCGAAAGCCGCCTATGAGACGTTCCTGGCACTTTGGAAGGATGCAGACCCCGATGTCCCGATCCTGAAGACTGCTAAAGCCGAGTACGGCATGCTGTAGGGTAACCCTGTAACCTTTGGCTCCAGATTCCTTATCGTTAGCGGAAGGCCGTGAGGATAAGACCATGACGAACGGCGAGACGACGCACACACTAACGGGATCATCACGGTTTCCAACCACGCGGTGGACCATGGTGATCGCTGCCGGAGATCCACATCGCAAGGAAACGCAGTCCGCCCTGGTTTCGCTGTGCGAAAACTACTGGTATCCCTTATATGCGTATCTGCGCCGCCGCGGCTATCCAGCCGATCAGGCGCAGGATCTCACGCAGGAGTTCTTCATCCGCATGCTGGAAGGGCGATATCTCGATCGCGCCGACCCGGAAAAGGGCCGGTTCCGGTCGTTTCTCTTGACTTGTATGAAATTCTTTGTGGCCGATGAAGAAGACCGGAATCGCGCGCTCAAGCGCGGCGGGGGAGCAGTCCTGCCTCTTGAACTCTCGTCGGGCGAAGAGTTGTACCAGCGCGAGCCTGCGCACGATGAAACGCCGGAGCGGATCTTCGAACGGCGCTGGGCGCTTTCAGTCCTCGACCGAGTGGTGGAGCGATTGCGATGCGAGTTTGTCCAGCACGGCTGCCCGGAGCATTTCGACCGATTGAAGGTCTTCCTTCTGGGACAGTCCGATGCGCCGTATTCCGCCCTGGCTCGAGAAATGAACACGTCGGAAGGAGCGCTCAAGGTGGCCATTCATAGGCTTCGCAAGAGGTATCGCGAGCTCTTTCGACAGGAAATCGCCGACACCGTGGCCGATCCCGGCGAGGTGGAGTCCGAACTCCGGTTTTTGGCGGCCGCTTTGACGCGGAAGTAGCTGGACACCCGGTTGCGGCATCGTCACTCTTCAGCAAGGTCCGCGTGCGACTCTTGGAGGTCTGCGTCAAGAGTGCGTTGATGCCGCCACCACCCGGCTGAACGCCTGTTAAATGTTTCGTGCAACTAGGGACGGTTGGTCGGTCATTCGGACCTATCCCATTTGGATGTAGAGTCGGCTACCGGACACGTGGTCCACAATGGCGTTCCGGAAGTTCCGATAATGCGACACATTGGGCAGTTGTCCGATCAGCCGACCGTAGGTCCAATGGATCGGTAAACGCTACGCTGTCAGCGGCGAGTAATACGATGCTTCCTGACAGCTGAACTGGGAGCGAGCCTGAGCTGTTCGATTTTGGTCAACAGACTAGAACCGAGCTTGGGGCTGATAGTTCGGTGCACCTCCGTGACCAAGCCCGCCCGAACTCAGTTGACAGGTACAGGGTCCCAGCACTGTCAACCACTTCAATCGTTGAGCCGTTTGAGGCGATGCAACGTGTGTCGACCTTGCCATTCGTCCGCGTCGGCAGGCCATCTTCGAGGGCCGCTAGGTTTCCATCCGGTCTGATCGGCCGACGATAAATTCTTCCCTGGGCCGCAAAGGGATCCGTCGATGCGGAGACAAGGATACCGTCGCCCCAGAACGCTACGGCAGAGGTGCGTGAAGGCCCTCCTTATCTATGGCCCATGTCGCTCCTGCGTCGCGGCTAATGCAAAGCCCGATGGCGGACGCTGCGGCGATGATGTCCGGATCTGCCGGGTGCGCGCACACCTCATGAATATCACTGTTGATGTCTATGGTCGGCTGCCAGGTTTTTCCGCCATCCATGGAACGCGGAATGCCTCCCACGTGAACGTTGGCGTACAGTACGCTCCCGTTCGAGTTGGCCGCAACCGAGCGAATACCTAGCGGTGGCCCAAGTCGCTGCCCATTCACGATTGCCGAACCAGCAAACCAAGCATCCCGTCCAGCGACGTTATCGAACCCATCAATAGGATCGAGCACACCGCCCTCATGGCTCAACCGCAGCATCCGTGCATCGTCCGTTCCAACGTAGATGGTGTCTCGAACAGCCATACAGCACGAAAGCTCGAACTCGCTGGTAGCGACCGTTGCCCATTCGCCGCTCGGCGCACGCCTGCGCAGCGCATGCCGGTCAACAATGGCGAGCGCGCCGCCGCGTCCATCCGGTGCGAGCCCTCTGACGGGCTGGTTCGCAATCTCTTGCGTGCGCCCATCGTGGATGACTGCGAACAGCCCATCGCCTCTCTCCGGTTCGCCGCAGGCGTGATCCTGCTCTTACCCGTCGTATGGTTCACCTGGCTGACTGTTGACGGTCTTGCGGCGCGGCGCCAGCTTCGCACCGACTTGGCGGAGATAACTCACGTCCGCTACGGGCTGCTGAGCGCGGACCGCTGGCGCGATATCATCGCTCCAATCCCGCAATTCGATCACTCTGATGAGAACGCGACGGTATCCGACACCAAGAAATTCAGTCAGGTGGTCCAGTTTGCCGATGAACTATCGCGGCGGAAGCGACAGTCCATTGCAGGCGCTGGTTCCTGCGTGCGAAAATCCCCGGCGATCGACCTCTTCGATGGTCGCGCGAAGGCCGGCCTCTCCCAAATCGAGCGCATGGTCGAGCACGTTGCAAAACTCAGTCGCAGAAATAGGGGAAATCGAGCACACACGTCACTCGGGTTGATCTTAGCCCTGTTGTAAAACTCTGTCACAGGGCGCGGATGTTTATGCGCAGCTGGCGCGAAAGATGGGCGCGGCCCGTTTCCCCACAGCCGCTCCCTTTCAAACGGAAATCCTCTCAAAACTGCCGCTTGCGGCTTAGTTCGATAGTTATTATCTGGCCGTGAGAAAGCGCGACTAATTTAGGATCAAGCTGCGCCTGTCAGTGTAGATGGATGACGGCCTTAACTTGAAAGTTGTTGTCGATGAGGCCAACGTGCCCGCCGATGGCGACATAGCGATGGTCGCTGGCGGGCGGAGGCAAACGGCGCCTGAGGTCCTCCGGCACCGGGTGCACTCTTTTTCGCAGATCCTTGTCGAGAACAGCGCCCTCTCGCAGCCGGGATTCCTGGTCGGAGGAGAGCCGATCCTGGCTTCGAAGCCCTGCCGGCGGATGATCCTTGTGCTGGTTGTACCAGTCGCTGGTGGTTTGACGATCTTTGTCGTCAAACTGCGTGTGGCCCTGATCGCGCTGGTCGCGGCGATCCTGCGCTGAACTAGTGGCGCTCATGACGAGTAGTGCCGTCGCGCCGATGGTTGCGAGCAATGTAGTTTTCAATCGAACACCTAACGAGTGGATCGGTTTCGATGCTTACGTGTTTCAATTAAGATCGCCGTGGTGGTGTTACCCGATCATGCTTCGATTCCGCTGGCGTTCTGGGAAGTGCCGATAATGCGACACATCAGGCCGATTTTCTCCTGGGATTTCTAAGACTAGCGGACAAGCCGGCCCAATCGGATCGAACCGCGCGCGTATCGTCTGGCCCTCGATCTAACCGAATTGGTTCAAGTCAAGAGATGCTCAGAACTAGGTGCACAGCGGCAATTGGACGGAAACCTTTGCCTTTATTCGACGTACTTAACGTATGCACGATCTGCGCTACGCCCTCCGCCTTCTCGCGAAGAACTGGACCTTCACGTTAGCAGTCACCCTCATCCTCGCCCTGTGCATCGGCGCGAACACGGCCGTGCTCTCCGTCGTGAACGCGGCCATGGTCAAACCACTCGCTTATCCTGACGCCGGCCGCCTCGTCCAAGTCGTCAGGCTGTACTCTCATGGCGATTTTTTTCAAACCAATCTTGACGGTTATGCGTGGGAACTCGTCCGGGACCGCGTTCCCGCTCTCGAAATCGCGCTCTATCGTGCAGCCGTTTCCAGCGTCAACCTTGGGATGAACGGAAACGGAGTCCTGGTGCGCCAACAGCGCGTTTCCTCCGGATTGTTTCATGCCCTCGGCATCGCCCCCGAAGCCGGCCGCGAGTTTGCGCTTGAGGAAGATCGCGATGGCGGCCCAGCCGTTGTGGTCATCAGTCACGCACTTTGGAAACGTTATTTCTCGGGCGATTCCGGCGCGATCGGCCGCGCCATCCTGCTTCGCGGCGAACCTCACACCATCGTGGGAGTGATGCCAGCCAACTTCCAATGGCAAGACGAAGCCGATCTCTGGACCGCGTTGCGCCCGTCCACTAAAGGCGAAGGCGGCGGAACGAATTACGAAATGCTCGCGCGGCTGCGCCCGGGCGTGAGCTGGCAGCAGGCCGAGTCGCAGCTCGCGCTTCTCACCGGCGACGTTCGCGCGCGCGGCTATTACGGGTCCGACGCGCGGCTGGGCATCGTCAGCCTTCAGGCAGGAGTCACCAGGAATCTGCGCGATCCGCTGAAAATCCTCTGGATCGCTGTCGCCGCGCTGTTCCTGCTCGGCGTAGTCAATATCGGCGGAATGCTCCTGGCGCGATCATCCGGGCGCGTTGGAGAAATCGCGACACGCCTCGCTCTGGGCGCATCGGCCGCGCGAATCGTTCGCCAACTCCTCATCGAAAGCGTTGTGCTCGGCCTACTTGGCGGAATCGCGGGAGTCGCCGCCGGATCAGCCGGACTCAGCACCCTGCGCACGCTTGGCAGCGCGAGCTTCCCGTTTCTCAAATTCGTCGATCTCGATTCGCGGGTCCTGCTCGCCACACTTGTCCTTACCCTGCTTGCCGGAGTTTCCTTTGGCCTCTTTCCTGCATGGCAGGCGTCGCGAACTGATCTCCGCTCAGCCGGTTCGGGCTGGCGCGCGGTCGCCGGACGAAAACGCTTTCTTTCGCTCGGCGTACTGGTTGGCGGACAGGTCGCCCTGGCGGTCCCGCTCCTGGTCGGCGCCGGGCTTCTGCTCCACACATTCCTGCATCTCTGGAATCTCGACCCCGGCTTCGATTCGAATCATGTCCTGACCGCGCGCTTCTCCATGCAAGACGCCCGCTACGCGACCACGCAAAAGACGGCTCAGTTCTACGATCAGGTCCTGGGGCGCCTGCGCTCGACGCCCGGGATCGAATCCGTGGCAGTTACGCTCACGCTTCCGTATCAGCGCGCTGTAAATACCGGATTCCGCATCGCCGGAGCGGCGGAGGGGCAACATACCGACGTGAATTACACGACTGCGGAGTATTTTCGCACCCTCCGCATTCCCCTTCTTGCCGGGCGCGTTTTTGCCGAAACCGATACAGCCGCATCCGAGCTGGTCGCCGTCGTCAATTCTGCCTTCGTGAATCAATACTTCATAGGACAGCAGCCCACAGGACAAGTCATTCGCCTCGAAGGGCAATCCGTCCATGTGATCGGAGTGGTCGGAAATATCCAGGAAAAGCGTGCGGGATGGGGCGAGTTCGGCCCTATCGCTCACATCCCAACTGTGTTCCTCCCGGCTGCTCAACTCAGCGATCAATCGATGCGGCTGCTTCACACTTTTGGCTCGCCGAACTTCGCCGTCCGCAGTTCGCTTCCTGGACGCGACACTATCGCCGCGCTGGAAGATGCCGTCCGGTCCACCGATCCACTGCTGCCCCTGGCCGAATTTCGCTCCGTTGACGATCTCAAACTCGCCGCGCTCGACCAGCAGCGCTTCATGACCGCGCTGGTGGATACGCTCGGCGTTCTCGCGATTCTCCTCACCGCGCTCGGCATCTATGGCCTGATCTCGAACATAGTCACCGAACGAACCAGGGAACTGGGCATCCGTCTGGCGCTCGGCTCATCGACGGGGCTCGCGATCCGCACCGCGCTTCGACCTGGATTTGTCTGGGTGCTTGCGGGCGCGATGGCGGGGAGCACCGCTTCGCTCGCGCTCGGCCGGTTTCTTCAAAGCTACATTTACGGGATTCGATCCGCCGATCCAGTGACGCTGGTCGCCGTTGCCGCAGGCATCCTGTTGGCTGCATTGGTCGCCGCCGCAATCCCCGCTTCCCGAATTGCGCGCCTGAACCCTGCGGATACCTTACGATCGGAATAGTGCCAAACATTGCAACCGAGCACCGACGAACAACCCTGGATGTACCTGACCAGCGGCCAACCTGGCGATAAAGGCGCTCCCTTTGGGTGACGACGATAACCGATAATGTCCGACATCAGGCCGAAAGCAACGGCTACTACTCAAGGCACGGCCTCCTAGCGACTTCCAACCCACCGCCCTGACAGTCCCCTCCTTGGGTTGATTGTCGAGAAAATGGAAGAAAGCATTTCGATGACCCGTCTCATCAGCTGGTGGTTCATCTGAGTGATCGAGAGATCAGTACAGAGATCATCGACGCCTGTCGTGTCGGCGACCGGGACGCCTTTCGCACGCTTTACGGATTGTACAAAGACCAGGTTTATTCGGTCGCGCTCTATTTCTTTCACGGAGATCAAGCAATCGCGGCCGACATTACACAGCAGGTTTTCTTGAAATTGATCAACAACGTGACGCAGTTTCGAGGCGATGCCGAGTTTTCCACCTGGCTGTATCGCCTGGTAGTCAACGTTTGTCTGGATGCAGCTAGACATCGCAAAGCACAGCCGCCAATCGCAGCTAACGCCAAGCCCGAAGCGTTCGCCGGCCCAGCTTCGCAGGAACAGGACTTTGCCCGGGCTCAGGCGGCCGATTCCGTCCGAAGGGCCGTATCGGCATTGCCGGCGAAGTTTCGGATTGCGATCCTGTTGCGGTATTTCGAGGGTCTCTCGTACGAGCAAATGGCGCGGGCGCTCGGCTGCTCGATGGGCACCGTGGCTTCGAGATTGAGCAGGGGGCACCGGATATTGGCGGAACGACTGAAGAGTTTCGAAGGTAGAAGGCAGTGAAGATGTTCAGCAGACACATTTCAGATCGGTTGGCGGCTTACATTGAAGAGGCACGCGACGCAAACCTGATTGAGCAGCATTTGGCCGAGTGCGAGCGCTGTCGCGCCGAGTACGTCCAGGTGCGAACTGGTATCGACGCGCTCCAGCACCTTCCGCTCGCCGTAGCGCCGGCTTCGATTTGGAACTCGATCGAGTCCGCACTGGTAGGATCGCCAAAACGCCCGGTATTCTCGCCGTGGAAGCTTGGACTCGCGACGATCGCCGCCTTGATCATCGTGGGGGGTGCATATTGGATCATCACGCGCTCGAACGCTCGATGGGAGGTTGATGGACTGGCAGGTTCACCGGTGGTCGGGACGCAGCACATCAGCCGCGCGGGCCGAGTCGGCGCTGGTGAATGGGTCGAAACCGACGCTCGTTCGAGCGCGCGGATCAGAATCGGCGACATCGGATCGGTGGTGCTTTCGCCGAATACGCGTGCCCGGGTGCTTGCGACGCGGCCGCAGGAACATCGGATCGCCCTGGCGCACGGCGAGATCCAGGCGAAGATTTCTGCGCCGCCGAGATTGTTTTTCGTCGATACGGCATCCGGGACCGCGGTGGATCTCGGCTGCGAATATTCGCTGTACACCGAAGAAAATGGATCGGGCTTGATGCGCGTCACGCGGGGCTGGGTTTCGTTTCAACGGAATGGACGTGAGTCCCTGGTGCCCGCCGGTGCAAGCTGCCGCACGAGGCCGCATGCCGGAGCAGGCACGCCGTACTTTGACGATGCGTCCGAAAGTCTGAGACGGGCGGTGGATGATTTCGACGAAAAACCGGGCGCCGATGCGTTGACCGAAATTCTTGCCGGAGCTCGCGTCCGAGACACTCTCACTCTGTGGCATCTGCTTCCGCGCGTTGCCGCGGCGGACCGGGGGCGGGTCTACGATCGTATCGCCGCTTTGACGCCTGTGCCCGCCGGAATTTCCAAAGAAAAGGTGTTGAACCTCGATTCGGAGACGCTAACCCATTGGAAAGACGAGCTGGCTTGGACATGGTGAAAAGGGAAGAAACTCTGCCCGCCTCCGTCTAACGATCTCGAAAGGAGTTTCTTGTGATGTTGCGATTCGCGGTAGCAACTTCCGTTTTCGCCGCTGTTGCAATGGCGGACGGATTCACGTTCACGATCGGAAGTCCGGTGGCGGCCCAGGAGGCTCAGTTTAAGACGGCGGCGTTTGCGTTCCGCACCGAACACTGCGCGGAACCAGCGAAATCGCAAATCACGGCGACCGCAGAAGGGATTGTGCACGGAGCCAGGCGATCGGTCGCTCTCAAAGTCGCTGCCTTGCAGAGACCGGGCGTTTACGCCGTGTTTCAGACCTGGGGAGACGGAGGACAGTGGGTTGTCGTGCTCAAAGGTGAGTGCGAAAACGAGACTGCGGGGGCGATCGTTCCGATTGGTCCTAAGGGCTTTATCCGTGAGTCCTCGAAGTTCTTTCCGCGCCCGGCCAAGGGTCCGGAGGTCGATGCGTCGCTAAAGAGTCTGGTAGAAGGAGAATCCAAATGAGACTTCTCGCGTGTCTGATTCCCGCCGGTTGCCTGATTTTACGGGCAGCCGATAACAATGCGTTGCAGACGCCTTACACGGTACATGAGTGGGGGACGTTTACCTCAATTGCTGGAGTAAACGGTAAGGCGCTCGAATGGCAGCCCTTCGGGGGTCCATCGGATCTTCCATGCTTCGTGCATCGATTCCAAGTCGGCTTCAAAGCGAATCTGGCTGGCAAGGTTCGCATGGAGACGCCGGTCATCTATTTTTACTCGCCGCACGCAATGACTGCGAGTGTCCGCGTGACATTTCCGAACGGCTACATCACAGAATGGTATCCGAGGGCAAACCAAGTGGCGCGGCACTTGGGATCGGGAAGTGTATTCGATTACCCGAACCCGCTTAAACAGGACCCGCACACTCGTGAGCCGCGAAGCGGCGAACCCGATTCGATCGAATGGCCGCAGGTGAAGATTGATCCTCAGACCCCACCGAAATATCCCTTTCAATTCGAGGCGAGTCATTACTACGCGGCCCGCTCGACGGATGCCGTGCCGCTGGCGGCGGGCGGTGAAACAGAAAAATTCTTGTTTTATCGCGGCGTCGGCGAATTTCAGCCACCCATCGCCGTCGAAAGCGTCGCTGAAGATCGCCTGTGCATCCGGAATCTTGCTAGGAATGCCCTTCCGGACGTGATCGTTTTTCAAAATTCGAGGGGAAAGATCAACTACCGATCGTTAGGGGCGTTGAATGGCGAAGTGACCAGCGAGATTCCCAAGACAGACGCAGATCTGGCCGCGCTGAAGGTCGATCTCGAAAAAATCCTTACGGTGCAGGGTTTGTTCCCTAGGGAAGCACAAGCGATGGTCGAAACGTGGGGCGATTCGTGGTTTGAAGAAGGTGCTCGCGTGTTCTACATTCTGCCGGCGAGCGAGATCGACTCAATTCTCCCCCTTCAGATCGAGCCGCGACCAGATCGGATCGCGCGCGTGTTTGTCGGACGCGTTGAGGTGATCACGCCAGAGACGCGGAATATCATAACAAGCGCGATTGAGCATGGGGATCGCAAGACGCTTGAGAAATACGGAAGATTTCTTCAGCCGATTGCGCGCGGATTCCCGGGTTCGGGTTTGGTGCACGATATTGCCGAAAAGTACATCCGACTAGAGACTGCATGTGGCACAGGCGATAAAGAGTGGTGAGAATGCGTCAAATGTGAACGTGCAGGAGTGGTCGGGAAGGTTCGGTCGGGTCTTCGGGATTCGCCGATGCCATCGTTGCCTGTACGCCGGTGCGAGTTAGCCTGCCGATAATGACCGTATCAGGACGATGGACTTCGCAGGCGTACCGCAGTTACGCTCGGCTCCGCGTCGACCGATAGGCCGGACCTACGGACGAACGGCCAGTCCTCGACCCTACCGGGGAGAGTGCCAAGGGTATTACTCTCCGCGCAATCGAATGAGTTGTTTCCTCGCATCCACGATCGCGAGAAGGCCAGGGTCGGCGTCCTTCCAGATAGCGAGGAATCCCTCGTAAGATCCCTTGGCCTTTTCGTGATCGCCGGTTTGCAGGAAAATCTCGGCAAGGTGATACTGAGCCAGTATGCAATCTTCCTGTGACTCACTTCCTAAGGTTCGTTTCTCCGCTAGTTCTTGATATCTTCGGGCGGCCTCTGTTGGATTCCCAATCTTCCAATAAGCATAGGCCAAAGCCTCAAGAGTTCTCGCATCGGGAGACATCCGATGGGCCACTTCGAGAGTTTCTGTCGCGCGAGCCGATCCGCGGGCGAGTTCCACCTCGCCCTTCAGTAACTCGACATAGGCGCGATCTCTACGAGTATTCCGGTTCACGGAAGATGCAGCCGTTGTATCACTGATGGCCTTTTCCGCCTTCTCCAGAACCATGCCAGCTTCCTTGAGTCTTCCTTCGCGAGCATAAATCTTTCCCAAAAAGACCGACCAGTCCGGGGACATGACGGTTTTTGCGTGAATCTGGTCGACAGCGGCGATTTCGGCGTTGAATAGCGTCGCCATACCCTTCGCCCGGTAAACGCCCGCAAGGTATAGCCGGTCACGCATTTCACTGAGTGGTGTCTGTAAGGCTTTGTCGAGCAGGATAGCTTCCTTCAGATGCGGAATCGCAGCAGCATACTTGCCCCCATACATACTCAGCAACGCCAGTGAACGATGGCCTCGCGCCTTTCTAACATCATCACGCAATAACATCTTGTGGAATGCTTCTTCTGCCTCGCGTAACTCGCCCATTGCGACCAGCGTGAACCCGTATTCGCTGTTGACATACTCACCATATAAGTCGTCTGGATTCAGAGCAAAGGCTTTTTGATAGTTCGCGACCGCTTCCGCATTTTTCCCCAAACCTTTATATGCGGTAGCGATATTGACATAGGCCGAAGAATATTGCGGGTCGATTTCAAGCACCTTCCGGAAGGCGGGTATCGCTTGCTCCGACCGTCCGGTGATCATGCGCGCCCAGCCCAGGCGGTACCATCCGTCGAGCGAATCGGGGTATTGAGCCAGATACGATTCATAGTCTGATATGGCGCCATCCCGATTGCCCCTCCAGTCCTCGATCACGGCGTGAATCCAGAGTTGCTCTTTGAGCGTCAGGCGATTCAACAGCGTCAGAGCTTTCTTGAAATGTTCTTCACCCAATGGCCGCTGGTTCTCAATGTAGTAACGGACGCCCAAATCGGCATGCGCCAAAGCAAAATCCGGATCGAGTTGTACGGCCTGTTCCAGCAAGTCCACATCCTTCTGCCCGCGCCGCTGATAGCGTGACATGGCAAACAGCTTCAGTGCCTCCAATGAAGCCGTGGTCGCCTTGGGCAGCGGCAGGTTCGGTTCGCCCATGACAGAAAGCGATTCCCCCAGTTTCTTACGAACCCTATTTGCCAGATCATCCAGCGCGCGCAGGACGTCATTCTTGTCGCTGGCACGGGCCACTTCAGTCAGCGCGGCAAGCTGCGTGTGGGGCGCTACCAGCCGCGCGGTCAGCGAATACGTGTCCCCGACCCGTGCGATGCTGCAAACCAACACGCCTTTGATTCCCTCCCGGATGGCAATTTCCCTGCCGAGCTTTTCGTCAATGAACTGCGGCCGCTCCAGCCCCATGCGGCGAAGGGTCTCTTGAATTCGGCTGCGCGGAAACACATTGACATATTTCGATTGCTCAATGCCAACGGTCAGGGCCGTCTGAAGAGACTCGTTGAATAGTTCTTCTCCGGTCATGTTCTCGAAGTCCGGGATCAAAATCCAATCCCGTGCGCGAAAGGCCAGCACGGACTGTGTCGATTGAAAGAATCTCCAGTACACCCACCACGATCCAGCGGCAACGAGTAGCAACACCAATACCAGCACAGCCGACCGCCGCGACAGTGCCGTCACGCGGGACCGCACGGGATCTCCGCCCGTCGTGGTCCGGAGCTGAACCGCACCGACTTCGTCACGAATTTCGTGGGCCGACGAATACCGCTGCTCGCGGTCTTTGGCCAGCATCTTCCGCAGGATTTCTTCGAGCCGCGAAGGGGCATGTTTTCGGTATCGCGCGATCGGGGACGGGGTCTCGTGAAGAATCGCGCTGGCGGTGTCCAGCGACGTTCCTTTCTGAAAAGGATGGACCCCGGTCAGCATCTCGTACAACATGACTCCGAGAGCGAACAGGTCCGTACGAGGGTCCAACGTCTCGTTTCGGAGTTGCTCCGGAGACATGTAGGCCAGCGTTCCGGTGATTACGCCGGGTTGCGTCAATGCCGTGGCTGTTTCCGTTTGTTCCGACTGCCGTGAAAAAACCCGCTTGGCCACGCCGAAGTCCATGATTTTCACGTGACCGGTGGAGCTCACCATGACGTTGGCGGGCTTGAGATCGCGATGAATCGTACCCTGCCGGTGCGCGCCGTCCAGGGCCTCTGCCATTTCCATCGCGATATGCAGGACCTGATCCAGTGGCAGAGGTCCCGTCGAAAGCATTTCGCGGATGGTGGTTCCTTCTATATACTCCATGGCGATAAAATGTCGGCCCTCGGCCTCGCCGATCTCATGAATCTTGCAAATATACGGATGGTCCAGACCGGCCGCTGCCCGCGCTTCTCTGAGAAGCAGCTTCGGGACGGCTGTGTTGTGATCCAGGTCTGGGGCGAGGAACTTGAGGGCGACCTTTCGCTGCAGAATAGTGTCTTCGGCGAGGAAAACCTCACCCATCCCACCTTTGCCCAGCGGCCGAAGAATCCGGTATTGAGAGATCCTGTCACCGTTCACCATGCGGTGTAAAGGCGTCATCGCAACCTCTCCAGGCCTACATTCTACAGCACTGCCATCGCACAGTAGCCAGGATCTCCACAGAAACGGCGTTCTAGGAAGTCCCGTTAATGGCGATAACGGGTAAGGCCGCGTTGCAGTCCACTGCAACCAAATCCGCGCGAGATCACGGTAAAGCGAAGACGTAGAGTTCCTGGCCGTTTTGGGGGAACTTGATTTCGGGGGCGAGCGTGGTGGGCGCGACCCGGGGGCTGCCTCCTCCCAGGCCGGCCATCACGGCCACGTATTGTTTTCCGTCCACGCTATAGGTGACCGGGAAGCCCTGAACCGAAGTGCCTAGGCGGGTTTCCCACAGCATGCGGCCGGTCCGGGCGTCGAGCAGGTGAACGGTGCGATTCACGTCGCCGACCAAGACCCATCCCCCGGCGGTCGAGAGCGCGGCCGTGAGAAACGGCGCGCGCTGCTCATATTTCCAAACCTCACTCATCGTCTTCACGTCATAGGCCGCCAGCTTGCCCATGTTGCCGTTCGATCCAGGCATGGGAATGAATTTGCGCTCGCCGCCATTGCCGCCGCCGTTGCCGCTGAAATCGACTTCGTGAGCGGTAAACTCCATGCAGGATTGGCTGAGCGGCGCAATCAAAAGGCCGGTGGGCTGGTGATAGCTCATGGCCTGCCAGTTGTGGCCCCCCTCGGTGCTGGGGCACACGCTGATCGGCTTGTCGAGTTGCATTTCGAGAAGATCGGTGCGGTACTTGGGCGTTCCGGTGGCGGGATCGATGGAGGCCCACACGTTTTGCATCACCATTTCGCGGCTGCCGAGATATTTTCCGGTCTTACGGTCGAGCTTCCAGAGAACTCCCGTCTTGCCGGCGTTGAACGAGACTTTCTGATCCCCGATATCGACCAGAACGCGCTCGAAGACTTCGTCGAGGTCGAAGGATTCGCCGGGGGCATGCTGGAAATACCAGACCAGCTTTCCGGTGCCGGGATCGAGCGCAACAGTCGAGTTCGCAAACAGGGTTCTGTCGAAAGGAGTCAATCGGCGGCTCAGAAAATTCCACGGCTTCGACTGGGCGACGCCCCAATAGGTCAAGTTGAGATCGGGATCATAGCTGCCGGCGAGCCAGGTTTCGGCGCCGGCGCGATTGTTCATAGCCAGCGCGCCCCAGGTCTCGCTTCCAGGCTGGCCTTCGCGCGGAACCGTGTAGAAACGCCAAAGCTGCTTGCCGGTATGGATGTCGTAGGCGGAAATATAGCAGCCGTCGCCGTCGAAGCGCCCGCAATTGGACAAACCCATCAGAACTTTGTCGCCGATCACGATGGCTCCGCCGGTGGAGGCACGCGTTTTTTCGGAGGCGGGAGTGTCCCACAGGATTTGTCCATTGCGGGCATCCAGAGCGGCCATGTGGGCGTCGCTGGTGGGCAGAAAGATTTTGTCCTCGGCAATGGCGATGCTGCGGATGCCTCCGTATCCAGGGGCCTGATATGGGCCCACGCGAGTTTCCCAGATCAGGTCGCCGGTTTTCGCGTCGAGCGCCTGGACGATGTTGCTGGGGCTGGCGAGGTACAGCACCCCGTTGTGCACCAGCGGCGTGGTCTGATTCGCGCCGGAGTCATTGATGGCCCAGCTCCACTTGAGCTGGAGATTTTTAACATTGGTCGTGGTGATCTGATCGAGCGGGCTATAGCTATGGCGTTGATAGTTCCGGCCAAAGATGAGCCAATCCGAGGCAGGCGGATTTTTGAGCATGGCTGCCGTGACACTGACGTAGTTTTTCACTTCGCCCGGGACGCTGACGCCGCGCGCGGTGGATAGTCCGGCGCCGCGCGCGACAGGAGCAGCCGGAGCCGTGCCTCTCCCGCCACGGCCACGGCCCGCCGCGCCTCCGGCGGATGGCTCGCGCGATGCAATCGAGCCGATCAACATGGCGGCGGATGGGGTGAGCGGCTGTTCGCCTGGAGTCGAGCCATTGCGTTGCAAGATGTAGGCGGTGACGTTAAGGGTGGCCGTCTCGCCGAGCGATCCGGGACGGGTGGGCGGCATGGTTTGCAAGATGTCGCCGAAAAGCTCGCTCACCATTTTCGTACGCCATTTCAGCAGGAAGGTCCCGCCCAGCAGGGAGGGCGCGTCCCCGGAGCCTTCGAAATTGGCGCCATGACAGCCCGCGCAACTCTGCTCGTAGACGGCTCGCCCGGCCTGCGCCTGGACATCGGTAAAAGGGCCGGAGGATGATTGCGTCGCCGGCTGGCCTAGAAGGATCGAAGCCGCGAGGGTCCCGGTTACGGCTGAAAAAGGTAGCCATCGCCGAGCGCCCGGATTTTTCATCATGTAGATCTCCGGATAGATTTTACTGCTTTCGCGCGTAAGCTGATAGACTTTGGGCGATCGGGGGTTGGAAGGAGAAAATCATGAAGACAATTTGGAAGCCGATCTGGTTGGCGACCGGCTGTATGGTTTTAGCATTCTCCGCGATCACGATGACGGCCCAGGCGCCGTCCAAGCCCAAACATATTAACCGCGCGATTGAGCTTCTGGAGCAAGGCCTGACCATCTATTACACAGGCTCGCATTCGGGAATCGAGGGCACTTTCGAGCAGGGCAAAAAAGACGCGCAAACCTGGGCCGATTACATCAGCTACGACATGGAGCATGCTCCGTTCGATGTCAAAGGACTCGCCGAGTATATGAAAGGGCTGGCGGCTGGAGGGCCGACCAAGAGCGGGCATCGCACTCCCGCGGTGATCGTCAACGTTCCGGTGAATGGCACAGACGAGGCCACGGTGCGCGCCAACGCCTGGATGTTCCAACAAGTGCTTGCGACCGGCGTGCATGGCGTCCTGTTGACCCACGCGGATACACCCGGCGCGGTGCGGGCATTTATCGAAGCGTGCCGGTTTCCGAATCGCGAACAAGGTGTGGGACAGCAGGGATTACAGGAGGGCCGGCGCGGCGCCCACGGGAATTCGACCGCGGCGCAGATCTGGGGAGTCTCGACGGCGGAGTACGAAGCCAAAGCGGATGTGTGGCCGCTCAATCCCAACGGCGAGCTGCTTCTCGGATTAAAAGAAGAGGATAAATACGCGCTCGCGAACGTGGAAGAGAACGTTCGAATTCCGGGCGTGGCCTTCGCCGAGTGGGGGCCTGGGGATATGGCGCTGTCGCTGGGCGTGCATAGCGGAGCCGTGAACGATCCGAGAATAGTGGCAGCGCGGGCCAAGGTTTTCGCGGCAGTCAAAGCCAACCACATGTTCTTCCTCAATACGTGCAACGCGGAGAACGTGGTTGACATGATCAAGGACGGCGTGCGGATTTGCGCCGGAAATCCCGCCGCGGCGGAAATCGGACGCAAGTACATGAACCGGCAGATGCCGTATTAGCGGTCGTTTCGGCGATTTTGAGAGCGGATTTCGCGCCGGGCGAGCCGGGCGCCGCGATCGGCCTCGCAGGATGTTTGGTCACGCAAATGCCTTTATCAGGCCTCCTTTTCGGCATTGAACCGACAGGTCCTGCGACTCTTTCCGGGCGTTGCTTATCGTCACGCTTGCCGCAAGCTGGTTTCCGGCGCGCAAGGCGATGCGCGTCGAGCCAGTGGCCGCACGACACGAAGAGTAAATATTCCCCATCGCAGTCGCCGAAGAGTGACCATAGCGGTAGGAAATTAGCCGCCGATAATGGTGGACATCAGGCATGTCTAGCCCGAGCCGCGACTCCGATCACTCATCCCTAAGCGCGACGATCGGATCCACCCGGGCCGCCCTCCGCGCTGGAATCCAACACGCCGCCAGTGCGATGACCGCGAGCAACGCTGCTACGCCGGCGAAAGTCGCGGGATCCATCGCGCGAACACCGTACAGCAGTTTAATCATGACGCGAGTTGCCGCCCACGAAAGCAAGAACCCAGCCATCAACCCCGCGGCGATCAACTGGAATCCATGCTGGACCACTATTCTCGTGACGTCCGCGGCGCTTGCCCCTAACGCGATCCGCACTCCGATCTCCCTCCCCCGCTGGGTTACTGAATACGATAAAACGCCGTACAGGCCGATGGAGGCGAGCAGCAAGGCCAGTCCCGCGAACGTACCCAGCAGCATGGTTTGTTGTTTACGATCCGCCACGTCCAGGTCAATCCAATCGTCCATGGTGCGGACACGCCCCACCGGCTGTTGTGGATTCACGCTCCAGATGACTCGTCGCACTGCCTCGGCGAGCGAACGCGGATCACTCCTGGTCCTTACGAGCAACTCGCGCGGAATGGAGTTCGCGTAAGGCGCCTGAACGATCGGGATGTACACGCCGGGCATCATGGCCGGTTCATAGCCGCGCTCGTGAACATCGGCGACGACGCCGACGACTGTGGCCCAGGGCGCGTTCGGCCCGCCAACCCGCATTCGATGCCCCAGCGCGCTTTCCCCCTTGAAGAATTGCTTTGCGAGCGTCTCCGTGACGATCAGCACCGGGGCGGAGATCGCGCCATCCGTCGCGTCAAAAAGCCGCCCTCCGAGGACTTTGACGCCCAGGATTTTCAAGTAATCGTTCGTTCCGACACGATACAGCGCAGTCTGCACCGGGCCATTCTCCTGGCGCGACCTCCCTTCGATTTCAAAACCTTGGGAGTTGCCTTGCTGCTGAAACGGAAGATCGGAAACGAAGGCCGCGTTCTCCACACCAGGCAGGGTGCCTACGCCGGCAACCACGCGATCGTAGAAATTCATCCGGTCTGTGTGCCTCATCGTTCGCGCCGTTGCAGCGCGCATCGTCAAAAGATGATCCGAACGGAACCCAACGTCGATTCCGCGCAGATTCGCCATAGTCCGCAACAGCAAGCCCGCGCCTACGAGCAAAACCAGCGCCGAGGCGACTTCGCCCACCACCAGCGCATCGCGCATTCTATACCCCACGCCTGAACTGCCGCGTCCGCTCTGCTTCAATACCTCGTTCAACGACGCCTGGGCCGTTCGAATCGCAGACACAATGCTGAATATCAGGCCGGTCAGGATCGATAGGGCCAGTGCAAATCCAAGGACGCGCATGTCGATCGAAGGCAACGCCGTTTCGGGCATGCTCGACGGAACCAGCCGCGCGAGCACCTTCAGCGCGGCGGAGGCGAATGCTAAGCCGAGTCCTCCCCCTGCGAGGGAGAGCATCACGCTCTCGGTCACCATCTGCTTCACCAGCCGGGCGCGGCCCGCGCCCAGCGCCGCGCGAACCGCCATCTCGCGCCGCCGGGCAAGATTTCGCGCCAGCAGCAGATTCGCCACATTCGCGCAAGCGATCAGCAGCACGCATCCGGCAGCCGCCAGCAAGACCAGCAACGCCAGCCGCGTATTGCCAAGCAGATCTTCGCGCAGCGGGATCACCAGAATGTCGCTGCGCTTGTCGAACACACCTAGTTCCTGGAGCCGGCGCGCGAGCGCGTGCATATCGTCACGAGCCTGCTCTATCGTGACGCCGGGCTTCAAGCGCGCCACCACGTTGAGATAGTGAGCGTCGCGATTGGCGAGCATCGCCGGAGTGAAGCTCGTTGGAACCCAATAGTCAGTATTCCGGCTTTGGAAAACGAAGTCGCGCGGTAGCACGCCGATCACCGTGAGCTTCGCGCCGTTCAAAGGAATGGTCCGCCCTACGATCCCTGGATCACCCTGATATCTTCTCTGCCACAGCCCATAACCGATCACCACCACCTGGGCGCCGGTTCGATCGTCGTCCTCTGTAAAGAGCCGCCCCATTTCGGGTTGCACGCCCAGCACACCAAAGAAATCCGGAGTGACGGCCTGGCCCCCGACTTGCTCCGGCGGACCATCCGTGATCAGACTACCCATCACGTAGCGCATCGCCGCGATGCCGCTGAACGAGCGATTCTGTCGTTTCCAATCGGAATAGTTTCCAGGAGCGGGCGTCGCATGCGGAAATCCGACAAACGTCGCTTCTTCCCACAGCATGACCAGCCGGTCCGCGCCGCGAAACGGCAGCGCTCGCAGAAACGCCCCATCCACACTGGAAAAGATCGCAGTGTTCGCGCCAATTCCAAGCGAGAGGGTCAAGATGGCGATCGCTGTGAACCCAGGCGTCTTCCGCAGTAAACGCAGCCCGAATCGCAGGTCGGCCAAGACGCTTAGAGACATATCAAATCATTTACTCGGGTGGCCGCCGAGGGTTACCGCGATGATTTGCGAGCCCACGACCAAAGGCTTCCGATAACACCACACATCAGGCCAAATCTGGGCTAAGGCAAGGAGCTAAATCGTTGATCCGGAGTTGCTCAGACGCCCGCAACTTGACCGAGGCACCATCTTCTCGGACGCGGTCGGCGCCCTCTCATCAGATTCTTTCGATGGGAATTCCCGACTCACTCTCTCGATCACACCACCTTGGCTGTCTTCAAAAAATCGGGATCGAACTGTACGCCCATTCCAGGACCCGACGGTACGGGAATTACGCCGTTCTTGATTTCGAAATTCGGCGCATACCAGGATTCTTTCTTGGACGGCCCGCGCGAGACGTACTCCATCCATGGCCCAATATTGGGAGTCGCAGCGGCGAACTGAAGGATGTTCACCGATGCCGCCCCTGTCTGCGTGTTGTGGGGGCAGATCCACATATTGACTTTGCGCGCCATCCGCGCCACACGCGCCGCCCGCGTGAAGCCTCCGTTATAATTCAGGTCCGGCTGCACCACGTCGCACACTCCATTATCGATAATCCACTGAAACTGCCATAAGCTGGAATTCTGTTCGCCGAAAGCGATTTTCATATCGAGAGCGTCGGCGACTTTCTTGGTCTCGCTCAACTCTTCCCACGGGCACGGCTCTTCGAACCACAAATATTTCATTTCCTGCAAACGCTTGCCGATCTCGATCGCGTTCTTTGCATCATACGATCCGTTGGCGTCGGCCATGAGAGTCACTTTGCCTGCGAGTTTCTTATATGCCAGTTCGAGGATCGCGTCCGTTCGTCCCGGCGAAGCGTCATGATTGTCACTCATCCGTCCACCGATCTTGAACTTCACCGCCTTTGCGCCGGTATTCTCGACGCCTCGAACGTAGACCTCAACTTCCTCCTCCGCGGACGTGTCGCGGCCCGAGCCGGAAAGATACACAGGAATTTCTTTTCTCAGGACGCCACCCATTAGTTCGGCTGCAGGCTTCTTCAACGCTTTCCCCATCAGGTCGAACAGACTTTGCTCTACGTACGCGACAGGGCACCAGAATGCTTGCCCGGCTAATTTGTAATTCGAGTTAGTAACGTAGACCTCATCCACCAGGTGCTCCAGATCACGCGCATCCTTTCCGAGAAAGTGCGGGATGACACGATGCGCCAAGAGTTGTGTGTAGTCAGCGATATCCTTCGTTTGTACAATCCCCTCCGCTCCATCGGTGGAGCGAGTGCGGAGAAAGAACTGGTTGCGCGATTGCACCAGCTCGATAGACGCGATTTTCACAGGCGCGTTGAAGAATTTGTGGAGATTGAAAACAGGCTTCTGGTATTCGAGAATCTCGGACGCCATATCGACTGCGCCTAGCGAGAGTCCGTTAGCTAGCGCGGCACCTCCAGCGGAAACCCTCAAGAAATCACGGCGGTTCATGATTGGCGACTATATCACGATGAGTCACCAGCGAAATCCGGCATGCCGGAGTCCAGGAGCGTTTCTCGTCTGGCCTTGAGCCCGGTGGGAAGTTCCAGTTCAGCTGCCGTTAAGGCGCGATAACGGTCCGCGGCCGCCGACGTGATACACCGACGGTTGTTTAGCTCCCACACCTTGCCCTTCGACCTATCCCGGGCGTATCCTGAACGGTAGAAGGTTGAGGTATCGATGCCGTCTCCGCGTTTCCCCATCCCGCAAGGCACGCTTGACATGCTGATCCTCCAGATCCTCTCGCTCGAACCCGCCCATGGGTACGGCATAGCGCAACGCCTGGAGCAGATCTCGCGTTCAGTGGTCCAGGTCAACCAGGGCTCGCTCTATCCCGCCCTTCACCGCCTGCAGCAGAGAGGCTGGCTGCGCGCCGAATGGAAACAGTCGGAGACCGGCCGGGAGGCCAAGTTCTACTCCCTTACACCCGCCGGACGCCGCCAGCTTAGTATCGAGAGGGATAGCTGGGCGCGCCTCTCTGGCGCCGTCAAACTGATCTTCGAGGAGGGCAGCCGATGATCCAACTCTTCAACTGGTTCCGCCGCCGGTCGCTCGAACGCGGCCTCGATCGCGAGCTCCAATATCACCTCGATCGCCGCGTCGCTGATCTCACCGCCGCCGGCATCCCAGAGCCCGAGGCACGGCGACGTGCCGCCGTCCAGCTCGGCCTCACCCAGGCGCGCGAGGAAGTCCGGGATGTCTGGCTCACCCGCTGGCTCCGCGATTTCCTCTACGATCTCCGTTTCTCCGCCCGATCGTTCCTCCGCAGCCCTGGTTTCACCGCCACGACGCTGCTCTCGCTGGCCCTCGGCATCGGCGCCACCACCGCTATCTACTCCCTGGTCGATCAGGTGATTCTGCACGCGCTGCCCGTTCGCGAGCCCGGGCGCCTGGTTCTCGTGGATTGGAACGGCGACGACCTCATCACCTACGCCACCGGCTCCAGTAACCTAATGCCTTACTCCATCTGCCGCGACCTCCAGCAGCAGACCCGCTTCCTCGACGGCGTCCTCTGCCGCGCCGAAATCCAGGTCAACCTCACAGCCGGCGGCGATCCCAGGCCGGTGGCCGCCGAGATCGTCTCCGGAAGCTACTTTTCCGTGCTCGGCGTTGGGCCCACGCTCGGCCGCGTCATCGAACCCGAAGATGATGCCGCGCCCGGCGCCGGTCCCGTCGTGGTGCTGTCGTATGATTTCTGGCAGGCGCAGCTCGGCGGCGCTGCCGATATCGTCGGCCGCAAGGTCCTGATCGGGAATCACCCCATGACAGTGGTCGGCGTGGCCGCCGCCGGCTTCCGCGGCGTCGACGTCGGCGCCGTGCCCGCCTTCTGGATGCCCACCTCCATGTCCGCCGACGCGAACCTCGACGAAGACGATCTCCTCAACAGCCCCGTCCGCTGGTTGCAGATCCTCGCCCGCCTCCGTCCGGATGTTACACTCGCGCAGGCGCAGACCGGGTTGCAGCCGTGGTTCAAGGCATGGCTCGAGGAAAGCACGCGTTCCCCCGTGTTCCCGAGGATTTCGGCCGACCACCGCCGCGAATACCTGGCAACCACTCTTGAACTCACCTCCGCGCCCCAAGGTCATTCGCCGCTGCGCCGCAAACTCGCCCAGCCGCTCTGGCTATTGTTCGCCGCTACCGGCGTTCTCCTCAGCCTCGCCTGTCTGAATGTCGCCGGCCTGTTTTTGGCTCGCGGCTCTGCTCGCGGCCGCGAGATTGGCACGCGCCTCGCTCTCGGCGCTTCGCGGGGCCGGATCGGCCGCCAACTCCTCGCCGATAGCTTACTCCTTGCTCTGGCAGGCGGCGTTCTCGGCGTTGCCCTGGCTCCGCTCGCTATGCGCGCGCTGATCGCGTTTCTGCCGCAAAACCTCGGCGGAACCGCCGTGCGCGACACCCTCAGCTTTCGCCTGCTCACCTTCGCGTTCATCGCGAGCATAGCCGCCGGCCTCTTGAGTGGCCTTGCTCCCGCATTTCACGCCGGTGGCGACAGCCTGGTGAACTCGCTCCGCGAGCGCGGCGGCACGGGCTTCGGCGGCGTGCGCCTCCGTAAGATGATCGTCACGCTCCAGGTGGCCTTCTCTCTGATCCTCCTCGTCGGCGCCGCCCTGTTCCTGCGCACGCTCACCGGCCTGCTCGCCAAAGGACCAGGTTTCGATACGTCCAGCCTCCTCTCGTTCGCCATCGCTCCGCTGCAAAACGGCTATTCCGGCGCCGATGCCTCGCGCCTCATCCGCCGCCTCGACGAGCAGGTCCGCGCTTTGCCCGTGGCGCGCTCTTCCGCCGCAGCCCGAATTGCCTTCCTCAACGGTTGGGCCTGGTCCAACGATGCGACCATCCAGACCGATCGCCGCATCGTCAGCAATCGCACCGTCTACTTCAACGCCGTCAGCCCCGGTTACTTCGCTACCCTCGGCGTCCGCCTTCTCGCCGGCCGCGATTTCGACCAAAGCGACTCCCGTCCGATCGGAGAAATCGGTCCCCGCTCCGCCATCGTGAACCAGGCATTCGTCAAGCGGTATCTCGCCGGCCGCGATCCCCTGGGAGTTCTCATCGCCCGGGGCGGTAGCTCGAACGTCAAGCCCAGTAGCGCCATTGTCGGCGTCGTCGCCGACATGAGCTATCGCGGTCTCCGTGATAACCCCGAGCAGGTCTTCTTCCCGCTCTTCGAACACGACGACACCGGCGCTACCTTCTATATCAAGGTTCGCGGCGCTCCCGAGCAGGCCATCCCCTCCATCCGCCGCCTGGTCCAACAGGACGACCCGCGGTTGCCGATCCTCTGGTTCCGCACTCTTGACGACCAAGTCAACCGCTCGCTCAGCACCGAGCGCATGCTGGCCGCGCTCTCCGGCAGCTTCGGCGCGCTGGCGTTGCTGCTTTCATTGATCGGTCTCTACGGAGTCATGTCCTTCGTGGTCGCCCGCCGCACGCGCGAAATCGGCATCCGCCTCGCGCTTGGAGCTACGGGCGCTTCCACCATCGGGCTTGTCCTACGCGACGCCGTCGTCATGATCGCCGCCGGCATCGCCATCGCGCTCCCTTGCGTCGCCGCCCTCGGCAAGCTCGTCCAATCGCAGTTGTTCGGTGTCACCGCGACTGACCCCGCCACCATCGCGGCCGCTGCCGCCATCCTGGCCGCCGGCGCGCTCGCGGCCGCATTCATTCCCGCCTGGCGAGCGTCGAACGTGAGCCCCACCGACGCCCTCCGGCTGGAATAGCTCCGATCGCCGCGAGCATCTGGGAGGATAGTGCTGCGACCGACGTGGCGGCAGGTATTCTTATGCGGCTGTTTGCCTTTTCCGGATCTCTTCGCGTAAGTTGAACAAGAAAGAGAGGGGGCGGGAGCGATCCGGCCATCTTTGCTGTGCCTTTCGCGGCGGTGCCGGCGGCCGAGACCTTATCTTGCCCTCACGCGTGGTCGTTAATGTTGCATAACGCACATCCGTTTACGGATTTTCCGTTGCGGGTTTCCATAATTTCTAGTAAGGGCGATCTACGAACCACTCTCTGCTAGAAGACGGCCCCGTGACGCGACGAATACGTCACAATGGGAGAGTGCCTTGCAATCGCATAGTACCGCTGCTCGCCTGTGCACCATTGTTTGCGCAGCAGTACACGATTTCGACAATTGCGGGCGAAGGTGCGGCTCGAACGTCGTTGAACTTTCCGACCAGCGTGGCCGTGGATTCGGCAGGCGATGTTTATGTCAGTGACTGGAGCGGGTTCATACGTAAGATCTGGATGAAAGATGGCGGTACGACCGTGGTCGCTGGTACGGGGATTTTAGGATACAGCGGCGATGGGGGTCAGGCGACGAACGCGAGGTTGGGAAAAGCCATCAGTATCACGCTCGATTCGGCTGGGAACCTCTATTTCGCAGACGGCGATAACAATCGCATACGGCGCGTTGATGCTGCAACTGGGATCATCACGACCGTCGCCGGAACGGGTTCCGTGGTCGATAGCGGCGACGGAGGGCCTGGCGTAAAAGCAGGAGTCGCGCGTCCCACGGGAATCACGGTGGACGGCACCGGCAATCTTTACTTTTCGAGTTCCTGGTCGCGCGTTCGAAAACTCACCGCGCGTACCGAGATGATTGAAACCGTCGCCGGCCAATTTGTGACCAGCTTTGGCGGTGATGGCGCTCTGGCCATCGACGCGCTTTTTTGGGACCCCATTCCCTCGGCCATCAATCGAGCCGGAGACATCTACATTACTGACTACGAGAACTCTCGAATCCGAGTCGTGAAAGCGCACACAGGAATGGTGGCGACCTTCGCCGGTGTCGGCCCGTGCGCGACTGGAGGTCCTGGCATGAATGTATTGGTTTGCCAGGGCGGTTTTAGTGGCGACGGAGGACCGGCCACGAGAGCAATGTTGAATCACGCCCAGGCAGTAGCGCTCGATTCAGCGGGGAACGTCTACATTGCGGACACGATCAATCACCGGATAAGACGCGTGGACGCGACATCCGGGCTAATCTATACGATCGCGGGAAACGGAGTAAGCGGCTTCAGCGGCGACGGCGGGCCAGCAACGCTTGCGCAAATCACTTTCCCAGCAGGCATCGCCGTAGACCGATCTGGGCGTGTCTATTTCACCGACGAAAGTAACAATCGCATCCGGATATTGACCCCGGTAGCCTCTCCATTTCACCAGTTCCGGCAACATCCTCAGCGCTAAGCTTTTAACGATTTGGCAGACGACGTGTCGGGTCGCCGTGTTGGCCTCATCGCCCGCGAACTCGCTTGATGTGTCGTGCGACGTCGAGGTAATGTCCACATGACCGACTAACCGATAATGCCCACTATCGGATTCGACATCCTGACAGGACTGCGCCGGCAAAGCAGCTCTACACGCGTTCAACTCCGTTTTTGGACCCCAATCCGCGGCCGCGAGGCACCCAAGAGTTTTGGGACGCATGTCGTGAATATTGGGACGGATTGTGCCGCCTGACGTGCCCAGATCTGCCGACTCTGAGCCCCGGGGACGAGTCGACACGGTAAGTGACGCGCCGATCGCCGTCCAAGCATTTCGGACTCAAAAATCCCGGCACCATCCTGATCTCGATAATAATTAGATATACGTCGGACGGGCACGAAACTAAGCTGTAGAAACCTTATCTTGCAGCAACTTGGCATTTACTTCGAATTTTCAGAAAAACAATAATTCTGTGGTCTTTCACGAGGGGTGGCAATTGCCGAATCTTCCATCCGCTGCAGGCCTCCGCGCCGGCGATTTTGGCACGGTTGCCGAGCCGTAGGTCGGCGACTTGGTCGAGTCTTAGCTCAGCGCGACGGACCAAAATAGGAAAGGGTGCGTGCCTGTTCTCCGCAGGCAGGCTTTCGCGGCAATCTGAAGCCAAGCACGAGCGGCCGCGCAACATTCCGTCACGTTGGTTAGCCGGCGAATTGGAGTTGTCTTCCGACTAGGCCCGGGCGGCATCATCAGTTCCCAACGCGGATGCCAGTCGATTTGACACTTTTCACTCGGCTGATCCCCTGGGCCAGTTCCGGCGCGAGCAGCCCGTTATCTGCCGCCTCCGCCGCTAGCTTGCGAATCGCCGACATCCTAATAATGATGGACGACGACCCGAGGCCGCGCTCTTCTAGCGATACCCGCCACGCGCTTACGGTCGCCTTGGTGAAACCCGGCCGCGGTGCCTGCTGGAACCACGCCATGAACTCGTTCAGCGCCATGTTGTACACGCGTTTCGTAATCGGCGAGGAGACGCTGTCGAGTACGAGCGCCTTCAGCTTCTGCCACTGCGCTATCTTCTCTACTGCAATCAGTTCGTTCATTTTAGGTCCTGTTAGTGGGCATTAACGGCCATCTGGACATTACCTCGGGCGGGCGAGCAGATCAACCAGAATCCCGGAGGCTGGCGGAATGAATCGTTCGGGTGATCACATGTCCGAGTTACGAATACGGCAAGCGGATAGTTTACGGGGCCGACGATCTGTTCTCAGTGTGCTTCGGCAACCCGACTGGAATGGGAGTGGAAACGGTCCTGACGTGGCCGGGACTTGAAGGGATTGATGTCGCTGCCGATCAAGGTGCACGATGGTTACAGCATGGCCCACGAGCACCGCGGTCTTAATCAGCAGAGTGGTTGATCGTATTTCGTGTGCGGCCCTATTGGACCGGGATATTCACCAGTGGCCCAGTGATCCAGGCGCTCGACAATTGAATGGAGGCTTGACCCGACGGCGTGTCCGCAGGTATTCGGAAATCGACGCGATAGGTGTCCACCAACCCCGGCCAGCCGATGGCGTTAAACACCTCCGTGGACTTCTGATTCACGGTCACGTCGAACGGAGAATTGAGCGGTTGGAGAGGGTTCTCGGGAAATGGCGGAAATGGCTGGCCCGGGTCGACTCCTGGCCGGGTTGGTCCGAGCCCCGTAGCCATGGCGATCAAAACTTCGCCTGCTGCCGCCGGCTTGACGGCCGTGACGGGCGTGAAATCCGAGTGAAATAACGCGGGTACGCCCGCGGTAACCGCAATTTGAGGTTGGACGATTGAAATCAGATAAAGTACGGGGTGGCGCTTATTGCCTCCTGGGTCCGCATTGATGCGCCGGTAGGAGGGATCCTCGCAATCCGTTGTCTGACGTTCCGGAGACACCGTATCTTGCACCGGCGAGAAGTATCCGCGCACTCCAAAAAACGGCCCCGTTCCGGCAGTGACGCTGTATGCGGAGCCGCCCGGCAAAACACTCGGTGCGCCTGGCGCGCGCACGGACGTTCCCTGCCCGCTAATTTCGAGGCTTCCGATCAGAGTGCCGTCCAGATTCAGGAAAGTGAGTTCCCATGAAGCCCCCGCTGGGGTGGCGGTAAAGTCTCCGATTGCCCTGGCCGGTGTCATCGATGGGCTAAGAAGGGTACCATTGAACATCTCGATCGCCGTACCTTTGACCGGAGTTCCGTTGACCGAGACGATATCCGCAATGCCGACGCCGGCAGGAAACGCAGGAGCGGGCGCCGGGCGAGAGAGCTTGTTTATGCTTTTGCCCTGATCGGCCAGAGTGCAGTAGCCGCGAAAATAGGCTGTTGAATTTTCAAGCTCAACATGCAAGATGGATCCGGCTACCTGAGCTTCCGCCAGGGCGGCGCACATCGCCAGCAACGATGAAAGTGTTCGGATTTGTTTCATAGGTTTCGCCTTCTCCGGTGACGGTCAAGGTCCATCGCTACTGCTTCTGCAGCAACAATCCGCCCGACCAATCCTCTTTAATCAAAAGCGGTAGATCGTGTATCCAATCGTCTTTACTGACACCGCCGGGGTAGATCACGTGGGCGCGGTTGTCCTTGGTGTACGCGAGAACGAAATTTGCATGTGCCACTAAGTAGTTCCCGGCGGCCAATGTTTTTTTGGCGGGGGGAACCCCCGCGGCTTTCTGGACCGCTTCGAGAGCAGCTTCGGTTCCCGTGAGGCCGACAAAATGTGTATCAAAATTATCGAGCCACCGGCGCAGTACCACCCTCGTGTCCCGTGCAGGATCCGTGGTAACAAAAACGAGCTTGACCTGCTCGGCAATACCGGCGGGCAATTTCTTCAGAGCCGCGCCAATATTTGCCATGTGCATGGGACATTGATCGGGGCAGTAGGCATAGCCGAAAAAGAGCAGCGCGACCAAGCCCTGGGTTCTGTCCCAGAAGTCATACGGAGCCCCAGTGGTGTCAGTGAGAACAAATCTGGGCTTCAGCAGGGGCGGCGTGACCAGACCGCCGCGGTAGCGGCTGCTCCTATCTTGTTGCGCGGGCGCCAAACTCGCAAGAAGGAAAAATAAACTTAAGGATCTCATTTGGCCGCTTCTCATCAGTGAACAACTACCGTCCCTTTCATGCCGAGCTGATCATGAACGGCACAGATGTAATTGAAAGTTCCTGGAGCTGTGAAGGTCACGCGAAATCTAGTTACACCCGGAGACGACTGAGCCAGATTCGCCCTATCTTGCGGTGCAGGAGACAAAAATCCAGAATTCACGCTGTCCGCAGACGAGCCTATCGTCGCCTGCCTGGCCCCGTCCGAAGTCAGCGTGACATTGGTCGAAGGCGGCCGGGGATCGGCGGGCTCGGCCCCAAAGGTGACGGTATGGTTGATCGACGGGTCGAGACTCGTCCATTCAACCGTGTCCCCGACGTTCACGACGATCATGCCTCGCAGGAAGCGCATCAGCGATGCGGTTTGTGTACCTACTCCAGTCGCCGTCACGACCTGTCCGATACCGGCGGCCACGCTGCCGCTCTGGTCTCGGTCCCGGCGCCCAGGAGTTCCGGGGCCCTCCAGGCTAAAAGCATCCGCAAGCAACCGCGCTTGCTGCCTCTGCGCTTCGCGATCATAGAAGTCCTGGTCATGGGGAAGCGTGTCGGATAGGCTGCGAACATGGACGACACCAGTCATGTCCGCGTGAACCAGGCAGACGAACTTGAAGTTGCCGGCAGTCGGGAAGCTCACAGAATAGGATTGCGCGCTTGCCGTCGTCTCGGTATCCCCCAATAGCAAGACTCCTGTGGTGACGCATGCGGAACCATCAAAGCTGGATCCATCCGGTGTAAGCCCGGGGCACCCGACCGGGACGCCGAATGTGGGACCAAAACCAGGCGGTCGTATCTGGCCCGGTGTTAAAAAGGTTAGGGTATGGCGTTCATGCGTGGGAAAGGTCCAACGGATGCTGTCGCCGGTCTGGATCCAAAGTTCATTCGGCAAAAAGGCCAGCGCCTGGCTTCCCCGACCGGGGCTCTCCGCGCCGACTGTCACCAGCCATTCCTTGCCCTGAGCGGTGGTTGTAGCAGCCCCGGCCATCAGCATGGCTGCCACGGCGAACGAAGCCACTGGTTTTGATGCGCCCTTCGACACAGGTTTCATTCTTTTACCTCTGGTTGCTTTTGCTGCTTTTCTTTCGATCTACGGCTGTACTCTAAAGCGCGAAAACGGAGCGAGAACAGTAACACATTTTGAACTTTTTTTTCGATTGACGAGTTAAAAACTTTCGAGCCGGGGCTATAATAAAGCGCCTGCGGTGGGGACGACTGGCCGCGGCGCGGAGGTAAGGACTCATGGCGGCTCCCTCGCCGCAGGACGTCACCCAGTTGCTTGTGGCATGGAGCAACGGGGAGCATGACGCGCTGGAACAGTTGATCCCGCTCGTCTATCACGAGTTGCATCGTCTCGCTCACCGGCATATGGGTCGGGAACGTCGCGAGCACACCCTGCAGTCCACGGCCCTGGTGCACGAGGCCTATGAGCGGCTGATCAACTTAAAAGGCGTAAGCTGGCAGAATCGCGCTCATTTTTATGCAGTTTCGGCGCAATTGATGCGCCGCATCCTGGTGGATTACGCCCGGTCGCGACGCTACAACAAGCGCGGAGGCGAATGGCGTCAGGTCCCGCTCAATGAAGCTGTGGCTGTGTTTCGAGACCGGCGGACGGACATCGTCGCCCTGGACGATGCGTTGCGCACCCTGGCCGACATCGATCCCAGGAAAGCCCGCGTTGTAGAGATGCGTTTTTTCGGTGGATTGAGTATCAAGGAAACCGCAGAGGTTCTCAGTGTTTCTCCGGAAACAGTCCTGCGCGATTGGAGGCTGGCTAAGGTTTGGCTCCTGCGGCAGCTCAGCAATGGAAACGGGGATGAAGACTGAACGGTGGCGCCAGATCGAGCAGCTCTATCATGCCGCACGCGAGTGTGAACCCGGGGAACGAGCCCATTTCCTCCTTGAAGCCTGTGCCGATAAAGAGGTTCGGGACGAAGTGGAATCGTTGCTTGGATGTGAGGCACAGGCCGAGGGCTTTCTGGAAGCACCGGCACTCGAAGTAACCGCGGAGGCGCTTGCGGAAGGGCGAGCCCGATCGATGTCCGGGCGAGTGCTCGGACACTACCAAATCGTCGCCTTCCTGGGCGCCGGCGGCATGGGCGAGGTCTACCGGGCGCGGGATTCCCGTATTGGGCGAGACGTGGCGGTCAAGGTGATGCCGCCGGGCATCGCAACGAATCCCGAGCGGCTGCGGCTCTTCGAGCAAGAGGCCCGCGCCGCCGGCGCTCTCAATCACCCAAATATTTTGAGTATTTTCGATGTCGGCGTCCAGGATGATGCACCCTACGTGGTGTATGAATTACTGGAAGGCGAAACATTGCGTGATCGTCTGCGCAAGGGATCATTATCGAGGCGTAAAGCCCTCGAGTACGCGCGCCAGATCGCTACTGGCTTGGCAGCCGCTCAGGACAAGGGTATTACACATCGGGACCTGAAGCCCGAGAACCTGTTCCTAACTCGCGCCGGCAGGGTCAAAATCCTCGACTTCGGTCTGGCCAAACTCACGTTGCCGGAGGCATCCGGCGGCGAGGAAACGGCACTGTCCGAAGCCTCAACTCACAGCGAATTGCGTAGCAGTATTCTGGGCACACCCGGCTACATGGCGCCCGAGCAACTCCGCGGCGGAGTCGCGGACCACCGTTCTGACCTCTTCAATTTGGGCGCGATCCTTTACGAAATGATCACCGGCGAGCGACTGTTTCGAGGTAAATCCACCAGCGAAGTCCTAAACGCCGTCGGGAACGAAGACCCCATCGAAGTGACGGAAACCGGCGGAGAATTCGATCCCGGCGTGGCACGCCTGTTGCGCCGCTGTCTGGAGAAGAATCCCAGCGAACGGATTCAATCTGCTCTGGACCTGGCTTTCGACCTGGAAACCCTTTTGCTCCCTGATGACCTGCGCATTGATGACGGAGTCCGGCGTCCGCGATGGATGAAAATAGGAATTGGCATTGGTCTGGTAGTCGCAGTCTTGTCGCTCACCTCTTTCTTCGCGGGCCGCAAGCTGGAGCGAGTACAGCCGCGTCCTGGTCCAAGCTTTCGGCGATTGACCTACCGGTTGGGGGTGATCACCGGAGCAAGATTTGCTCCCGACAACCAGAGCGTCATTTACTCGGCGGCATGGGATGGCAAGCGGGTGGAGGTCTTCAGCACACGGATCGGAGGTCCTGAATCCCGGCCCCTCGGTTTACCATCCACCGGAATATGGGGTGTTTCGTCCGCCGGGGAGTTGGCCATTTCCCTCGGTTGTGAGTTGAATTGGGCGGAGTGTCGCGGCACGCTGGCCCGTATGCCCTTGGCCGGTGGCGCTCCCCGCGAGGTCCTCGAAGATGTCTTCTACGCCGATTGGGCACGCGACGGAAAGAACCTCGCAGTGGTCCGGACGGTGGAGGGACGATTTCGGCTGGAATATCCGATCGGCAACGTTCTTTATGAAGCAGCCGGCTGGATCACGTATCCTCGTTTCTCGCCTGCAGGCGACCGAATTGCCTTCCTGGACCACCCGGCTTTGGGCGAGGATAACGGTTCAGTCGCGATGGTGGACCTCAGTGGGCACAAGACGACGCTCTCCGGCGGGTGGAAAAACTTAAAGGGCTTGGCTTGGTCTCCGACCGGCGATGAAGTGTGGTTTTCTGGTGACCGCATGACGCGGTCGCAACTCGTCTACGCTGTGACACTCGCGGGTAAAGAGCGTCTGGTTCTGCAGGCCCCGGGCTGGATGCGCCTGCAAGAGATCTCGGGAGATGGCCGTGTATTGCTGCTCCAGGCCAGTCCACGCAGCCGCATCGTCTGCCAGCCGCCCGACTCTGCGGCAGAACGGGACCTCTCCTGGTTCGACTGGTCGACTGCCGCTGACCTGTCGGCCGATGGTAAGAAACTTCTTTTCTACGAATGGGGAGAAGGAGTGTCGGGAAACTCAACCGTGTACCTCCGCGATACCAGCGGCGGCGATGCCATTCGCCTTGGCGAAGGCAGAGCGTTGGCGTTGTCTCCCGACGGGAAGTGGGCGCTTGCGCTTCAAGGCGGACCGCCACCCAAACTCGTTCTTTTGCCGACCGGCCCTGGTGAGGCGAAGCCTTTGCCGTCATCCGGACTCACAGAGTACTACTCAGCAGCGTGGTTCCCTAATGGAAAGCAGATACTCTTTGTCGCCGCGGGGTCCGATGGTCGACCACGCTCCTACGTTCAACACGTAGATGACGGCGAAGCCCGCGCGATCACTGACGAGACTGTGCAAGCCGTTCTAGTTTCCCCGAACGGGGAGATGGTGGCTGCCATCGGCGCCACGGGAGATTACGAATTGCGTCCCATTAATGGTGGAGAACGCCGGCCGATTCGCGGCGTCTTGCCGGGTGACGAACTCGTACAGTGGAGCGCCGATGGCCACTTCCTTTATGTGCGGGGACCGGGTGATTCCGCAGTTGAGTTCTTTCGATTGAACCTTGCCTCGGGCCGTCGGGAGCTATGGAAAGCGATTAAAGCGGCCGATCCGGTCGGATTGATTGGCATTCAGCCCGCCTCGGTCCATATGACGCCGGATGGCGGATCGTATGTATACTCGTACTGGAAAACTCTCACGGAACTGTACTTGGTAGACAATCTGAAATAGTTGACACTGTAGAGACGCGGTTCTATTCTTAACGAAAGGACTGGGGCGACATGCGAAGATTGGTCCCTGGTGCAGTAGTGGTTGCGATAGCGTTGAGCGGAACCGCCGCCCTCGCCTGTGGCGACAAGCTTTTAGCTATCGGTCGCGGGGTTCGGTTCCAACATGGCTATGCGGCGCGCCAAGGCAACCTGGTAATCTACTCCGCGCGAACCCGGAGTGGCGCGACTCTCAGCACTTCCAAGCTGGAGGCCACGCTTCGGCGTGCCGGACACAAACTGCAAATCGTTGATGGCGATTCTCAACTCGACGAAGCGTTGAAGTCGGGAAAAGTGGACGTGGTGCTCGTCGACTTCGCTGACCTCGCCAGAATCACACGGCTGCTGCAGTTGGCGCCGTCGAAGCCGGTCATCCTTCCAATACTGTTCAAGCCCTCGAAACCCGAATTTGCCGCCGCGCAAAAGGAGTACAGGTTCGCACTAAAGACCCCCGCGGATGATGATCAATACCTAGCAGCGATTGATGAAGCGATGAAGTTAAGGGTCAGAACCGGTGCTAAATCCTGACGCACCGCGCCGGTACTTCGGAAGAGGCGCGCGGCTTGAGGCGAACCCGAGACTGTATAAGGCGGCCGCTTAGTCGACCTCATGAGACGCCGCGATGGCTTCTCGCTCCTCCGCTTGTCCATCGCCCTATACCTGGTAACCGCCAATCACGCGAAAGCTCAGGCTTGGGTGCTGCCCCCAGGAGAGGGCTCCATCAGCTTCAGCTACCAGAGAATCGATAACACAGGTCATCGCCGCACGAACGGTTTTCTCTTGCCACACGGCACCAGCCTAGACATGTCTCTATACCTGGAAGGCGAATACGCCTTCACCAACCGTTTGTCGCTGGCCGTCGGCCTGCCATATGTATTCGCGAAGTATACGGATCCTAATCCGCCACCGCCGCCAATCCCCTATCTCTCGCTGGACCAATGCCACTGCTGGCAATCGGGATTACAAGACATTGGAATTACCGCGCGCTATAACCTAGCAGGGGGCGCGGGGGGCGCCTTCGCGCTGACGCCGTCTGTCTCGGTCGGAGCGCCCAGCCACGACTACAATTTCCGGGGCGAGAGCGCACTCGGGCGCGACCTCAGAGAAATACGCATCGGGGTCGACGCTGGGCGGCGCCTGGATGCGATTTCCAGGAATCTCTTAGTGCAGGGAGGCTATTCCTATGCCTTTGTCGAGAAAGCAATGGGCATCTCCACAAACCGCAGCAATGCCAGAGTGGAAGGCGACTATTTGGTAAAGAAAAAACTGTCGGTGCGTGGCCAACTGTTCTGGCAGCGCACGCATGGCGGGCTGCGCTTCGGGTCCCCATCCCCCGCCGATCTGATATTTCCGGGCGAAGTCAACACCCCGGACCTTTTGTATCAGCACGACCGTCTACTGCGGGACAACTACTGGCATGCTGGCGGCGGGCTCGCGTATTCGCTCCCTCGCGTTGATCTGTTCGCCCTCTACACTGCATTCATCAGCGGCACGGATACGCATGCCGGCCGCGCTATCACGATGGGCTTCAGCGTACCGTTCCGGTTAGGCGGCCCGCACCGTTGAATTGCGCCCAACAGGCAAGCCGTAGCGATTGAATACGTCGCCACCGCCGCCGGGTGTCTATCTCCGTCTAGAGTGAGCGTACTTTATGGTGATGCTCGCCACCCAGATTCGCTGACGGCGCAGGACATTGCGGCCGGACAGCGGATTTACGTCGCGTCGGCTGAGGGAACGTTGGTCGTGTTCGCGGCGGGTGACAAGCTGGACGTGCTTGCGCGGAATGATCTTGGAGAAGTGATTTTCGCGACGCCAGCGGTTGCTGAGGGCACGCTTTACGTGCGAACGTCGGGGCATCTATGGGCCTTCGGAGAGAAGAAGTAGCCGGCACTCGTCAGCAAAACCGTCCTGATATGCAGCATTATCGGTAAGCGCGCAATGTGGACATGGCGGCAGAATACTCCGACGCGCCTTCTCGAAGGCCGATGACGTAAGATTGGCCACAGAGCCTATAAGTCTGCGCCGGGACGCGCCGCGAGGAAACAAATGGCCAAAATCAAACGTCGTCGGTTCCTGAAATACGCCGCGGGAGCCGCAGGAGCAGCCGGTGCGCTGGTTGTCGGATGGTCGATTGTGCCGCCCCGGCAACGGCTGACGCCCAGTAGTCCGCTGCCGGTTGCGCCGGGGCAGGTCGCCCTCAACGGATGGGTCAAAGTATCGCCCGACAACACCGTAACTGTAATGATGTCTCAGGCGGAGATGGGACAGGGTGCGCACACGGGGCTCGCGATGCTCCTAGCCGATGAGATGGATGCTGCCTGGGAGCAAGTCCGGCTGGAACAATCCACGCTCGATCCCATTTACAACAATCAAGCGGTTATCGTCGATTCGCTTCCCTTTCAACCTGAGGATCACGGCGTCATAAAGCGTGCCTCCGAGTGGATGGCGGCGAAGATCATTCGTGAGATACCCGGCGGAATCGGTACGGGGGGGTCCTCCAGCATCAACGACCAATGGCTGCCGATGCGTGCGGCAGGCGCGTCCGCTCGCGCCGCTCTCATCGCGGCGGCAGCGGCATCGTGGAATGTCCCTGCAAGAGAATGCCGGACCGAATGTGGACGAGTGTTGCACAGTTCGGGCAGGAGCGCATCTTACGGTGAACTTGCTACGCGGGCGGCCCAGTTGCCAGTCCCAAGAAATGCTGCGCTCAAGGACCCCTCGTCGTTTAAGCTTATCGGGAAACCGGTACGACGGCTCGACGCGGCGGCGAAAGTAAACGGATCGGCGGTGTATGGCATTGATGTGGCTCTCCCGGGGCTGCGGTATGCGAGCGTGATGGCGTGCCCGACCGTAGGCGGTAAGGTAACCCGCCTGGACCCAAACAGCGCCCAAACGTTGCCGGGCGTTCACAAGGTGCTTGCGTTCGACGCTTACGAGGGCGGCCTTGGCAGCTATGGTCCCGGGACCGGTGGCGTCGCGGCGATCGCCGAGACGACATACCACGCTATGCGGGCGCTTCAGAAAGTGACCGTCGAGTGGGATCACGGACCGGCGACCGCTGTTTCGAGCCGTGCCATCCTCGACGGGCTCTCTCAGGCGCTCGATACGAACAAAGGCAAGGCACACTATCAGAGAGGCGACGTCGAGCAGGCGCTGCGATCCGCTGCCAAAATGATCAGTGCTGAATATCGCGTTCCGTACCTGGCTCACGCGACGATGGAACCCCTCAACTGCACCGTCTGGTTTAAAGACGGAGCCGCACAGGTATGGGTAGGGACCCAGTTTCCGGGGTTCGCGCGCAACGCCGTTGCAAAGGTCCTCGGCATCAAGCCGGATCGGGTCACCGTGACGGTAACCACGCTCGGTGGCGGATTCGGACGCCGCGCACTGCTGGATTTTGTGTGCCAAGCCGCGGCCATCGCGCGCCAGGCCGACGGCGCCCCGGTTCAAGTTCTGTGGCCGCGCGAGCAGGACATGACGCACGACTACTATCGTCCGGCGTTCGTGTCGCGGCACAAAGCCGGTTTCGACGCGCAGGGAAATTTGACGGCCTGGCAGGCAACCTCCGCGGGTTCAAGCATGGGAGCACCCTCTTTCATCGATGCATCCAACAAGGGCGCGTCCGACACCGGCTACGACTTTCCAAACGCGCGCGTTGCACATCACTCTTCTGACGCGCCCGTTCCGGTGGGCATCTGGCGATCGGTCTCGCATTCGCACAATGCGTTTTTCACTGAGAGTTTCCTCGACGAGGCGGCGGCCGCCGTTGGCAAGGACCCGGTCGCGTTTCGGGCGTCATTGCTGGCTCACAATCCACGAATGTTGCGGGTCCTGCTTCGGGTAGCGGAACTTTCCAACTGGGGTCAGCCGGCGGCGCCTGCTGGCGACGGTGCAAAGATCGCCCGTGGAATCGCGTTGCATCGGTGCTTCGGGACCGTCATCGCCAACGTCGCCGAAGTTTCCGTGGACGCAGATAAGAAGATCCGCGTGCATCGAGTCGTCAGCGTGCTCGATTGCGGCTTCCCGGTAAATCCGAACCTCATCCGGCAGCAGATCGAAGGAGGAATTATCTTCGGCTTATCCGCCGCATTACAGGGTGAGATCACGATCGAAAAAGGCCAAGTACAGCAGAGCAACTTTCACAATTATGCTCCTCTGCGGATAATTCAATGCCCGACGCTTGAGATGGAAATCCTCGCGAGCTCGGAGCATCCCCAGGGCATCGGGGAAACCGGTGTGCCGTGCATTGCTCCCGCCGTAGCGAATGCGGTGTTCGCCCTCACAGGCCAGCGTCTGCGATCCTTGCCGCTAAGCCTCGCTTGAGACGTACATTTGTTCGCCTCTGCTGTCTCACCCCTTACAAGCGGCTCAGCAAAGAAATTTCGGTGAACTGGCGCGAGCAAAATGAACTGATAACGGTCATTATCGGAAGCACCAGAGCAACAAATTAGTCGAACCAATACGGTGTCTTTCGTGACCACTCCGACTTAGGATAAAGGCGATGCAGCGCGGACCAAGCTTCGCGCGAGAAGCGTGCGGTCTTTTCGTCCTTACACCCGTACCGGCCGGTGCGGACCGTGAGAGCAAGGGCTTCTGGTAGTCGATGATCGTCAGAATGCGACTTTGTCCACGCGAGTATTTGAGCGGACAAGAAATTAGGTGCACAGCCGGTCGAAGCTATGCGTTCCATTTCGTGACGGCCCTCACTGATGTCCGCTTCCTTCAGAAACCCGATCCGACGCGCCGCGGCGTCGGGATCGGAGCGGACTCCCTCGGTACCGTAACGCTGTTTATAGTCATCTAAGTCCCAGTCCAGCTCGAATTTGCTTCCAAGCGGGCACCACCAGTTGTTTCGATAGCTGTCCATGTGATGCGACGGTGGAACAAACCCGACTCCCGAGCTGAGGTAAGGCTTGACGCTCGCCATATGCAGCAACGCAAAAACGCCGGTAAAACGACGTTCCTCCAAGGTTCGATCGCCCGCCCACGCACCCAGAAATTGTTCGGCTCGCGGATAGACACGGATGACGGCTGGCTCAAGCTCCTGACCGGCCTCGTCGTCGGAGAGCAGGATCGCACGTGCGAACGCCGCAAGCGTGAACTCCTGTTTGAGATTGGCTGGCAGAATGTCGCTCGCGACCGCATGCCGCCACTGTCGCAGCGGCATACGCTCATTCAACACTTTGATCGAATCGCGATCGAACCGAGGGATGGTCGCCGAAGCCCGCCGGAAGCTCTCGTCGACCCAAATCCCGGGCACCTCTTTCTCATCCATGATGGAAGTAACCAGGACAGGTTTCCGCTGGGCGAAACGAAGGAACTCGCTGAGGTCGCCAGCCGTGACCATTCGAAGAGAACGAAAGTGATTGCGGGCCGACGGTGGCAGAGATCCTGTAAGTATCCGGTCGAGTTCGTCGCGCGGATACTCATGGGCATTGATGCGGATTCGGTTGCGATGCCATGCCGCAGTCAGAAATGCCGGTGAATCGGGCGCGATTGCGGCCGAGGCGTCGATCAGTTCGCGGGCGCTGGTATCACCGGGCTGAGCGTGCGAAAGTGCTGCAACAAGCCATGGTAAGGAATGGGTCCGACGCCAGCGGTCCAAACTATGCGCACGATCATTACTTTGAAAATCGAGAATCCAGTCGGTCAGTTCGTCGCGTCGTGGGACTGGTCTGGCGTCCTTTCCGGGTTTGTTGTTCCAGGGGTCCCATTCGAGGAGCCGATCTAAAACCGACGTATAGTCCCACAGATCCTGGCGGAGGCTGTTTTCAGCGTGTGGCCGCATCAACGCGGCAGCGAGCGCCTCAGACTCGCCCTCGGGATCGGCGTGCTGGCGGACGCGGCGGAGTAGATTCGCCGAAATTCCGTGAATCGGTGCAAGTTGAGGATTCGTGAGGATCGTGCGAAGTTCCCTTTCAGCACGGTCCAGCGACGGTGCTTGCTCAGCGAATCGGGCAATGGAGCGGGCGACGAGATAAGGCGCGATCCCGCGCCACGGTGACGCCGAGTCTGTGGCGATCTGGCGGAACCGGCGCTCTGCTTCCGGCTCATCGCCTGCGTAGAAATACGCCGCGGCGATCTGGTAGTCGCGATCCGCACGCGCCAGTGCGGGCAGACGTGGTGAGGCCGGCTTGGGAATCTTAGGGTCGCGACCGGTACAGTTTGAAAAAACGGTATCCTGCGCAATCAACCACTCGCGAAATGCCGCGCTCGAACGGCCAAAGTGCGCCTGGCGATCTTTCATGGTGCCGATCGCTGTGCGGAAGGCATCATCCGAGCAGTACAAGGTCCACGCCCGAGTGTCGCTACTGTAGCGCTCTTGCGGCAAGGCATCGCGCGGAGGCTTGGTTCCGGCTACCCGAGCGCGAGCCTGCCGCCAGCGCAGTTCCCAATTGACATCGAGCCGGTCCCAGTCGGCCGATTCGCGATCTTGCCAATAGGACCGCACTTGTTCGCGCTCCGCGGAATTGAACCCGAGGCCAGCCAAATGCCGGTACGCAACATATAAATAGGACCGCGCATACGTTGGTTCCAGCACTCCCAGCTTTCCTGCTAGAAAATCAGTGCGGGGGAGATCGGGGTGACGATGAAATGTAAACACAGCAACGTCGTAGTCGATGGCACACGACCACACGTAGACACCTGCGGCTGCAAGCAGAACGATAATGATCAATCGCTTCATCGCAAGTAACTCGCGACCGAGACCGCGTCCCAAGATCCCGGATGGAAGATGTAAAGTCGCCGCGCATGCTTAAGCTCCGGAACGGGCTCATCCATCGAGATGCCCGTGCTTGTTCGGCAGACGCGCGACCCGAAGTCTCCACCACTCGACAACCGAGTGAACACCGCTGCGCGGTCGGGTCCCATGCGAAACACCATCGGAACGGCTTCATCGATTGGAACAGACTCGATCCATGACCCCTTTTCGCACCACGAGGCAAGAGCGGTGACGGAGATGAACGTGGAGGGTCCGAACTTCGCGCGCAGGTCGGTCAGGAGCGTCTGATAGAATGGCCGCTCGCTGCGCCGAGCATCGAAATCCACTTGAATGGCTGATAGGTGGGCGACCGCGAACTCGCCGCGAATCAGTTCGGCGGCTCGCTTTCCAGAGGGTGTTTTGCGAGGATCGCTTTCGATCCGAAATACGGCCATCAGAGGCGTCTTCGCCCGCGTGCGGACAGGCTGATGCCGGTGGACGAGTCGTACTTCTTCCCCGGAGAGAAAAAGCGTCGCCGCAAGATATGCCACTCCGACGCGAGGAGTGTCAAGAAACCGCAGATCCTGGGGTGATTCCCAAGCCCACAGCATCACCTGAGGCGGATCCGCCGCGATCAAAACGGGAACGAGTAGAAGTACAACGAGTGCGCGACGCAAGCTGCTAGAAATACGCTAAAGCGGGCTTCGTCGCTTGTCAATAAATTTCATCGTTCCTTAAGAATTACGTGCCGTTCTCTTCTCGCGCTCCCGACCGCCGACCTGATAAGTCGCATTAACGGAACTTCCGGAACGCCGTTGTGGACCACGTGCCCGACAAGCCGACTTTACATCCAAATGAGATAGTTCCGAATGACCGACCAGCCGCCCCTGGTTGGCGGCAAGCAGAGCGAAAGCATTTAACAGGCGCTCCCCAGGGTGGTGGACGCATCAACGGCCTCCTGGCGTAAAATTCCAAAGAGTCGCGCGCAGGCGCTGCTGAAGAGTGAACGATGTCGCCATCGGGCGTCCAGCTACTTCCGCGTCAAAGCGGCCGCCAAAAACCGAAGTTCGGACTCCACCTCGCTGGGATCGGCCACAGTGTCGGCGATTTCCTGACGAAAGAGTTCGCGATACCTCTTGCGAAGCCTATGAATGGCCACCTTGAGCGCTCCTTCTGACCTGTTCATTTCTTGAGCCAGAGCGGCATACGGCGCGTCGGACTGCCCGAGAAGGAACACCTTCAAGCGTTCGAAATGCTCCGGGCGGCCATGATGTACAAATTCTCTTCGCAATTTCTCCACGACTCGGTCGAGCACCGAAAGCGCCCAGAGGCGTTGAGTCGACCCCATGGTCGCCCTTCGTCACGAATAACGTTCATCTATTCGCAGCGAATGCCATCGGATCAGTTCGGTACCTGCGCGACTACTCCTTTAGACCAGTCCGCCAGTTCAGCACCACAGTAAACGGCTCCGGCCTCTCGGCGGCGTCAATCGGAATCGCCATCAGGAACCTGCTGCGATCGGGAAGGGATCCAAGCGAAAGTGCCTTCAGGGATATCTTGAAAAGTGCTTCCGGCTTTCCCGGTTGGAACACAGGATTCACCGTGATCGGAACAGCCATTACAGATCCATCGGGGGCCATGTAACCCAGTTCCTTGCCATCGTTCCGCCACCGTGGCCCCGTGAGGCTTCCTCCCTTGGAGATGAGCCATTTGCCCGCATTTGAAGGCGGGAACGGACGAACATAAATCTCCATCACGCCAGTTTCGTTTGAGCGGTAGGCGATCCATCTCCCATCCGGCGAGAAGGCCCCCAGGTGCTCATTCGCGGGCGTGTTCAGGAATGGGAAAGGTTTAGATCCGGCTTGCAGAGGCTGGACCCAGATATCGGTGCCGCTCTGTCCCGCGCTCACATCATAGAGCAGATAACGTCCGTCTTGCGAAAGACTGGTTGGTTGCATATTCGGCGTCGTCAAGGGTAGGGCCTCCTCCTCGCTGGTGCCATCCGCCGCTTTTGAATAAATCTTCCCGTTGCGAACGAACGCGACCCGCTTGCCGTCCGCTGACCATTGCGGATATAAAGACGATCCGGGTCCGAAGGTCAGACGTGACCGAAATCCTCGCGACAGGTCGGAAATCCAGATGTCGCCAGTCTTCGGGGACTCTGTAAAGTCCGGGATGACCAGGGCGACCCGCTTCCCATCGGGAGAAACAGACGACTGGCCAACGAAAGCCGCAGGTTCTCCTACGGTGCCCACGGTATTCCCTTTCCGGTCGAACAGCGTGAGCTGGAACAGACGCCGGTGGCCATCTTGCCGGAAGACCAGGACGTCATTGGCCGAAACCGAGAAGGATGCATAAGCACCGAGGCCAATCAGGTCATACACCAGTCGAACGTGGTCTGCTACCGGCACTGCCTTCCCCCGTAACTCCATCCGGTGGTGGTCGAACGGCTGGGCCATCAGCGTGGCTGCGCGCACGAACAGCAGGTGCCCCATGTTCGGGTCCGCCGAGGGCGCGTACTCCGGCTGCCAGTCGCTCGCCGCGAGCGGAGTGGAACTCTGTTGTTCGGGTTTCGAGTCGATGGAGCCTATATAGATCGAGCCATTCGTCAGGTCGGATGCCGTACGGGTATAGACGAAATGCCGCCCATCCGGCAGAAAGGTGGGCCCGAACAGCTGGTGAGCCGCATCGGGCGCGACGACTTGAACCGGAACTCCACCGGAGGCGGGTACACGGAATATCCCGGCAAGCCGTCCGGCGAAGACGATCACGTCATCCCGATTCCAGGTGCCCCCGCCCCACAATGCTCCCCGCTCAGCCACCATCTGGGGTGGACCACCTGTAGCCTCAATTTTCAGGACCTTGTGTGGCAATGCGTACCCGATAAAGCGGCTGTCCGGAGACCAGAAGGGCACCACACCTCCGCCGTCCGTCAAGTCTCGCGATTCTCCCGAATCCAGGAAATGGACCCACAGCCGGCCTGCCACGAGGAAGGCCAGTTTGCGGCCATCGGGGGACAGCTTAAGGAGCGGCGCAGTGTTTTCCGGCGACTGGATCTGGAAGCGCACCGGCGACGCCGAAGACGGTTTCTCACGGAATTGCAAAAACGCTAAAGCAGCTAATCCCAACGTCGCGATCGCCGCCACGCTCCATCCCAGCCATCCGCGCCGATCGATGCCGGGCTTCATCGCGCCAACAAAAGTTGTGGGCGCAGGCTCAGTCTCAGCAAGCCATTCCAAGTTGGCTTTCAAATCGAGCGCCGACTGCCACCGCTGATCCGGGTCTTTCGCCAGGCAACGCCGCACCATGCGATCGAGCGCGGGCGGATCTACGGGTGCAATGGTTCTGGCGTCGCAGCGGCCAGTCATCATTTCATACAGCACCACGCCAAAAGAGAAAATATCGGTGCGCGCATCCGTCTCTCGACCTTCCGCCTGCTCCGGCGACATGTAGCGAAGAGTCCCCATGACGAGCCCTGGCTTGTGGATGCTATGATCCCCATCAACGCTCGGCCGCTCCATCTTCGCGAGCCCGAAATCCAGCACCTTCACGCCGGATTTGGTCAACATCACGTTTGCCGGCTTCAAATCCCGATGCACGATCCCTTTTCGATGCGCGTCCGCCAGCGCGCCAGCAATCTGAATCGCGAGTGCGACCGCTTCGTCGCGCGGCAAGAGCCCGCGCGACAATCTAGACTCCAGCGTTTCGCCCTCCACCAACTCCATCACGATCACCGGCTGGCCCGCGAAATGATCCACGCTGTGTACCGTGCAGATATGCGGATGATTGAGCGCCGCCGCCGCCCGCGCTTCGCGCTCGAATCGCCCGGTTACCGAATCCGGCAACTCATCCTCAGGCAAGTGCAGAAACTTCAGCGCGACTTGACGGCCCAGCTTAAGGTCTTCCGCGCGATACACCACGCCCATCCCGCCGCTGCCCAATCTCTCAAACACCCGGTAATTCGAAAAGGTCTTCCCGCTGAGATCGCCCGTATCAACCGCCGGGGTCGGCTCAGAGGCAATCCTCGGCAGTTCCTTCGCGTTCTCTTTGGTTTCTTCGGTTACCTGGCCCGCAAACCGGTAGCCGCGCTTGGCCAGCGTCTCAATAAAACGTGGCTCCTCCGCCGATTCCAGCAGCGCGTTCCGCAGCCGCTTGATCGCCGCATTGATGCTGTGATCGAACTCGACGACGGTGTTGTTGGGCCACAGCTTCTGCCGGATCTCTTCGCGAAGCACCACTTCGCCCGGCCGCTCCAGCAGCATCCGAAGGATTTGGAAGGACTGATCCTGGAGCCGGATCCTGACGCCATGCTTGCGCAACTCCCCGGCGCGAACGTCCAGTTCGAAGTCTCCGAAACGGAGTAGACGAGCCGTTTGAAAATCCATCTTTGACTCGATTTCGGCCAGTCTAGCACACCACACAACTCTAAGCTCATCAACCTTTTAGCCGGTCACCCCCAAGTCACCTTTTTGCCCGGCGCAGTGCATCGAGGCACCTGCCGAAAAGCCCCACACTCGCCCTCGCAGCGCAACAGCGCAGCGGAAAGAAGGCGACATGAAGCTGACAAAATGGGCGAGTTTGGTAATCACTTTGGCTGGGGTCGCGGCAGCCCGGCCCTCGATGACCATCCGGATCCTGGACCAGGCAAATCTCCCTGCCGGCAAAATTCAGAAGATGGAACGCTACGTCGAGCAGACGCTTGCCTCGATCGACGTGGACGTGAACTGGGTGGATTGCGCAACGAACCTGGCGGCGTGCAAGGCGCGACGTGGCCCGAACGAGTTCTGGCTACGAGTCCTCGCCCAGATGCCGCCGGCGGAAAATGGTATCGATCTGCTCGGCTTTACGCAACACGGTGACGCTGCCGACGGGATTCAATGCGTCAACATCTTCTATCCGATGGTCGAACAGCTTTCGTCGCGCGAGCGGACCGATGCTCACCAGGTGTTTGGGGCGGCGGTGGCTCACGAGATCGGTCATTTGTACCTGGGAACCAACCGCCAAGCGCATTCGCCGTCGGGGGTCATGTGCGGGACCTGGTCGCATCGGCAATTCGAGTTGGCCAGCCTCGGCGAACTCACCTTCACCCGCGAGCAGGGCGCCCGCATTCGCGCGGCGATGAGTGCGGCCTCTGGTTCGAAACGATGGATTGTCGACACGTTGGGCTGCTGGCAGGCGCGATGTACTGTATCCGGGCCACGCGAGCGACCAGTCCTTAATCACGTCGTATTCGGAAGTTGTCGGTCTCCGGAGCCCGTTATCGGTATCGGTAGCCCCTCACGGTCATTCATGTTCGAAGTGAGCGGGATCGAATCGGCTAAAGGATCTGAGGCCCGGTCAAGAACATCTGAACAAACCGGGGTAACCGGCGCAAGTCTATAAAGTAGTAATTTTTAATGGCGCTGTTGGATCATTTGTTTCACGACCTGAAGTTCGCGCTGCGGCAGTTGCGGAAAAATCCGGCGTTCACCGCAACGGCGATCTTGGTCCTAGCATTAGGGTTATGCGCCAGCCTCGCGATCTTTAGCTTCGTCGATGCCGCTCTGTTGAAACCGTTGCCATATCGCGGTCCCGCGCGGTTGGTGGGAGTCTACGAGCGCATTCCACTTTGCGAGCGCTGCAACCTTTCTTATCTCGACTATCTCGACTGGAAGGGGATGAACAAGACGCTCTCATCGCTTGAGATTTACAATCAGGCGGGATACGTGGGCGATTCTCCAACTGGTGCTGAGCGAGTGCCAGGAGCCCGCGTATCAGCCGGTTTCTTCCGGACGCTCGGAGTGTCGCCAATCCTGGGGCGGGATTTCGCTGCGGGAGAGGACAGACCGGGCGGGTCGGATCTGGCGATCGTGAGTTATGCAGCGTGGCAGGCTCGCTATGGCGGCAGGCCGGATGTGATCGGGAAGTCGGTAAGGTTCAACGGAATCCTGTATACGATCATCGGAGTTCTCCCGGCGGATTTTCATTTCGCACCTGTGCGACAGGCGGCGGTGTGGGGCCTGATTCGCGGCGATAACAACTGTGAACGGCGGCGGAGCTGCCACAATCTCTATGGGGTCGGGCGGCTCAAAGATGACGTGACGCTCGAAGCGGCGTCGGCCGATTTTGGCGTAATCGCGCGCAATCTTCAGGCGCAGTATCCGGATTCGAATACCGGACAGCTTTCGAGCATCGTGCCGTTGAGCGAGGTGATCGTCGGGTCGATCCAGCCAGTGCTGCTGGCGCTGCTGGGTGGATCGGCGCTCCTCTTACTGATCGCGGCGGTGAATGTCGCGAACTTGTTGCTGGTGCGGTCGGAAGGACGCAAGCGCGAAATCGCCGTGCGCAGCGGACTCGGCGCGTCGCCTTCGAGATTGGCGATGCAGTTCGTCACCGAAGGACTTCTGTTAATCGCGGCAAGTGCGGTGTTGGGACTGGGCGCTGCATATTGGGCGGCGATTCTGTTGAAGCGACTTATTCCGAAATCGATGCTCGATGGGATGCCGTTCCTTTCTGAATTGGGACTGCATGCGCGCGAGTTGGAATTCGTGGGAATCGTTTCGCTGCTCGCGGCGATCTTGTTCACAGTGACGCCGGCAGTACGGCTGTCGCTTTCCGGATCACGCATCGAATCGAGCCGTGGATATTCCGGAGCGGCATGGCGAAAGTTGGGCGCGCACATGGTGATTCTGGAGCTGGCAACGGCGTCGGTTCTGTCGATCGGCGCGGGGTTGCTTGGAAAGAGCCTGTATCGCGTGCTCCAGGTAGATTTGGGGCTGCGTCCCGATCACGTCGCGGTGCTCGGAGTAGGCGGCATAGGTCCGTCTTATTCCAAGAACGAGCAGATGATCGCGTTGAATCGCGAACTACTCAGACTCGTATCGACCATTCCGGGAGTGCAGTCCGTTGCATCGTCCAGCATGTTTCCGATCTCCGGAGGAAACACGGTATGGTTGCGATTTCCGGACCGGCCGGACACGGGAGCTCACAATGAGGTTCAGCAGCGGCAGGTTACGGAAAATTATTTTTCTACGCTCGGGGCGCGGATGCTGAAGGGGCGTTATTTCAACGAATCGGATGATTCGACAAAACCACTAGTGGTGATCGTGGACAAGCTCTTCGTCGACAAATACTATCCGAGAAAAGCTCCTCTGGATCAGCAATTCTCTTTTCAGAGTATCCAAACTGGACCGTTCACGATCGTCGGCGTAGTGGACACGATTAAGGAAGGCGCACTGGATAAAGTCTCGTGGCCGACGATGTACACGCCCTTCAATCAGAATCCCAGTTCATTCTTCAATCTGATCGCGCGAACGTCTCAAGACGAGCACGCGCTGATTCCGGCGATGGCGGCCACAATTCACGTGTACGACCGCGGCCTCATGGCAGGACAATCCACGACTCTGAGCGATCAGATCAACGATTCGCCGGCTGCATATCTACGGCGATCGTCGGCGTGGCTCGCGGCCGGATTCGCGGGGCTCGCCTTGATTTTGGGTGTAGTCGGGTTGTACGGAGTGATCGCGTATTCGGTGAGCCAGCGAACGCGCGAAATCGGCGTGCGAATAGCGCTTGGCGCGCAGATGAGCACGGTCTACCGGATGATCATGAAGGAAGCCGCCTGGCTGATAGGTATCGGCGTGGCGCTGGGATTGGCTGCATCGATCGGCGCGGCGGCGTTAATCCGCGGGCTCCTCTTCGGGACCAAATCGTGGGATTTGGAAACGTTCGGATCGGTAACGACAGTACTTGTCTTATCCGCGTTGATCGCAAGTTTCATTCCGGCTCGGCGCGCGGCCTCGGTAAATCCAGTCGACGCACTGCGCTCAGAGTAGTGAAACACACCGAATGCGATCTCAGTTCGAGGCCGTCTTCCGATGTTCATCGCTCCTCCCACTCGCACAGCGCAGTACAAGCCGCGATCCGAGTGAGACTGCGATCACTACTGCCATCTAGCCCTCGCTGGTGTCGCCCTTGGGATCTCTTCGGGCGTGGCCGGGTGTCCGTCCTTGACGGGAACAAGCACTACAGTGACGATAGCCAGCGCCTCTTATGGCCGTTCAAGCCTTTTGGCCTTTAAAAGGGGGACCAGGGAAACGAAGTACCGTCGCCTGATAAGACCAATTATCGGCGTCCGCGGGCCGAGCTCGATTCCGAAAAGAGCGTCCCCCGTTGCCTAAATTGCGAATCCTACCGCGCGGGGAACCTAAAGTGTCAAGCGAACGGGCAGAGGCTGCCCGCGCTGTCCAACTGCTACGACGGGGGAGAAATCTTAAAGGCTCGTCGCTACAAATGACTGATCTTCAAAGCCGAATACTTTCGTTCCCAACCGTCGACTAGTGTGTGAAACGCGGGCAACTGCCGTAAGTTTTCGAGATGTGGATCGAGGCGAAAGTAGCACCAGCACGGGAATCCGGTCTCGGCGGCGCGCTGGAGCCAGCCCATCGCTTTATCGAGGTTGCCTAGCATCGCGTATGTTTCGGCGAATCGATGATATGCGTGATGAATATGGATGAAGGGCTGCGGAGACTCCAGCGATTTGTGAGCGCATTCCAGCGCCCCGGTTTTGTCTCCGCGGCAGGCATACCACGCGCTCTGCAGACTGAGCAACATGGGATCGTCCGGAAGGCAGCTAAATCCCGCAGCGAGCCGTTCGGCCACCAAATCCAGGTCGCGGTTCATTAAGGCGCACTCCGCGGCGAAGCTGGCTGCGTGCGGCCACACAGGAACTTCGGCGAGCCAGGCCTTCGCTGCCACTTCCGCGCGCTCGAAGTCGCCAACATACAGGAAGTTGTATCCGAGGTTGCGGGCCTTTGTCTTGGGATTGCAGAGCCGCGCCCGCTCATCGGCGATGGCGGCTTCCTTGAGACGGCCTATATGGGCACAGATCGCGGACATGCGGTTGTGAGCCCGTTCGAGGTTGGGCTGCGCGGCAAGAACTTTTTCCAGCGCGGCAATCGCCTCAGCATGCTGAAAGTTTTTCTCCGGGCTCCACAGGATCCAGGCTCGCGCCAGGTGGCCTTCCGGAAGGTCGGGATCGAGCGTCAGTGCGTGTTCGCAGTGATGCGAAGCCCGCTCGATCCACGCCCGCTGCGGGTTCAGGAAGTACACATTGGCGCAGGTATAGGAGAGCGTGGCGTGGGCGAGCGCGAAGCCGGGGTCGAGCTCGGCAGCCTTGCTCAGGTGGTGAACGGCGCTTTCGAGGGTGGCCTGGAAGTTGGAGGTGCTTTCATGCAGACCGGCCATAAATTCGCCGTAGGCTTCAGGATCGCTGGTATAGCGCTCGCGCGTCTTTTTCGGCGCGGCCACGGAAAACCGGCTCTGCAGCGAGGCGACGACGCACGCGCCGATTTCATCCTGCACGTCGAAGACGTTTTCAAGTTTGAAGTCTTGTTTTTCGGAGAAGGCTATTTTGCGGGTCGTCGCGTCGAAGAGCTGGAGGGACACCCGCCATTGCGCTCCCAGTTTCTGCACGTTGCCTTGAAGAACGTAGCGGACGGCGAGGTCTTGGCAGACCTGCGCCGGGTCGGCTTCGGCGAGCTTGACGATGGCGGAAGTCGGCGTCACGGCGATGTCTTTCAGATTGCCGAGAGTGGTGATGAGCGCGTCCGCGAAGCCGAGTGAGAGCGCCTTATGCTGCTCCACTTCATTTAGAAAGACGAAGGGCAGGACGGCAATGGAGATCAGCGCGGGCGAGGTGGACGGGGCTTCGGATGCGGGGGCCGGTGGAGGCGCGGCGCGCCGTTCGGATTTGGGGTCGGCCGCAAGTTGCGTAGCTCCACTGGCAGCGAGGGCGTCCAGAACCTCCGAGGCGGAAGCGTAGCGCTGCGCGGGGTCTTTGCGGAGCAGCTTTTCCACGATACGTGCCCAGCGGGCGAGAGAGGCGGCGTGGATCGGCGGAGGATCGTCGTGCAGAATGGCGTGGAGCGTATCCACGGGAGCGGCGTTACGGGGCCACGGATGCTCGCCGGTCAACATTTCGTGCAGGATTACGCCGAACGCGAACAGATCGCTGGCAGGGCCGACATCGTGACCCTGGATCTGCTCGGGCGACATGTAGGCGATGGTGCCGACGACTTGCCCGGGCAGGCTCAGATCCGCCGTGGTTCCCTCCTCGGTGAGCGCGAAGCGTTTGGCCAGGCCGAAGTCCAGCACCTTGACGTAACCGTCGAAGCGAACCATGATGTTGGCCGGCTTGAGGTCGCGATGCACGATGCCGGTGACGTGCGCGGCTCGCAGAGCTTCCAGCACCTGGCGGGCGACCTCGATGCAGCGCTCCGGCGAGTGAGCGTGTTTGAGCCACTCACGCAGGGTTTCCCCTTCCACCAGTTCGGTCACCAGATAGCTGGAACCCGAGCGAAGAGCTCCTACGTCGTAGAGGGTGCAAATGTGGGGATGATTCAACGCCGAAGTGGCGCGCGCCTCGCGCTCAAACCGCCCGCTGAATTGTTGCGCGGAAACCTTGATGGCTACCTTGCGGCCCAGTCGAGTATCTACGGCCCTGTAGACCTGGCCCATCCCGCCCACGCCGATGATCGCCTCGACGCGGTAGGGCCCCAACTGCTGCCCGGCGTCTAGTTCGGTACAGGAGCTAACTATGCCTGGCGAACTCGCCGGCTGCATCGTCGCCGTGTCCTGCCACGAGGAATCGCTCGGAGTTTCGCTGGCTTGTTGCAGTAGCGCCTCTACCTCCCGGCGTAATTCCAAGTCGTCCTGGCAGGCGACCGAGAGAAAGGTTGCACGCTGGTCCGGCTTCCGTCGAAGTGCGGAAGAATAGACCTGCTCGACTTGCTGCCACCGTTCAGGATTCACGGTCTTAACAAAATTGCGCGGCCGTAAGCTTTATCCAGAGTAACTCCGTTGATTACTCTGTGCTGCGCGCGTCCACGACCGATAGTGCGAAGACGTGAACGGTTGTTCGAGTGTGCCGGCGGCATTCAGAACGGGAGGTCGGCTTGCGGGAAGTTATTACACATTATCGGGAGCATCGATTTCGGCGAAGCTTTAGGCGCCGATAATGGTTAATAACTTCCCAGATGCGGTCCAACCCGCCTCACCTAATGCGAGCTTTGTACGAGTGGCGCGTGATTCGCCCTGGACAAGAGCAACCAGCCAGAAGCCCACTTCTCGGACTTTGCGGAGTCGGGCAGTAAACCTTTTTGATGTTGGCAAGTCATAAGAGCTATGACGATGCAAATGGGTAGCTGGTGTAAAACATTGGGCACGTTCACAATCGGCACACTCCTCAGCACAGTGCTGATCACGCAGGCTTCGGAAGCCCAAACGGCGACGCCGTCGCCGATGACAAAGGCCCCGACCACTAAGGCCGACGTTGGACCGTGGGCTGCGGCAGTCGTCAACCGCGCTGCGCAACTGATCCCGACGCCGGAGCATTGGGACAAGAAGAGTACCGGCGACTGCCCGGCGCATGCGAAGACCTTCAGCCTGATGTGCGCATTGCAACAAGCAGCAGACGATGCGGGCGCGAATCAACCAGAACACTCGGACTGCCGATTTCACGGAACGAAGGACGCCCAGGAAGGTTCGTGCGGCGTCCTTTTCGACGAGGACCCGATCTTCACTCTCGTGCGCGTCCCCGGCGTTACCACCGGTTTCTGGCGTCGTGATGCGAAGCCCAGCGAAGTCTGGGCCGGCAAGATGAGCGATGCTGCATCCCCAGTGATTTATGAGGCTCGGCAAGTCGTTAACGTCGTGACAACGAAGAAGTACCCAGCGCGGCTCGTTGACTACAACAACGATCCGGAGACGACATTCGCGGATCTGCAGAAGTTCTTCCGCTTGGTCGAAGACCGCGTCCTAACTCGAGGGTCCGCCGACCTTGACAAGTCAACAGAACCCGTCGAGATTGAGATCTACACCGGCGGCACCGGCGTCGCAAGAACCTATGCCGGCTGGTTCCCGATCTCGGGCTTCGGCGTCAGCAACGGCGCGATTCGATTCCAGCTCGACGGGAAGCAGGAAGTGCCGCCGAATGCCGTTGACCGCGAGATCCTCGAACGCGCCGCAACAATAATCACCTCGGATACGGTCTGGAATCGCGCGGACGATCGCAAGTGCCCGGCCACGGCGACCACGTGGAGTATCTACTGCGCGGTCGAACGCGCCCAACTCGACGTCGTAGGGGCCTTTCACCATCGGCGTCCGGCAGGCGAACTGGTGCGCGAAATCGTGGAGACCCGAACGAAGGACCGCACGTACCAACATCGCATGCGGGACTACAACAATGACCCGACCACACACCTGTCGGATGTGAAAAGCTTGTTCGCAGAGGCCATCGCGCGCATCAAGTAGCTTGGTGAGCGCGGCGCGAGATATTGCGCTCGGATCTTATCAACCGAACGAAACTAATTCGCAGTACGACGCTCGCCTGGTTGATAACAATCGCGAGACGCCCAAACATCGAGTGCTTGTTTTAGAACGACCGAGAAGGATTACGCCTGCTTACGTCTGCGGCGCGCAATCACCATCCCGGCCAGAACAGGCGCGAGCAAAAGCATGGAGGACGGTTCAGGGGTGCTCGTAGTACTAAAACTCCCCACGGCGACGCCATCGTGGTAGAAGTCGCTGTCAGTGGTCGTGAGAAACCCGCCCACGTTCGCGCCGGCGAAATTAAACTCGCCAATTTCGTTGAGCCTGCCCATCCAGAACGTGTTGTGGGCCGCATCGTAGCCAAGGCTGAGATTGCTGGAAAAGCCGGTGCTGATGGTGACGCCAGTCGCCACCCCGGCCAGGTTCCGTTGTGTGATTACACCCGAGCCGCCAAAACCATCACTGGTATACAGAAAGGTTCCGTCGGTCGTGATTCCGTCGCCGAAGGCTCCGGCGAAGCTCCCTAGCAGATTGCCTGCAAGATCAATGTGGTAGAAGGTGCCCGCTGCCGCCGATACCCACAAAGTTCCGGCGATGTAAGTGATGTCCTCGCCGAAGCCTTGGGCGAACGCGATCGTGTTTAGCAACGTGCCGGATCCGTCAAACTCACGGATCGTGCCGGTTCCGCCATAGTCCACGTACGCGTGACCCAGCCCGTCGAAAGCGGTCCCAGTAGAACCAGAGAACGCCCCCAAATGACCTAAGAAGGTCCCTGATTCGGTATACATCGATGCCGCAGCGTTGGTATCGTTGCCGATCAACACGATGTCAGCAGCATTGGCGAATGGCAGCGCAAGGCTGGTGAGCAGAACCATTGAGGCAAAAGAAAGCACAAGCCGAAAACTCATGGAAAATGTTCCTCCGTACCTAATCACTCTAATTCCATCCAATGCACGAGTCAATAGAAAAGCGGCCGTGACGCGCGCGGTTCCTCTGAGTAACGTTTCAACCGCTGATGCGGATACAGACCGGTGCCCAACAGAGTCGAAACGGTTACGGATTGGCCTTAAGGCCCAAAGCATCTTCAGATTGGCATGAAGCGAACTCTCAAGGTGAGCCGTAGGGCGACCGACTGGGGCACCGAGCGACGAGCGAGCCATCGATATCCAGTCGAGTTGGTCCTTAAATACCAGACACTTCAATCCGGCGGTCGTGGTGAGTCACGCATCGGGATGACTTTAGATCTCAGCAGTCACGGCGTCCTCATCTCCGCAGCGCAATCTCAGATTCCGACGCCGGGCTCCAAGTTACACGTAGCCGTCGAATGGCCGGTGGCGTTGGACGGCAAGACGCCGCTTCAACTCGTGGTCCGCGGCAAGGTCGTACGCGTTGGCCCCGCTACCTTCGCACTTCTGTTTGAGCGCTACGAGTTCCACATCAGGAAACCACGTCAAGCTCTTCCGTAAATTGTGCGACCGAGTAATATCATGACAGGCGCCAGCCTGGTGGACGTCATCTCCCAATCGCTACCGATAATGCGACACATCAGGCGATGAACCTCACTATGGACGTCAGCCGAACCGTCCCGGCGCTGCGCGAGCAGGGCTCGCCTTGAAACACGTGCTCCCGTCCCGCCTTGCGCCAGCTAATCGAATCGTGCAGCCTGTTTATATGCGAACGCACCGCTTCGCGCGATTCCTCGTCGTATCGGGCATACTTGTCGCTAGTCTTTCGGCGCAAACAGCCGACAAGGATTACTGGAACAAGATCTTCGCCGATCCAAAAACACAATTCAATCGCCAGGCGAACAAATTTCTGATCGACGCCATTAGGGATCGAAAACCAGGCAGTGCGATAGATCTCGGGATGGGTGAGGGCCGGAATGCGCTCCTTCTTGCGCAGTCAGGTTGGCGCGTCACAGGTGTGGACTTGTCGAATGTTGCAGTCGAGCAGGCGAAGAAACGCGCAGCCGAACTGGGGGTTAGCCTTGAAGCCCATGCCGAAGATCTCGACAAATTCGATATAGGCAGCGAGCGCTGGGACTTGGTCACGGTTTTTTACATGCACGCCTGGTATCGCCTGTCGAAGCTTCCAATGGCGAAACGCCTCCGGGAAGCGCTCAGACCTGGGGGGCTACTCGTGATCGAAGGATTTGCAGGTGGTCCAACCGGTTTTCAAACGAATGAGCTACTGCGTGACTTCGCGGAGCTGCGAGTCCTTCGCTATGAGGACCTGTTAGAGGAAGCGGACTGGAATCCTGGGCGGAGGAGCCACATCATTCGCATGGCTGCCGAGAAGGCACCGTAGTCGTATCGGCGCCGTGAATGACCGTTATCAGGCCGGGTGGCGCGCGTGCGCCTGATCTCGCGTCTGGCCGCCATTTCTGTTATTCAAGGCCAAATCCGACTCGCCGCGCACCTTCCTCGCCAGCGTCGCCGCGCGATGAATGACGACCCAGTCGGTTGCCCTCAGACATGAATGGCCGTGTCATACTAATTCGTTAGTATGGCAGACCTCCAGTGGACCTTTCGTTGGCTTCGAAAAAATCCGCTCTTTGCGATGTGTGTCACTGCGATTCTCGCGCTCGGCATCGGAGCGAATACGGCGATCTTCAGTATTGTGGATGCGGTGCTCATCCGGCCGTTGCCGTACACGGCGGCGGATCGGCTCGTTCGAGTCCAGGCGCGCAGCGCCAGGAATCCGACCATTGGCATCTCGGCGCAGGAATATTTTCCGTGGCGGCTGCGTACGGATCTATTCGAAAAGACGGTTCCGTTCGTGAAAGACATTTTGACCGTGACCGGTGCGGGCGATCCGGATCAGGTCGCCGTGCTTCGGGCGTCGGCGGATCTCCTTCCCCTGCTCGGCACGCGAGCCGGACTGGGACGCGCTTTGGTGGAATCCGATGACGGTGCAAATGTCGCGGTCATCAGCGATCGCCTCTGGCACCGCCGATTTCGCGGAGATCCCGGCGTTGTCGGCCGCCCGGTGACGCTCTCGGACGAGATTTTCACTGTGGTTGGCGTCATGCCGCCGCAGTTCGATTTTCCCGAGTCCATCATCGACATATGGGTACCGCTTCGGCTCGCTCCAGCCGCGACGACCCGAGTTCAAGTGGTCGCTCGACTGCAACAAGGCCGGACGCCGCTTCAGGTACAAGCCGCGATGGAGAGTATCGCGCAGCGAATGGAGCAGGCCGACCCGCAGAAGAACGCCGGCTTGAAAATCGAGGTGTTGCCCTGGCACGATACGCTCCAGCGTCAGTACGAGCTGACTTTGATATTCGTTCTGATCGCGGTCGGATTGGTCTTGCTGATCGCTTGTGCCGACGCCGGCGGCCTGTTGCTCAGCCGCGCGGTGCAGCGGCAGAAAGAAATCGCGATTCGCGCTTCGCTCGGAGCCGGTTTTTGGCGTGTCGTGCGCCAGCTCCTGACGGAGAGCATGACAATCGCTGCGCTCGGCAGCGTCGCCGGCTTGGCGGCCGCACATTTCGTTCTCAAGTACCTCACCAGCCGCATCGCCGCGCTGCCCATCGTGCTGCCGCACCTTCAACGCGTCGCTCTGGACGGACGCGTGCTGGTCTTTACGATCGCCCTGTGTATTTTGATCGCATGCCTATGCACGATCGCCCCCGTCCTGATGCTGCGGCGAACCGATTTTCAATCCGTTCTGCGTGGCGGAAGCGCTTCAGATCGGGCCGGATCGCGGCGGATGTTCTCCTTTCTGATTGCAACCGAGGCGGCGTTCGCGTTTCTGCTGCTGGTCGGATCGGGACTGATGATCGACAGCCTGATTCGGCTGCAGCAAGCCGATCATGGATTCAAATCGGATCACGTCTTAACCATGCGTGTTCCCGTCGGCAGCCTGACGCAGCCGCGTCCCACGAAATACGACACGCGCACGCGGCAGATCGCCTACTATCGCGAATTGATGCAGCACCTGGAACGCATCCCGGGAATCGGAGCGATTGCCGTGGTGAATAACCTGCCGTTATCCGGCGTCAATACAACCACCGTGTCGAAGGGCCCGGATGGCGAGACGGTAGTGACTTCGACGCGCACCATCAGCCCGCAGTATTTTGCGGCCATGGGGATTCCGCTGCTCGCCGGGCGAACATTTACGGAGGCCGATCAGGAAGGCGCGCCACGCGTGGCGATTGTCAATGAGTTCCTGGCGCGGCAGCTATTTCATGGGCGCGATTCGATTGGACAAACTTTGCCCGGTGAGGAAGCGCAGTCGCGCACCACCATCGTCGGAGTTGTGAAGGACTCCGCCCAGATGTCCTATGATCAGCCCGTAAAAGGGGAAATCTATGCGCCTTACACTCAATATATTTTCGGAGCCTTTATGTCGACGGTCGTGGTTCGCACTGCGGGCGATCCGCTGAACGTGGCAGGACTCGTTCAGAAGGAGATTTGGGCGATCGACCCGAATCAGCCGATCACGAAGATCGAAACCATGGACGACGTGGTCGCGGACGCGATCTGGCGTCCTCGATTTTCAGCCTGGATCTTTTCTGTTTTGGGAATGCTCGCTGTTTCGCTGACTGCTGCGGGAATTTACGCTGTGATCGCGTACACTACGACGCTCCGCGTGCGCGAGGTCGGCATTCGAATGGCCCTCGGGGCGAATCCGCGCGACATTATGGCGCTGGTTCTTCGCGACGCTTTCATGCCGCTCTCGGGTGGCCTGGCGGTGGGAGCGGTGGCAGCTCTGGCAACATCACGCGCGCTGTCGAGCATCCTATATGAAAGCCGCGGAAGCGACCCGAGCGCCTACGTGGCGGCTGCCGCGGTGATGATCGCGATCGGAGCGCTTGCAGCCATCCGTCCGGCATGGAAAACGGCGAGACTCGAACCTGTGAAAGCGCTGCGTCTGGATTGATGCGATTCGGTTCTTAACGCCTACACTGGAGAGATCGCAGCCGGCCGACGCGCTGGCAGCGCCGTGCGACTACCGATAATGAACCACATCAGGCTGTTCGTCTCTTCGCCACTAGGCTTGTTTGCCGAACATCTCGTCAAGTTTCAGATATGGGCGTTTCTCGTCAACTTGACTCGCGGGCCAGCCGCCGAGTGCGGACGTGATATGGGGTGGGACCGGAGATCGGGCGAGTCAATTCACTCCGACCGCAGTGCGATTACCGGATCGATCCTCGACGCCCGCCGCGCCGGCGCAAACCCCGCCACGAGCACCGCAATCGCCATCGTCCCGATCGCCGCCGCGATCGACGACGGATCATCGGCCTTGATTCCGTACAGAAACGATTTGACGACCCGCGATGTCGCCCACGCCGCCGGTAGTCCGATCGCGACTCCGATGGCTCCCATGATCGCGACCTGTCGCATGATCATCCACACCACGCGAGCGCGCGGCGCGCCCAGCGCCATCCGAATCCCGATTTCTCCAGTTCGGCGCGCCACCGTGTACGACATCGTTCCGTACAAGCCCACGCACGCGATCGCCAGCGCCAAAATAGCGAAGCCGGAACACAACCGGGCGAATAGGATCTCCTGAGTCATGGTCTGCTCCACCATTGTGGCTTGTGTCGTGATGTGCGTCACGGGAACCCGCGCGTCCGCCTGCCTAACGATCTCGCGCGTGGTGGCCACAGCGGCAAGAGGGTCGCCCACCGTCCTCAGCGAATACGTCATTTCGCCGATTCGTCCGAAGGGAATCTGATTGAACGGCACGAACGCGATCGTGGGAAGCTCTTCTTTCAGATCGCCGTAGCGAAAATCTTTCGTGACGCCGACGATCTCAAATTCCAGAGGCGCCTTGCCTGGCCGCATGTTCATCACGATACGCTGGCCCAGCGCGTTGCGCCCCTCGAAATACGCCTTAACGTACTTCTCATTCACCACGGCGACCGCCGCCGAGCGCGCGAAATCTCGATCGTCCAACTCGCGCCCGGCGATCAGGGGAATCCTCATCGTCGCCAGGTAATCCGGTCCGACCATCAGCACCCGCGTGTCCTGGTCGGGGTTTGGCTGTTTGCCGACCGGCACCACTGGCGTGAACCACGATCCTTCGCCCACCAGCGGCGTCTGCGCCACGCCCGCGCTAAGCACGCCCGGAATCGAGCCGAAGCGCGTCTGCAAATCGCGATAGAACGAAAAGATCTCGGGCGTTGTGTGCCCAGCCTGCGCTGCATCGAGCTTGAACAGCAGGATGTTTTCGCGGTTGAATCCCAACTGCACCGATTCGAGCTTCGATAGTGTCCGCACGAACAGACTCGCCCCGAGCACCAGCAGCAACGACAACGTAATCTGCCCGACCACCAGCACATGGCTCAGCGTGAATCTTCGCGTGCGATCGTTAGCGCGCACTTCTTTCAAGGCGGGTATCACGTCGACGCGAGTCGCCTGAAGCGCCGGCGCGAGCCCGAACAGCAACCCTGTCACCATCGACAGGGCGATCGCAGCGGCCAGCACGTGCGAGTTCAGATCTGGCTTCAGCGTCAACGGACGGGTGGCGCTCGAAAGTAACGGTACGAGCGATCGCACGCCCCAAATCGCGATCAGAGTCCCGGCCGCGCCGCCGATGGACGCCAGCAGCACGCTTTCCGTGAGCAACTGCCGGATCACGCGCCATCGGCCCGCGCCTATGCTCAGCCGCACCGCCATCTCGCGACGCCGGGCCGTCGCGCGTGCCAGCAGAAGGTTCGCGATATTGGCACAGGCGATCGCTAGAATCGAGGCGGCCACTCCGAGCAACACGAACAACGGTTTCGAGAAGTTTCCCCGGAGCGTATCGAGCCCTTTCGAGCCGTTCTTGAGGACCAGTTGCGGCAGATGCGCGCGCTCCTGATCGTCCGCCGCCGTCGATTCCACCCAGCGATGAAACACGGGTCCGAGCTGCGCCTCCGCTTGAGCAATCGTCATTCCGGGCCGCAGCCGCGCCGAAATCAGCAGCCAGTAATAGTGTTCGTCATCGAAGCTGCGCGCGTCCTCGCCGCTGTGCAGCGGGATGTAAAGCTCGGGCGACTGCGCCGGGTCGAGCCCCGAGAACCCGGGCGACGCCACACCCGCGACGGTGTACGGACGATTGTTAATTAAAACGGATTCGCCGACCGCGCTCGCCACGTCCCCAAACCGCCGGTGTGCCAGATCGAACCCCAGCACCACAACCGCCGCCGCACCGGCGCGGTCGTCGTCAGCCACGAAAAATCGTCCCGCCGCCGGCACGAGCCCCAGGCCGCGAAAATAATCGCCTGTGACCAGTTCGCCCGTGGTCGCCTCGGCTTGGCCTCGCGCATAGAAGTTAGCACTGCGTATCCAGAAGTAGCCGAACACGTTCGAAAACACCTCTGTCTTATGCAGAAGCTCGAATGCCGCGTACGGAAATATCCCCGACCCTGTGCCGCCGCCTTCCTTCCAAGTGCTGCCGCTTCCGCTATGCAGCACTGAGCCGCGCATGCGCGAAATCGATGCGTGCCAGTTCAGCGTCACCAACTTTTCCGGTTCGCCCACCCGCAGCGACCGCATCATCAGCGCGTCGATGAAGCTGAAAATGGCTGTATTCGCGCCAATGCCCAAGGCAAGCGACAACGTCGCCAGCGCCGTGAACGCCAGACTTTTCCGCATGGTCCGCGCCGCGTAGCGCACGTCTTGCAACAATTGCTCGACCCAAGTCCATCCCCAACTCGCGCGCGTGTCTTCCTTGATGAGGCCGATGTTGCCCAGCTCCCGGCGCGCCGCATCGTACCCACGCTCCTCCGCTTCTTGTTCCAAATGAAACGCGAGTTCGTCGGCAAGCTCTGCGTCACGCCGCCGCCGCGCGAACAGCCATCGCAATTTTCGAAGATTCGTGTTCATGAGCGTTCATCCGCAGTTAGAATCAATCCCATCGCGCGCGCGAACGCGTCCCATTTCGACCGTTCGCTCGAAAGCTGCTTGCGCCCCTCGCGCTTCAGCTTGTAATAGCGAGCCCGCTTGCCCTTGTCGGACAACGCCCAACTCGCCTCGATCCATCCTTTCGCCTCCAGACGATGCAGCGCAGGATATAGCGACCCGGTTTCCACCTGGAGCAGATCCTCGGACGTCCTCTGTATGTGTTTAGCGATCGCGTGCCCATGAGCCGGGCCGCCGAGCAAGGTCCGCAGAATCAGCAGATCAAGAGTCCCTTGCAGTAGATCGAGTTTCTGATTCATAATATAGCCATTCTACTCAATATCTAGTAGACTGCCTACACTAGAATTGGTTAGGTAACTGGATGGAAGACGTTCGAACGCGTCAATCGTTAATAAGGGCCGTAGGGAACGGGATCGCTCGCTTTTCCGCTGAGCAAGGCAGCTTCTGGGCAGGGACGGCGTTGTGCCCGCATCAACTCGGACGCAATTCCACATGAGCGTGTAGTCGCCAACCCACGACAGAAAGGGGCATGTGCTTGATCTTACTTGAAGTGCGCGAAGCACGTCGCGACAAAACCCCGGCATATCGGGAAGTTGCTTCCGCAAGGGGCCAGCAGTGGTACGCGAAAGGGTGAGAGCATCTGCCGATAACACCACGCATCAGGCGCGAAAACGCTGAGAAGGCCCCGCCCAGAATGTTAGACGCTAACATACTTATCGTCTAGGAAAGCGAGACCCTTGCGGGAGAGAGGACTTCAACTAATATGATGGAACTGCATCCATGAATCGCTCACGGTACTGCAGCCCATTCGAACGCGGCCGGTTCCCCACCGGAGTCCGCACCATCGAAGCGCGCGACGCGGCGCGCGACCGTCTCTTCACTTGCGAAATCTGGTATCCCGCGGAACCCGGCACCTTCCCGCTCATCATTTTTTCGCACCATAGCGGCGGCAACCGCCTCGCCGCCACCTTTCTTACGACGCACCTGGCCAGTCGTGGCTATCTGGTCGCCGCTCTCGATCACTCCGAGTTGTTCGCCCCTGAGCTGGCGGCCAGCCGCGCCCAAACTGCCGCCGAACGGGCCGCGCTCATCCGGATGCTCAGCCGCAGCAGAGTCCAGGATGTGGGTTTTCTACTCGACCATCTGCTGGATGGTCGATCCCCCGACCCGGCCATCCCTGATCCGGACCGCATCGGAATCGTGGGCCACAGCATCGGCGGGTGGACCGCGCTCGCCGTGCCGGAGACCGACGCGCGGGTACGCGCCGTGGTGGCGCTCGCCCCCGGCGGAGCTTCCAATCCCAAGCCGGGAATTATTCCCGCAACCCTCACTTTCGCCTGGAGCCGTCCTGTCGCCACGCTCTATCTCGTGGCCGAACAGGATGTCTGCCTCCCACTGGCCGGGATGTACGAACTTTTCGATCGCACCCCCGGATCGAAGCAAATGGTGATCCTCCGCCGCGCCGATCACTTGCATTTCGTCGATCAAGTCGAGCAGGCCCACGAGCGGATGCGCGCCACGGCCTTTCCGCCCGAAGCTTCCTGGATTAACCGCGAAATGCTCCCCATCGCCGATCTCTGTTCCGGCCACGAGGCCCACCGTTTCATTCGCGGGCTCACTGCTGCTCACTTCGACGCGGTATTCAAGGCCGAGCCCGAAGCGCAGCGAGTCCTGGGCGAGGATCTGCCGCGGGCACTCGCTGCCAATTCCATCGATGCCTACGAGCGCGACTGCCGCCGATAATCCGGCGCTATGTCGCCTGTCCAGGCGAAGGTCGTCCACTCAGAGAAATGGTCGTTAGGGCGCGACATCGGTCCCCTTTGCTGAGGGTGGTGCACGAACCCCTCAACGGTTTGCCGACGAACCAGCAACGTGACTTGCTAGAGCGGCGTTCACAGGAGTCAGTGTGAGCCCGGCCCCCATGAGTCAGAGCTATCTCCGAGTAGCGCGTAATCCACGACCTATCCAGTTCCTGATGGGCTAAACTTAACTGCACTAACAATATGCCGCTTTCCGTCGGCGACAAACTTGGCCACTACGAAGTTCTCTCGCTGCTTGGGGTAGGTGGCATGGGAGAGGTCTATCGGGCGAAAGACACCAAACTGGATCGACAGGTAGCGATCAAGGTTCTGCCTTCGGCATTGGCGCGCGACCCGGAGAGACTGGCGCGCTTCGAGCGAGAAGCCAAAGTCTTGGCCTCGCTCGATCATCCAAACATCGGGCACATCTACGGGCTCGTGGACTCGGAAAATTCACACGCGTTGGTTCTTGCGCTCATCGAAGGACCTACGCTGGCGGACAGCATTCAAGCCGGCCCGCTGCCACTAGGCGAAGTAGTGGCTATCACGAAGCAGATCATCGAAGCCCTGGAGTACGCTCACGACCGGAGCGTAGTGCATCGCGATCTGAAACCTGCCAACATCAAGATCACTACTGACGGTGTCGTGAAGGTCCTGGATTTCGGATTAGCCAAGGTGCTTGAGGATGAGCCGCCGCCTTCGCTGCTGGGGACCTCGCCCACGCTGACGATGGGACACACCCGTGCGGGCGTCATCCTGGGCAGCGCCGCGTACATGTCGCCCGAGCAAGCCGTCGGCCGCCCCGTGGATCGGCGTAGTGATATTTTCTCCTTCGGCGGGGTGCTGTTTGAGATGCTCGCCGGCAAGTGTGCATTCCCTGGAGCAACTGCGCCGGACATCCTGGAGGCGGTGGTTAAAAGCGATCCGGATTGGTCCAGGCTGCCTGCCGGGATGCCAGCCTATTTGCGGAGGCTGCTGGAGCGGACTCTGGCAAAGGACCGCAGACAGAGGATGCAGGCGATCGGTGAAGCGCGGATTGTTCTCGATAACCCGGAGAGCGGCGGCCTTCAAGGTAGTACCACTGGCGGCTTGCACCACAAAACGCCGAGGTGGAGTTGGGCGGTCGCGGGCGTGTTCGCATTGGCAGCGGCCGCGGTATCGTTTGTGCATTTCCGCGAGACGCGGCCCGAGCTGCAGATGGTGCGCACGGCCATTCTGCCTCCTGAGAAGTCGGTGGTCACCTCGTCCAGCGGTCCAATGGCACTCTCACCGGATGGGAGAAGTATCGTATTCGGGGCGACGGGTGCGGATGGCAAGAGCCAGTTGTGGATTCGCCCGCTCTCGGCAACGGCCGCGCAGCTCGTGCCAGGAAGCGAGGGCGGGAGCTTTCCGTTTTGGTCGCCGGAGAGCCACTACCTCGCCTTTTTCGCGGGCGGAAAGCTGAAGAAGATCGATACGTCGGGAGGTCCGGCGGTTACACTGGCCGACGCACCGAATCCGCGCGGCGGCGCCTGGAGCGCGAGCGGCATGATCGTCTTTGCTCCCAACAACAACGTCGGCGGATTGGTAAAGATTTCCTCCTCTGGTGGCGCATCCCTGGCCGTCACCGCAACCGGCACGGATGGCGGCAACAGCCGCGCCCCCTGGTTTCTTCCGGACGGCCAGCACTTCTTGTTCATTTCCTTGCGGCCTCCCAATCGTGTTCAGTTGCTTGTGGCATCGCTCGATTCGAATGAAATCAAGCCAATCGCCGAGACCGGCTCCAACGCCGTCTATTCCGAAGGGCGTCTACTATATTTGCGCGAGGATACCTTGATGGCGCAGCCTTTCGACTTGAAAGCCATGGCCGTCACGGGTGAGGCAGTGCCCATCGCCGAACACATTCAACGATCCTTCAGCCCTAACACCGTGGGGATGTTTTCCGCATCCGCCACAGGCTTGGTGGCATATTCCACGGGCGCGGATGATTATGGCCTCCAATTGACCTGGTTCGACCGGGCGGGAAAATCGCTTGGGACCATCGACCAGCCTCGATCCTTCTCCTCAATTGCGCTCTCGCCCGACGGCAAGACGTTGGTTGCGTCGTTCTACGACGTACTGGGACAGGACTTGTGGACCTACGATCTGGCCCGGGGATTGCCGGCGCGCTTCACCTTTGATCCGGGACGGGACGACTTTCCGGTTTGGTCTCCGGACGGCCGCAGCGTTACGTTCAACTCCGTTCGAAAAGGCCACTGGGACTTATATCGCAAATCTGCGGACGGCTCGGGCGTCGACGAACTGCTGTTCGCAGATGATCGGGAAAAATACCCCAACGGTTGGTCCCCGGACGGAAAGTTTCTGCTGTTTGTTACTCTCGACGCCAACGGGAGCAGCGGGCATTGGGCATTACCGCTGGCCCCGGTGAACCCAAGCGCTCCGCTGAAGCCGATGCCGGTGCTGCCCCCCAGTACTCGATTTGCGAAGTTTTCTCCGGACGGCCGCTGGGTGGCCTACGGTTCTGAGGAGTCGCAGCGAAGCGAAGTGTACGTGTCTCCCTTCTCCCGCCCAGGCGGCAAGCGGCAGATCTCAACCAAGGGAGGCATTAAGCCCCGCTGGAGGCGGGACGGGAAAGAAATTCTCTATCTTTCACCGGAGGGGCAGTTGATGGCGACGGAGGTACGCATCAGCGGCGAAACAGTGGAAGTTGGTGCAACCCACGCGCTGTTTGGCGGGATTCCCACGGGCAACGGCTACGGCTACGACATCTCCCCAGACGGCCAGCGCATTCTAGCCACCATTGCCAGGGGTCACGAATCGCATGAACCGATTACATTAATCCAGAATTGGGCGACGGGGTTGAAGAAATAGTACAGTAACGATGGTTCGTGGGATGGAGCAGGCCGGGTCTTCACGCGTTTCCGGCATCTACGCCCGTTCGGTCGGCAACACGTACCGAGGTCGGAGTCCGAGGTGCCGCGGGGCCGATCGTTCGAGTAGCCCGTTAACCGGGCCGGAGCCGCAGCCTCAGTCGACCCGATGTACGAGTCGGCGACCTTTACGGCCGGGTTGATTGCAGATTTTTGAGCGAAACGTGAATCGGTACCTTACGAGGACTCAAGCCCACGTCAGCGGGGCATTTAAGCTCAGCTTGTCAGATTATAGATCAGACCAAACGGGTCTTTGACATAGCATCGGGGAAAGTTGGGCTCATCCTTCACGACTTCACAGCCGTTCTGTACCAGACGCTGCTTCGCATCGGCGACATCCGCGACCGTCACTTCCAAGACCGGGCCCAAAGGTGGTCCAGGCTCGATGAACAAGTTGATGTTGCTGCCATGTAGGCCGATCATCTT
>Ga0210400_10000172_pt1 | contig 82006 bp, 77 predicted proteins | sample IncBWH26MmetaG_FD_155456 | JGI IMG/M metagenome (GOLD analysis project Ga0210400, IMG submission 155456) | Forest soil microbial communities from Barre Woods Harvard Forest LTER site, Petersham, Massachusetts, United States - Inc-BW-H-26-M | ecosystem: Environmental > Terrestrial > Soil >... | reverse complement strand
TCTCGAAAGCGGAAACGACGCCAAGTTTGCGGAAGAGATGGGGGATCTGCTGTTGCAGATTGTCTTTCATTCGCAAATCGCGCGTGAAGAAGGGCGCTTCACGGTGGCCGAGGTGATTCGCGAAATCCATGACAAGATGATTCGGCGGCATCCTCATGTTTTCGGAGAAACTCACGCGAAAGATTCCGCGGAGGTATTGAGAAACTGGGAAGCGATCAAGGCAGAGGAGCGCCGCGCTGCGGGCAAGAAAGGGGATGCGGTCGACGGCGAGGAAACAGCGGGACAAACTTCCTTGCTCGATGGCGTCTCTCACGCACTGCCCGCGACACTGGAAGGCTTTCAATTGACCCGCAAGGCTTCTCGCATCGGTTTTGACTGGGAAGAAGCGGGCGGAGTTTTCGAAAAAATGCGGGAAGAGACGGAAGAGCTGAAGAAGGCATGGGGGGAGCAAGGCCAGCGAAAAATGGAAGAGGAACTCGGCGACTTGCTGTTTGCGGCGGTAAACCTGTCGCGCTTCCTGAAAATCGACCCGGAAATCGCGCTCAAAAAAGCCAACGCGAAATTCTCGAGGCGGTTCCGCTCGATGGAGGCGCTGGCCCGGAAAAATGGACGGCAATTCAAAGACCTGCGACGTGAAGAGATGGAGGCATTCTGGGAGAACGCCAAGAGGCTGGAAGGGAAGCGGAGCCTGGTGGCGGCGAGCGGCACGCCGGCGAAGCCATGAGCGCGGAGATCGTCGTTCGGAAGTGCGAGGGCATGGAAGAGTTCCATCGTTGCGTGGAGCTGCAGCGAGGGATCTGGGGAGAGGCCGACGTGGAAATCGAGCCGGCCACCATGTTCGCGGTGGCCGCGCATACCGGCGGTCAAACCCTGGGCGCATTCGACGGCGAACGACTGGTGGGCTTCACGCTCGCGGTCGCGGGCTTGCGGGGCCGCGTACCTTACCTGCATTCCCACATGACGGGAGTGGGCAGCGAGTACCGCAACCGCGGTGTTGGCCGCATGCTCAAGCTTTTTCAGCGCGAGGAAGCCTTGGGCCGCGGAATCCGGTTGATTCAATGGACGTTTGATCCCCTGGAGATTCGCAACGCGCATTTCAATTTGAACCGGCTGGGGGTCATCTGCCGGGAATATTTTCCCAACTTGTATGGAGTTACGACGAGCCCGTTGCATCGGGGCCTGGCGACCGACCGGCTACTGGCCGAATGGCACCTCGACTCCGCGCGCGTGGTTGCCGTCATTGAAAACCTCGTCAAAGACCCGGTTGAGGCCCCGGCGATTATCGCGTTGCCCGCAGGGCTGGAGAGCTGGCAGGGCGAGGAAGCGGCGCAGGTTGGCGCCGCGCAGACGCGCGTGCGCGAAGAGTTTACAAAGTGGTTTGCAAAAGGATATGCAGCGGTCGCGTTGCGCAGCCTACCGGAAGGATGGGCGTATCTGCTTCACCCGTGGAGCGATTTCTAGATAGGAACAAGAACGGGTCTAAAGACCCGCCACTACAGGACGACGGCAGAACGAGCATGCAAGTACGAGAGATCACGGTGCAAGAAATTCGGATGAAGCTGGTGGCGCCGTTCGAGACCAGCGTGGAGCTCACCGATGTCCGGCGCATTTTGCTGGTAAGGGCGGATATTGATGGTGTCATCGGCTGGGGAGAATGTGTCGCGGGCGAATCACCTTCCTATAGTCCGGAAACTGCGGATACGGCTTGGCTGATGCTTCGGGAATATCTCTGGCCGCTGGTGAAGGGGAAAGTTTTCACCTCCGCCGGCGACGTGTGGGATTTGCTGGAGCGTGTTCGCGGGCACAACATGGCCAAGGGTGCGTTGGAAGCGGCGGTCTGGGACGCGGAGGCCAGGCAAAAAGGGGTGCCCCTTTGGAAGCTCATCGGCGGGGTTCGCGAGGAGATTGCTTGCGGCGTTTCGGTCGGCATCAAGGGATCGCTGGACGACCTCTCCGCCGCGGTGCAGAAGGAGCTTGCTGCGGGTTACCAGCGCATCAAGATTAAGATCAAGCCGGGAAAAGACCTTGAACTCGTGCGGCGGCTTCGCCAGGATTTTCCACGCATCAAGCTGATGGTGGACGCCAACTCCGCCTATACGCTGAATGACTGGGCGCTCCTCAAACAGCTTGAGAGCTTCTACCTGATGATGATCGAACAGCCGCTTGGCTGGGACGATCTCTACAGCCACGCCGAGTTGCAGAAAAAGCTGGAGACGCCGATCTGCCTGGACGAGTGCATTCACACCGAGGAGCACGCGCGCGCGGCCATTGAGCTGAGCGCTTGCAAGATTATCAATGTCAAGCTCGGCCGCCTCGGTGGCTACACGGTGTCACGGCGCGTCCACGATCTCTGCCAGCGGCACGGCCTTCCGGTCTGGTGCGGCGGGATGCTGGAATCCGGCATCGGCCGCGCGCACAACATCGCGCTCTCGACGCTTCCTAATTTCACACTCCCCGGGGATGTGGCCGCGAGCAAGCGGTATTGGGAGGAAGACATCATCCATCCCGAAGTCACCGTGACAGCCCAAGGCACGATTCGCGTGCCGGCTGGCCCGGGCATTGGATTCGAACCGCACCTGGAGCGCATCGAGAAACTTACTGTGCGCAAAGAACGGCTGGCCTGAGTGGTAAGGGTGGCGCAGCACACCATATCAATGGAAGAATAGCGAGCCGACGGACGCGCAGTCGCGGAAAACTCAGTTGCTTTTTCCACGCTGTTTTCGGACGGCGAGAAGATCACTCATTCAGGAGGCGAAACTTTGCCCGGCATTCCTTTGCGAGACGGCGGCGCTGCGGCGCGCATTGCGGTGATTCCCGGCGATGGCATCGGGGCGGAAGTTACGCCGCAAGCGGTGAAGGTGTTGAAGGCTGTGGCGGCGCCCGCGAGGCGGCCTCTGGAATTTGTCGAGTTTGACTGGGGCGCGGACAAGTATCTCCGCGAGGGGGTTTCGCTGCCGGCGGGCGCCGTGGAGATGTTGCGCGACGAGTTTGACGCCATTCTCTTTGGGGCGCTTGGCGATCCCCGCGTGCCTTCGAATCAACACGCTGCCGATATACTCCTGGGGCTTCGCTTCCAGCTCGATCTCTACGTCAATGCGCGGCCCGTAGAGTTGCTTCACGAGCGGCTCACACCTTTGCGGGACCGCACCGAAAAAGACATTCGCCTGATGGTTTTCCGCGAGAACACCGAGGGCCTGTACGTGGGCGTCGGCGGCTTCTTCAAGAAAGGCACGCCGGACGAGATCGCCGTTCAAGAGGACGTCAATTCCCGCAAAGGCGTCGAGCGCATCATTCGCTACGCGTTCGAATACGCCCGGCGGAGCGGCCTGAAGCGTGTTTGCATGAGCGACAAATCCAACGCCATGACGTTTGCCCACGACCTCTGGCAGAGGGTGTTCAAGGAGGTCCGCCAGGAATATGCGGACGTTGATTCCCGGCATCTGTATATCGACACCCTGGCGATGGAGATCGTGCGCGACCCGGGGCAGTTCGACGTTATTGTTACTTGCAATCTTTTTGGCGACATCATCAGCGACCTGGGCGCACAGTTGGCCGGGGGCCTGGGGCTTGCTCCGTCGGGAAATATTCACCCGGGCAAGACTTCGCTTTTCGAGCCGGTGCATGGCTCCGCCCCCAACATTGCCAGGAAGGGGATCGCTAACCCGATGGGGTCCGTCCTTGCTTCAGCGATGATGCTGGAATTCCTCGGCTGGAATCGGGAGGCCGCCGCGCTGCGGACTTCCGTGCGGACAGCTCTGCAGGAGAATTGCATGACCCCGGATCTCGGCGGCGACAAACGTACGGGGGAGGTTGCCGATTGGCTCGCCAAGAAGTCTGTTGAGGTTCTCGGCCAGCAACACTAAATGGGTGTGCCGGCTTTTGGAGTGCGAAGGTTTGCAGCGACTTCTGCCGGTGCCGTGAGGCTGCTTCCGCGAAGGAATCCCCTTTGGCACGGCGAACTTCAATCTAAAGTAATACTTGAGCTATAGCCCCCAGGCATTAGCTCTAACGCCGCCTGACCAGCGTTGTCAGAAACATTCCTAGCAAGAACCCGCCGATATGCGCCCACCACGCCACTCCTCCGGAGGCACCGCGACCGAGCGCATCGATCCCGGAGAGAAATTGCATGACATACCACAAGCCCAGAAAGATCACCGCGGGCACAGGCAAAGGGAAGATAAAAACCAGGGTAAGAATGCGCGCCCGGGGATAGAGCAAGATATAAGCACCCATCACTCCGGAGATGGCCCCGCTAGCGCCAATGGCCGGCACGGTGGAAGTCAGGTTGAAGAGGACGTGCAATAGGCCCGAGCCGATTCCGCAGATGATATAGAAGAAGAAGTATGGTACGTGGCCGAAGAAGTCCTCGACGTTGTCGCCGAAGATCCACAGAAAGAGCATGTTCCCGGCGAGGTGCAGGAAGCCGGCATGGAGGAACATGCTGGTGACCAGGGGAAGGAAAGACACTTCAAAGCCGGCGTGGCCCGCCAGGAAAGCTGGGATACGGGCCGGAACCGTGGAGTAGGAGAGGAGGAAGGCTTCGAAGGCCGGGCGGGGGAGAGTGGCCTCGAGGCCCAGCGAGTAAAGAAACACAGCGATGTTGGCAAGGATCAGCGTGATATTGACGAAGGGATAGGTGCGCGAGGGGTTGAGGTCTTTGAGAGGAATGAACATGGGAAGAGGCCCGCAGCAGAGTAACGAAACGGAGAGAAAATGAAAAGGAAATGAAAGGGGCACGGAAAGCGGCGGCCGCGTCCGATAATGTTGGGACGGGAAAAGCTCAGGTTAACAGAATAAATTCTTACCTGTAATTCGCTGGTGCCGCAGTCTTTAGCAGGCCTTGTTTGCGAGAAAGTCAGAAATTTCCAAACGCGATTTTGCGAATGCGTGCGGTTCCGCTCTGGATTTGGCGAGAAATTTTCCACGGGAACATTGCGCGAGGAGAGCGCGTGTGGTAATTACAATAGTTCTGCGTGTGCGCGCGTTTCGGATGAAGTGCGGGAAATCGTCCGGCGCAGCGTCGGCGCGCCGACTGCTCATGCCTGCGCGGGAAACGGAAGCTATCATTCTGAAGACATTTCCCCTGGGCGAAGCGGACCGCCTGGTGAGTTTTCTCGGGCGCACTTCGGGGCGGGTTCGCGGTGTGGCCTCGGGCGCGCGCCGCTTGAAAAACCGTTACGGCTCGACGCTGGAAGTGCTTTCGCATGTGCAGCTCTGGTACGTCGAGAGGGAAACCCGGGAATTGGTGCGCATCCAGCAGGCCGATTTGCTCGAATCCTTTCACAAGGCGCAGAGCGATTACAGCCTCAGCACGGGGCTGGCGGTGATCAGTGAGATTTCGGAACTGATTTTGCCGGAGCACGAAGTTTCCGAGCCTATGTTCCGGCTGATTCTGCTGGCCGTGCGGGAAATCGAGCGCACCGGCGATTGGAACCTGCCGCTGAGCTACTTCGCGTTCTGGACCGTCAGGCTCGGCGGGTGGCTGCCGCGATTCGACCGTTGCGTGGTTTGCGAGACGCGCTTTGGCGCCAAACCGGCTTTTTATGACGCCCATCAGCCCGGCTTGTTTTGCGAGAAGTGCCGGCGTCCGGGAATGAAGCCGCTGCACATCGAGGCGCGGAATCTAGCGGAACGCTTCGCCGGGGAGCGACTGGATCGCATCGAATACCAGAAGCCGATGCAAGCTAGCGCCAGGGAATTGCGCGAGGCCGCGCTGGACTGGATCGAGCACCACATCGAACGGCGGCTGATGACACGCGAACTTTTGGAGAGCACTTGAAAGCTAAAGTAAAACTTGAGAAAAAACCGAAGGGACTCAACTTCCAAGATCTGATTTTGCAGCTCTCGCAGTTTTGGGTGAGGCAGGGTTGCGTCCTCCAACAGCCATACGATGTGGAAGTCGGGGCGGGCACCATGCATCCGGAAACGTTCCTGCGAGTGCTCGGGCCGCAAGCTTACCGCGTGGGGTATGTTCAGCCCAGTCGTCGGCCCGCCGACGGTCGTTACGGCGAGAATCCCAATCGCCTGTACAAGCATTCGCAATTTCAAGTGATCCTCAAACCCTCGCCGGTTGATGTGCAGGACGTTTACCTCAAGAGCCTGGGCGCCATCGGCATCAACCTCAAGGAGCACGACATCCGGTTTGAAGAGGACAACTGGGAGTCTCCCACTCTCGGGGCGTGGGGGATTGGCTGGCAAGTGCTTCTCGACGGCCTCGAGATTACGCAGTTCACCTATTTCCAGCAGAGTGGGGGGATCGATCTCGATCCTATCTCGGTTGAACTCACCTATGGCCTCGAGCGCATTTGCGCGTTTCTCCAAGGAGTGGAGAGCGTCTACGAGCTTCGCTGGTCTGCGGACAAGTCTTACGGAGATATTCGGCTGATGGAAGAGCAGCAGTTTTCCGAGTACAGTTTCGATCGCAGCGATGCGCCGGCGATCCGCTCCGAATTTGAGCTGCACGAGAAGCAAGCAAAGGAGCTTCTGGATGGTTTCAAGGGAGCGGAAGGGAAGGACCGCGTTCGTTATCCGCTGCTCGCTGCCTACGATCATTGCCTCAAGTGCTCGCACCTCTTCAACTTGATGGACGCACGGGGCGTTATTTCCACTACCGAACGTGCCGCTCTAATGGCGCGAGTGCGCACGCTGGCGTGCCGCACGGCGGCATCCTACCTCTTGCAGATTGGCGGCGCCGCTCCGCCCCGTGAGGCGCGGGCATGAGCGTGAAGGCATCCGCAGCAGAGAAACGCGTCGAACTTCTCTTCGAAGTCGGTTGCGAGGAGATTCCCGCCGGTATGCTTCCGAAGGCCGAGGAAGAACTCCGCACCAATATCGAGAAGCTGCTTACGGCGGAGAACCTGTTTGATGGCGTTTCCGTGGAGACCTTCAGCGCGCCCCGGCGTTTGACCGCCTGGGTGCGCGGGCTGCTCGCCAGGCAAGCGGACGTGGAGATGGAAGTAAGCGGTCCGCCCAAATCCGTAGCTTATGACTCCGTCGGCGCGCCGACACGCGCGGCATTGAGCTTTGCGGAGAAGCAACGCGTCCACGTCAACGACCTCTATTTGCTGCGGACCCCCAAGGGCGAGTATCTGGCTGCCAAGCAGGTCAAGCTTGGCAGAACCGCGGAGCAAATCCTGGTGGCGATCCTGCCGCGCGCTGTGCACGATCTGACTTGGCCGCGGTCCATGACTTGGACCGGGCTCGATGGCCCACGCTTCATTCGTCCAATCCGCTGGGTTGTAGCGGTGCTCGATGGCAGGCCTCTGAAACTGTCCGTCGCCGGTATCGCCGCCGGCCGTTTCACTCGCGGCCATCGCTTCCTCGGTTCCAGCACCGTTCCCGTCCGCAACTTTCTGGACTACGAGAAGAAGCTGCAACACAATGGCGTCATCGTTCGCCCCTCCCGCCGCCAGGAGAAAATCGCGGCGGAACTTGAAGCCCACGCAAAGCGTGGGAACTACCGCATTCACGAAGACGCCTCGCTGCGAATGCTGGTGGCCTATCTCAACGAATACCCAACAGTGGTCCAGGGCAGTTTTGATCCGGCCTTCCTGAGCCTACCGGACGAAATCCTGGTCACCGTCATGCGCGATCACCAGAAGTACTTCGCGATAGAAAAGAAAAACGGGGAACTGGCGCCGCACTTTCTGGCGGTCATCAATGTCGACAAGGACTCGAAGGGAATCATCCGCGCCGGGCACGAACGCGTCCTTCGGGCGCGCTTCGCCGACGCGCAGTTCTTCTGGCAAGCGGATCAGAAATGTCGGCTCGCCGACTATCTGCCGAAGCTCGAGCGAGTTACCTACGAATCGCGCCTCGGCAGTTATCGGGAGAAAGTCGAGCGCATCCGGACCATCGCCCGCTGGTTCACCGAACAGTGGTTCAATCTCGGCATGCTCCAGGCGCACGTTGCGGAAGCCGACCGCGCCGCCGAACTCGCCAAGTGCGACCTCGCCACCGAGATGGTTCGTGAATTCACCGAGCTGCAGGGGATCGTCGGTGGGCTGTACGCGCGCGCCCAGGGCGAGTCCGACGAAATTGCCGACGCGGTCTACGATCACTACCGGCCCGTAGGCCTCGAAGATCCCATCCCGCGCAATTTGACCGGCTGCGCCGTTGCCCTTGCCGACAAGCTCGATTCCGTCGTCGGTTGTTTTGCAGTGGGAGTGGTGCCGACAGGGTCGAGCGATCCCTACGCTTTGCGCCGCGCCGCACTCGGGATCGTCAAGATCATACTGGAGAAGAAGTTGCCCGTTTCGCTCTCTCTGGCCATCGGCGCTGCCGCGAAAGCGCTTCTTACCCACAAACCCAAGCGGGGGGTCACGCCAGACCAGGAAACGCAAATCTTGGACTTCATCCTCGACCGCGCAAAGTTCGTGTTCCGCGAACGGGAAGGCTTTGGCTACGATGAAGTCAGCGCCGTGTTTCGCGCCGGGGCCGACGATCTGGTGGACGCGCAGAAGCGTCTGGTGGCGCTGAAGGCCATTCGCAAGTCCAAGAACTTCGAGCCGCTGGCGGTTTCCTTCAAACGCATTCGCAAGATCCTGGAGAAGGCCAATCTCGCTTCCGGCGAGACTCACCAGGTGAATCCTGAGCTGTTCGACAGCGCCGCGGAGCGTGAACTTTACTCCGCGGTTCGCGAGGCCGCGACCAAAGTGCCAGCCCAGAAACGCGCGGGAAAGTACCAGGAGGCCCTGGAGAACATTGCCGGCCTGCGAAAGGTCGTCGATCAGTTCTTCGACGGCGTCATGGTCATGGCGGAGAACGAAGCCGTGCGCAAGAACCGCCTGGCGTTGCTCGCGGAATTGCTGCGCGAGTTCACCACGGTGGCCGATTTTTCAGAAATTGGCGGAGAAGAGCGCCGCTGACGGTCTCAAGTATTACTTCAACTGTCTAAGAAGTCGGCGTGCCGACAATTTTTCACGGTGCCACTGCGGACCGGTGACAGAAGCGAGAGTTCAACTTCAACGAAGACAAGCGAGGATCACAGTGATCAAATGGGTTTATTTTTTCGGCGCGGGTAGAGCGGAAGGCGATGGGAGCCGTCGCGCTCTTTTAGGCGGAAAGGGCGCGGGCCTCGCGGAGATGAGCCGCATTGGCCTTCCAGTGCCTCCCGGTTTCACCATTACCACCGAGGTTTGCACCTACTATTACGGGAACAAGAAGACCTATCCGAAATCGCTCGAAGCGGAGGTCAAGGCCACCGTCGCGCGTATAGAAAAAATCATGGGCACGAAGTTTGGCGACAAAATAGCCATGCCCTTGCTCGTCTCTGTCCGCTCCGGCGCCCGCGATTCGATGCCCGGCATGATGGACACGATTTTGAATCTCGGTCTTAATGATGAAACCGTGCTCACCCTGGCCAAAGCTACCAAGAATGAACGGTTCGCCTGGGACTGTTACCGCCGATTCATCCAAATGTATGGCGACGTTGTCATGAACGTGCAGAAACGCCCGAACGAGGACCACGAACCGTTTGAAGTCGTCATTCATGATCTCAAGCACGAACGATATCATGCGGACATCGACGATCCGAAATTGACGGCGAAAGACCTTCAGGAATTGGTGGTTCGCTTCAAGAAACTGATCAAGGACCGTACCGGCAAGGAATTCCCGCAGGACGTTTGGAAACAACTCTGGGGCGCGGTGGGCGCCGTGTTTGGTTCGTGGATGAACGATCGCGCCATCGTGTATCGCCGCAAGTACAATATTCCATCTGAATGGGGCACCGCCGTGAACGTTCAGGCGATGGTCTATGGCAACACCGGTGACAAGTCCGGTTCGGGAGTGGCGTTCACGCGCGATCCCGCGACCGGAGAAAAGACTTTCTACGGCGAATTTCTCATCAATGCCCAGGGAGAGGACGTGGTCGCCGGCGTTCGCACGCCTGAACCCGTTGCGCAGCTCAAGAACTACCTGCCCCGGGCTTTCCACGAGTTGGAAAAAATCCGCCAAACCCTCGAGAAACACTTTAAGGACGTGCAGGACTTCGAGTTCACCATTCAGGACGGCAAAGTCTTCATGCTCCAGACGCGCAACGGCAAGCGCACCGGCCTGGCCGCCGTGCGCATCGCCGTGGAAATGGAGAAGGAGAAGCTCATCGACTGGATGACCGCCATCCGGCGAGTGCCTGCCGACCAGCTTGACCAGGTGCTGGCGCCGGTGTTCGATCGCAAGGCCGTCCAGGCGGCGAAGTGCATTGCCAAGGGATTGCCAGCCGGGCCTGGCGCCGCTGCCGGTAGGATGTATTTGAACGCGGAGCGCGCCGTAGCAGCCGCGGAAAAAGGAGAAAAGGTCCTGCTGGTCCGCAACGAAACCTCGCCCGAGGACTTGCGCGGCATGATTGCCGCCGAGGGAATTCTCACTGCCAAGGGCGGCGTCAGTTCGCACGCGGCGCTGGTCGCTCGCCAGATGGGCAAGGTTTGTGTTTGCGGCGCGGCGGCGCTGCAGATCGATTACGCAGCCAAGACCATGACCGTCGATGGCGTAACGTACAAGGAAGGCGACTTCCTTTCCATCAACGGCACCGCGGGTGAAGTGTATCCGGGCCAAATCCCAACCGCCGCTTCCGAAATCGTACAGGTGCTGATCGAGAAATCGCTCGATCCCAGCAAAAGCCAGACGTATCAGAACTTCAAGAAGCTGATGGACTGGTGCGCGAAGGTCACCCGGCTCCTGGTCCGAACCAACGCCGACACTCCCGAACAGACGGCCCATGCGATCGCGTTTGGCGCCAAGGGCATTGGCCTGTGCCGCACCGAACACATGTTCTTTGAGGGCAATCGCATCGATGCCATGCGCGAAATGATTTTGGCCGACACCAAGGAACACAGGAAAGAGGCGCTGGCCAAGATTCTGCCTTACCAGAAGGAAGATTTCGTCGGCATGTTCAAGGAATTGAAGGGGCTGCCGGCGACAATCCGGTTCCTGGATCCCCCGCTGCACGAGTTTCTGCCGCACGAGGGCTCCGCGCAGAACGATCTCGCAAAGAAAATGGGAGTGCCGGTCGAAAAAATCAAACAGCGGGTTAAAGAATTACATGAGTTTAACCCGATGCTCGGTTTCCGCGGCTGCCGCTTGGGCATTGTTTATTCTGAAATTTCCGAAATGCAGTCCCGCGCCATCTTCGAAGCCGCGGCCGAGGTCCAGAAAGCTGGCATCAAGGTGAATCCCGAAGTCATGATTCCACTGGTCGGCTTCAAGAAAGAACTCGACCTGCAAGTCGAGGTTGTCCACCGCATCGCGGGCGAAGTCATGAAGGAAAAGGGCGTGAAGCTGAATTACCTTGTTGGCACCATGATTGAAGTGCCGCGCGGCGCGCTCACCGCCGATGAGATTGCACAGACGGCCGAGTTCTTCAGCTTCGGCACCAATGACTTGACGCAAACCTGCCTCGGCATGAGCCGCGACGATTCCGGTTCCTTCCTCGGGCCTTATCAGGAATTGGAGATCGTCAAGAAAAATCCTTTCGCCACGATTGACCAGGATGGGGTCGGCCAACTGATCCAGACTGCCGTGGAGAAGGGGAATAAGACGCGTCCCGGCATCAAGCTGGGCATCTGCGGCGAGCACGGTGGAGACCCCGACAGCGTCAAGTTCTGTCATCGCGCCGGGTTGAATTATGTGAGTTGCTCGCCGTTCCGAGTGCCCGTGGCACGTCTGGCAGCAGCTCAAGCAGTAGTTGAAGAAAAGCAAGCCGCCAAGAAGAAGGGCAAATAGCGAAGCAATCGATTCGAATCAATCTAAAGTAATACTAGAAGTCGCTGACAGACAAACATTCCCATAGTGCCTCGTCGGCGGCTTTCTTTTTACGTCGGCATCTTGAAGAAGAAATACATCCCGAGGAAAAAGAAAATAATGTCCGGTGACCACCCCGCCAGAAAGGGCGGAAGCTGTCCGACACTGCCCATGGCTTCCAGGAGTTTGGCCAAGGACCAATAAGCGATCCCAAAACCCACCCCAAGAGCCACGCCTCCCACGGCGCCGCGCGTCCCCACCAGGAACGCGAAGGGAATCGCCAGCAGCATGCTTACGGGCGCGAGCAGCGGGAAGGCAATCTTTTCGTGCCATTGTACGGTCAGCGTCGAGACGTCAAAGCCAGCGCGCTGCAACCCGTCAATGTAACTCCGCAATTCCCGCCAGCTCATCTGGAACCCCTGCTTCCCCCAACGATCAGGATTGAAATAAGCGGGGGGCTCGGCAAGCTCCGGCAGCGAGGTGACCGGCGGCAGCCGCTCGTAGCGGACAACGGCGCCGTCCGCAAAATCGCGCACCCAGCTCCCCTCGAGTACCCACACCTTTTGCGTCTCCGACCACCGCGCGCGCGATGCAAAGATACGGCGCCGCACCTGGAACGTCACTGGATCGATCTCCAGCACGGTGAGCCCGCCAAAGAGTTTCTCCGCGGGATCAAAGAGATCGTAATTGTAAATTTTCGAGCCTTCTCCGAATATCCACCGCTGCGGGTGCGTGTATGTCTGCGGCGGGCGGCCTTTGATCAAGTTGTGAAGCGCGTCCTGGCGCTGGTTGGCATAGGGAAGGTAGGTGTCGTCGAGCACGATCATGGTGGCCGCCAGCGCCAGCCCGGCCAGCAGCAGTGGCAACGCCAGCCGGTACATACTGATGCCGCTGGCCTTGATGGCCACGATTTCATTGCTCTTGCTCATGATCCCCAGCGTGACCAGTACGGCGACCAGCGCGCCTAGGGGCGCCAGTTGATAGAGCAGGTAGGGAGCAAGGTAGCGGAAGTAATCGACCACGATCAGAAAGGGCACGCGGTGGCGGGCAATGTCGTCCAAAAGCTCGAAGAATGTGAAGGTCTCAAATAGAAAGACAAACGCCGCCATGAGCAGCGCAAAATAAGAAAAGAAACGCCGTAATACATAAATGTCCAGCAATTGCGGGAAACTTCCGCTGGACTGCACCAGGATTTCCTGTGTGGCGCGTTCCCCGTTTACCCCGTTTGCTGTGGCGGCTTTGGCGCGAGCTTGCGCACGTCGGCGGCGCAACAAGCGTCTTCGAGATTGAAAATAAAGGATTGGCCGGAGCCACTGGTTTTCGCCCCGGAATTGCTCCATCCGCGGCATGAGCGTCAGGCCCAATGCGAAAAGAATCGCATTGGCGATCCACACTCCCGCGGCCGGGGGCAGCGTGCCCTGTCGGGCCCCCATTACGGATAGCAAGTAATACGCAGCAATGAGGATTACTGCGAGGAGGGCTCCTGCCGCCCGGCCGCCGCGCCGCGGCTGCGCACCCAGCGGAACGCCTACTAGCGCAAACGCAAAGCAGGCCATCGGAAACGCCAAGCGGCGGTGCAGTTCCACGCGGGCTTCCCGCCAGCCCGGGCCGTTGTCCTTCCAAAGCTCGCGCATGGAGCGCTCGGGATTGTTGAGCTGCCGCGGGGGGGCTGCCGCCAGGCCGCTGAACTCGATGGGCCAATCACTTTGGCCAAAGGCCGTGACGGAATAGTGGTCTGCGTCGTCGCGCGAGAATTCGTGCGTCGTGCCGCCTTGCAGATGTAGCTCCAGCTTGCCCTGTTTCGGTTCGGCAATGACAATAGCGTTCTCCGCCAACGTCAGTTGCGAACCACTCTCCGAACCGGTCTGTGCGAGAAACACGCCGTGCCACTGCGTGCCGCTGGCGCTCACGTCGTTGACGTAGAGAACCTTGCTTGGAAAACGCTCGTCGAACACGCGCGGCTGCAGTGCAAACGAAACCTGCGAGGTGATCAGGTCGGCTTGCAGTGAGCGAAACGTCCGCAGCGCCAGCGGTCCCAGCCAGATGGTCATGGCCAGTGTCAATACCGCGCCGGTGAGCGCCAGCACGCCAACGGGAAGTAGAATGCGGCGGCGGCCGATGCCCAGCGCCGTCAGCGCGATGATTTCGCTGTCCGCCGACATTCGCCCGAGCCCCAGCAACACGCCGATCAGCGTAGCCATGGGCACGGTAAATACAAACACGGCGGGAAACAGGCAGAGAAAAAGCGTCAGAATTTGTGCGCCGGAACCGGTGTGCCGCACAAAAAGCTCCATTAAGCGCGCCAGTTGCGGCACGAAAAATACAAATGTAAATACGACAAGTCCGAGGAGGGCGTGGCGAAATACTTCGCGGACGATATACCGGTCCAGGATGCGCATGACGCGAACGGTGAGTGTATCACGGTCGCGGCGGCGTTCGCCCCGCCGCGCCGGTGCACACTTTTTGGAAAGCTGCCGGCCAGCTCCTTAATTTCCCAACTCTAGCTGCGCACCGGGTGCGGACCCTCCAAATACGCCCAGCGCTCCACGATCTGCTGGTTGGCGATCCTCCAAATCACGATTCCCGAGAATTCAAGCCGTTGCTGCGTAGCCGCATCTGTACCCGTCCAATGGTTGCGCACCACCACTTTGTCGTCTTCGGCGATCATGTCTTCGATGCTTACGTGCAGGTCGGGAACCTTTTTCAGCGCGGCGCCGACGTACTGTATCGCGCCAGAGGGTCCCGGAGCCATTCCCGCCGGGACGTCCGCCCCGTGGTCTACAAATCCTGGTGCGAAATTCGTCTCGCCTATGCGCAGGTTCTTCCGGTTGACGAATTCCTCAAAATGATTGCGGATGAATTCCCTCATTTCCGCGTGAGTCATGCCGGTCTTGGGGTTTTTAGCTGCAGATGAGCTTGCCGATGCCGTCATCGCGGCTCTCCCTTTTCAGGCCGACGCGGCCTGATCTCGAAATTCCCGCACGTTGGCCGCCAGATATTGATCGAGCGTCACCGGAGCGCGTTCGATCAATGTCTGTAGCAGGGAATCGGTCTTTGCGCCGCCGCCCTGCTTGTAGTACTGCTGAAGTTCCAGGAGCGCCGTCACCTGCCATTCCGGCATGCCCGGGCCGAGCATCGCCTCGCGCTGCGCCGATTCCGGAATGTCTACATAATTCACGGCGCGCCCCGCGGCCTTGGATATTCGCTTGGCCAGCTCGCCGTTCGATATCGCTTCCGGCCCGTTCAATTCATAGGTCTTCCCGGCGTGCGCACCCCCTCGGAGCGCCTTGACGGCAACAACCGCGATATCGCCAACGTCCAGATAGCTGACCTTCGCATCTCCCATGGCGGCGTAAAATGCGCCCTGCGCGCGAATGCTCGGCGCATTGTAGACCACGATATTCTGCAGAAAACCATTGGGCCGCAGGATCGTATAACTCATTCCTGTCGCCTTGAGCTTGTCTTCCACCTTGCGGTGCCAGCCCGGAAACGATTTCGCAAAATCTCCCGCGCCAAGCGCCGAATTCAGCACCACGTGCTTTACCCCGGATTCCTTGCACGCGTCGAGCATATTGCTCTCCAGTTCCACGAGTTGCGGAATCGGGGAACACACCACGTACACGGCCGTCACGCCGTTAAGAGCTTTGCGCAGACTTTGGTTGTCTCCATAATCCGCCAGCACAGGCTCGCATCCTGAGGGCGCTTTGGCGGCCTCCTCTTTTGACCTGTACATGGCGCGGACTTTGGGCTCCTTGCGTATCGCTTCCTGCAAAACCGTTTTACCAACACTCCCGCTTGCACCAGTGATGAGAATCATTTTTCTTGCTCCTGTTTGTTCTGTGAAGCGCGTCTCGGGCAGCTACCTTCAGGCTGGCACGCGCGGCCCTAACGACTCCGAGGACATGGTATAACGACACTTTGGGGAGTTGAAGTACGCACAAATTTGTAAGCCCGGAGCACCGCTATGAAAGCTCACCACGGCTGTCCCGTTCAGGCCACCATCAACGTGTTGAGCGGCAAATGGAAAGTCCAGGCGGTCTGGCGCCTTTCCTTTGGCCCGCTGCGCTTTGCCGAACTGCGCGATCTTCTGCGAGGCGTTAGCGAAAAAGTCCTTGCTGCCCAGCTGCGCCAATTGGAAAAGGATGGCATTGTCGCACGAGCGGCAACACACTCCTCACCCCCCAAGGTCACCTACTCGCTCAGCCCCTCTGGTGAAACCTTGATCCCGCTCCTCGAAGGCCTTTGCGATTGGGGTTCCAAACAATTCGGCATCAAGCCGAATCTGCCGCGCCGTCCTCCGGATTAAGCCAATTCACTGGCGCGCTGCAAATGCCTGCGGACCTTCGGTAACGCCGGTGCTAACGGCGACCGAGGAAGCGATAGGCTCGGCGTTCAGGTGAGACGTTTTGCGCCAATCAACTTCCGCGGAGTCTACTGACCCCTGGGCGCCGTTGGAAAGCACATAAGTCACGCTGCCGTTATGGATGCGGTAATTCGTGACCGCATACACATTGCCCGGCTTGAGGGCAATCCACTTTGTCCGCGCTGGCTGGCCTATGGTCGTGGAGTTTGGTGCCGACGGTTCAGTCTGAGCTAATGGAGCAGCAGAAATGTCTAGCTGGTCTTTCTGGGCCGTCGTATTCAGAGCGACGTAGCTGACATCGGCAGTCTTGTTTTCCGGGTTGTTGACCGCCTGCACCGGTTCTGAGGATCGCGGCCTGTCGGTGCCCGGAGGCCGATCAAAAGATTGCGGCCGATACGTCGGGCGCGGCCGGTCGTAAGAGGCGGGCCTTTCATAAGCTTGACCGGAGGCTACCAGTCGAGGGATCTGGATATCATCCATCAAGCGTACAGTGATCTGCTCTTCGCCTTTCAGCGTGGGACGCGGACCCCGGGCAGGCAGGGTAATGATCTTCCACGGCCAAAGTGGCGGAATGAGCCATTCCACGACGTCACGCGTCGCGTGGCCGCGGCCCACGATATCACCGTGGCGATCCACTTTGTATCCCTTGGCAGCGATTACTTTGCTGGGAACGGGGATATCCGAGGTAGGGAAACCGATGCGGTCGAATTGCAGCTTGAGATAGCCCTTGCCGACGAAGTGTCCGGGCTCCTTATCCGCCTCTAGGTGTCCGCCGAGGTAGCTTCCCCGGGGAAAAACATTCTGTCCGAATTCCCGGAGGCCGTTCAAGTGGCAGAGCACAGGGTCGCCTATATCGGCAGTGGCTGAGGAAAAGTTTGGCTCGTCAAGCGTACAGCGAAGAAGGGTCCCGGCCGGCACCAGGATGTCCTGAGCCTTTGTGGTCGCCTGGAGCCCCAGGAACACCAATGAGAAACTCAAAAACACAGAAATGCGTTTCATTTGTTACCTCCCGGTTTGCGGGCCGGCTTGCAATACCTGAAGCTCTGGGACACGAGAAGAGTCTGCACAACCAGGACCCGACAACGTTCCGCTTCGCGAAAGCTACTCTTCGCGTGGCTGCTTGGCAATAGGGAAATTCACATTAGTTAAACAAAATAAAGGAGTTACACGTACACACCTAACCTTAAACCCTACGAACCCGTTTACTGCAGAAAAGTTGCTGGCTTGCACTTATATCGGGATTAGACGTGAGCATTTCTCTTGAATCCGCCAGTTGCCCAACCTCCTGCGCCCCGGCACGGCGCCGATTTCACGGTAGTAAACTGCACCCTCGACATCAATTTCATCCAAAATCTAGCCCTACTCCCTGCAATAGGGCGCCAATGTTTGTTCTGCTCCGTTTCTCTTACCGTCGATTACATGATAGTTTTTCTTACAGCGGGTTTTTTAAGACAGGTTGGTGCGCCCGATTCAATCGAATCGCGCATAGACCGCAGCTTTAACCTTCAACTGTCAGCCGGACACCGCCCTCCGGTCACGCGACTAGCACGGGAGAGACGCGAGCAATGAAGCAGGTTCATCTGGTTGTCTTGTGGCACATGCATCAGCCGCAATACCGCGACCCCGAGACAGGGCGCTACGTCCTCCCGTGGACGCGCCTGCACGCGCTGAAAGACTACTGGGGCATGGTCGAAGTGCTCCGCGAATTTCCCAACTTTCACGCCACCTTCAACGTTGTGCCGGCCCTCGGCATGCAACTCGAGGAATATGCTAGCGGCACGTTTAATGAGCCGTGGTTTTCCCTGGCGTTCAAGAATGCGGACGAATTGACCCGCGAGGACAAGGCGGAAGTCCTCGCGCGCGCGTTTCACTTGAACCACGAGCGTTTGATGTCGCGCTGGCCTCGCTTCGTCGAATTATTCGAATGGTCGCGGCCTGCCGGCGGCGCCCAAGCGCTGGTCTCCTTCACCCCGCGCGACTGGCGCGACCTGCAGCTGCTATCACAACTGGCCTGGATGGAAGAGTCCTGGTTCGCATCGGACGAGGTCGTAAGCCGCCTCTCCGCGAAAGGGAAGGACTTCACCGAAAATGACAAATCCGCGCTGCGAAAAAAACAGCTCGAATTCCTGGGCCTGGTGCTCCCTGCCTACCGTGACGCCGCGAAGCGTGGCCAGATCGAGATCAGCACAACGCCGTTCTATCACCCGATCCTTCCGCTGATCTGCGATTCGGATATCGCGCGCGTCGCCAATCCCAGCACGCCTTTGCCGCGCCGCGCCTACCGGCGTCCCGAAGACGCGCGCGAACAATTGCAGCTTGCCCGCGATTATCATGAGCGGGTTTTCGGCGTGCAGCCTGTCGGCCTCTGGCCCTCGGAAGGCTCAGTCTCCGACCAAGCGCTGACCATTGCCGCGGAACAAGGCTTTCAGTGGTTCGGAACGGACGAAGGCGTTCTTGGCCGCACGCTGAACGTCGGATTTTTCCGCGACGGGAATGGCCTCCCCGCCAATGCCGATCGCCTATTCAAACCATGGCGTGTCCAGCTCGCGGGCAACACCATTGCCGGATTGTTCCGCGATCACCATTTGTCTGATCTCATCGGTTTCGTCTACAGCCGCATGGATGCCAAATCCGCCGCCGCCGATCTCCATAATCGCTTGCGCCATCTCGGCGAAACCGTCCAGAGCAATTTGCCGCTCACAATTTGTCTTTTCCTCGATGGTGAAAACGCCTGGGAATACTATCCGGGCAATGGGCGCGCCTTCCTCCGCGAATTCTACGGCCGCATTCAGAGCGACCAGGATTTCCGCGCGCTGACCGCCACAGAAGCCATTGCCGCCGCCGGCGAAATTCCCGTCACCACCGGAATCTTCCCGGCCTCCTGGATCAACGCCAATTTTGACGTCTGGATCGGCCACGCCGAAGACGTGGCCGCTTGGGAATTGCTCTGGGACGCACGCGAAGCCTACGCTCGCGCCAGCGAAGCTCGCAAGCAGGGAAGAGCCGACGCTCCCTCCGAAACCGCCCTGAAGGAGGCCCGCGAATCGCTCCTCGCAGCTGAGGGCAGCGACTGGTGCTGGTGGTTCGGCCCCGAACACAGCACTGCCAACGACGCCGAATTCGACGCCCTCTATCGAAAACATCTCACCGCCATTTACCTCGCCCTGGGTCAGGTCGCTCCCGGAGAATTGGCCAAACCCATCAAGCGCCAACCGGAGCACGCCGTGCAACTGGCTCCCACGGGGTGGCTGAATGTGAAAATCGATGGCCGGGACACATCGTATTTCGAATGGCTCGGTGCCGGCCTGTATTCCCCGGAGCGTCGCGGCGGCTCCATGCACGGTCGCGTCTTCTACCTGCACGAATTGCGATACGGATTCGAGCAAGGACGTTTCTGCGTGCGCATCGACCCCTTCCTCGAAGTCCTCGGCGAACTCGAGGACCCCGAGTTTCGCATCACCATCGGCGGCGCCGAAGAAGTGACCATCGTCGTCAAGCTCGAGCGCGGCCATCTCAAGGAATTCGCCGTCGAGAAAAAACTTGTTTGCCTGTTGAATCCGAGCGCCGTCGCACAAGCTGCGTTCGAACGCGTCTTGGAAGTCGCCATCCACAAGGACCAGATCGACCTTAAGGGCCAGATCCAGCTGCGCCTGGGCGTGGCGCTGTGGCACGGAGGATTGCCCGTCGACGTTCTGCCCGCCGAAGGTTTCCTCGACGTAAACCTCGGCGAAGATCATTCCGCCTGGCCACCGGAGTAGCAGGAATTTATTGCGCCGCGCTTAAAGTTTTTCTTGAATTGCTACCGGGCGGCTCTCGGCCTGGGAATTTGTTCATTAAAGTTTTACTTTAAGTCCTACTCTAGGCGTTTTCTGCCAGTGTTTCTCACCTGGTCCGACCACAACTTCAACCACACCCTAAAACAATTTCACCGCCAGTTCCTGCGGACGATCCCCAACGGGAATCAGCGTCAGCAGAAAATTGGTCCGCACGCGGATCACCGCCAGGTCACCCGACCCTGCGCTCACCACCAACAGCAAATTTTCTTCCGGATCGAATCGTAAACTCCCAGGAGCATCGCCCGCTGGAACCGGGAACCCCTTTCCGGGCTCGCGCACTATACGCCGATTGAAAATATCCACCGGTGTAACCCGCCCCGCCGCCGTATCCGAGACATACATCAACGAGGCATCCTCGCTCAACACCCCGCGCGTGGGCGCCGATCCCAGCACCATGTAGTCGCCCACCTCGTGGGTTGCGGTATTGATGGCTTGCAAGCCGTGTGCCTCCGGCGAAATCACGTACAGCTCGCCTCCATCGGGCTTGAGCAGCATATCCGTGGGCGCTCCAGCCAATTCCAGATTGGTCACTAGAACTCCGCGCCGCAGATCCACCACGGAGATCCGCCGCTCGGAACGGCTCAGCACGAACGCCAGGGAACTGTCAGGCAAGACGGCCACGTCCTCCGGCTGCGCCACCACGGAAACGCTGCCTTGCGACGCGAGCGTAGCCGCGTTATGAATGCCAAGTGTCCCGTCTCGCCGGTTCACCACCAGCACGGTCCTGCCGTCGGGCGTGACGTGCGCGAGCACCGGTTCGCGCCCGGTCGCCGCGCGCGCCACGACGGCGCGCGCGCGTGCGTCAATCGCCAGCACCGTGTTGTTCCCGGATGCTGTTGTATAGATGCGGCTCCCATCCGGCGAAAAATCCAGCGCGTAAGGAAGCGGCCCCACGGGAATGCGCGCGCTGATTTGCCCGGTGAAGTGGTTGGCCCGCGGATCGAGGATCCAAACATACCCGCCGGCGCTGCTGACGCCATACACCTCCGGGCGCGTGGGATGCTCGCGCATCCCGGAAAGCCCCGGCCCGACCGTGACACGCGCTACGGCTTTGAGCTTCACCAGATCGACCACCGTGACGTTTCCATCTGCGGTCGTCACGTAGGCACAGAGGTGCAGGTCCGGCCGCAGGAAGGAGGGGCGATGCTCGCGAACAAGCAGCACTATCCCGCCGATGGCCAGCGCCGCAACCAGAAAGTACACGCGGAAGTTCTTGGGGCGATTCATGCCGGAGTCGCAATTCTCCCATGCTTCGACGCCCCGTCAAATGCCGCATCCTGGAGCCTCAGGGCGCAGCACGCACGGCACGCCAGTGAACGGGCTCATCCATCGAAAAAACGACATCAGGCTTTGGAGCCTGCAACGGGCGGAACCCATGCTCCGACGGGAGGATGATCGAGGTGGTTTGACAAAACGGAACTACATCGCCCGAAAATCGTGCAAAGTGCGGAGAAGTAGGTTTTTTGAAAGCCCGCGAGCTCTTGAATTTGTCTCTGACTTCCGGCTAACGGGCCGAGTAGTAGCCGTCCGCGTAGCCCCTTCGGAAAAAGGGCTCAGACCGGGGATCGAAACGATCTGCGTATCGCATATAACTGGGTTCTCTACCGTCACGGTAATCCTTTTGCCCGAGGCGGAAGGCGTCATCGTAGGAATCCTTCTCGTCGGCGCGCATTACATTTGTATCGGGCCGCGCTGCGTCGTAGCCATCGTAATATCCCTCGATGAAGGCCTCTTCCCATTGAGGATTGTACTGGCCCTTGTGGCGGACATAGGTGCGGCGCAAGCGCGCTTTGAAGTCGTCAGCGCCAATATGGTAGCCCCGTTCGTAAGCACGTTTCTCTTCGGGCACCGCGCGATCGGCACCGTAGTCGTTCGGGTTTGCGGCAACCGGGCCGCTAACCAACACGAAGCGGAATCTTTGACTGTCCTTGCCTTCCTCGTTCCAGACTTGGTATTCGACACCATCATCGTGCGAGCCGTTGGGCAAATCCAAAGCGATGCGGAGCCGCGAAGTGAATCGCCGTTCGCCTCCTTTGCCTTCGACGTTCCAGAGCTGGCTGTCGCTCCCCGAAGGTTGTGAAGTGATGACGCGCGCGCCATCGCGGGCACGCCCGCCGTCAATATCGATGACCAGGCCGGTGACTGCGGACTTGATGAAAACGTAGCCGTTCCCGGCGTCCACGATGTCCCACTGCTGGCTTGGGGCGTGCGTTCGTGGCCATTGGATCACCGTGCGCTGATCCTGCCGATTCAGGTCCAGCACCTTGCCGGAGGCCACGTTTTCAATCTCATAGCGTCCCGGGCCGGAATACATGTTTTGCGGGGCCGCTGGCCATGCAACGGCGGATGCGGCGACGAGACCGGTAGCCACAATCAACATCGCTGAAAATGAGAAAGCCCTATTTTGGGCGACAGTTCCACTCATGACGATTTCTCCTCTTGGAAAAGAAGGTTTCCTTAAGGCGATGATATCGCCAACTCGGATTGTTCCGAGGGACTGCGGTGAGCGGGTGTCTTCTAAATGCAACCTGCCATACGGCGCGGCGCACCCTTTGCAAGATTCAGCGGCTTTCGCCCCAGCAGCCCTGCGCGATCGCGTGTCGCTACGTCCCCATGTAGGTAACGTGAACGTAGACGCCCGTGTGCACGTTGTAAAGCAAATACCAGCCTGCGTGGTCGGTATCCTCATAGACTACGAAATCATCTGCGCAGTCCCAGCACCAGTCCGCGCACACCGGCCAATCCCAGGAAGCCACTTCAAAGTTGAAACCGCCCGGAAGCCAGAAGCGGTGATGGTCGCGATCGAATCGTTCGACGCGATAGCGATACGAGGGGCCGAAATGCTCGAAGCGCCCGTGCTCGAAAGGATGGTCCACATGGAATCGTTTGTCGTCCGGACGGTCGTGGCCGTACCAGTGGTTGTTGTTGACGTGCGGCAGGGTATTCACATGGCCGGTCACGTGGCGCTCGGGTTCGGGTTTGGCGTGCGGATCGTCCCGCCTTGGAGGCGGCGGCGGAACGCGGCCCTGGTTGGCGCGCGGCGGATTCTGCCCGCGCTCCCCACCGTGCTCCTCACCGCGCTGTGCGAGAACGGGGAAGGCTACCAGCAATGCCAATACCATCGAGAAAATCAACCGTCGTTTCATTTTCTTCTCCTCGCTCAAGTTGAGAACAGGCCGATTTACAACTAGTGTGAATTTTCAATGGGGAATGGCCGGGACCTGCTGATGCGACGCATCGGACACTCCGCTCGGGTACATCACGGAATTCGCAAAATCACAATCAAGAACCGGAGGCGCTCCAAACTGTGCAATAGTCGTTCGAGAAGAGTCGTTCGGCGAGGTTCGTTAGCGGGATAGATCAGGTGTTGCCGTAAGCGTTGTACGCAGACCAAGTTACGCGGCGACCCTGGAAATTCAAGCCGATCAAATAGCGGTTGTCGTGAAGCTTGTGGCAATACACGACTTTTCCAGCGAGCGTGATTTCATCTTTCAACGATGTGACCTGCGCCATGTCGCCAACTTGCCATGGGTGCGTGGACACCACCCTCGCGCCATGAACACTTACATTGTCGGTATAGGTCATCTCCGTACCGTTGGAAGACTGACCCTGCGGAGCGTGTGCAAGGCGCACAACAATAGCAATAGGTAACCGTTTTTCCATACGCCCGACGATTCTGCTCTTAAAGGCCATACGGCCTGAGCCTGGCTCGGTGGCGGAGATCTGCGACGCTCGGCTGGTGGTGGTGCCGCGGACCGCATACCCGGGTGCCGACTGTCCTCTCGTTCCGAATAACATTGGGAGTCCCCACCGCCAATCCGGTAAATACCTGAATTCGGAATGATGACAAATTCTTAGTACTTCGGTAGTACTTGGTGCCACCGCCTGTCTGGCTCAGGAAGCGCCCGGCCTTTACCTGGGACGACGGGCCTGACGGAGGGCTGTAGCTGAATGCGTCTAACCTTCCAAAATGTGAATCAGTTGATGGTGCGGTGGAGGACGGCGGCGATTTGGCGCATTTCCTCAGCGAGGGCGATAAATTCCTCGGGGAGCAGGGACTGCATGCCGTCGGAGAGGGCTTTGTCTGGCTCGTGATGGACTTCGATGAGCAGGCCGTCGGCGCCGACCGCGACGGCGGCGCGCGACAGCGGCAAAACTTTGTGGCGCTTGCCTGTGCCGTGGCTAGGATCGACAAAAATGGGGAGATGGCTGCGTTTTTTCACGGCGGGAACGACCGCGAGGTCGAGCGTGTTGCGCGAAAAGTCGGAGAACGTTCGCACGCCACGCTCGCAGAGCATCACATTGTAATTGCCCTCGGAGAGCACGTACTCGGCAGCCATCAGGAATTCGTCGAGCGTGGCGGACATTCCGCGCTTGAGAAGAACAGGTTTCTTCGCTCGCCCCGCCCGCTTGAGCAGCGAAAAATTCTGCATGTTGCGCGCGCCGATCTGAATGACATCGGCGTACTCCTCAACTAAGTCGAGCGATTCATTGTCGATGGCTTCGGTAACGATGCCGAAGCCGTGAGTGGCGCGCACTTTCGAAAGAATCTTCAGGCCCTCTTCGCCAAGGCCCTGAAAACTGTACGGCGAAGTCCGCGGCTTGTAAGCCCCGCCGCGAAAGAGCCGCACTCCGGATTCTTTCAGCCGCTCAGCGATGGCCAGGCATTGCTCCTCGGTTTCCACGGCGCACGGGCCAGCGATAAGGGCAATCTTATCGCCGCCGACGATCACATCGCCAGAAGGCGTCGGAATTCGAAAGATGCTGTCTTCCTCCTTCGTGTCACGGCTCACCAGTTTGTACGGTTTGCTGACCGGAATGCACTCGACGACACCGGGAAGGGATTCGAGGATGCCAAGATCGATCGCCCCCTTATTTCCGGTGATGCCGATAGCCGTGCGGATGGACCCGGGCATCGGATGGGCCTTCAGGCCAAGGCTTTCAATGCGTTTGCAGACTTCGCGGACCTGTTCCTCGGTGGCGTGCGACTGCATGACGACCAGCATGGATGCTCCCCCAGCGCGGCGTGTGAAAGGAGAGTTTACGGCAAGCCGCAGTAGGGCCGCAAATTAGGACAATTCCATCGCCGGTTACGCTAGAGCTAATTCCTTGTCTTTTTCTGTGCGAGGGAAGGGACGCACTTTCGGCTGCCTGGCGCGCTGAGCCCGCCATAAATCGTGCTGGATTTGCATGCGCAGCCAGAATTCAGGGGAAGTGCCCAAAGCCGCGGACAATCTCAAAGACATAGCCGCGGTAATGCCGGCATGCCGATTGAGAATTCGAGACAAGTGAGCGCGGGTGATGCCGAGGCGCGAGGCGGCCTCCTTGATGCTCATCTCTCCCAAATAATCTCGCAAGACTTCCCCGGGATGCGCTGGATTGAAAATCATAAGCTAGATCTCCTCTAGTGATAATCCTGGTAGTCGACGAGGATCACGTCTTCGCCCTTGAAAGAAAACGTCAGCCGCCAATTACCATTTACTTTGACCGACCAAAAGCCAGTGAGTACGCCCTTCAAGGGATGCAAATTGTTGCCTGGAGCATCCATGTCTCCCGGTCGGCTAGCCACGTTCAAAGCGGTAATGAGCCTTCGCAGTTTCGCAGCGTGCATTGGTTGAATTCCCGCTTTAGAGCCGGTTTCAGCGAAGAGCTTCAGCCCTTTGTGGCGATAGCTCAGGATCACGCGTATAGTGTATCCGTACACTATACGAAGCGCAAGGAGTGCGTTGCGGGATTCTTTGACTGAGTGATGGCAACAAGTCACGTGCATCGCGGGGCCAGCCGGTCCCTGGGGGTCCTCCCGAATTCCATTGACGACGGCGGGCGAAAAGGCTTCCAATTAGATAGTTGTCCACATTAGCCCCAGCCGGGAGGAAAAATTGCTCTCGGACCATGTTTTCCATTTCTTCAGCCGTACCATCACCATCACAGGTCGTGAACAATTCCTGGCGACCCTCGCGCTGGTCGTCATTGCCACCGCATGGGCGGTGCAGCAGTTCCGACGCAGGCGTTCGATCGTGTTGCAAAGGTCCGTGGTTAGCGACCAACTCGTCTATGAACTGTCGCGCATCGCGGACGCGCTCGATCGCATCTCGAACCGTCCTGCGGACCAGATAATTGCCTCGGCTTCCGGCAGGCAAACCGAGGAATCTACCGGCGGGCGCATTCCGCTCTCCATGTTCGGGCGCTAGTCTGCAGTTACAAATTGACCGATAGCTTCCGCCGGCGGTTTGCGCGCTCGAGCGGAAGGGCTGGGGTGTCGAGCGTCTGAAAGACTACGTATGGGTCAATTCCCCTGCAACAGTGATCTGCGAATCGGCTTTGTTAGTTTCAACAGGCCTAAATGACGCGTTCACTATTTGCTTGGCTCGCCTAAGGGATGCATCGTCATGGCCGCCATCTGGCAAACACCGCCATTAGCTTTATAGACGTGAAGCATCACAGCATCAAATTCGTGGTGTCCGTCCTTGTCGTCATAAGAGACGTGGCGCGTGCCGTATTCATACGCCATGTCGCCGGATAGCGAGGACACAATCCGATGTTCACCAATCCAGGAGCTCTTGACATTCGTCCGGCCCGAGAAGCTCTTTTTGTTGGCATCGTCCATTGCCGGCTTGCCGACAACAGGCTTTCCATATGGAGGCATATACGAGAAAGCGTCATCCGCCATAGGCAGATGGCCTTGCTTTATGGCACTTTCAGTACATGGCCCCGTTTGGGCTTGCGTCATTGCCGCAGAAAGCAAAAGGAACAATGCAACCAAGCTGTAGCGCATCACATTTCCTCCTTGCGAACGTACGAGGTTCTCTTGCCGCGAGGGTTCGTTGGGACCGATGGGATTGAACGACCAGTGGGCGCGGATTTTAGCAGGAAGATCTCGGCGGTATCAAGTGGCGCGGTGACATTTCGGCTCCTCGCAAACTGACCCATTACCGAAAAATTGAGGCAAAGCGAGTGATTTGGCGCGTATGGTAGAATAGCTAGTTTATGACGGAGCTAAAATCTTCCACAGGCATGCCTGAGCAGCCCCTCGTTCAACCGCCAGAATTCGACCCTGAAGACGAATATCGCCCGGAACCGGCACCTGAGCCGCTGCCGCCGGCGTGGATGGATGGGAGCTTCCGGATTGGGATTCACACCTCGATTGGCGGGAGCTATCTGAACGCGCTGGAATCGGCGCGCAAACTGGGTTGCAACGCGCTGCAAATTTTTTCGGCCAGCCCGCGGATGTGGCAGGGAGGGTCGGCGCGAATTCCTGAAGTGGACGCGCAGGCGTTTCGCGCGCGGCGCGACGAACTGCGGCTCGGGCCGCTGGTCATCCATGCGAATTACTTGATCAACCTGGCGTCCGAGCAGCGCATGTTGCAGACGCGCTCGATCCAGGCATTCCACGATGAGATTGTGCGCGCGCTGGCTTTGGGAGCGGACTTTCTCGTAGTACATCCAGGATCGCGAGGCGAGGCCAGGATCGAGCAGGCAATTTCGACGATTGTGGAGTCCGTGAAGCAAGCCTCCAAGCGCGCGCCCATGGGCGGTCTGCGCATCCTCATCGAGAACACCGCGGGGATGGGCACGGCGGTTGGCGCGCGACTGGAAGAAGTCGGAGAAATACTGGCGGGATTGCGCAACTTGCCGGTGGGCGCGTGCCTGGATACGGCGCACCTCTTTGCCGCGGGATACGACATCAAAAGCGAGGCTGGACTGGCTTCGACGATCGGGCAGATTGACGGCGCCATCGGGCTCGAGAACGTGCCGGTGATTCATGCCAATGATTCGAAGATTCCCCTCGGCGGGCGAGTGGACCGCCACGAGCACATCGGAAAAGGGAAGATTGGCGCGGAGGCTTTTGCGAGGATTCTGCAGCATCCACGATTTGGGGCCGCGCCACCGGAAGGGTTGACGGGGCGCGCGTTTGTCGCCGAGACGCCCATTGATGATCCAGGCGATGACCGGCGCAACGTGGCGGCGCTGTGGGAATTGGCGGGTTTGCAGCAGCAAGCGCCAGAAGCGGAGAAGGGATTTTCCATGCTGACCGCGGCATTGAAAAAAAAGATTGCAGCGCAGAGAGGCATAGAGAAAAAAGCACGGACGAAGAAGAGCGCGTTGAAGAAGAGCAAGGCAAAGAAAAAGAGGGGATAGGGCGGCGTGGCGGAACAGAACACACCAAGCGGCACAACTGTCGCAGGGTCAGGGTACGATCCGCAAAAAATCGAGATGAAGTGGCAGAAGCGTTGGGCGGAAGCGCGCGTATTCGATTCGGACGTGGACCCGTCGAAGCCCAAATACTACGTGCTGGAAATGCTGCCGTATCCGAGCGGCACGATGCATATGGGCCATATGCGCAACTACGCCATTGGAGACGTCGTGGCGCGCGTCAAGCGCATGCGCGGTTTCAACGTGCTGCACCCAATGGGCTGGGACGCCTTCGGTCTGCCGGCGGAAAACGCGGCGATCAAAAACAACACCCATCCGCGGGAGTGGACCAACAAGAATATTGCGGAATTTCAGCGCGTGCTGCGGCGCTTTGGCTTCAGCTACGATTGGCGGCGGGAGATTTCCACCTGCGAACCGGAGTACTACCGCTGGAACCAGTGGTTTTTCCTGCGCATGCTGGAGCGTGGGCTGGCTTACCGGAAAAAGAGCCGCGTGAACTGGTGCCCCAAGTGCTGCACGGTGCTGGCCAACGAGCAGGTGATAAATGGCGGTTACTGCTGGCGTCACGAAGACACGCTAGTGGAATCGCGTGAAATCGAGCAGTGGTTCCTGAAGACGACCGCCTACGCGGAGCAATTGCTGGATGATTTGAAGCAACTCGAAGGCGGATGGCCCGAACGCGTCATTCTGATGCAGCGTAACTGGATCGGGAAGTCGCAGGGCGCGAAAGTAAAGTTTGCCGTGGCGGACGTGGCGGGCGCGGAACCGATCGAAGTGTTTACCACGCGCATTGACACCATTTACGGAGCGACAGCCGTTATCCTCGCGCCGGAACATCCCCTGGTTTCAAAACTCCTCGAAGGTTCATCCACCCGAGCGGAAGCAATTCCAAAGCTGGCCAAAATGCGACAGACGTCGGTGAAAACCGAGGATCTGGCGACGATGGAAAAGGAAGGCTTCTTCACCGGTCGATACGCCGTCAATCCTTTTAGCTGCGAGAAGATCCCCATTTGGGTCGGCAATTTCGTGCTGATGGAATACGGGACGGGGGCCATTATGGCGGTTCCCGCGCACGACCAGCGCGACCTGGAATTCTGCCGCAAATACGGGCTGCCCGTGCGTGTCGTAGTGGAGCAAAAACAAGTTGAAGGTTCAAAGTCGAAGCCTGAAGAGGGCAAGAAACTACCGGGCGCCGCTCGCTCGGGCCGGGACGTTGGCGAAGAGGCCTTTACCGAGTACGGGGTTAGCGTGAACTCCGGACCCTACAGCGGGATGGATAGCGGGACGGCGATTGCGAAAATGGCGGCTTTTGCGGAGCAAAAAGGATTCGGGCGCGCCGAGACCATATTCAGATTGAAGGACTGGGGCATTTCGCGGCAGCGGTATTGGGGCACGCCGATTCCCGTGGTCTATTGTCCAAAGGACGGCATCGTGCCGGTTCCGGACAGCGATTTGCCGGTGATCCTTCCGCAGAACGTCAAGCTGACCGGAGAGGGCGCGTCTCCTCTGGCGGCGCCGGAGTTTGTGAATGCGACCTGCCCGAAGTGCGGCGGGCCCGCGCAGCGCGAAACGGACACCATGGACACCTTCGTGGACTCCTCGTGGTATTTCTACCGCTACTGCGATCCGCACAATGACAAAGCGCCGTACGATCCGACGAAGATTGCTTACTGGTTTCAGATCGACCAATACATCGGTGGGATCACCCACGCCATCCTGCACCTGCTTTATTCGCGGTTCTGGTGCAAAGTCATGCGCGACCTGGGTCTAATCACTCACAACGAGCCTATCGCGCGGCTTTTTACCCAAGGTATGGTGCAAAAGGGCGGCGTGGCCATGTCCAAGTCGCGAGGAAACGTGGTAGGCGCGGAAGAGATGGCGCAGAAATATGGCGCGGACACGGGGCGGCTGTACACCTTGTTCGCTGCACCGCCGGAGAAGGACCTGGAGTGGAGCGAGGAGAGCATCGAAGGCTCCTGGCGATTTCTGAATCGCGTCTACCGGCTTGTGGAACGGCACGCCCCGGCGCTGCAGGAAGTGAAAAGCGGAAACGCGTTTGCTGCGACAGCTTCTCCGAAGGAAAAAATTCTCCTGCGAAAAGCGCACCAGACGCTGCGCCGCGTAACACAGGACTTCGAGACGCGCTGGCACTTCAATTCCGCGATCGCGCTGATCATGGAGCTGACCAACGAAATTTATTTGCAGGAGCCGCTTGAAAAAGACGTGCGGCCGGAAGTTCGCAAGGACGTGCTGGAGTTGCTGACGCTGATGCTGGCGCCGATGACGCCGCATCTCGCCGAAGAGCTCTGGGAAATGCTGGGACATAGCAACGGATTATGGAAGGCGAGCTGGCCGGCATTCGATGAGGCATTAACGCGCGAGGACGAAGTCGAAATCCCTGTGCAGGTCAATGGGCGTCTGCGGGGCAAAGTGAAGGCCGCCGTTGGGGCAAATGCGGATGAAGTCGAAAAACTGGCGCGAGCGGACGCGGCGATCGCCCCTCATCTCGCAGGCAAGGCTATCGTGAAACGCATTTTCGTGCCGGACAAATTATTGAATCTCGTCGTGGCGTAAGGGGGATGGCATGATGGAGAGCGCGGCAAAACAGGCGGCGGAGCAGACGCGCGAGCAGGGAGGCAGGATGAAGGCGGAACTCGGCGGGATAGTGGTTCTCGACTTCGGCGGGCAGTATACGCAGCTGATTGCGCGCCGCATCCGCGAACAGCAGGTATTCTCCGCCGTTCTGCCATGCATGTCTTCGATCGAAGAAATCCGCAAGCTGGAACCCGCGGGAATCATCCTTTCCGGCGGACCGAGCTCAGTTTATGACGCTGAAGCGCCCAAGTGCGATCCAAAAGTCCTGGCGCTGGGAATTCCCGTGCTGGGAATATGCTATGGGATGCAGTGGCTCACGCATACGCTCGGCGGCACGGTCGAGAAGGCGGAGCGGCGCGAATATGGCCGCGCGCAACTGAGCGTCGATGATTGGAAAGAACATGGCGGATCCCGCTTGTTCACGGGCGTGCCCGCCTCGCTGCGCGTGTGGAACAGCCACGGCGACCACGTTCGAACGCTCCCGCAAGGCTTTCGCACGATCGGGCGAACGGAAAACGCCATCGCCGCGGTGGAAAATCCGGAGAAAAAAATCTACGCGGTCGAGTTTCACCCGGAAGTAAATCACACCGACCACGGGACTAATCTGCTGCGCAATTTCCTGTTTCGTGTTTGCGAAGCGGAGCCGAAGTGGAGCGGCGCGGCGTTTATCGAGGAGACCACGCGGGCCATCCGCGAGAAAGTTGGCAATAAGTGGGCCATCTGCGGGCTGAGCGGCGGCGTGGATTCCACCGTGGCGGCGGTCCTGGTGCATCGCGCGATGGGGACCCGGCTGACCAACATTTTCGTGAACACCGGGATGCTGCGAAAAAACGAATTTGCGCAGACGCTCGAAATGCTACGCGACCGCCTGCAACTTCGCGTCATCGGCGTGGACGCTTCCGAACGCTTTCTCGCTCAATTGAAAGGAGTCACCGACCCCGAGGAAAAGCGCAAGCGCATCGGCAGGGAATTCATCGCCGTCTTCGCGGAGGAAGCACAGAAGCTCCAGGCCGGCGAAGCGCACGGCGAGATTGGATTCCTGGTCCAGGGCACTCTTTACCCGGATGTTATCGAATCGGTATCCGTAAGAGGGCCCTCGGCGACCATTAAAACGCACCATAACGTCGGTGGATTGCCGGAGAAAATGCCCTTCGCCTTGATCGAGCCCCTCCGCGATCTGTTTAAGGATGAGGTGCGCCGGATTGGCAAGGAACTGGGCCTCCCGGAGGAAATTTTGGTGAAACACCCGTTTCCGGGGCCGGGCCTGGCCGTGCGGCTACTCGGGGAAGTCAGCCGCCCACATCTGGTAACCCTCCAGGAGGCCGACGCCATCGTGGTCGAAGAAATTCGCCGGGCCGGGCTGTATAACAAGGTGTGGCAAGCCTTTGCAGTGCTGCTCCCGGTGCGAAGCGTGGGGGTCATGGGCGACGGGCGAACCTATGGGCTAACCGTGGCGGTGCGGGTGGTGGAATCCGATGACGCCATGACGGCAGACTGGGTGCGGCTGCCGGGCGAAGTACTAGAGCGCATATCGACGCGCATTGTCAACGAAGTGACCGGCGTCACACGCGTGGTATACGATATCAGCTCCAAACCTCCCAGCACCATCGAGTGGGAGTAGTGTTCCGCCAAAGACTGTATTCAGGAGCGAGGAGCGCAGAAGGGACACGCGGAACGCAACTTTGCTGAAAATCTGGAGACCGGCAAAAAAAGAGGCCGCGCAGCGGGGGCGCGCGGCCTGTTCAGTAAGGTGTGAATGATAAAAAGAAGCGACAACCAGCAGAGTCAAATCGTACGACTAGCGGTTGGCCATTTTCTGGGCCATGTAGAGGATGAGCTTGCGATCCCCGTCTTCGACTTTGCTCAGCAAGCGGCGAAGCTTGTTGAGAAAGCGTGCGTCTTTACCGACGCTGCCCCAAGCAATGTCATCGGACGACTTGCGCTTGGGAAGATTCGGCAACTGCGGCGGTTCCTCACCGTCATAAAAGAGTTGATAGAGTGGGCATTCGAGAGCGCGAGCCAGCTTTTCCAGCGTTTCAATGGCCGGGACGGTATGACCATTTTCCACGCGAGAGATGTAGCAGCGAAGCAGGCCGGTACGCTTTTCGATGTCGCCCTGGGAGAGTTTCTTTTCTTCGCGGAGTGCGCGAAGACGGTCACCAATAATCATGGAGGTATTATCACCTATACGTAAGATAGGAATCAAGTAGAAACCGAAGATGTGGAAATAAAACCTTTGATGCAGGCACGGGCACTCCGGAGAAAATCGCCGTAACCAAATGCCTATGGCGCGCGTCCCAAAAGTGGAGCCAATCGTCCCTCCCCCCTCGGCGGGAGCCGTGCCGGGGCATGCCTCCCGGCCGAGCGCCGCCAGCGCGGCGAACGATCGCGAACTGGTTCGGCGGGCGCAGGGCGAGGACCAGGAGGCGTATGAGGAGCTAGTGCGGCGCCATCAGCACCGGGTATTTGCGGTGGCGGGCGGGATCCTGCGCCGGCGGGAGGACGTCGAAGATATCGCGCAGCAAGTGTTTGTTAAAGCCTATTTCTCGCTGAAACGGTTCGATCAGCGGGCGGCCTTCAGCACCTGGCTGTACAAGATCACGGTGAACGAGTGCTGGGACTTGCTGAGAAAGAAGAAGGTTCGGCCCCTGGTGTACGAATCCGATTTGAGCGAAGAGCAGGCCCGGCAGGTCATCACATCCGGGGAAAAGGCGAACCCCGGGCCGGATATCAGCGAGAGGATCGCGGCGCGGGAGCACGTCGAGCGGCTGCTGGAAGGATTGGATGAACGGGACCGGTTGATGCTGATCCTGAAGGAAGTGGAAGGATTTTCGATCGAGGAGATCGCGGAAGTGCTGAATCTGAACGGCAATACGGTGAAAGTGAGGCTTTTTCGGGCCCGGCGGCGGGTGGTAAGCCAGGCGAGGAAGCGCGGAGATTGAGGACGAAAGCAAGAGCAGTAAGGAGGCGGGTATGTGGAACCTGCTGAAGAAGAATGATGAAGAGTGCGGGAAGCTGCGGGATTTGCTGGAAGAATCCGCGGCCGCGCTTCCTGAGGCTACGAGCGCCGAACAGTTGATTGCAGAGTGGCCGGAGGCGCAGCGCAACCACGTGGCGGCCTGCGGGAACTGCCGGGAAGCGGTGCAGTATCTGTTGGCGACCCGTGAAATCTTTAAGGGCATCGGTTCGGCCACAGAGGTGGCCAGGCCGTGGTTTGCGACTCGGGTCATGGCGGCCATTGCCGCGCGTGAAAGGGAATTTGCGGAAGCGGCGAGCACGTGGCTGGCGGTGCCGAAGTTTGCTTCGCGGCTGGCACTGGCTTCGGGCACCCTATTGTTGGTGGCGAGCATTTGGTTGTATGAAAGGCCGCTCCCAGCGGCGAACCAGCAAACCCGCACACTGGCCGCGCAGGAATCGCTTTTTGAGACGCCATCTCCCGTGAATCAGGATGATGTGTTCGTTCCGGCGCAGGAGAACAATCCATGAGCGAAATGTCGGCAACTCGGAAAGCGGCCGTGTGGGTGGGCGTGGTGTTCCTTCTGGGTGCGGCGCTGGGTGGAACACTAGGCTACTCTTATGCGCGTCATGTCGTGTCTGCGGCAAGTACTCCATTGCCGGAGCCGGTGAAGCGTTCACACAGGGTGGAACAACTTACGCAGTTGCTGGGCTTAACGAGCGCTCAGAGTCAACAACTAGACGCGATCCTGCTGCAACGCCACACCGAGGCGAAAACGATTCACGATCAGACCGATGCGCAGATCGAGCAGGTCCGTCAAAAAGGACGCGACCAAGTCCGCGCGATCCTCACGCCCGAACAGAAGCCCAAGTTTGAAGAGTTTCTGAAGAACCTCGACGAACAAAAAAAACGCAGTGGCTCGAAGTAGGCCGCTGCAAGCCGGCGGAACGGTCAAATTTTCACGATCAGTTTTCCAGTATTCCCCCCGGTGAAGAGCATGTTGATGGCGTCGGGCGCCTTTTCCAGTCCTTCCACAATGGTTTCGCGGTCCTTGAGCTTGCCAAACATTTTCCACTGACCGAGTTGCGTTGCGGCTTCCATGAAGCGCGAGGCATAATCGATGATTAGGAAGCCCTGGATGCGGAGGCGCTTCACTATTACGGTGGCGAGGCTGGCCATATTGGGATCTTCTTTGGTATAGCCGGAGATGAAGCCGCAAACCACAACGCGGCCATGAAGATTCATGCGGTTCAGGACTGCCTGCATGATTTCGCCGCCGACATTTTCAAAATCAATGTCGATGCCGTTGGGAGTGGCGGCGGCAAGCTTTTCCTTCCAGTCCGGATGCTTGTAGTTGATGGCGGCGTCGAAGCCGAGATCCTTGGTGATCCAGGCGCATTTATCGTCGGTGCCGGCAATGCCGACGACGCGGCAGCCGTGAATCTTTCCAATTTGCCCGGCGATGCTGCCGGTAGCGCCAGCGGCAGCGGAGACGACGAGCGTTTCGCCTTTCTTGGGCGCCCCAATTTCCATGCCGAAGAAGGCAGTCAGGCCATTGAAGCCGAGCACTCCGAGAAAGACAGTGTCCGAGACGAAGGGAATCTTCGGCAACTTTTGGAAGAAGCTCTTCGCGGACGCGTCGATGACAACGTACTCCTGAAGGCCGGTGAGGCCCGTTACGCGATCGCCCTTCTTGTAATCGGGATGGCGCGACTCGACGACTTCGGCGAAACCGCCCGCGCGCATGACTTCGCCAATTGGCACAGCGGGAAGGTAACTATCGACCGCCATCCAGACGCGCATGGTCGGATCGATCGAGAGGTATTTGACTTTGGCGAGGGCTTGTCCGTCTTTCAGCTCGGGTACTGGTGATTCTGCGAGCTGCAGATCCCCAGGAGCAAGCAGTCCTTTCGGACGCGAATGCAGGCGAAGCTGACGATTGGTTGTTGGCATGATCCGCAGGCCTACTCTTTCGTCTCACCACTGATCTGTCGTTCCTTGCTCAAATCCGTGTGATTGCCTAGTGTTGCTTCCTTACTGAAGAGCACAGCCAAGATTCATCGCGCCAAAACCGCGCGATGGGGCAGAGGTGGCTGTGCCACCTAGAAGGGAATGTCTTCGTCGGAGATTTCGGGGGCGCCAGGTGAGTGACCTCCGCCGGTGCCGCTGCCGTAGGAATCCTCAGCGGGCGCCGCGTGGCTTTCCATGTCGTCGCCGCTGGAGCGGGCTGCGCCGCCACCGCCGCCCGCGGCTGCGCCTTCGGCGCGACCGCCCAGCATTCGGAAATTGGTTGCGACAATCTCCGTGGTGGTGCGTTTTTGGCCTTCTTTGTCCTGCCATTCCCGCGTTTGAATGCGGCCTTCGAGATAGAGGAGTGAACCCTTTTTCAAATACTGTTGAGCGATTTCGGCCAGTTTGCTCCACACGACGATCTTGTGCCACTCGGTACGTTTTTGGCGCTCGCCATTTTTGTCTTTGTAAGTTTCATCGGTGGCCATGGAAAAATTCGCGACGGCTTGGCCGCCGCCGGTGTAGCGCGTTTCGGGATCGCGGCCCAGACGGCCGACGAGAATGACTTTATTGACTGACATGGAAAAATTCTCCTTCCGAGGAGAACTTGCCGGCCACAGAGATCCCTCGTCGCGATGCTCCTCGGGATGTCGATCCTTGTCGGATCGTCACTTTGTTGACAGACATGAACGAATCCCCCTTGCGACGGCGAAGATAACACGCGAGCGAAGAAAAGGGAAATGACGGAAGAGCAGGGAATTGAAGGGTAAAGAGCAGTGACCTCGCTGCAACCGATCGCGCAAATTGACATTTTCCATGGTCCGACCTAACGTTCCCTTTTCGTTTTGGACAATGGGGGATTCCACCGTGCACAGAAAGAAAATCGCTTCGTTAACTGCGCTGGCATTTGCCTTGGTGCTTGTGTTTGCGGCAAAGAACGGCGCTCGCGCGGAACAATCCGCCGCGCCAACGGCTGCGTCCGTCGGTTTGTTTGAAAGCCACGGAGACATCGGGACGGTGCTTCACGCGGGTTCGGTGGAATTCGACACGGCGAAACGGAGCTACACGCTTGCTGGCAGCGGCGAGAATATGTGGCTCCGCAGCGACGCTTTCCAATTTGCATGGAAGAAAATGTCGGGCGACGTGACGCTGACGGCGGACATCTCCTTTCTTGGCAAAGGCGTGAACGAACATCGCAAAGCGGTGCTCATGTTTCGCCAGAGCCTGGATGCAGATTCGCCGTACGTGGACGCGGCGCTGCATGGCAACGGGTTGATTTCGCTGCAATACCGCGAGGAGAAAGGCGCGGCCACGCACGAAATCCAGGCGAACATTTCCGCGCCGAAGCGCGTGCGGATTGAAAAACGCGGCGCGTACTTTTCGATGTGGCTGGCGGATGCGAGTGGCGAATTTCGCCCGGCGGGCGGATCCACGCGGATCGCGCTGAAGCAGCCATTTTACGTGGGCATCGGAGTCTGCAGCCACGACAAAGACGTGGTGGAAAAAGCGGTGTTTTCAAATGTCGAGTTGAAGGCGGCTGCGCCTGCGGCGGCGGCTGCTGCTGCTGCAGGTTCGACGCTTTACAGCGCTCTCGAAATCATCACGGTCGCATCCACGGACCGGCGTGTGGTTTACGTTGTTCCGGAGCGATTCGAGGCGCCCAACTGGATGCCGGATGGGAAAAATTTGCTGTTCAACAGAAACGGGCGCATCGAGAAGATTCCCGCTGCGGGCGGGACTCCGCAGGTTCTGGACACCGGATTCGCGACGCGGTGCAACAACGACCACGGCATTTCGCCGGACGGCACGCAACTGGTGATCAGCGACAACTCGCAGGAGGATCACCAGTCTCTTGTTTACATCGTGCCGATCAGCGGTGGCGCGCCGCGGCGCATCACGCAAAAGTCGCCTTCCTACTGGCATGGCTGGTCGCCGGACGGGAAAACGCTGGCTTTCGTCGGCGAGCGGAACGGTGATTTCGATATCTACGCGATTCCGGCGGCGGGCGGAGAGGAGATGCGGCTGACAACGGCGCCGGGGCTGGACGATGGCCCGGAATATACTCCGGATGGAAAATACATTTACTTCAACTCCGAACGAACCGGGCACATGCAGATCTGGCGCATGCGCGCGGATGGCAGCGAACAGGAGCAGGTGACGTTTGGCGAGGAGAACGATTGGTTTCCGCATTTCTCGCCGGACGGGCAGCAGGTGGTTTTTCTGACCTATGACGCGAGCGTGAAAGGCCACCCGGAGAACAAAGATGTGCTGCTGCGCATGATGACGCTGAAAGACAAGAAGATTACCGTGCTGGCGAAATTGTTCGGCGGGCAGGGAACGATGAATGTGCCGTCCTGGTCGCCGGATGGGAAGCAGTTCGCGTTTGTGAGCTATCAGTTCGCGCCAAAGGAGAGGCTTTAAACTATGAGGCGCTTTATTCTCTCGTTTACTCTTTTTTCAGCTTGTGGTTTTGCTTTGAGCTTGGTCGTTCACATTCTCGGATTATTCAACAAAGTACCCTTTTTCGGCGGGCTTGCGTTTCTGCTCCACTTTGGCATATTTGTCGCGCTCTTCGGAGCGGGTGTGACATATTTCCGTCTTCGCCAATCAGAAGGAAAAGATTTTTGGAAGGGAGCATTGCGAGCCTCTCCAGTCTGGATGAGGTGGATGCTTCTTCTCTTCTTCATCTATGCCTTTGCCAACTTCTTCGTATTCTGGAATAAGTTGTTCAATTTGCATGGAAAATCCTCGGATGAGATTATGACCATTTTGCTTCGCGGTTTTTCAGGGCATTGGTTGTTTTTTTACTTTGGGATGTTCATGGTGTTCTATGCGGCAATGCAGGGCACTCAGCATCAGTAAGACATGAACATAACCTGCTTGACTCTGCTCCTTCCGGCACAGATGCCGATGCCCTTCACATCGGGCGTCTAGTTAACCATAACCACCCCCCCTCCCCCCGGTTTTTTGTAAGTGTCGCATCTAAAGGACTTGGTATTTATATAAGTGCTTTAGAATCAACACTTGCGGGGTGCCTCACAAGTGTTGATTCTAAAGATAGTTAGAGGTGCGATTTGGAGGAGCAAATCAGCAACTCGAACCACCACCCGAATAAACCATCGCCAGCTTACCCTGTCGAATGCCGTAGACTCGGAACCATTGTCCTTCGGGATCGATCACGGTAGTGATGAGGAAGTCGCGACCGTTCATCAAGTGGACCGTCCCCAGCATAACCTCGTCCTCGTCGCCTGTGTTCTGTTTCCAATGGAGGAGTCGGAATTGGCCCTGCTCCACTGCGCCGATGGCAAAGATGAGCTTGAGTGATTTGCCGGAGCCTTCGGCGTAGCTTCTTTGCACTAAAGCCAAGTCTTGACCTTCAAGTCGCAGCGAAAAGACCTTAAGGTTCGATGAGGAATCCAGACCTCCCGGAACAGCAGCAGCAAATGCTTTGAGGACAGGCATGGCTACTGCGTCGTGAAGAAGCTGCGGAGGCGGACCATCAGAGAAGAAATCGATGGAACTGGCCGCGATTGCGGGCATCCGTATCTTGGCACCGGAGTATGTTCCTGTTCCCGTGTAATCAAAACATTCGTTCAATGTGGCCGGCGCGGCATTAATCGTAGCTCCCCGCCCCTCGGCGCTTACCACGGTGTAAGTATGGGGCTTGCTTAGGTATTCCCGCCCAAACTGTGAACAAGCGTTTTGTTGATCCGTGTAATGCTTCCCATCGCGGTCCGCAAAACAGGGAAGACTTCGCCACACTCCGGACGGCGTGAGGTGGGCGAGGGGTTCCACGTAAGCCGTGCCTTTTTCAGTTTCCTCACCGACGCCCATGCCGCGCATGCGGGCGTCGCGCGACACTACGGCCAGCATGACGTCCGAGCGTTGGTCAGAAGTTGGGACCGAGCGTTGCGGCGAAGCCATAACGGAAACAGTGAGAAGCAACCACGCCCAAGAGTTGTTCATAATTTTGCGTCCTTTACCCTGTCCACGCGATGTTCCACAAGTGACGCTAACATTTTCATTTTCTGGGGGAAACTGCTCCACGGTTCAGTTGCGTCTTGACCGTCAACTCCGGTACCTCGCCCCGCTGGACCAGAGGCATTTGCAAGTGGCGCGCCCGAGGCTCCAATTTTACCCCCGTAGCAGATTGGGAACGCGCGTGAGAGGCGTCGTTGTGCGGGCGCGAGGCCACGGTCTACTCTGAGGAGTCGACAAAACTGTGGCGATTGGCCAGGTGTACCGTGCAGGGAAATGATATGGCGGCGCAGGCCGGTTCACGGAGAACAGGATTGGTCATGTCGGAACCCTTCCGTCCTTATGAAAAGCTGGTGGATATTACGATCTTCGGGAAAAAGTTTCAGGTGCCGGAGCGGAATTCGCTATTGAGGTGTTTTCAGTTCATCAGTCCTGAGACGATTCCGTATGGGCGGTTTTGCTGGAACCAGGATTGCCAGTATTGCCGGGTGACTTGCCAACTGCCGGATGAGGACGAGCCACACGAGATGCTGAGCTGCAAGTTCATCGTGATGCCCGGGATGGAGATCATGGAGATGAGTCAGGAATTGAAGTGGTGTTTGCGGGCAAAACTGCCGGCGGATACGCCGGTGTCTTCTTGAGTTCACGGTTTTTGGCAGTCGGCAAGTAAGGCCAGGCTGAAGCCCGGCCTCTACACAGACCATCACGTCGAGATTTGCAGTCGCGGTGACATTCCACTACATTTTGAGACGTCATGATTACAACAGCGGCATTGGTGTGCGACGGCTGCGGGCAGGCTGCGGCGGGGGAACATCTTGCGCGGCGATTGCGGCGGCTGGAATGGACGACGCGGTACCGGCCGGTGCACATCCACACGCTGTTGCTGGGGGCTTTCTCGCCACGGGAGGAGAGCGATTTTTTGTATGCGCCGGGCGGAGAGTTCCGCGGGGAAGCGGCGCTGTTGCTGGAGGCGGCGGGAATTGTGACGGCGGGGAAGACGCGGGACGCGGTGCTGGCGGAGTTTCAACGGGCGGGATTTTTTCTGACGCATGTGCTGGAATGCCCGCTCGAGGGCAAGGGAAATCTGCCGCCGGACGCGCTCGCCGCGTTGAAGGAGCGGCTGGCGGCGGTGGCGACACGGATCCGGCGTTCGCTCAAACCGAAACGTGTGATGGTGATCACAGAAGAGCTTTCGCCGCTGATGGATGATATTTTTGCGCTGAATCTGGGCTGCCCGGTGCTTCTGGATGGCGGGAAACCGTTCCGGCTGGAGAGCGGCGCCGGAGAGACTGGCGTTGAACGTTTGCGGGAAGCACTCGCAGGGCCGGCGGGGGACTGAACACATGGGCAAGCTGGCGCTGGCCATTGGGAGCAGCGGAAGTGGCACTTGAAGCAGGTAGACGAGTTTTTTTAGTGTGGTAGAATCAAGCGCATCGACGAGTTGAGAACGCTGTAGGAGTAGCACCGTGAAGAAACAAGCAAAGTTTGGCGTGGGAATCGGAGTCATCGTAGCTTCCATGGGTTTTCTTGCGTGGCTTGGGTATGGCGAAAGCAAGACTTACTACCACACCATCGCTGAACTGCAGACCTTGAGCGGCTCCGCAAACAGCCAGCGCATGCGCGTCGGAGGCACGGTCGCTACGGGGAGTATTCGTCACCTCGCCGGGCGCGTTGATTTTGTGCTGGAGGGGGAGGGGAAGACCCTTCCGGTCAGCTACATCGGCAACGACCCATTGCCGGATACATTTGTCGACAAGTCCCAAGCCCTGGTGGAGGGGCGGCCTGGTCCAGAGGGGCGATTTGTGGCCGAAGTGGTGCAGGCGAAATGCGCTTCCAAGTATGAAGCAGCGCCTGGAGGCAAAGGTGGGGCCGCGCCCAAATCCACCGAACCTAGTGGGATGTAGGGGGGCGGCAGGTAGGGCGCCCGGGCTCTCCGGGGGATAGGCGGAGTTTCCGTGGATGTATTCGGTTCCTTTGCACTCGTCTTGGCGTTCATTTGCGCGGTGTACGCATTTGGCGGCGGGATTGCGGCGATCGTCACGCGGCATCCGCTGCTGATCAAGAGCACGCGCCAGGCCGGAATCGCCACTTGCGGCCTGATTTTTCTTGCCACGCTTAGCCTCGAATATCTGTTCTTCACCGACAACTTTTCCGTTGCCTACGTCGTTTCGCACAGCAATCGTGACCTGTCGACATTTTATAAGATTGCCGCGCTGTGGGCGGGGCAGGAAGGTTCGTTGCTGTTCTGGAGCTTCCTGCTGGCTGTCTACGTTATTTCGGTGCTGCTCACCTACCGGAACAAGAACGGCGAGCTGATGCCTTACGTCGGCGTAGTGATGGCCGGCGTGCAGATTTTCTTCCTGACGCTGAACAATTTCGTCGAAAATCCGTTCAAGGCGCTGGGGGTGGCGGGAGCAAACGGCGCGATGGACCTGGTCGCGCGGGCTGACGGCAATGGTTTGACGCCGCTTTTGCAATACCCGGAAATGGTGATTCACCCGCCGAACCTGTATTCGGGGTACACCGGGTTCACGATTCCGTTTGCGTTTGCGCTGGGGGCGCTGCTGGCGCGTTACCCGGGCGAGAAGTGGATTCACCTGACGCGCAAGTGGACGATGATTGCGTGGATGTTTCAGTCCATGGGAATTTTGCTGGGCGCGCACTGGGCCTACGCGGTGCTCGGCTGGGGCGGATATTGGGGCTGGGACCCGGTCGAGAATGCTTCGCTGCTGCCGTGGCTGACGGGCACGGCGTTTCTGCACTCGGTGATGATGCAGGAAAAGCGCGGCATGATGAAGGTTTGGAACGTGTGGCTGGTTTTCATCACGTTCTTGCTGTGCATTCTTGGGACGTTCTTGACGCGCAGCGGGGTAGTGAGTTCGGTGCATGCGTTCGCGAATTCCGCCATTGGCACTTGGTTCGTGGGATTCATCGTGATCATCCTGCTGGTGTGCTTCGGGGCGTATTTCAAGAATCGCGATTACCTGAAGAGTGAAAACCAGCTCGACTCAATCGTTTCCCGCGAATCGAGTTTCTTGTTCAACAACCTGATCTTGCTGGTTTCCTGCGTCGCGGTTCTTTCTGGGACGCTGTTTCCGGTGTTTTCGGAATGGTTCACCGGGAACCGCATCAGCGTGGGCGCGCCGTTTTTTAACAAGGTGAATATTCCCATCGGGCTGCTGCTCCTGTTTTTGACCGGAGTGGGGCCGCTGTTGGCATGGAGGAAGACGTCGACGGAAAGCTTGAAACGGAATTTTGGTTGGCCGCTGGGAATCGGGCTGGCCGCGGGCGTGATCGCCCTGGTGTTTGGCTTTCGCCAGTTCTATTCGTGGATTTGCCTGATCTTGTGCGTGTTTGTGGCGTCCACGGTACTGCTGGAATTCTATCGCGGAGCGAAAGTGATTCGAGCGCGGTCGGGCGCCTCGTTTGTCGCATCGGCAGTGGACCTCACGATGCGCAATACGCGCCGTTATGGCGGCTACATCGTTCATATGGGGATGGTGTTTGTCTTTATTGGGCTGGCCGGAGCGGCGTTCAACCGCGACGTGCAGAAAGATATGCGGCAGGGGGACACGCTGCAAATCGGGCCGTACACCTTGCTGATGCAGGGCTTTGACACCATGCCGCAGAAAAATTACACGGCTCAACGGCTACTTGTCGAAGTGCTTCAGGACGGGAAGCCGACGATGATGCTTTATCCCGAAAAGCGGCGGTTTGCGACGACGGTGGAGAACGGCACGATGGTGGCGATCCATTCGACACTGAAAGAAGATTTGTACGTGGTTTACGCGGGAACCAGTCCGGATACGCAAATGCCCGTGCTGCATGCCTATCTAAATCCGCTGGTGAAGTGGATCTGGCTTGGCGGAGCGGTGGTGGTGTTTGGAACGCTGGTGGCTCTGTTGCCGAACCGCCGAGCGGTGCTGGTGCTTTCGGGCGCCCAGCAACCTGCGGCGCTTCCATTGGCGGAGGGGCTTCCCACACCGGTAACATTGCGAAAGGGCCATGACCATGACTAAGGCGCGGGCGATGGCGGCGATCACGATACTGGGGATGTTGGCGACAGGGCCGCTGCTGACTGCGCCGCTCGGCGCGCAGCAACTCTCCGAACGAGCCAAGCAAGTAGGCACAAAAATTAAATGCATGTGCCGCGGATGCGACATGCCCGCCGCCACTTGTTCGCATCCGGGCGGAGCGTTCTCCGGGATGTGCGACACCGCCAAAGGGATGTTGAAGGAAGTCGACCAGCACATCGCCAAGGGCGAAACCGACGAACAGATTATGCAGGCGTTCGTGCAGGAATATGGGACGCAAGTCTACACGGAACCGCCGAAAACTGGATTCAGCAGGGTGGCCTGGGTATTCCCGAAAGTCTGTCTCTTAGTGGGCGCTGGAGTGGTGGTTTTGGTGATCTCCCGCTGGCGGAAACGCCCGACATCACAAGCGGCGCTCGCGGGAGGCGCCCCCGGAATTTCCGCGGAGTTGCTGGAGCGTGCCAGGGCGCAAGCTTCACGCGAGACCCAGGATTAAATAGTGCCCGCTATCAGCGCACTTGCGATGGTCGAGATTGGCTCCGCGGATTGGGCGATACTTGGCGCGTGCCTGGCGCTGGCCGTCGCCGTCATCCTTTTTATTTTTTACATTCAGCCAGACGCTTCGGACCTTGCTCCGCACCGGACCAAACTGGACCAACTACTGGAGCGGCGCGACGCTATTTACGATAATTTGCGCGACCTGCGATTTGAGTATCGTTCCGGAAAGTACTCGGAAGGCGACTTTGAGGCGATGAAGACGGCACTTGAGAATGAAGCGGCGCTGGTGCTGGCGGAAATCGATCAAGTGACGGACGCGCAGGTGCGTCGCCCGCGCGGGACGCGCCCGGCGGATGGGAGCGCGCAATGAAGCGCTGTTGCTGCGCGCGTCTTGCTCTGCTCGGCGCGTTCCTTCTCGCTCCGCTGGCTATCGCCGAAGCAGGAACGGTTCACGGCACGGTGATGAACGGGACCACGGGCAGGGCGGCGGCGGGAATTGATCTTGTCCTGATCCAGCTCCAGGGAGGGATGCAGGAAGTCGCCCACTCCAAGAGCGGGACGCAGGGCGAATTCACGTTTGACCATCCGGGACTCGGCGCGCAGCCGATGCTGGTGCGCGCGGTGTATCGCGGCATCAATTTCAACCATGCCGTACCGCCGGGCACATCCACCGCGCAAGTCGATATCTATGAGCCTTCCAAAGACCCCAAGACGATCAACGTTCCTTCGCATGTGGTGATTTTTCAGCCCAACGGGGCCAACTTGATTGTCGGCGAAGAATATCAAGTCGAGAACAAGTCTCAGCCGCCTCTGGCCTACTTCCGGAGCGAGGGGAGTTTTGATTTCGCGCTGCCGGAAGGCGGGCAGTTGCAGCAAGTGGCTGCCGCTGGGCCTGCGGGAATGCCTGTGGTGCAGCTTCCCATCGACAAAAAGAAAAATCACTATTCGATTGCCTTCGCGTTCCGGCCGGGCAGTAACTCGGTGCGCTATTCGTACGAGCTGCCGTATACGGGAAACGCCGCGACGGTGAAGATTCCGACGATTTATCCGGGCGGCCGGTTGCTGGTGGTGGCGCCGCCCAGCGTGCAGATTAGCGGCGAGGGCCTGGCTCCCGGGGGACAAGAACAGGGCATGAATCTTTACGGCCGCCAGGATGTTCCCGCGGGCACAGTGGTGGCCGTGAGCTTATCCGGCACGGCGCCTCCGCCGGACCAGAATGCGGGAGCGGATCAGGGTCAACAGCAGGGGCAACAGGGCCGGGATGTGCAGCAAGGCGGCGGCGAGTCGGCCGGAGTAAGTATCCAACAGGTTCCCGGACGGCTGGACGGATTGAAGTGGTATCTCATCGGCGGATTTGTTTGTGTTTTTGCACTGCTGGCGGTGCTGCTGGCGCGCAAGCCGGTGGTGGCGGTTGCCGGGCCGGGACCGGTAGAGGAAGAACTTCCTGTTGCGAAACAGAAAAAAACAAACCCGAGCGTGGCATCGGCCTCGGCGCCAACGGCGCGGGCAACTCCCTCAAACGGAGGGGCGAGCCTGGCGGAAGTCGATGCCGCCATCGGCACGAGCCTGGATGCGCTAAAGGAACGCCTGTTCCGGCTGGAGCTGCGCCATCAAGCAGGTACGATCTCCGAGGCAGAATATGCACAAGAACGCGCGTATGCCCAAAAAGTGCTGCGCGATCTCGTGCGAGGCTGAGCGTTGAAGACCAGGAGCGATCTGCCCACCTCCGAGGCCGTCCGGTGACGCCAACGAATTTTTCTCCCACAGGAATCCGCTTCGAAAATATCGACAAACGGTATGGCGGGCTTTACGCGCTGCGCCGCGTCTCGCTGGAAATCTCCGCGGGAGAGTGCGTGGCGCTGGCGGGGCGGAACGGCTCCGGAAAGACTACGTTGCTGCGAATTGCGGCGCGGCTCGTGCGTGCTTCATCGGGCGCAGTGAGTTTCCTGAATGCCCGCGGGGAGACAGGCACGACCCCAGCGGCCGGTTTCGTGGCGCACGCCACGATGGTCTACGACGAATTGACCGCGGAAGAAAATCTTTCGCTCTTCGCGCGATTGCAGGGAATCGCGGCGCCTGGCGCGCGCGCTGAGACGCTGCTTCGGGAGGTGGGCCTGCTGGAGCGTCGGGATTCCCTGGTGCGCACCTTTTCGCGCGGGATGCGCCAGCGTGTGGCTATTGCGCGGGCGCTGCTGAACGAACCCGCTGTGGTGCTGCTGGACGAGCCGACTACCGGGCTAGACCCGCAGGGAGCGAACTGGTTTGCGCAGACGCTACGCGGATTGCGAGACTCGGGGCGCACGATCTTGATGAGCCTGCACGGCGAATCGGAAGTCTCGGCGCTGGCGACGCGGGCGATACGGCTGGACGCAGGCGCGGTGGTCGCGGACACGCGAGGCGGCGCGGACTTTCGCTCGATCCTGGCCTTTGCGAACGCGTGAATGGCGCTGCTCTCCAATACGACGGTGCTGCTGGGCAAAGAGCTGCGCACGGAGTTTCGCTCGCGCGAGCTGCTGACGACTACCGCCGTTTTTGTTTTGATCGTCCTGGTGCTCTTCAGCTTTTCCTTCCGTCCGACTTCAGAGGAGGCGCGGCGGTTCGGCGCGGGTCTGCTTTGGCTGGCGTTTCTCTTCGCGGCGTCTTTGATGCTGCAGCCGTGTTTTCTGCGCGAACAAAGCAACGATACGCTCAGTGCGTTGCGGCTCTCAGTCTCCGATCCTTTCGCTATTTTTCTTGCGAAACTCGTTGCCAACACGCTGTTTCTGCTACTTACGGAGCTCTTGCTACTGCCGGTGTTCGCGGTGATGTACAACGTACCTGTCTTACGGGTGCTGCCTTGGCTCGTACTTGTGTTTTTCCTGGGAAGCCTAGGGGTCTCGATTGCGGGTACTGCTCTTTCCGCCATCTCTGCGCAAGCCCGAATGCGTGAGCTCCTTCTGCCGGTCCTCATGCTCCCTCTCCTGACGCCGATTCTGGTGGCCAGCACCGAAGTGACGGCAGGCCTATTTGACCGCTCACCTTTCGTGCAATGGAAAGGAATGGGCTTCCTGGCGGTTTTCGATGTGGCCTTTTTGACGATACTGTGGCTCTTGGGCGAATATCTTCTGGAGGAATAAACTTCATGAAGAAAAGTGTTCTATCGGCGATGGTGGTGCTTGTGCTTCTGGGCGCGGCTGCCTATGGAGCGTTCTTTGTGGCGCCGACGGATGCGAAACAAGGGGTGATTTACCGCATCTTGTACCTGCACGTGGCCAGCGCCTGGACCGGCCTTACATCCTTCTTTATCTGCTTTGTCGCGAACTTGCTGTACGTGGTGCGCCGCCAGCCGCGATGGGACTGGGTGGGAGTTTCGGCGGGTGAAACCGGCTTGGTCTTTACAACAGTGGTGCTGCTGACCGGCCCCATCTGGGCCCACCCGGTCTGGGGTATCTGGTGGACTTGGGACGCGCGGCTCACGTCGACTTTTGTATTGTGGCTGCTCTATGTGTCTTATCTGCTGCTGCGCACGCTGGTCGAAGAGCCGGACCGGCGGGCTCTTCTTAGCGCGCTTTTCGGCATATTCGCATTCATCGACGTGCCGCTGGTCTTCGGCTCGATCCGCTGGTGGCGCACGCAGCACCCGCAGCCGGTCGTCATGGGCGCGCCCGGCTCCGGGCTGGATCCGACGATGTACAAAGTGCTTTTCTTCACGTGGTTTGCCATGCTCGGCTTGATGACGCTGCTCTTGCGGCAGCGCTACCGGTTGGAGGCCATGCGCGGGGAGATCGAGATCATCCAGCGCGAATTGGAGGCGGCATGAAAAATCTCGACAGCGTTTTCGCGGCCTATATGGTTGGCTGGACCGTTTTCTTCGTCTACTACATTAGCGTGGCGCGGCGCACGGCGGCGCTGCGCGATGAGATTGAGCGGCTGAAAAATTCACTGAACCGGGGCAAGTAGCTTGGCGGCGAAGAAGAGAGTCGGGATTGTATTGTTCCAGCTCGGCGGGCCGGATTCGCTAGAGGCCGTCGAGCCGTTTCTGCTGAACCTGTTCCTGGACCCGGACATCATTCCGCTTGGGCCGTTCGGATGGCTGCGCGGGCCGATTGCCAGGCGCATTTCTTCGCGGCGGTCGATTCCGGTGGCCCGCAAGTACGGACAAATCGGGGGACGTTCGCCAATTGGAGCGCTTACGGAGCGGCAGCGAGCGCGATTGGTGCAGGCAGTTTCGCGTTATATCGATCCAGTGGCGGTTACGGCGATGCGCTACTGGCATCCGTTTACCTCGGAGGCCGTGGACACGTTGAGTAGGGCGGGGGCGCTGGATGAAATCGTACTTTTGCCGCTCTATCCGCATTATTCGTACGCCACTACGCTCAGCAGTTTGAAGGAATGGCGGCGGGTGGCCGATCAGGCGAAGTGGGGACAGCCTGCGGGGAAGCCGCCGGAACGGACTATCAGCGATTTTCACGATCATCCACTTTATATTCAGGCCTTGGTACAGCGGATTGGATCAGTGTTGCGGCAATTCCCAGACAGCTCGGGGATTCAGCTGGTGTTCAGCGCGCACGGCCTGCCGATGAGTTTAGTGAAGAAGGGCGATCCTTATCCAAAACAAATCGAGGAGACGGTGCATCTAACTTGCGAGTTGGGTGCAAAGCAGTACCCTGGCTGGCCGCGTACGCACGTGCTGTGTTACCAGAGCCGCGTGGGGCCCTCAAAGTGGCTGCAGCCGCCGCTTACGGAGACGATCGAGCGGCTGGGCCAGGAAGGCGTGAAAGAGATGCTCGTGGTGCCCATTTCCTTTGTCACGGAACACATCGAAACGCTTCACGAAATTAACATCGAGGCGCGCGAAGAAGCGATGAAGCTGGGCATCGAGACGTTCCGCATGATGCCGGCGGTGGGGGATTCACCATTATTTATCGCTGCGCTGAAGGACCTGGTGTTGCGCGCAGTAGGGATCGATGCTGGCGAGCCGTCGGGACGGCTTTCCAGCGTAGCGAGTTAAATGTATAATCCGCGCCTGACGCACGGCCAATGACAACGACGTACAACCCGGGTGTGCATAGGTTTGCTGTATTCACGGTCTGCTGGACTGTCCTCCTCTTTGTCGCCGGGGCGCTGGTCACCTCCAAAGATGCGGCTCTTTCCGTAACGGATTGGCCGACTTCTCACGGAACGCTGGTTCCGCCTCTGTCGTCCCTGCAAGGCGGCGACTTTTTTGAGTTTTCGCATCGCGCCATTGCGGGAGGATTAGGGATACTGACTCTCGTGCTTGCCGTGCTGCTCTGGGCCAAGGAAAAGCGGCGGTGGCTGCGCTGGCTTGGGTTGATTGCCGTACTTGGTGTCGTCGTGCAAGCCGTTTTGGGCGGCCAAGTGGTCATACGGCTGCTCCATTACTGGCTGCCGGTGATTCACGCGTGCTTTGCGCAGATCGTTTTTGGCGCGGTGCTTGGCATTGCGGTGTTCACCAGCGAGTGGTGGGTTTCCGAACAGCCGCAACTGGAGGACAGCGGGACTCCATCGATTCACGCGGTGGCGATTCTTAATGCGGCGGTCATCTATTTTCAGGTGATTCTTGGCGCCGGCTTCCGGCATAAGGATATTCCGATTTGGCCGCACATGGCGGGAGCGCTACTGGTGCTGGGGATGGTGATCTGGACGGCAGTGGCGCTGCGCAAACGGTTTGGGCAATCACGAGAGTTCACGAAGGCGCGCATCCTGCTGCATGCGATTTTCGGGACACAGTTCCTGCTGGGTCTGGCGGCTTTCTGGTCGCGACGGACTACGGCGGATGCGCCACAGCCGATGCCGGTGATGGTGACTTTGACCGTGATTCATACGGTTGTGGGCGCGATTCTGTTCGCGTTTTCGGTGCTGGTGGTGTTGATGTGTTACCGACTGGTTCCGCGCGGCAGGGAAGTAGCCGCAACGGCGCCAGGACAGGTGACCACGGGATGAGCACGACGCGCACAGCGGAGCTGACGCTTTCAGCCCGCGCCAGTGGCTACGTCTCGCTGACGAAGCCGGACGTTTCTTTCCTGGTGCTGATGACGACGGCTGCGGGTTATTACATGGGGTCGCGCGGGCCGGTCGAATGGCTGCACATGCTGCACGCGGTTTTCGCCACCATGCTCGTTGCCGCTGGCACGGCGGCGTTGAATCATTACATCGAACGCGAATCCGACAGCTACATGCGGCGCACGGCGTTGCGGCCGCTTCCCAGCGGCGTGCTGCAGCCGCGGGAGGCGCTGGTGTTTGGCGTTGTTCTAGCAATTGCCGGCGCGATTGACCTTTATCTGGCGGCGGGCGCGCTTGCTTCGGGACTTGGCGTGGCAACCTGCTTGAGCTACCTGCTGGCTTACACTCCGCTGAAAAAGCGCACGGTGTGGGCGACGTTCGTGGGGGCCTTTCCCGGGGCGATTCCTCCGATGATCGGCTGGGTGGCGGCAACGGGTTCGCTGGACCGCGGAGCGTGGCTGCTGTTTGGGATTTTGTTCCTTTGGCAATTTCCGCATTTTCATGCCATCGCGTGGATGTACCGCGAAGATTACGCTCGCGCGGGGATCATGATGCTGCCGGTGGTCGATCGCGAGGGTAAACGCACGTTCCGGCAGATCATTTTGTATGCGGTTGCGCTGGTGGGCGCGAGCCTGCTTCCGGCAATCCTTGGGCTGGCCGGCGTACTGTATCTCTTTGGGGCGTTGGTCATCAGCACCGCCCTGGTGCAAGTGTGCCTGTGGGCCGCCAGCAATAAGACGAACACTCGCGCCAAGTGGCTCATGCACGCAACGGTCCTGCACATTCCGCTGCTGCTGGGCTTGATGATGTACGACAAGCTCCCGCGCTGAACAGAATTCTTTCAGAAGATCCGCTGCTCAGGGAAGGACAAACCTACGCCCATGCTTTCTCATCCCGCATTCAATGCCACTCTCAACGGAATCAGCGCGGTGCTGCTGGCGGGAGGCTATGCGGCAATCCGGGCAGGGAAGCGGGACGTCCACAAAGTTTTCATGATCTCCGCGTTTACGGCTTCGACTATTTTCCTGGTGTCCTACGTCGTTTATCACCTGCGCGTGAAGCAATTGGTCCTTTTTCAAGGACGGGGCTGGATCAGGCCAGTGTATTTCGCGCTGTTGATATCGCATACCATCCTGGCGGTGGTGATTGTGCCGTTGATTTTGATTACCCTGCGCCGCGCGTGGCAGGAGAAATTCGACAAGCACCGGCTGATCGCGCGGTGGACTCTGCCGCTGTGGTTCTATGTCTGCGTCACTGGAGTGATCGTTTATCTGATGGTTTATCAAATTTATGGATCGCCCGCGAGTTGAATGACGCGTTACGATTTTCGCATTCTTCACGCGGCGCAAACCGCATCACGTAGTTCTAGGGAATAGGGTCCATGAGAACTCTACTGACTTTGCTCCTCGTGTTGTTAACTTATGGCGGTGTTCCAGCACTCGCACAAGCGGGTGATGCAAAGGCGGCCGCCCCCACATCGACGGACATCCCGGCGGATTTACAGCCGCTCCTGCGCACGCTGCAAGAGGCGGTGGACGCGGTCATGGCCTCGAAGGAAGGCGAAAAGCTGGCTACTCAGCTGGAGACGTTGCGAATTCCGGAAAACGATACCTGGTTTGTTGACACCTTCGGCTCGGAAAACGGAGCAAAACTTGCTTCCATCTATTCACAAACTTGGCAGAGAACGGAAAGCAGGCTAATCGAGTATTTTGTTGTCTATGCGGCGAGGGGTGGACAAATCGCCGCCACCTTGGCGTCCGGCGGACTCGAACAACAGAAAATGGAATTCGAGCAGAAGTTCGACAATGCGATTCGCGGAGCGCTGAAACGGCCAGCGCTTATTTACCGCGTGGAATACTCCTCCAATCCGCGACAGTCTGCTCCACCGATCGTCGAGCCGCTCGGCTATGTGACTCTCATTCGCGGTGCTTACCGCCTGATGGGCGGGGATGTGCTGCGCGCCTTGCCCGAAATGCCAACAATGCGGATTCGCATGGGAGGCAAAGTGGCGGCCGGATCGTTGGCCGATAAGGTGCCGCCTGTATATCCAACGGAAGCGAGAAGACAGCACATCAGCGGAACGGTGCGCTTGCATGCCATCATTGCGAAAGACGGTTCGATCAAAACCCTGGAAGTAGTCTCGGGACATCCGACTTTAATTGATGCCGCGAGGGATGCGGTCAAACAGTGGCGCTACCGCCCGATGCTGTTAGAGGGAGAAGCCGTCGAGGTGGATACGACAATTGACGTGATTTTCAGTTTGAATTAGTAGCGCGCGAGACGGACGCATTGCCGCCGAAGGCGAGCGCAAAAATCCCGTTAAAATTGCGGAGTATTTTCCTGCCGGAAGCCCGGGGGCACCAGCGCTCCCGTTTGGGCTGAGCGGATCGCCTGGCGCGTGCCGGATTTGGGGAATACGATGTGCCAAAAGTCGATGTTGGGATTGGCGAAGGCAATGCCCACGAATCTTCGGTCCCGCTTCTCGCGCAACGAAGTGACCACGCAGTCCACCGAATTGGCAGTGTGCTCGTTGAAAACTCGGACCGTTTGGCCGGGGATCAACGGCGTGTCCATGAGCACGAGGGCGCCGTGGGCACTCACAATATAAGTGGATGCCTTCAGGTCGATGGTTTCGCCTTCGGGCAAGCGGCAACGCACGGTTAGAGGAACCTGAAGGGAAAGGCGCGTAGTGCGCCGGCGTTCGGGATAGCGAGTTCTTTGCATAACGGCCACCTTGGAAGGGACGCCCCAAGCTACGTGCCGGAATGTTGTCACGCTGCTCGTCAAAATACAAGCATTTTAACGATTTGGAACTGCTAGTACTTTCCAGCCGGCGCGCTGGTGATTATTTTTACTTCAGGGCGGCGATTACGGCGTCGGCGAATTCCTCGGTACCGGCTTTGCCGCCGACGTCGCGGGTGGTGTGTTTTGCTTCCCGATAGACGGTTTCGAGGGCCTTCTGGATGCGCTCCGCCGCGGTCCGTTCGGCGAGGTGGTCGAGCATCAGGGCGCTGCTCATCAGCAGGGCCGTCGGATTAGCGAAGCCCTTGCCGGCGATGTCGGGCGCCGTGCCGTGGACGGCCTCGAACATGGCGCATTCGTCCCCGATATTGGCGCTGGGAACGACGCCCAGGCCGCCGACGAGGCCTGCAGCCAGATCGCTCATTACGTCGCCGTAGAGATTGGGCAGCAAAAGCATGTCAAATTGCTGCGGGTCCATCACGATCTGCATGCAGGCGTTGTCAACGATCATCTCTTTGTATTCGATGGCAGGGTATTTCTCGGCTACGGCGCGGACGGAGCGCAGGAACAAACCGTCGGAAAGCTTCATGATGTTGGCTTTGTGAATGGCATGAATCTTTTTTCGGCCGTGGCGGGTGGCGTAGGCAAACGCAAATTTGGCGATGCGCGTGGAGGCCCGCTCGGTGATGATTTTGAGGCTCTCGACCACGCCGGGGACGACTTCGTGCTCGAGCCCGGAATACAAATCCTCAGTGTTTTCGCGCACGAGGATGAGGTCGACGTTTTCAAAATGCGACTTGACGCCTGGCATGTTTTTCACCGGGCGCAAATTGGCATAGAGGTCGAGCGTCTTACGCAGGGCGACGTTCACGCTGGGCGCGCCGCCGGCGATGGCGGTGGCCATGGGGCCTTTCAACGCGACGCGGTTCCGGCGCACCGATTCCACAGCAGCTTGATTGACGGTTTTTTCCTGGTTGGAGGAGCTGTCCGAGCGGCCGGCAATCTCTTCCCAATCGAACTGCACGCCGGTGGCTTCCAGGATGCGGCGCGTTGCGGCGGCTACTTCCGGCCCGATGCCCTCGCCGGGGATGAGGGTAACTTTGTGCTTGATCATCGCATCTTATTGTAAGGGAAGCGTCCAGGCTTGTCGAAAGGCGGCAATGTTGGGCGTTTCGGCATAGGAACATGGACTTGCAATACAATTTGCGAGTTCTGGTATACTGTAAGTGTTGAAAGCTTCGCGGGTGCGCCCGCGAGCGGAGGCCAAGAGAAATTATGATCAATTTAACGCCCGTAGCAAGCACCAAGGTCAAGGAAATCATGAACATGCAGAGTCCGGTGCCGACGGCTCTCCGGGTAGCAGTGGTCGGTGGCGGCTGCTCCGGTTTCCAGTACCACATGGCGTTTGAGAATCAGACAAGCGATGCGGACCAGGTATTTGAGTTCGATGGTCTGAAGGTTGCAGTCGACCAGATGAGTTCCATGTACCTGGACGGGATCGAGATCGATTACATCGAGACGATTGAAGGCGCGGGATTCAAGTTCAATAATCCCAACGTGAAGAGCACTTGCGGCTGCGGCAGCTCCTTCAGCGTTTAATTCGATCCACGGAGGCGCGCGGCGCTTTCAAAATTGTTTTTCGGGCTCCTGAGCGGTAAGTTCAGGAGCCTTTTTTATGCCTTCTAGCCAATCTGACTGGGATGCCAAGCACAGGCTTGCCGCCGAGGAGCCTCCCTCCGAGCCCGCGAGCATCGTCTCCGAATTGCTGCCACTCCTGCCGTCCGGTCCGGCGCTGGATATTGCCTGCGGCACGGGAAGGCATGCGCTGCTTCTTGCGGGGCGCGGCCAGCATGTCACGGCCGTGGATTTTTCCAGCGTGGCACTGGACATTTTGGAAGTGCGCGCCCACGCCATGGGCGCTCCCATCCGTAGGAACGAGCGCTTGCACAAGGCTGGACGGCCCCAAAAGGGCGGCGCTGAATTAATTCACGCGGACCTGGAGCGAATGACTCTCCCGGAACGCCGCTACGATCTGATCCTGTGCATTCAATATCTTCAGCGAGATCTCTTTCCACAGATGGCCGGCGCGCTTCGCCCGAATGGCGTTCTGCTGATGGAGACTTTCACACGCGTGCAACTGGAGTTTGCGGGTGGTCCCAGGAATCCGGCTTACCTGCTGGAACCCGGCGAATTGCGTGAGGCGTTCCCGGAGCTGCGTGTCCTGTTTTACCGTGAACTGCGGGCCGAGCAGGGAATCGCCAGCCTTCTGGCCCGAAGATCTGAAAAGAGGGAGTAATGCGATTTTCACGAACAAAATGCTTTATTGATTTCCAAGAATTCTGGCGCTGGAGAACTTCACTTTGGCCCAGAGGAGTGCAATGAAGAATCCGCAAATTCCCGTGACTATGGCAAAAGGAGGCCCTGCAACTGCTCCCAAGAATCCCCCCATAATTGTACCCAAAAAGGCGGGTACGATGGCCTTTTGAAATCCAATCGTTCGGACCACAAGGGCGTACGCGAGGGGTCCCATCAAAGCTCCAAACAAACCGCCATAGAATAAGCCTATCGGAACTATCGCAGCGTCCCAATACCCAAAGTGTTCTGTGCCCGTCGTTCCGCTTCGGCCAATAAACGCACCGAAGACTAGAATTGTAGCCCCACAAATGCCGCCTCCAACGATCCCAAGCAGCAGCGATAGAAAAGCACCTCCTATCGTCTTCCTAGTCTTAGCAATGAAACTCTGTCGCTCGTCCATCGGGCAGTTCCAAGGTCTGAATTTCGGGAGAAACCTACAATTCAATTATTCCACACGCCGTAGCTAAGCGATCGGTGCGACCCCGCGTTTGTCAACTCCTAGTTAACGCATTAAATCGGACGCTGAGCCACGACTCCAATTGGCGACCGGGAACGTCACAGGGAAGCGGGAGGACGTTTGCAATCTTTGGGTTCCCTTCGTATGCTAAAGACCGGGCATGAAAATAGCGCTCGCGCAGTTCAATCCCACCATCGGCGACTTCCTGGGGAATGCCGCTCGCATCCTGGACTTGGCGGGGCAAGCCAAGCAACGAGGAGCGAACCTTGCCGTTTTCACCGAGCTTTGCCTGTGCGGTTATCCTCCCCAGGATCTTCTGGAGCGCCCGGCTTTTCTCGACCGGAACATGGATGAGCTCAAGGAGCTGGCGAGCAAAGTGCCGCTGCCTTGCCTGGTGGGCTACGCCGGGCGGGTCAAGAGCGCGGCGGGCAAATCGGTGGCCAACAAAGCGGCGCTGCTGTGCGGCGGACGCGTGGTGTTCGAGCAGAGCAAGATGCTGCTGCCGACTTACGACGTATTCGACGAGTCGCGGTACTTTCAGCCGGCCGACAAGCAAGTGGTCTACAGTTTCCAGGAAGAAAAACTAGGGATCACCGTCTGCGAGGACGTGTGGAACGACCCGAATTTCTGGCCGACGCGCTTGTACGAGCGCGATCCGGTCTTGGAGCTCAGCAAGCAGGGAATCAGCGTGCTGCTGAATATTTCGGCATCCCCCTACACGATCGACAAGAAAAATCTGCGATTCGAGATGTTGCGGGCCATTGCCATGAAGCAGCGGCTTCCCGTGGTGTACGTCAATCAAGTGGGCGGGGACGACAACCTGGTATTTGATGGCGCGAGCATGGCGATCAACCCCGATGGGCGCGTGGCCGCGCAGGCGCTGGCGTTCCGAGAAGATCTCGTGATGTTTGATACGGCCACCGGGCAAGGAGAGATTCACAAGCTGCCTCCGGGCGAAATTGCCTATGCCTATGAGGCGCTGGTGACCGGCACGGCCGATTATGTTCGCAAATGCGGGTTCAAGAAAGTGCTGATTGGGCTGAGCGGAGGCATCGATTCCGCGGTGGTAGCCGGCATTGCGGTGGACGCGCTCGGGGCGGAGAACGTGCTCGGCGTTTCCATGCCGGGGCCCTTTTCGTCGGCGGGCAGCAAGAATGACGCGGCCACTTTGGCGAAGAATCTTGGCATCGAGTTCATCACGCTGCCGATTACCGATGTGTTTGAAGAATACAAGCGCGCGCTGTCGCCGGCGTTCGGGGACCGGTCCGCTGACGTGACGGAAGAAAATATTCAGGCGCGCATCCGCGGCAATTATTTAATGGCGCTGTCGAACAAGTTTGGATCGATGGTTCTGAGCACCGGTAACAAATCAGAGCTCGCGGTCGGGTATTGCACGCTCTACGGGGACATGGCCGGCGGCTTGGCGGTCATTTCCGACGTGCCGAAACTGATGGTGTACGAGCTGGCGAACTGGATCAATCGCGAAAGGGAACTGATTCCCCGGTCGACGATCGAAAAGGAACCTTCGGCCGAGCTGCGCCCCAACCAGAAGGACGCGGACAGCCTGCCGCCCTACGACGTGCTGGACAGGATCCTCAAAGCCTATATCGAGGACCTACACAGCCCGCAGGAGATCGCGGACCATTACGAGTTCGATATAAAAATGGTCCGCGATATTGCGCTGCTGGTGGATCGCACGGAGTACAAGCGCAAGCAAGCCGCGCCCGGATTGAAAATCACTTCGCGGGCGTTTGGATTTGGCAGGCCGTTCCCGATCGCGCAGAAATTTATCCCTTGAATCGATGAGGTTCACGTGAAAACAGCACTGAGTCTTTTCTTATGTCTGTCGTGCAGCTTGGTTGCGCCAGTAGCGCGAGCCCAGGTGGCAAAACCGGTGAATGCCGCCGCGTCGGCGGTTGCGCCTTCGCCGACGCAGAAGAGTATCGAAGCCTACCTTCGCCATCTGTATGCTTTCGGGGCGGACGTGCTGCTGGTGGTCGGGACTCCGAAAGAGACAGCGGTCGAAGGGCTGCTCGAGACCACGATTGACTTGACAGTGGGCGGCAATAAGGAAGCCGTCAAGTTTTACGTGAGCAAGGACGGCAAGTATCTGTTCCGAGGCGAGATGTCGGACCTCACGAAGGACCCGCTGGCTGAGAATCGCGCGCAGATTCAGATGAAAGATGCGCCTTCGCTGGGCGAGCCAACGGCTGCGGTTACCCTGGTGGAATACTCGGACTTCGAGTGCCCGATGTGCCGGAGCCTTCACGATGTATTGCGCGGCCTGCTGCCGAACTATCCCGGCAAGGTGCGCGTGGTCTTCAAGGACTTTCCGCTTGAGCAGCTTCATCCGTGGGCCCGAACCGCGGCACTTGCCGGCCGCTGCGCCTACCAGCAGAACCCGCAAGCTTTTTGGAAAATGTATGACTTCATTTACGACAATCAGGAAATCATCTCGGCGGCCAACGCTTGGACGAAGATGCTGGACTATGCCGGGCAGTCCGGCTTGGACGGCGATACGTTCAAAGGCTGCATGGCCAGCCCGGAGGCCGGCGAGGCCGTCAACGCCAGCCAGACAAATGGCAAGCTGCTGGAGGTCAGTAGCACGCCGACGGTATTCGTGAATGGTCGGCGACTCGTGGGCGCCGATGCGCATCTGCTAGAGCAATACATCAACTACGAACTAGCGCAACATAAAGCTGCGAAAACCACCGACAAGAAGTAGAGAAGAGGGAGGAGTCTCGAAGGGTTAGCGGAACAGGCCCCGAAGCGGTGTAAATCCAGCCCGATTTTCTAGTTAACATAATATAACTTATAGGACGCGATGTCAAGGGAAATCTGGGCCTGCCTCCAAGTTTTCTGTGGAAATCGGGCTGGGTCCTTATAAGGAGGCAAGCCCCCTCACATAGCCTCCTCTGGGGGGTGCTTCCGGCTGGCGCGGGGGGTGCGCCAGCCGGAAGTGGCAAGTTGTTGTATCGGCGGATGCTACTTTGGAGTGTCGCGGTTCGATCACGGATCTTCCGTAAGATTTGATTTCGCTTTCAAAAAACTAAGTGGCCTGCAAGAGCGGGCGCGTGCCTCAGACAATGGCCAGGTCGTGTTCCCCAGAACCCGCGCCGAGTGTCAACGCGAACGTCACCAGGGGTCTTGAAAAAGGAGCCACTTCCCTGCTGCGAGCGGTGCCGAGGGCGTCTCAATTTGCGAAGGCCGGGGTCAGGCGCTCCTACGACAAGTGACGACATCGGCGGAGGCTCCGGCTTTGGCGTTCCTTAACGCTTGCTGGGACTTCCTGGGCGACAGATGCTGTCTATCGGAGGTACTTTCGATGTGCGAAAAGAGTCTCCCAAACAGCGGTAGCAGAATTGAAGGGGCAAAAACGAAAGCGCTAGCATCAAGGAGCAAATTCCTATACATCGTCTGCCTAGGAACGTTGTGCCTGAGTCTATGGGCCGGCATGGCGGCAGCTCAACAGGAGCAAGATAACAATAGCAATGACCGACGAAGTACGGCCGAGGACTTTCTGCGGCTCGGGGTCCGGCCGATCGCCATCGGGCATCATGGGGTTGGGCCAAATAGCAGCGTAAATCCCGATCCGTCTTTGCCGATCGAGAATACCGTCGATTCCGTACGGCAGGCTTATACGCTAGGCGCGCGTGTCGTTGAAGTGGACGTGCAACTCACCCAGGACGGGAAACTGGCCGTTTTCCACGATGATTTTCTCAGCGACTTCACGTGCATCAACAGTCTGACCCTCGACCAGCTTCGACAGCGCCTGCCCTTCGTACCGGAGCTGCATCAGGTTCTCGACGTCGCGCGGGAGTTCAACAATCTGGCCGGCGACGACTTGGGCGGCATCTTCATCGTCGAACTGAAGGCCTTCTCGCCACACTGCGATCCGGGCGACGTATTGGAGCAGGCGGTGGTGTCGGCAGCGGTGTCCGAAGTGCGCCAGGCCAAGATGGCTGACAAGGTAATTTTCGATTCGTTCTCGCCGGCGTTGCTCTTTTTGGCGGCGCAGACGGGGCCGGAGATACCGCGTGAGCTGGATCTCGATGGTCTGCAATTGCTTACCCCGGCGCAGATTCAGGCCATCACCGGATTGCCGGTAACCATTATCAACAAGAAAAACTCGCTAGGGCTCACGTGGGCCGAGATTGGTCCGGTGTTCCGTTTGCCGGGCTATGCTTCGCCGCAGCAGTTCTTGGCGACGGGAATGGCCACGAGCGTTCGCGTTGTCGGCGGCGAGATGGATTTCTTCGGGCCAGCGGAACAACAGCAGCCGGGTAGTGGCGCGGCCTTTGTAGCAGGAGCGCACTCGCTCGGTTTACGAGTGTTCGCCGATCCAGCGGGCAGCGAAGCGGACTGGAACTTTTTCTCTTCGCTGGGAGTTGATGCCATCTATAGCGTTATCCCGCTGGGCGTGCGCTTGCAGGCGGCGATTCCGGATCTCTGACAGGAGCAGCTCGAACTCTCCGAAGAGGATTGCGTCTCTTCCGGCAAGGCTCTTGTTGGCGCAGGGAGTTCTGCCGGAGCGGGCTAGTGCAGGCCGATCTTGGCCATGAGTTGCGCGAAGCGAGGATCAGAGCGGAGCGGGTCGGCCATGGGCTCCGAGCCGAGATAGACGAGGCGGTCGTTGCGCTCCTTGTAGGCGCGATCAAGCCAGTCGAGGGCCGTTCGGTTTTCGCCAAGACCGGTGTAAATGGCGGCAAAATAGAGCGAAGATACGTACCGCGACTGCGCGAGGTGCGTTAGATCGGCCAGAACCTTGCGTGCGCCGGCGGCATCGCCGGAGAGAGCAAGCGCGTGTCCGTACAAAGCAAGCATGACGGGATGGTCTCCAGAAACTTTGCGCCCCTGGGAAAACTGCGCCAAAGCGTCGCTATACATTTTCTTTTCGCGAAGAGCGGAGCCGAGCCAAATATAGGCCAGCCAATAGTCAGGATATTGCTCGATCGCACGGCTTGCCTGGGTGATCGCCGCGTCGTAATTGCGCTGGTGATAATAGATCTCGGCGCGGTTGGTATTGAACAGAGGAGAGACGGGCTCGAACTCAAGCAGGCGAGAGTTTTCCTCGAGCGCCTGCGGCAGGCGGTTGCGCACAATGCAGAAGTGGCTGTACCAGAGATGCGGAGTAGGATCGTTTGGACCAAGGGCCAAAGCACGCTGAAACTCTTGCTCCGCGACTTCGAAATTCCAGTCGTAACTGAAGGAGACATTGCCGAGGACAGCGTGAGGTTCAGCGAGCAAAGGGTCAAGTTGGATGGCGTGCTCGGCGGCGGCGCGGGCCTTGGGCTTAGCCTCGCCCGGTGACATATCGTCGTAAGGCACCTGCCCGAGTAGAGAATAGGAGCCGGCAAGGCCGGCGTAGGCAAGAGCGTATTGGGGATCCTTCTGGATGGCTTCTTGGTAGGACTCGATGCTCTTGTGGAGATCGCCGCGATTGGTCCAGTAGAAACGGCCCCAGAGATAGGCATCGTAGGCTTGCGGGTTGACGGAGCGTGTGGCGACCCTGTGGTTGCTTGATTCCGTAGCGGTGGCTAGCGCCAGTTTAATCTGACTTGCGACCGCGGCGCCAACTTCGTCTTGAACTTGCAAAATGTCGTTGAGGTCACGATTGTAAGAATCTGCCCAAAGGTGTGTTTGGTCGCTAACTTGGATGAGCTGGACATCAATGCGCACGTGGTTGCCCTCGCGTCGCACGGTGCCTTCGAGCGCATACTGCACATTGAGAGCCCGGCCAATCTCCCCGAGGGGTTTGCCGGAAAGCGCATTGGAAGAGGCGGCGGCGATCACGCCGAGACGCTGCGGGTCGAGGCTGCCCAGCCGCGTGATCATCTCGTCTGTCAGACCGGCGCTGAAATAATCCTGCTTGGGGTCACCGCTGAGATTGGCAAAAGGGAGCACCACGAGGCGAATCTTGTCCGGCGTCGCTGTCCCGACGTGGAACCAGCGATACACGCCGTAGGAGAGAAAGCAAAGTATGGCGACGGCGGCTGCTGAAACGGCGATGCGCTTCCCTATGGAAGAAGGAGGAGGAGGCTCGACGGGAATTGGAACTGGGATTGGTGCCACGGGATCGCCGTTTGCATTGGTGGAACTGGCTTCCACCGTATCCGGATCGGGGACAAACGCCGCGTCGGCCTCAGGATCATCTTTCGGCTGGCGCTTCTTGAACCAATCATCCAGTTCGCCGGCGTAGGCGTATACCGTGGATTTTTTCTGGTGCTCGTGGCGATGGATGGGAAGGCCTTCGGTATTTTCCCAGCGCTGGACGGTGCGGACTTCGCGGCCGAGGTGCACGGCAATTTCTTTCCAAGATACAAGCCTCTTATCAGGAAGGGGCGACCCTTCGGGGCTTAGCGGGACTCCGTTTTCCGACATGACCTAGTGTGCAGCTTTGAAACAGTGGAGTGCGCGGATTATACCCTAGGAATTGTGAAATCGGGATGAACGACGTTTCAGCGGGCGGCTTTGGCGGCTACGGCGCCGGCTGCGGCGCCGATTAGGAACCACTTGGCGGCGCGGGTGATGCGGCGCCAGACGTTGCCGCCTCGGGCGATGCGCAGGGCGTCGTCGCGCTCGCGGGTGAGGGCAGTGGTTTTTTGGCGTTCGTCGGCAAGGTCGCTCTGGGCGGTGGCGAGCTTGGCCTGACAAGATTTGCAGTCGATGGTGAAGTCGTAGAGCGGCTTGAGGTCTTCGGCGGGAATGACGGCATTGGCTTTTGGCGTTGGAGAGTTTGGCAAAGCTGGTGCGGATTGCAGGACGATGGGCGATGGCAGAGGGAGTTGCGCGGGGAGGTCGCGAATAATTTGCGCGGGGGTGACGATGGTGCGTTTCTCGGTGGCCAAGGTGGCTAGGGTTTGCGCGAGTTGATTGTCGCGATCGTGTTGGCGGGCGTCGGCTGCGGCGAGAAGTTGTTTTGCGGCGGCAAGTTCGGAGGCAAGTTGGGCGCGATCACGCTGGTCGGCTCGCCAGGAGAAATAAATGGCTAGGGCGAGAAGAATCACGATGGTGAGTTCGGCGGGGTGGATCCAGTATTTTGTGAGCATCGGTTTATCCAGAATGACTATCAACGAGCGGCTACAGATAACGGGACCGGCGGGCCAGGACTTGGGCCGCGTAGGTTGAGTTTGCGCCGCCGTTCCAGGCGAGCAGGGCGCGCGTGGTGTCGCCGGCCATGGCGTCGAATTTCTTGCGCAGAACTTTGCAGCCGACGGCGAGGCCTTGCTCGGGATCACACAAGGACGAGAGAAACAGGGCATCGAATCCGAATTCACGGGCGACTTGCCCCATCACCTGCATCAAGCCCCAGGAGAAGCCGCGGGAGTAGGCTTCGGTCGCGGCAATCTTGTTGTTCGTATATAAGGACGCGACATATTTGCTGAAGAAGGCCGGTTCGTAGCGCATGGCCCAGGGATTCCACGCAGACTCCTGCTCGACCACCGCGCAAACGAGGGCGGGATCGAGCGACTGGGCAGCGGCGATTTTCCAGGCCAGCGTGACGAGTTGGGATGGAGGGTTCACGGTGCTCGTCAGTTGTTGCGGCGGTGACCATTCAAATCCACAAAACGCACCATCGGTGTTTCTGGCAGCTCAATTCCCTGCCGCTTGGCGATTTCGTGTAAGGCGGTGTAGATGTGCGGTAAGTGGTTGGCAGCAATGTCGCGGACGAAAGCGCTGACGATTTCGTCATTTCGCATGCGACGATGCAGCCAGCGGAGAAAGACGACGAACTGAACGGCGCCGGAAACGATCGCCGCCAAAATTGCAAACCAGGATGCGGGCATGGTGGTCCTTTGGAGCGCGGCGGACTGCCGCCGCTGTCGTGACGGAGCTCATAGAAACGCGTTTTCGTGGAGCTAGAAGAACGCGCCGGGGAGGGCGCCTAGAGTGGAGCCGAGGCCGGAGCCGAGTGCGGAGAAGAAGCCTCCGCCGTTGCTGCGGGAGGCGTTGGCGCGGACGTTGAGGAGTTCGGCGGGGATGCCCAGGGTGCGGCCGAGGAGATTGGAGTCGATGCCAAAGAGGCCGGAGAGGCCTTGCAGGGCGGCCATTTGGCGCTGGAACGCGGTGTTGGTGAACGCCAGCTGGTTCTGCTGGGCTTGGCCAGCTTCGGCAATTCCCTTCTGGCGGGCGAGTTCGTCGGTGAGCTCGCTGAATCCGGCGGAGTTGCGCGTGCGCGCGAGGCGGTTCTGCGCGGATTGCTGGAGCGAATCGAAGGCGCTGGCGAGCGCGCCCTGCGATTGGCCGGTCACGGCGGCTTTGTCCGCCGGGCTGAGGCCGGGATTGTTGAGAATGCTCTGAAATTGCGGCAGCAGCAGGTTTCCGACTTGCTGCTGCTGGCCAAGGAATTGTTGGTTGAGCGCGTCGATATTGGCGCGCTCTTGATCGGTCAGTTGCCGCGTTTGCGATTGTGCGCCGCGTCCCATGGGACACCTCCTAGTGAAATAAGAAAGGGAGGGTGTAAATGAAGTTAAGAAACTAAAAGAGATAAAGGAAAAGAACTCGACGACCATCTAATCGACCCGGAGGCGCGATTCTGTTCTCGATCCTTTACTTCCTTAGCTTCCTTTACCTCATTTACTTCCCCTACTTCCCTTCTGATAATTTTTTGCAATAGGGCGTCCAGGTGTCGTCGCGGAGCCAGCCGAGGCGTGCGATGCGTTTGCCGAATTTGCCGGCGATGAGCGGCGGGAGCCAGGCGTGGACGTCTTCGAGACCGCGCTGCCAGGCGTCGCGTTCGGCGGCGGCGTGGAGCGCTAGGAGCCATTGCCAACGTTCGCGGGGCGTACCGGCCTTTGGATCAAGAAGCAGATAGGCTTCCGCCGTGAGCCGCAACAGCGCTGCGCCGATGATCCTGTCAGACACCGGCTCTTCGGCGCCCCGCAAAATACATTCGCGCGGCTCATCCTCACCGAGCGTTGGTTGCTGTAGGGGCGCAGCATGCTGCGCCCCTACAACCGAGGATGCGGCATCTTGCGCGAGAACCAGCTTGGTGACGAAGAGCGGATTGCGCAAATCGGGGAGCGCGTAGTCGAAGCCTTGCGCGGCGTGGATGGCGCGCAACGCGGCTAGATCGCTCTCCTGATATTCGCGGATTTGCATGGACCTGGATACTGGACGGATTGGAGTTCGAGAGCTTGCTCTCGCTTTTCTTACGGGCAAGGCGTGCAGCATTTTCGCGAATCGCGCGCTTGAGAAAGAACCAATTCACGCACAATCGTTCACCGTGGCTGGAAGAAAAGCGGCGGCTAGCCGCCGCACTCCAAAGCGGACCGGTCTAAAGACCGGCCACTACAAGATCGTTTGGCGAGTGATGCGCGAGCCGGGGTGGACGCCGAAACCGTTGCCGCCACGGGGGACGCCGTTGGGAAAGACGCCGCTTCCGCTGGAAGGCAAAGGCGCGGGGCCGGTGGCGCCGCCTCCGGCTACGGCTGCCGGCGGCGCGCCGAAGGAAACTGGCGCGGAGGGGAGCGAGCCGATGTACTGCGAATAGGCGCGCCAATAGAGCGTCTGATTGCCGAGCTGTACGTACAGATTGCGTGAGGCGCCCATGAAATAGACGCGTGGCGCGCTGAACGCGGGCGTGGTGTCCGACTCCGCAAAATAAAAGAGTCCAGGGCGTGCGGCGGACGGATCGGCGATGGAAATGTCGAACCAGCCGTTGGAGGCTTGCACCGAAACCGAAGCAATCGGCGACGGAGCGGGAGCCGGCGTGCTGGGATCGACGCCCGCGCGCTGGCTGGTGGCGTTCACCGAGGAGACAATTTTCACCAGCGTCTCGTAGAGATACGGGTCGCGGTCCTTCAGCGGCGCGAGTTGAGCTACGGTTAGCATCGATTGACGGGGATCAGTTGCAGTCTTTTTTAGCTTGCTAGATAGATTGTAGGCTCAACGGCGGTCTGGTATTTCTACCTCTGCATGGCCAGAACTCGCAGAGCTTGCCGTGCAGCCTCTGCCACTTGCGGATCATCATGTCCACTGAAACGCCGAATTTCCGGCTCAGCCCGCTTGTCGCCGATGTCCGCCAATATGGTGAGGACAATTGGCAGATTCTCGCTTCTGCGCAATGCTTCTTCAAGCAGCGGCTCGGCTATTCGCCCCGCCTTCACCAGAGACAGCCCGGCAATCGTACGCAGATTTTCGTTTTTCGAGCCGAGTGTGCGGATAATCAGGCGTCCAAGGAACCGTAGCCGTGTCGCCCGCCAGACGGCGGTACAGACAAACAAGCCGATTGCTCTAATAACCCACATCTTATAAAGGATAGTACTATCCCCCGCCGTTTCACAGCATGGCGGGGATTTTGTAAGTGCTGTTCTTCCAAACGTCTGGGTTATGTGTAGCGGTATGATCGAACCAAATAGGAAGAACGTTTTCTTCAATCTTCGGGTGTTTGAATCTCTGGCCACCCCGGTCGGCAAGGATAACTAAGTCTAGGCGCACGCGAATTGATACTGCCTTTCGCACTCGACTAAAGTCAGGCTGATACTTCTGAAAGTGAACAGGGCAACTGAGCAAGACGAGTTCGCCAACCTGCAATCCCTGATTACTGGCAAGCATGGCGACACTGCCGCCGTGGCTATGAGTGAAGAGATCGAGTCCCTGTTCGTTGTGGCTGTTCACCCACCTCAAGAGGTCCTCGGCGCCGAGTTCACGCGCATCAGGACTATAGCCGCCCGACCATGCAAATCGGTCGTTGTTTTTGTATAGGTCGGGCCGGAGCTCTTGGAGCAAGTACGAATGGAAATCGCCGCCCGGCTGCCACCAGGTAGCACCCAGGGCCCAGGTACCATGAACGAGCATTGCGGTGTGTGCGCTTGCTCCCGCAACGCCTGCCGCCCTTCCCGCCGACTTAGTGAAATCGCTCAAGCGGGTGTGGTCCGGAGTTACTTGCGCAAGCGCAGTGGCAGCAAGTTGACGGATCAAGAGGTCGACGCTACGGGTGCCCTGCTCTAGAATCGCCGTAAGCTTTTCTGGTTCAGAAGAGCGGTCGTGGTAAGCCGCAGCGGCTGCTACGCGGACTAGCTCATGAGGATGTCGAAGACAAGCTTCCATCAGACTACCCGCTTTAGCGGCCGTTGGCTCGCTGAAGAGGTCTCGTGCCAATTCCGCGAAAATATCGCTACGCCACGTAACGTCCTCTCCCGCAGGAATTGCAGCCGAGACTGAATTGCCAAAACGAGCGGCCAAGGATCTCCTAATGCGGACAGAATCAATGCGCCCTGTTGCAGGCGAGATTGGGAGAACTCCGAGAGCGGAAATATCCTCTTCCGGTATGATCTCCCCAAGGTTTGCCCGTCCCGGTGAGTCGCCTCGGAGCTGCGAACCAAGTACCAATAGGTATGCCGCCTGCGTCAAGAAACCAGCCTCGTCTGTTCGTTCAAACGCGTCTCGCGCCAATGGAGGTTTCGTCACGTCTCCCTGAAACATAGAAAGGTTCACCTAATCCGGAGCTGGAGAGTAACTTGCATTGGCGTTTCGTATCACTAATATAAATCTCAGTCAACATTCCTTAGTAGTCTTGCCCTGCTAATTCAGGCCGCGGACGGGGGACCAGGGGTCTACGCGCACGCTGGGGGTGAATTTTTGGAGGCGGAACCAGGCGCCGGACTGGTTGGTGCTGACCTGGAAGGCTACGCGTTCACCCAAAACATTGATTGGCAACTCCAAATCTTTTGCGGATGGGGAGCTTAGCGGGAGCGGCTGTTGCGTTTGGGGCGCGCTCACGGAATCGGTGAAGCTGGTGAGCGACAAGTTCCCTGCCCCTTCGACGAACATCGTTAGATAGCTGAAGAGTTTGCGGTGCGCGCCGAGATTGAGGGCTTGCTCGACGGCGCGTTCTGGGAAATAGTGCGTCGTGTAGTAGCTGGGAATGGCGCTGCCGTCGTCGGAGAGCTGTGTGTCCTTCAATTGATAGACCTTGCCGGTGGCGCCGCCTCCACCGACACCGGGCACGCCGCCCCCGAGCGCGACCATGGCGGTGCCGTCGGTGCGCTCGATGAGCGCGCAGGCGTTTGCGGCGATGGTCCACGGGGACCACTTGCGCGTTTTGTCGGTGGCAGTCTTGCGGCCGGTGAAGGTGATATTGATCGGCGGGCGGGAGGCGATCAGATCCGCGTCGTCGAGATCGCGATAATCGAGCATCAGGATTTTATTTGGCGAAGTGGCACTGCCTAGCGGAACACCGACAAAAATACGGCGCTCCTTTGTGTCTACGGTGACCCAAAGCGTGTGGCCGTACTGCCAGTTGATCTGGTTCCAGGTGGGGGATTTCCTGGGAAATTTTGATGGGCTCGCCGCCGCTGAAAATGTAAAGACCTGTGCGGTGCGCAATGACTACCCAATCTTCGCCGATGCCCACGCCGCGCACGGAGGGAGTGCCGACTTTGCGCGAAACTTCGGCGATGGACCAGAGCGAAGGCTCGTTGGTGCCGTCGTCCTGTGTGACGTAGAGAGAATGTTCTTTCACGAAGTAGAGCCGCTCGCGCAGTTTGAACGCGGCGCGGATGGCCTGGCCGTTGTTTTCGGCGACGCTGAGCAGGCCGTTGATGCCGTCGTAACTTTCGGGGTCGGTGACGCGGCTGGCGCGGACCAGCGAAGCATTTACCGGCTGCGCGGTGGGAAAAATCTCGATGGCGTCGATGTAAAACTGGCCGTTCTGGTTGGGGGTGCCATCGGCGTAGATGCGTAGGACGAGATCGCTGGGAATCGTGGGGAGCGGCGCGGTCAATTGCGCGGTGTATTCGACGTAGCTGGTGGTGAGTTGCGCGGCGGTGAGCTGCAGGCCGGTGGTGTTGATGCCGCCGCTCGCGCTGAAAAGGTGGAGGTGCAGCGTGCCTTGTGAGAGCGTGGCGTTGCGGGCGCACCGGGCGCGCACGGTGTAATCCGTGTTGGCCTGGATGAGCGGCGCGCCGACCGAGTCGTTCACGGCGGCTTGGGTCATCAGGCCGCGCGTGGGCGTGGTGCCGTTCCCGACGATGGAGTAGGCCGCACCCCAGACGACGAAGTTTTCTTCGTCGGTGCCGCCGGGAGCGAAGACGGAATCGGGGGTCCAGCCGAGGGGATAGTGGGGGAACAACGGGCCGGTAAAGCCACCGTCGAAACCAAGGTTCACAAAATTGTTCATCTTGTTGCGCTCGCCCCACCAGAAGAGGCGCTGGGCGTAGTCCAGCGTGCCAGCGCAATCGCCGAGCTCGATGAGCTTGAAGAGATTGTCGGCGTTGGTGCCAGCGAGAAGAATGGCGTCGGAGAAATCCACGACGAGAGAGGTGGTGGTGTTGTCCGCGATGACCATGTTGCCGCTGAAAAGTGTTGAGCCGCTGCCGGTGTAGAAAAAGCTGGCTCCGCCGGCGCCGGTGAAGCACAGGATTCTGCCGACGACGTTCGATGGCCCTGTCGGAATGTTCGTGACTACGGCGCGTTTGGCGCCGCTGGCGGTCCAAGTGGTTGCGGGACCGGGCTTTGTTAGGTAGCCCTGGCGCGTTTTGAAAATCACGCAGACTTGATGCACGCCGGGCGAAAGGCTTCCTGCTGCGGCGGCCGTGCCACCGCCGGAGGCGGCGAGTCCGCCGGTGGCCGCTGAGAAAGTGAAGTGCGTGGAATCGGGCACGGAGGCGATGGGGAACGTGCCGTTGTAACCGGCTACGCCGATGCCGCTGGTGGTGACAAGCTGACCGACGACAAAGCCGTGCGCGGCGGTGGTCTGAATCGTGGCGGTGGCCGAGGCCGAGGTGCCGCCGCCGGAAGCGGCGAGTCCGGAAGCGCCGGCGATGTACGTGAATTGCGTGGTGCTCGGCGCGGAGACGACGGGAAATGTGCCGTTGTAGCCGGCGACGCCGACGCCTGCGATGGTTACGGTTTGGCCTGCGGAAAGGCCGTGCGCGGCGGAGGTGGTGATGGTTACGAGAAAACCGTTTTCGGTGGCGCCGTTGGGGCTGGCGGCGATCGCGACGGCGGCGGGCTGCGTGGCGCCGTTGGGGCTGGCGGTGATGGTGACACTGACGTTTTCATCGACTACCGTCGGGCCGGCGCCGGGGCCGCTTTGGCTGACGCGGTCGAAATTGCTGTCGTCGTACTGGCGCGGGAGGTCGTTGCCTGTTTTGCCGTCGCTGATGGCGAGGTATTCCCTGCCGAAGAGCGTGGTGGAATTGGCGTACGCGCTGGGGGCGAGGGCGGTAGCGATGCTCGCGAGAGTGCCGGGAGTCGTTTCTTTATAGAGCACGCCGTTGGAGTCGAGGACCATAGTGCGCAGGGTGGCATTCAGCGTTTCGTAGGTCTTGACGTAGTTGACGGTCGGATTGCCGGCCAGCGGGCCGAAGAGCGCTTGCAGTCCGGGCCGCGTGGCCACGCCGCCGTTGCTGAAGATGACGTCCTGGCAATCGGGCGAAACGCCGTGCGGCAGATCCGCTGGAGACATATCGGTGACCAGCCCGCCGAAGATTTCGATGGGCGCGTCTTGTGAGCCTGCTGTTGCCATTAGTTGACCAGGTACTACTTGCTATGATAAATACGGAGCATCAGGCGTGCATCGGAGAGTGCTCCCAGTGGGGGTACTGGGCACGCTTGAGACGCGTTGAGGGTTGCTCTGCAGCCCCAGGAGTTCGAGTCTCCCACTCTCCGCTCTGGCTCTCAACGCACTATTTGATTTGTTGGAGATTCCTGTTAAACTTTTGCTGCGTCTCAAGCGTGTCCAGAATTCGATCAAGGGCGAAGAGGGTTCTTCGCCCTTTTTCTTTTGTGGTATCCCGAAATTGCTTGTCAGGCGTGTCCAGTACACGTTTTGAGGCGGTGAGAAATCACCGCCCTTTTTGTTTTTACTGTTTCGCCTCTGCCATCGGTTCCTTCGCTGCTTCATGCTCGGGCTTCCCTGCCCCGTCTTGAATTGCTGATACGTTTCTGCGAGGCCGCGCTTGCGGAACCAGGCCGTATTGGGCGGCTTTTTCGCGGTCGAGGATGGCGCCGCAGGAGCGGCAGACGGCTACGCCATGTTTGATCTTTTCGGCGCAGACGGGGCACTCCGCGAGCGGCTTGGGATCGTAGAGCCAGGGCTTTTCCAGGCCGAGCTGGCGCGCGGCGCGGCGTTCGAGGTCGGTGATGAACATGGGATTTTTGGTGCGCTCCCATTCGAGATCGGCGGCGGCGACGAGGCGGTGCTGAAATTCTTCGAGGCGGCGACGAGCGTCGGCTAGTTCCGATTCCGTGGGCTCTGGGCCGGCGGCCACGAAGACGCCGTGAAAACTTCCTTCGCCGGAATCGCTGTTGAGTTCGCGGGCGATGTCTTCGGCGATTTCGCGGGCGGTGATTTGGATGGGCATGGTGCGCTTGTCGCCCATGTCGATCACGCCGGTGCATCCGCGAACGGGAGTGATGGCGTACGCTTCGCCGGGCTCAGGCGAGCGGACTTGCAGCGAACCAAAGTAGGTGCGGTGGCGCGGCGGCCACTTTTCCGTGGAAATATTGACCAACACAGCCGTGCTCGTTTCCGTGCTCATATACGCCTCACTTTTCTTGAAACCATCCGGTCTACTCAGTCCCTGCCCACTCGCGGTATGATTCAGTTCGGTCTTGCTTGGGAGGGCCTATCTCAATACTTCAGTTCGCGCTTGGGAAACAGCGTACCCGTCGAGGCCGGCGGCTTAGCGGCGCCGGCGAACTACACGCATGAAAACCAGTGCGCTGTTGGCGCGGCTCGTGTCCGTCGCGATTTTGCTTTTCGCCTTCGGCCTGGCCGTCTATCGCGCGCGCACGCAATCGATCGCACACGACGAAGCGAGGACCTACACGTACTTTCTGGATAGCGGCGTTTACCACGTATTGTTATACGATCCCGCCAATCATGTCTTATTCACGATCCTGGCCAAGCCTTTCGTTTGGGTCCTGGGCGTCACCGAGCTCACGCTGCGCGCACCAAGTCTTTTTGGCGCAGCAGCGTATCTCATCGCCACGTATTTGTTATGCGTAAAACTTCTTGGCGACGGCCTGCTGTTGCCGCTGTCGGCGGCCCTACTATGTTTGAACCCACAGATCCTGGAGTTTCTGCCGGCCGCTCGCGGCTATTGCCTGGGACTGGCTTGCCTGGCGATGGCCATGTACATCCTCACCAGGTTGCTCGATCGGGGGAATTTCAATCCCGATGACAAGAATTGGCGGTGGGGATGCGCGGCAGCGTCAGTGCTGCTGGCGCTTTCCGTGGCTGCGAGTTTCACGAACATCGTCCCAGCCGCCTGCCTGACGGTCTCGTTTTCCGTCGTTGCATTGGGAGGATTTTCTGCTTTCAAGAAATTCGGTGACCCCAGGCTCCGCGTACTTGCGCAATACATGATTTTCCCAGGTGTGGCGACGGGTGCCGGCATTCTCTGGCCGTTCCTGATTCAGGCACGCCCCGCGCACGTCGAGAGCAACATGGGGGGAGCGTCGGAAGCCCTCCGTAACACGTTCAATGGATCGTTTCTGTACAAGTGGACCGATGACATCCATTCCAGCTTGGGCGCGGTTCCGCCCGCTCCCGGCAGCTGGCAGCAGAGCGTCTCGGACGCAGGGGTGTATTTCTTGCTGCCACTCTTATTCTGTTTTGTGGCGCTCGGACTGCTCCTTGCCTGGCGCGCCGCGGCGGGAGAAAGAGCGAAACAAAATGCGCAGTGCCGCCTGTATACAGGCGCCGCCATTGCTTGCGTCGCGTTCATTTTCCTGCTCCATGTGGCCGCCGGGATCAACTATCCCTTTAGCCGCTATTGCCTGTTCTTGATTCCCTTGTTTACGATCGGCGCGCTGCTCTCAAGCCGGGAAATCCATGCGCGCGCTCCCCGCATTTATTTGAAGACTGCGGGCTTGGCGATCGCGGCAATCGTGGTGTTTGACTACGCGCTTTCAATGCAAACGTCCTATTTCCGATACAACGCCTACGACGTGATTTCCCGCGAACTTTTTGAGGCCATTGCAAAGGACGCCGGGCCTCGGGGCTTGACGAACGTGCGCGTTGGTGGGACGTGGTGGTACGAGCCGGAGATCAATTTCTACCGCCGAAGATATAAGGCGGAGTGGTTGCTGCCGTACGAAATCAAAGATCGTTCGTATTTTTGGGAGACTCCCAACTCCCTTGTTCCCGCGGACTACGATTATTTCGTCTATCTTCCGGCGTGCGATCCCGGACTGTCGGGTCCTCGCGTGCGAAGCATTTTCCACGACGACAAGACGCAGCTGACCATCATCGCGCTTGCGCGGCGGTGAAGTCGCCGTCTGGCCAGTTTGGAGCGCGCCTCCTGGTTGCGCATCACGGTTTGGCGTGTTTGAACCGCGTTACTGCATGCGGTATTGGACGGTGACGTTGGCGTCAGCAGGGTTGGTGGTACAGCCGGCTGCGGCAGTCTGAACCAAGACTTGCAGCGACGAGCCTGCCGGGTAGTTCTGCGAGATCGCGCCGCTGTCATTGGCCGCCGCGGAAATGGTCAAATTTACGGGCGTGGTGCCGTCGGTGAGGCGGACCACCGCGCTGGTGGTGCAACCGGCGGGCGCCGTTTTTGCCTGCACCTGGACGCGGGTGACGGTGATGGACTTGTCAGTGGTCCACGTCGAGCCGGTCCACAGAGAGGTCAACGCGCCAGGCAGGAAGACGTTCTGCTCGGAGCGCGGGCTGGCGGTGAAGGTTTCCAGTCCGAAGGCCACGCCTTGCGTGAAATGCTGGGTCTTGGTCCAGTCTTGCTCGGTGTCCAACTGGGCGAGGGGATGCAAGTTGCCGCCGCTCCAGTTTTTCTCCGTGGCGATGCTGCCGGAGATGAGCAAGCCGGGCGAACCGGAAGTAATTTGGGTGTCCGTGGCGGTGAGGGCGACGGCGCCATTCTTGAAACAAGTGAGCGTGCCCCCGGGAGCAGCTTCGAGGCGCAAGAGATCGCCGACCACGCCCGAGGAGGAAGCGCTAGTCAAGTTGGTGGTTCCGGCGTTGACCACGCGCTGAATGAAGATGTTGGTGGTGTTTTCGACGCAGTCATAGTAATTCACGCTGGCGCCGGTGCCGGAGGCGAGAACGGTGACGCCGGGAAAATCGGCGGTGCCGTTCAAGGCGGTGATGGTGGCCTGTGCAAACTGAACCGGCGAAAAAGCATTCGCGTTCCAGAAGCCGGTGTTCGAGCCAGCGCCGGCGCCTTGGATCTGATTGGAGACAATGTTCAAGCCGTTTTGCTGGATGGTCCAATTGCCGCCGATGACGCCGTTGGAGCGCGTGGCGTTGTCGTAGGCGGAGTTGATGTAGCTGCTGACGGGAATGTAGCCGGTCACGTCGGGAACGGTTTGCGTGCGGTTGGCGGTTAACGTACCGCTGATGGTGTCCGCGAAATTGCCGTTGGTAAGGGTGATCTTGGGGGCAGAGAGGCCCAGCGGGCCAAGGGAGCTGGCACTGGCGTTCGCGGAGTTCGGCTGGCTCACGGAATAGGCAATCGAACTACTGTCAACGTAGCTTGTTCCAGCCAGCCCCGTGCCGATGACGTAGCTGCCAATTGCGGTTATGAGCGTGGCGCCACGATAAGGGTTAGTCGTAACTTGTCCGTCCACGGGAACCCAGCTCACGGTTATGGTTTGCGTGCCATCCGTGGTTGCGGAGGTTCCCGGCGAAAGAATCGAGTTATGACCGTTGATATCGTTGGCGACGATCGCGTAGACATAGGTTCCAGCGGCGACGCAGTTTGATGCGCAGGAACTGTGGGCCCCGACCACCACGGAGGGGGCGTTCGGTTGTTTCATCACATAGCCAACGACGGAAATGTCGCTGGCCTGGATACCCAAGCCCACGCCGGACGTGTAGACGCTGCCGCCCACGGCGGCGGCCGTGCCGCTCAACACGGGTTGCGCGGCAGTGCCGGCCGACAATCCGTTGAAGAAAACGTTTCCGTGGTTGGTTACGAGGGCAGGCCCGGCGATCAACGCCTGTCCAGGAACAGAAGAAGTCAAGTCCTGAACGTCGACGATGACTGCCTTTCCATTGGCGGCAAAGTCCAGGAAGGCGTTTCCAGGGCCTGCGTTGGGAGCATCGTCGTCAATTTTTCTGATGTTAAAACCGCCAGAAACGCTGTTGGAAACACGCAGGAATGGCCCCTTGCCCATTTCACGAAGTCCTTCGGCGATCTCGATGTTGAAGCCGACAACGGAATTGGAGTTGCCACCGCTGTTGGTCCAAGGCAGAGAGTCAAGTTGATAACTTGCGCCGCCCCCGGTGACGCTAAAACCGTAAACACCCAAGATTCCGGCCATGCCAACGGTGGAATTGGTTTCGGCGACGGACTGCGTGGTGAACCGGATACACGGCGCACCAAGGGTGACTTGAGCCGTGTTGCAGCTATTCCGGTCGCCAAAGCGCCCGATGCGGGACTGCGTGGCTCCGCGAAAAATCGCGGGAGGGATGTTCACGTTGCTGGCGCTGTTTGAGCCCACGAAATTGACGTTGTCCATCAGCAGGCCGAATTGCCCGTTCATGTCCCAGTTGAAAGTGACGCCTTGTGGAGAGAAGCTTACAAACGTCACGTTCAGGAAATTGATGGCGGCGGGATCCTGCGGGTTGGGGCCGCTGTTTGTGCCGTTATTGAAAGGAAGGCCCAGAAAAACGGGGAGTGCATAGCTGTTGTTTCCGCCGCCGGTAAGCTGCACAGCCTGCCCGTTCGAGAAGGAAGTGTTGTGATTTCGATGGCCTTCAAAAACGATCCCCGCCGCGCGGTTCACCCAGGGCTGGTTGAGGTTGACGTTGGCGGCCATAAAAAGGTGCCCGTTGCCCGAGTTCGTGCCGGTGAAGACCGTTGCGGCGTTGAAGGGAGGATTGGCTGCCGAGGGAATATAGCAAGGCGTCGCAAAGCGCGAAGCGTTCATACAGGCGAGCAAATTCGCGGAGTTGTCGTGGAGGGCCGTCTGCCCGCTCACGGTAGCGCCCGCGGCGTTCGCCACAACGATGCCGGTTGAACCACCGCCCGAAACAAGCGTGGTGGCCAGATATTTGTTCACGGCAGCGCCGGGAGACGCCGGCACATACGGCGGAATATTGGTGGCGGGAACGTTCACGCCGCAATCTTCGTAGTACGGATCGCGTTGCTGCACGGCGAAGGCCAGCGTGTTGTTGCGGTAGACCCACCAACGCATCACTGTGTCGCTGCTGGAGCCTTCCACGGTAGTGGGGACAGCCAGCGAAGGCATGGCCAGGATGTTGCAGGCGAGTACTGTCATGGTGGCCGTAGCCGATTCGCTGGTTACGGCCGGCGGCGGATTCATGGGCGAGTAAACGGTAAAGTGCGTGGCGTCCTGGGTGGCGACAATCGTGTAATTGCCGTTGAAGTGAGCGTTGGTAAAGCCGACGATATTGATCGGCGCGTTGGCCGAGACGTTGCAGTTAGCGGAGCAAGTGTAGACCTGCTCGCCGTTCAGCGTGTTGGTCCAGGAGGCAGCGGTGAGGTTGATCGTAGTCGTGCCGAGGGCCGAAGCGCCGACGGTGGTCGTGCCCACCGGCGATGCAGCCGTGAGGCCGCCCTGCAAGTCTTCCGCAACGAACTTATAGTTGTAGGTGGTCGAACCGCCGGTTACACCAAAGGGCGTCACGGCGGGAGCAGGCGGAGTGGAGAGGCCCGTCGCGGCACCGCATCCGTAAATCACAATGCCGTTGCCGATGGCAGCTCCAGGAAACGCCGTCGCGTCCTGAAAATCCAAGGCCGAAGCGAGTGTTACAGAAGTGCTGGCGTTGGTACAGCTCGCGGTCGTGGCGGGCGGTGAACTGTTGAAGTAGCCGCCGTAACGCGCGAGGTCGCTGTAGGGATCGGGACCCTTGATGTGCAAGCCGCTGTCCATGTTTTGGTTGGCGGTGAAGGTGTTGATGGCGGTGGTTTGTGCGCCCGCGCCGAGCGGACCGACTTCGGTGCCGGTGTCATCCTTGTAGTAGAGACGCTTGTCGGCGGTTTTGGTGTAGAGATTGACGGTGCCGGTGCCGGCGGAGCCCGGCGGCGTGCTTTGATTGGCGAGGTTCAGCGTGCCGCTGGCGAGGTTGCCAATTACGGTGGTGTTGCCGTTCACCGTGAGGTTGCCGCTGAGGGTAAGCGAAAACGCGCTGACGGCGCCCGTGAACGACGGCGCGGACGGATCGTTGGGCAGGACCACGTTGGGAATTTGCTTGGTGGTGATGGCCGGGCCGGAGATTTCGATTTCGTATTTTCCAGGTGTGGCGTAGAAGAAATAGTTGCCCAGCCCGTCGGTGGTGGTGGGGTTCGCAAGCGCTTGTGTTAGCGCCGCATCGGAATAAATCAGCGCGAGTGGCGTGCAGGGCTGGCCGCTCGCGGGCATGGCGCAGACGCGCACGGTGGCTCCGGCGAGCGGAATGCCGCGCGAATTGAAGACGATGTCGTCCTTGCGCGTGCCCTGCGCGCGCGCCGGCCCAATTGCGCCGGGCACGACATGCAGCGCGAGCGCCAGCATTGCCCAGAGAAACGTCATCGTTTTAGCGCGTTTGAAGCGCGATGCGATTTTCGATCGTATCATGCGTGTGCCCTTGAAAATGTTCCGAATCTTTGAGATGGAAACGTTTCTACTAAAGAAGCTTACGAGCCGTGAGCGCGAGTTAGATGATGTCGGAGGTGAGCCCGCTGGATCTCAGCGGCGTCAGTTGGGTATCGTCAGTAGTCATGTTAGACTCGCCCGAAGTTCGATGACCGACCAGACCAATCTATCGGTGGAAGTACAGCTGAACGCCGGCGACATGTATCGCTATTCGATGACAACTATGTTTCGTCGGTTTCGATGGATTATGGTGCTTTTCACCGTACTCACCATGTATTTGGCTTTTCAATTCTCTAGGGAAGACTTCCATTGGAGCTGGGGCTGGGGAAACGTTTTTGCGCCTCTATTTTTCTTTATCTTTTTCCCTTATGCCTTTTTTATCGCTCCGTATTTTTCCTCGAAAAAGTATTTGCAACGCAATCCGAGTCTCGTCGGGCCGAACAAATATACCTTTTCTTCTGACGGGATCGATGTCTCAAGCCCCCAATCGAACGGTCACCTCAATTGGGGAGCAATTCTTGAGGCTCGGGAAACATCGAGTCAGTTTCTTCTTTATCCCCAAACAGCAGCTGCGCACGTCATTCCCAAGCGCGCGCTCTCTGTACCCGGACAACTATCCACACTTCGTGACCTTTTGAGAACTCACGTAAAGAACGTGCGACTACAGCGCAATTGACGCGATTTACAGCAGCTTGCGGGCGGTGATGGCGAGCTGCACGATGTCGCTGGTTACGCTGGCCGGATACGCGCCGGCGGAGATTTCCGTGCCGCCCCCGTTGAAGGCTTTGAGCTTCCAGTTGTTGAGCGCGCTGCCCGCAATGGCCACGTAGTAGCCGCTGTTACCGTTTTGCGATTCCGCGAAGGCCTGGACGATCTGCGTCGAGGGCAGCTTGTCGGCGACCTGGGTGAAATCGAGCGTGTCGCCGCCGGTCGGGTAGTTTCCTGAGAACGTCAGCGTTCCAATGGCGTAGACGAAATTGCTCGCGGAAGAATCCACGTTCAACGGCGACAGCGAAATCGTGATGGGCATGATGAGCTCCTAAGAAATGACGTAAAGGAGGTTCAGAAAATAAATGAAGTAAAGGATCGGAAGCAGAGGAATCGAGCCAGTGCGCGTCGACTCCGATCCTTTACTTCCTTTACGTCATTAACCTCATTTACGTCCTTAAAACGGTGTGTAGCCGCTGCGGGCGGAGAATGGACGGCGGCGGCGGGCGGATTGCTGCTCGCGGCGTACGGCGGCACTCACCAAATCCTCGATGGCATCAGCAGCGGCATCGTCCCACTTTTCGGCGAGGGGGCTGCCGCGGGCCCAGCCGGCTAGCGCGGCCGTTGCGTAGGCGATGGCTTCCTGGGCGTTGCGCACCAGCACCGGCGACGTGGCATCGGTGAAATCGGGATAGGCTTTCAAATAGCGCAGGCGAATTTGCGTGTCTTGCGTTGCGCCGAGGAAATAGAGGCCGTCGGCGCGCCATTCCCAGACGCTAAGCGTCACATCCTGGATGCGCGAGGGCAAACCGCCGTGGCGCGTCAGGTCCACCATTTCCAGAAAATCGTCCGTCGAGCCGTTGCGGCGCTCCCAGATTTTCAGTGGGACGAGCAGATCGGTCGGCAGTTGGTTCGGCGGCGCGGTGGCGTCCGTGATGGAGACTTGCAGCGAAGTGTCTGGCTGCGTCACAGCGGTCACGATGAGCAGCGCATCATCCTGGATGAATCCGCCGCCTCCCGCGTTGCCGAGGGCGCGCTGCAGCTTGCGGTACGCGGAATTGGCGTACGGCAGCAGCACGGTGTCGGTGAACAGGTTGCCCTGCGAATCGTTCAAGAGCGCGCGCACGAGCGAAGTGATTTGTCCCGCGGTGTTGTACGCGGATGAGCCAACAACTGGCATGAGAATTCCTCGGTACGGTGGAATTTTTCATCGTAGGGGTGCAGCATGCTGCGCCCCTACAAGGATGAACTGGACCTAGCTAGTCCATTGGCAGCGGCGACTTCTGCAGATAGGCCGCAACGCCTATGACGGCGTTGATGAGGGCAGCGGCGGCGCCAATGCGCAGCGTCGCGCCCATGCCCGCTTGCAAGTTGAAATGCTGCGGATCGATCCCGACAGCGGCAAAGCTGGTGAGCACTCCACCTGCCGCGCCGCTTACCGCCGCGGCTAGTATTCCCTTTAACCAAATTCGCAAGCGATTCATCTCTGTCCACATTGTGTTAGATTTTCTTCAGCAGCTCGCAGACTGACCCAGGTGAGGACCGGCCGATGAAATTCTCTATCGAATGGACGCCGCGAATGTTCTTCTTGAAGGGCGTCTTCTTTTTCCTACTCTTCGCACTGATCGCCTCCGGGTATTCCGTCACCCATAGCTGGACGACCGGCAGGATCGCGTTTGTTGTGCTGGGATTCGGATTCGTGTGCCTGGAATTTCGCTGGGGCTATCGCCGGCGCAACGAGGCTAAGCAACAGTGACAAACGGCTGTTTGTGGAAAGCGGGGACGGCGTCGTCGAGTTGGTCAAACGCCCAATCTTCGTAGCTGCGGTCCTCGTGCGCTTCCCTGCCGTACAAACCGGCACGGTGCTTCGCATGGGGAAACGTCCGCGACCACTCGATAGCGCGGGCGATGTGCTCCGCGGCGGTTGCTGTGAGTTGCACGAATTCACCGCGGGAGCTTTCGAGCGTGAAGCAATGCTCGTATTCGCCGCGCGAGGGATACGGCCCGAGCGCGGGGATGCTGATGCCATTCTCGCGTTCGCTGGTCTGCGCGTACCAGGCGCGGGGCGAGCCGTAGGTTTCCGGCGGAAGCCAGCGCTCGATATGCCAGCGATTTACGGCTGGATACTTCGGTTCCCATCGCAATTCAACGCGCTCTCGTAGCAATTCGCCGTGTTCGTCGCGATCCTCGAACTTTCCCCCAATCCACGCGAGGCGGTTCCACCCCCACATGGCGCGATAGTTCGCTTCGCCGTAGCGATTGATGCCGCCGGCTCGTTCGAGACGATGCGCCGCCGTTTCCGGCGTGTCATGCGTTTCGCGAACCACGAGAATCATTTTCCACGCGGGCTGAAATCGAGAGACTTCACGACGAATTTGTGTTCGCCGCAATCGAGCATCAGGTCCGTGACCTTGGCGATTTTGGTTTCGACGATGGCGTCGTGATCGCGTAGCGATGCAGCGCACTGGAGCACGGTTCCCGGCTTGAGTTCCCGCGGGCCGGAAGCGAGCTGCACGCCGATATCGGGTGCGATCATCGGCCGTAGGATGGCGACGTCCTGCGCGTGGTCCACGCGAAGGAAAACGAACATCAGCGGATCTCTCTTGCTCCGGGCGGAGATCCCGCCACAGAGCAAGAGAGCGATTCCGCCGATGAGGATTCTTCGCATTTTGAACGCGAGGTAAAGGAGGTTAGTTAGGTTAAGGAAGTAAAGGAGAGGAGAACACCGCCGTGCCCTCCCTCGTCGCGACGGTGGCTCCGATCCTTTACTTCTTTTGCTTCCTTGCTTGCTCTACTTCCCTACTCTCTAGTAGCCGCTGGGTCGCGCCAAAGTGTCGATGAACGCACCAGTCCTGGGACTGTCATCCCAAATCTGGAAGGCTGTATCAAAATAAAAGATGTAAGACGCCGCGAGGCCGCCACTGGCGCCGTAGATCGGGAAGACCGTGTTGCCGTTGACTTCGTAGAAGTCGATGTCCTTCAACACGGCGCGGCCCCAGTGCGAGAGGTCGAGGAAATCCACGCGGGTCTGGTCGGCGTTGACGCTGGACTTGATCGGGATGCCGCTCATGGTTTTGCGCCCGCTGAAGAGCAGGTCCAGATCGTTGCCATTGCCGCCACCGCCTTCCTTGATGATTTGCGAAACGGTGATGCCCAGATTTTCCCAGGCGTGCTCCTGCTCCACGGCCATGTAGGCGATCAGTTTGCCGACGTGGTTGATGCCCAGGGATTTGCGGACCTTGTTGATGGCCAGGCGCACGTTTGATGGGGTGAGCGCGGCGTTGCCGGCGTTGACGCGCGGTGTGGCGAGCTGCACCGGGTAGGTGGCGCGATTAAGGTTGAGCCAGGTGCCGGTGGTCGCGTTGTTCTGGTGATACTTGATGCCGAAGAGCGACACGGGCTGCGCGCCACTGAGGCCGTCGTGCACGAGAACGTCGGTGGCCACCGTTCCAGTTGGGAGCACGTCGACGGTGATGGTTTGGGCGGAGATGGGGTCGGCGGCAGTGACGTTACACGTGCCGCGATTCGTCGTCAGCGTGGTGTCGTAGACCTGCACGGTCTGGCCGACGTAGACGAGCGCGGCGCCGTTCGGCACGGCCATGGTGAACGTCGTGCCGGCGACGGAGTTGATGGTGCCGAGCACGCCGTTGCCGGCGGTTTGCATGAGCTTGTCGAGGAAGGCGCGGAACTGCTTCATGCCGTTGGCGACTTCACGCTTGGCGGCGTTTTCGATGGCGCGCTCGCGGCCAGTGGTGGCGTATTCCACCAGCTTCGTGATTTCAATCGCGAAGCGGAAGAAAATCGGCGAGACCTGCGCGACGTCATAGGCGGTGCCGGAGCCGCGGCCGAGGTCGCCGCCATCGGCGTTGTAGGAGCCGGCTTTGCCGCCGGGATTGACCTGCAAGGGCAGGCGCATGTTGCGGCTGGAAACTTTCTCCACGTCGCCGCGCTGCTGGATCATGGTGAGTAAAATGTCGTCACGCTCGTAGAGCAGGGGCACTTTGTCGCGCACCTTCTCGAGCTGCAACGCGACGACGTTCGCGTTCGCTTGTGCTGGCATCTGTTGTT
>Ga0210400_10000170_pt1 | contig 83595 bp, 84 predicted proteins | sample IncBWH26MmetaG_FD_155456 | JGI IMG/M metagenome (GOLD analysis project Ga0210400, IMG submission 155456) | Forest soil microbial communities from Barre Woods Harvard Forest LTER site, Petersham, Massachusetts, United States - Inc-BW-H-26-M | ecosystem: Environmental > Terrestrial > Soil >... | reverse complement strand
CAAGGCTACCGAGGTGCAAGCGGATCAGGTGACCTTCCGGCTGGCGGAGCAGAAGGCCTTCGCCTGGTCTTCCGCCTGGCAGAAGGGCGACGCGGCCTCGGCCCTGGGCGCCCTGCGCCAGGCGCTGGAGGACGGCGACGAGCCCCTCATGCTCCTGGGCCAGGCCCGGCGCGAGGTGGACCGCGTCCTCAAGTACGCCGACGCGGACGCCAGGGGCCTGCGCGGCGCCGAGCTCATGGGCGCCATGGGCCTTTCGCCGAAGCAAACCTTTCTCCTCGACGGTTACCGCGGCGTGGCCTCGAAGCTCAAAGGCGAAGGACTCAAAGCCATGCTCGCCAAAGTCAACCAGTGCGAGCGCGACCTCAAGGGCGAGGCCATCTCCCGCAGCGAAACGCCGCTCCTGGATCTCACCATCGGTCTCGCTCGCGCCTGGGGGCGTTGACGTTATTTTTAGCCGCTTGCCCAGGAACTCGAATAGCGATGCTTTCCACGGCTTTGTAATGGGATTGTCAATTGCCGCGATTTCTTTGGTTGGTAAATGATTGAAGTTTGTGGCATCTGGAGTTGATTCGCCGCATCTTTGGTCCAGTCAACCCGGAGGACCTATGACGACCTCTGCCTCGATCACCCGTGGTTTTCTTTCCGGTATCGCGATTCTCGGCCTTCTCGCCTGCGGCGGAAGCGGTTCCTCATCCAGCGGCGGAAGCGGCAGCATGAATGTCCATCTCGTGGATGGCCCCATCGCGGGCTACCAGCACATCAATGTGGACATCCAGCAGGTCCAGATCAATGGTCCCAACGGATGGATGACGCTCTCCTCGCCCAACCAGACCTATGACCTGCTGAGCCTCACCAACGGCCTCAGCGCCACGCTGGCGAAAGGCGCCACACTTCCCGCGGGCCACTACGAGCAGATGAGGCTCGTGCTTGGGAGCGGCAACACCGTGGTGCTTTCCAGCGGCACCACCCAGCCCCTCACGACCCCCTCGGCCCTCCAGTCGGGCCTCAAGCTCATCGTGAGTTTCGATGTGGCCGCGGGCACCACGGCTGATGTCTTCATCGACTTCGACGCCGCCCACTCCATCCAGATCACCCAGACCGGGGCCTCGAACAAGTACATCCTCCGGCCCACCATCCGCGCCTTCGACAAGACCGCGACCGGAAGCGTGAGCGGGAAGCTGACGGACGGCTCCAACACCGCCATCGCCGGGGCGCAGGTCTATGCAGAGACCTTGGACGGCTCCGGCAGCCCCACGATCGTCCGCAGCGCCATCACGGCTTCTGACGGAACCTACACCCTGGACCTCCTTCCGCTGGGTGGCACCTATTTCGCCGTGTCCCAGCCCATCACCGCGACGGCTTCTTATAACGCCCTGGCCAGCGCCGGCTTCGCCATCTCAAGCGCGTCGCCCACCTTCACCTGGAACGCCAGCTTCACCCAGGCTCTCTCTACAGGGACTGTGGGCGGCAGCTACGCCACGGCCGCCACCGCGGACCAATCCGACACGGTGGACCTCATCCAGACGCTGCCTGAGGGCGGCACGGCCGCTAGTGCGAAATTCGCCATCCACAGCCAGATCGCGACCGTGACCAGCACGGGCGAGACCTACAAATTCACCTCCGTGCCGACGGGTGATTACTCGGTCCGTAGCACCCGGACCACGCTCAATGCCGATGGCAGCACCACCGTCTCCGCCCCGGTGACGGCCTCGGCGACCGTGACGGCGAACGCCACGATCACTGTCAACTTCTGATCCAAGGCTTTCCCGCGCGGGCTCCAGCCGCGAGGCTTGAGCCCGCGCGGCGTTGGGCGGACAATGGTGCGCTGGGCTTGTTCCGAGGTGCTTCATGGCTGAATGCGTCATCCCCAACATGACCTCTATTGAGGTCGTGGAGTCCAAGTCCGTGCTGCCGGAGGGCTTCAGGGCCGCCATGGGCGATCTCAAGACCGTGGACCTCTCGCAGCCCGTGCTGGAGCTCCTCCGCCGCACCACCTCGCGCATGCCCCAGGACATCATCGACGCGCTCGTGAAAGGCCGGGATGCCGAGGAGGAGGGCAGCCGCGCCTTCAACACGCTCAACGACATGGTGAAGAACATCCTCCTGGCGGATGGCCATGTGACGCCGCTCTGCCAGGACACGGGCACGGTCATCTTCTGGGTGAAGCACCCCTACGGCCTCAGCCAGCGCGCCGCCAAGCGCCAGATCCGCGAAGCCGTGGTGCAGGCCACCGAGCATGTCTGGTTGCGCCCCAACTGCGCCAAGGCTCTCAGCGGCAAGAACAGCGGCAACAACCTGGACCCCTTCGCGCATGAGGGCGAAGACGGCGGCCACCCCATCATGCATTTCGAGGAATGGGACAGGCCCGAGATCGAGATCAGCGTCATGCTCAAGGGCGGCGGTTGCGAGAACGTGGGCGGCCAGTACCGGTTGCCTGATGTGACGCTGGGCGCGGGCCGCGACATCAAGGGCGTGCGCAAGGCGATCATCGACGCCGTGGTGAAGGCCCAGGGCCAGGGCTGCTCACCGGGCATCCTCGGCGTGGCCATCGGCGGGGACCGCGTGAGCGGCTACGAGAAGAGCAAGGAGCTGGTGCTCCGCAAGCTCACGACACCCAACCATGATCCAGAGATGGACACCTTCGAGAAGGATCTGGCCAAAGACCTCAACACCCTCGGCATCGGCCCCATGGGCTACGGCGGCGCCACCACCGTTCTAGGTGTCCATGTGGAGGAGATGTACCGCCATCCCGCCAGCTTCTTCGTGAGCATCAGCTACATGTGCTGGAGCAGCCGGCGGCGGACGATGACGATCGGAGCCAAGGGCGATGTCAGCTTTGATTGACTGTTCACCACGGAGGCCGCGGAGTTCTTTGTCGATTCTCCGTGCGCTCCGTGACCTCCGTGGTGCAAATTCTGAGGTACCCATGATCCGTCTCACGACCCCCATCACCGAATCCCAGGCCCGGTCCCTCAAGATGGGCGACGAGGTGCTGCTCAACGGCAAACTCGTCCTCAGCCGCGACATGGGGCACAAGTACATGAAGGAGCAGCATCCCGAGTGGCTGAAGCCCATCCTCAAGGACATGGTCATCTACCACTGCGGCCCTGTGGTGAAGAAGAACGCCGACGACTCCTGGTCCTTCGTGGCCGCGGGCCCCACCACGAGCATCCGTGAAGAGCCCTATGAGGCCGATGTCATCGACACCTACTCGGTGCGCGGCGTCATCGGGAAGGGTGGCATGGGCAAGAAGACGAGTGAGGGCCTCCAGAAGACCGGCGCCGTCTACTTCCACGCCACCGGCGGTGCGGGCTCCCTCATCGCCGAACGCGTGAAGCGCGTGGTGGAAGTCCACATGCTGGAGGAATTCGGCAGCCCCGAAGCCTTCTGGGTCATCGAGGTGGAGGACTTCCCCGTGGTGGTCACCATGGACAGCCACGGCGGCAGCCTGCACGAGCAGGTGCTGGCCACCGCCGAAGAACGCGCCAAGGCGCTGATGGCGAAGTGAGAATGCTTGTAACCGCGAATTTCGCGAATGTCCGCGAAGACCTATTCGCGTGGATTCGCGTCATTCGCGGTTTCAATTCATGACGACCTGGCGCCGGCTCCGCGAATCGTTGATTGAGAGCCTCGCGACCTTCCTTGACGCCGAGGAAGGTCGCGCAGAGGCCGCGCTCTGGTTGGAGGAGGGTCTCGGCAAGTCCCGCTCCTGGATCGCGGCGAATGGCGCCGAGCGTGCACCCTTCGCGGTGAAGGCTCAAGTAGCTGCATGGCTGAAGCGGCGCGAGGCTGGCGAGCCCTGGCAACTCATCCTGGGCTGGACGCCATTCCGCGGGCGGCGGTTCCAGGTGACCCGCGACACGCTCATTCCCCGTCCTGAAACGGAACTGGCGGTGGAGGAGGCGCTGAAGCTGGGCCGCACCCTTGAGGCGGCACGGGTCGTGGACATCGGCACCGGCAGCGGCATCATCGCCATCAGCCTCGCGTTGGAATCGCTCTGGCCTGTGTCCGCGGTGGAGTTGGGCCCGGCGGCGCTCGCCGTGGCGAAGGAGAACGCGGAGTCGCTGGGCGCGCGCGTGACCTTCTTCGAAGGCAGCCTGCTGGACCCGCTGCCCGATGCCTTCTTCGCCGATGGCCGCGCGCTGGTGGTGGCGAACCTGCCCTATGTGGACCCGGCGGATGCACCAGGCCTGCAACGCGAACTGGATTTCGAACCGGCTTCGGCCCTCTTCGCCGCCGATCGCGGACTCGCGTTGAACAAGCAGCTCCTCCGCGATGCCCGCGCCCGCGAAGCCTGCGGCATCGTCCTGGAACTGGGCGCGGGGCAGGGCGAGGAGCTTGCCGCGTTCGCGGTCGCTTGCGGATGGCAGGCCGCCCGCATCGTGAAGGACTGGCACGGCCACGATCGCGTCCTGGTGGCGGAAGCGTCCTGAGCCGTTCAAGCTAGGAACCATGAATCCCTTCCGCGACCTGACCCGGCCCCAGCGCCACGCGTTCATCGCTTCGCTGGCGGGCTGGTCGCTGGACGCGTTCGACTTCTTCCTCTTCGTCTTCGCCATCAAGGCTATCGCGGGCGATTTCCACACGGATGTGAAGGCGGTGTCGGAGGGCATCTTCCTCACGCTGGCCATGCGGCCCCTGGGCGCGCTGTTCTTCGGCTGGCTGGCGGAGCGCTACGGGCGGCGGCCCATCCTCATGATCAATGTGCTCAGCTACGCGCTCTGCGAGCTGGCCTCCGCCTTCGCGCCGTCGCTGGGATGGCTGCTCGTCTTCCGCGCGCTCTTCGGGTTCGCCATGGGCGGCGAGTGGGGCGTGGGCGCGGCGCTCACCTTCGAGACGCTGCCCGCCAAGGGGCGCGGGTTCTTCTCGGGCCTGCTACAGGAAGGCTATGTGCTGGGCTACCTGCTGGCGGCCCTCGTCTTCAAGTTCGCCTTCGACCGCGTGGGTTGGCGGGGCATGTTCATGATCGGCGCGAGCCCGGCCCTGCTGGCCTTTTTCATCCGCCGGAATGTGGAGGAATCGCCCGCCTGGATGAGGGGCACCCACGCAAAGCGTGCCTCCGCGCGCGAAATCTGGACGGCGGTGAAGGGCCACTTGCCGCTGCTAGCCTTCCTCATCCTGCTCATGGCCTGCTTCAACGCCTTCAGCCACGGGTCGCAGGATCTCTACCCTACCTTCCTCCAGGTCCAGCACGGTTTCGGAACGGGGATCACCGCGAACATCGCCATCATCTTCAACTTGGGCGCCCTCTCAGGCGGCATCGTCTTCGGCGCGCTGTCGGAGCGCATCGGCCGACGCCGGGCCATCGCGCTCGCCGCGCTGCTGGCGCTGCCCATGATCCCGCTCTGGGCGTATTCGACGGCGCCGATGATGTTCGCGCTGGGCGCCTTCCTCATGCAGTTCATGGTGCAGGGCGCTTGGGGCATCGTGCCCGCGCACCTCAACGAGCTGTCGCCCTCCGCCGTGCGCGCCATCCTGCCGGGCTTCGCCTACCAGCTGGGCAACCTCGCCATGGCGAAGATGGCCCCCGTCCAGGCGGGACTCGCCGAAGCCCACGGCAACGACTACGCCCGCGTCCTCGCCTGGACCGTGGGCATCGTGGGCGTGGCCCTGGCGGCGCTGACGATGATGGGCAAGGAAGCGAAGGACGCGGACCTCAGCGTCTGATCATTCGGGATGCCGGAACGGCGGCGGAGGCTCGCCTCCGGTGAGCTTCTCTTCGGCGGGCGGATCCACGGCGAGGATGGGGAAGCGCGGGGGCTCACCCCAAGCGAGGTCTCCACGCACAAGGCTTTCGTGGAAGAAACCCCAGTGGATGAGGCCGTCGAGGCTGCGGGGATCAAGCAGATAGAAGGCCACGCGGCCGTTCTTCTGATCGAGCGGTATCCAAAGCGCGTGATCGAGATCAGCGCCGGTCCACTTCTGGAGCATGGGTTTCGAGGGCATCTGAAGGCTCCAACTTCCTTGCAGGTCCAGCGCGAAGACGCCCTGGAACGCTTCCTTCGCGAGAGCCCTGCTCGTCTCGACGAAATAGCCCAACGGCCCCTTCGGTCGTGCTGATCCCGGCAACACCTGGATGCCATGCGCCTCCAGCACAGGCCGCACTCTGAAGGCGTAGGCAGGGTCCACAAGGTAGCCCCTGGGAGCTTTCACGAAGTCGCGTCCCTCGAAGGTGACGAAGCTAGGGAGTGCCACCTCGCGGCGGCCTTTTTCACCCACGAGTTTGCGATCGGCATCCCATATGGGGTCCACGACCGTGAAACTGCCTTCCTCCGTCTCCACCATCTCTGCGTTGAGGGGAAGCTCCGGGCGCGCCTTCATCCAGGCCGTGTCCGCCTTGGCCTCGGCGGCCCTCACCTGGTCCTTGTGCGCGGCCAGCCACTCGAGACATGCGACGACGAATGCCTTCGTGTCCTTGATGCGCTGAGGATAGGACTCGTAGACATAGGCCTCGCTGAGGATGGCGAGGCGGTTGCGGAGGCCAGGGTAGTTGCTGAGGTAGCGCGGGAAGGCCTCGAAGCTGGTCCACTCGGTGGGATTGAGATCGTGTTCCTTCGGGCCGAAGTTGCCGTAGTCGTAGGTGGGCAGGCCCTGCTTCTCCAGCGTTATCCGCACATCGGAAAGCAGCATCCGGTTCATGGCGATCACGCCCGCGTCGCCGCCCGTGACGAGGCTGGGCGCGTAGGTAAGGCGGAAGCCGTGGGTGCTGCCGTCGGTGGTGTGGAGGTCCAGCACGGCGGCGGGATCAAAGCTGTCCATCATCGCCAGGAACCAGCGCGTGTTGGCGGCCTGAGCCTTCATGAGATCCCGGTTGAGGTCAAGGCCCCGGGCGCTCTCACGGTGGCCGACACCACTCGCAGGATTCGGTTGATGCCTGCGGATGCTCGGATCCAGCGCGTCCGTGCCATCCGCGTTGTAGGTGGGGCAGACGACGAGGTCGAGGTCCGCTCGGAGCTCCGGGTGCTGTCCCTGCAACAGGTCGCGGAAGAGCTCCTGCATGGCCTCCTTGCCTTCCACTTCGCCGCCGTGGATGTTGGCGTTGATGTAGACCCGGAGGGCATCAGGCTTGGTCGCGGGCAGGCGCCAGGCCAACAGAGGCTTGCCTGCCTCGGTTTCAGTGGGTGCGCCCTTGGGCTGGTAGGGAACGAGGCGCGCATCCTTGGCCGTGAGCGAAGCCATGAAGGCGCGAACTTCCGCGACTGTGCTGGTGGCCGCGTAATTCGATTGCTCGGCCACGGTCTTTGGCCAGGGGCTCTGGGCGGTGAGGGACAAAGCGAGGAGGGAGAAGGCCGCGCGTTTCATGACCGGAATCCAGTGGGGTTCATATCATCAAGATAATGCAGCACATAGAATTTGATAGACCTGGTTTGTCCTGGATTTCTACCAGCCCGTAGTACCCCAGGTCCTGACCACCCTGCTGGCCTTGACTGAAGGCACCTGGGCGTGAGGGACCGAGGCCAAGGGTCTCACCCGTGCTCTGGCCTGCAGGCCTTGGTGGAGCACCTGAAAGGTGTGGCGGCCGCAAAAAAGCGGTGGCAGGCTCGTAGGTAGAACCCCTGAGAGGCCCATGGCTGAAGAAGAGTCCGAACCGAAGGGTCCGTCTGCTTGGCTGATCTTCGGCAGCCAATGCCTGACCTTCCTCAACAGTATTCGTGAATCCTATGGAATCGCGGGAGCCGCGGTCTTCGTCTACCTCGTTGTCATGTGGGCATGGGGCACCACTGAGCAGAAGCATGAATTCATCCAGAAGGTGCTCCTGGGACACATGTTCGATGGGATGGAGACGAGGGGTATCATCCTGGCGACCATGGGTCTTGCGATCCTTGCGGTATTCCTGGTCATCCGAAGCTGCCGGTCAATTAAGAATGTGAAGGACCAAGAAATTGCCGTGCTGAACCAGCGTCTGCGTAGCCTGGAAGAGCGCGAAAGAATGTTGGGAAGGATCGAAATCCAGCCTAAACTTGATCTGGACAGAAGGTGACCCATGCCGCTCATGACGATAGGGTTCCTCATTCTCCTGCTCGTGGCCGTTCGCCACTTCTCGCAAGCTCGAGTCGAGCTTCTGATGGCTGAGACCCGAGTCAGATTGTTGAACCTCGCTGAACAACTTGAAGCCGATACCTTCGCTGCCATTAATGCAGGGCAGCAGGATCCTCGCGCGTTCGCGCTCCTCTCCAAGGTCCGCCGATACTCCAGCAGGACCTTCCTGGAGATGATGCATCTTCCTAACGCTGCGCTGGTCTCGATTCACTTTGGATCTGCGAACATGCCTGCTAAACCAAGCTCGTCCGCCCCCCAGTGGTTGCAGGCCTACGACGAGCGCCTGACCCTTGAGCTCGGTCGATTCATGCTTGCCCGCCATCCCCTTGCCTTGGCAATTCTGCTTTCCTTGATGCCATTCAAACCCGACATGGCAGTCAAGAATCAGGACCCTACGGAAGAGGCGGCGCGACTCATCGGAAGGCTCCAGATGCAGGGCGCAGCCTGATAGGTCGTTCTGCCCATTTAACGCCCCGCTTGCGGGGTGTTTGTGTCAACACAGACTATCCCTAGCCAGATTGCGCTGGCACGATGGACGCTTGCCAACTTTCCGCTTCGCTCTATGGGAATATTCGTTCCCCGCTGATATCGAATATAGGTGGGATTTGCGCAGAGAAGTTGTTCTCTGCGTCTGGTTTCTGCACTCCTCCCCCTGTATAAAATGCAATCCCAGATCCGCGCCGCCCGTAAAACTTTCCCTGAAACCTAAGTTCCCCACCTTCGAAAATCAGCTGTAAGACCACATCACCGCTTTCATCAGTTACCTCAAGTGCATCGTTTTTGAAGTTGTAGCTGAATATTTTATTTGGATTAACTTTCCACTTGTTATTTTCAATTTTTGCCAAAAGTTCACCCTTTTTATTGTAGAGTTTGCAATCTATCGAGAGCCTTCCGTTTTGAATCTTAGGGAACAGGATCCCTTCATCGTCGAGAGTGACGATGGGTTTCCCTTCGTCCCAGGGCGCGATCAGCGTGCCCGAAAACCCAATACGAACCGGCAATGTTTTTGGTGATTTCTCTAGCTTCCCCGATGATGCACTCTCCTTACTCAGCCCATTTGTCGCTACTGCATATCCGACGAGACAAACCAGCACGAGTCCTTGAAAAAAGAAACCGACGAATTGAAACATTTTTTGCCAGTAATCCCAAGGCATACGAACTCCATGATGTGAGAGCGACCATCAAATTCCTGCATAGGAATAGGCCGCAATGGTAACAACCATCTCTGCTAGCAAATCAAGAAGACCTCCCGTTAGGCTAATCGCATTTGGGAAGGCTGGAGGAATTTTATGTCACGCCGCCGCCGCACAAACACCGGGATCCCCGGCCTCTCCTTCAGCTGGAGACGCGCCACCGGCCTGACGCGGGCGAAGTCTCAGCTCTCGCGCGAACTGGGTGTGCCTCTCACGCATTCAGGCCGGCAGCGGAAGGCTGGTCGCTCTCTAGGGTGCTCGGTGATCTTAGCGTTGGCTGGTGGTGCCGCGCTGTTCGCGCACCTGCTCTAAGCTGCGGCGCCGGTGACGGCGTTCCGCCAGGTCGCCCCATCCCACACGATGACTGCCGCTACGGTCGTGTCAGTGAATTGAGTTCCGAGGTAAGGGCTCGAGAGCCGCGACGAAGTGGGTCCGATACCTCCGCGCGAGAGCATTACCCAGCCGTTGGCGGCCATTGCCCATGCGTCAGCTGCGTCCACATCGATGTACTGGCCTGCGGTGGTAGAGAGGGTGCGATTGCCCGTGAGCGTGATGCTGAAAGGACCGTTGGGAGGGGGAAGAACTCGAATGTTGGGCATGAGCCTCCTTTGGTGAGTCAGTTGATTTGAGACGGACTGGCCGCCTCCCATAGCGCCACGCGATCAGGCGCGAGTGATTCCAGGGCCATGTAGAGGCTGGCACCGAACTTGGTCTTGATGGATTCGGGGTAGATGCTGACCCCGCCGTTGCCGTCGTGCAGGGCCCGGAATTGTCCCTGCTCTCCGTCCACATTGCCGGCCATGAAAAGCGGGCTACCAGAGGACTCCTTGAGTGCTACCTGGAGGATTGTCTGGGCGATGATCTCCCAGTCGTTCTCTCCATCCGGTGTCTGCGGGATTCTCATTCGCACCATGTCCATCGATCACCTTTTCTGGAGCGAGCCGTTACGGACCGCGCCGCGGATGCCACGGCCCAGGCCTTCAGGGTTGTTGCGCAGCACGCGCTCCACGCTCATGCCGTCCAAGGCGTAGATGTTGTTGATGGTGTGGCCGCCTCCGGGGGTGCCTCCACTCTTTGCCATGCCCCGGAACATGTTCGAGATCCCGGCGGGCAGGATCATCTCTTCCGCGTGGGTCTGCACCAGCGGATTCACGCCTGCAGGGATGTCGTAGCCGCCTGCGGCGGAGGCCAGGTTGCCGAGGTAGCCCAATGCCATCGCCTCGGTGGAGGCGCCCACGCCGGGGGCCATGGCCCAGCCGACGATGGGGATGGCGGCCACGCTGGCCATGGCGGCGGTGGCGGCGACACCGGCATTGGCGGTGATCTCGCTGGCGGCGGAGGTCTTGCTGGAAGCCGCCCCGGTGGCCATGTCCGTGATCCACTTCACCATCATTTGCTCACCCATCTGGATGAAGCTGTCGGCGATGCTCTTGGCCACATTCCCAGCCGCTTGGCCAAACGATTCGGTCCCGTGGATCATGGCGTCCAAGTTCTGCTGGGCAGACTGGCCGATCCGCTTGTACATCTGGTCCCAGACCGTTTCCTCTTTCTTCGCTGTCTCGGTGGCCAGTTTCAGCTTGTCGGATTGGTACTTGTCCTCGAGCTTCGCGATTTGATTGAGCACCTGCTGGCGCTTCACGGGGTCCTCGGCCTCCAGCAGGAGCTTCTTCTGCAAGGCAGCCATCTCGAGTGCGTACTCCTGGTCCAGGAGCTTCTTCTCGATCTGGAGGCGCTGGTCCGCCGTGATCTGGTGCGAGGCAACCTGGGCGTCGAGCAGAGACTTCTTCTGCGCAAACCCCGCTTGCGCGTGACCCAGCTCGCCCTCGTCCTGGAGCTTCGCGACCTCGGCCTTCTGCTTCGCCGCCGCCTTGGCGGCCGTGGCCTCCTCCTTCTCGGCGGCTCGGCGCTCGGCGACATACTGGTGGTAGACCTCGATGCGCTCCTTCGCGCTGAGGCGTTCGGTGTCCAGGATGTTCTTCCAGTAGGCCGCGATCTCGGTCTTGCTCATCTGCTGGTCGTCGGCGCGGGCGTCCTCCATTTGCTGAAGGTGCTCACGGAAGGCGGCAAGGCGATCTTTTGCTTTGTCCTTGCCGTCATCCTTGTCGTCGTCGTCGGTGGTAGCCGCCTTCTTGGCAGGCGGGGCATCAGTGAACCCCCACATCTCGTCGAAGGACTTCTTCGTGTTCTCAGCTTCTTTTGTGAGCTTATTGAGAACATCATCCATGCGCTTTTCAGTCTCTGCGATCGCGGCATTGGCAGTCTTCGATGCCGCCTCGAAATCTCCGCCCCACGCCTGCTTGATAGCGGTTCCGAGAGCTTTGGCCTCTGTGATCATGTTGTCAAATTGGGCCATCGAGATCTGATACATGGAGTCGAAGACGAGCTTCAGACCCATGACCGCCGTAGCAATGCCCTTCACCGCAGCGCCGAGCGCCTGGAACACGAGGTTCAGCGCTGTCCCATCCTTGCCGGCATCCTCCATCACGCCGGCGATAGCTGTTAGAGCTGGCATCAGCTCAACTGCCAGCTTCTGCATCAGCCCTTCGGCCTCGGTTTTGAGCTTCTTCATGCCTTCGGAATAGGCGAGGGAGGTCTGAATCCCCTTCTCGTCCATGACGACGCCAAGCTTCTCCGCCTCAGCGCTCAGTTCAGCAATGCCTTCGCGGCCCTTGTTCAGGAACGGGATCATTGCACCGCCCTGCTTGCCGAAGATCGCCACGGCATCGGCGCTCTTCTTCGCCCCGGCGTGCATGCCCTTGAATTTGTCAGCAAGGTCCATCAGCACATCCTTGATGGGCCGCAATTCCTCATGCGCGCCCGTCACCTTGACCTTCAACTCTTCAAAGGCTTTGGATGCGGGGCTAGTCCCACCCTCTGCTGTGGCGTTCATGTTCACAGCCAGCTTCTGCATGCCCTTTTCGAGCGTCTCGGCGGAGACCTCGCACATCTTGGCGGCGTAATCGAGCTTCTGAATCTCCTGGGTGGTCAGTCCCGATTTCTGAGAGACGACCTCCAGATGCTCCGCCAGCTCGGCGGTGTGACCAATCATCTTCTCGAACATTTCGCCGCCCGCCAGCGCGGCGCCCACAGCCAAGAACGCCCCGGAGACCTTCGAGAACTTGGAGGTCAGGCCCTCGAACCGTTCACCAGTAAGAGCGGCCTCTTCTGTGATTCGCTTGAGTCCACTGGTAACGGAAGCAGCCATGGCCTCTACCGAGGTGGTCATCGCTGCCGTGGATGAAGCGACTTTCTCTTGGGAGAGATTCATGCCTTGCAGCAGGCTCTCAATCCTCGCTTCAACGCTTACCTGGACTTTCCTCTCGTCGCTCATCGTTCCGCCCTGGGCCCTACGACCGCCCTTGTGATCGGGGCGCTCCGGCGGGCGGACCGGAAGCGCCCCTGGGTGTCACCTAGCCGAGCCAGATTCCCGGCCAAATAGCGCCCTACGAGACCATGCTCAGTGCCTTCGGTGCTGGATGCACGCGGATGAAGTCGGAAATGTCGGATCTATCGCATTACATTCCCGTCCGCCAGCTTCAGCACATCGGCGCGGAGCACCCGAAGAGTTCGGCCTTTGGGCGTCGAGGTGCTCATCACCGTGATTCCAGCCGTTCCGTTGCAGAACTTGCGTCGGAAGTGATCCGCTGAATACCCGAGCAGGCGTGCGGCTTCGGAGACACGAATCCATTCAGACCGAGGCTTCATGCGAGCCCCATCTCTCGTGCCATCTCTCGGTAGTAGTCGATCAGGCCGGTGTCACACCCGCCAATGAGGTAGCGAAGCGCCTGGGTGAAACTGTCCACCTGGTCGTCGTGCGCGCCTTTGTTGAAGACGGCCAGCTCCTCCATGAAGTCCGACAGCCAGGGCGCGGACCTCGGGAGGAACACCTTTCCGGCCTCGACCGTCGCCGTGATCGCGTAGGCGCGGGCCAGCTTGTCCGCCGTGACCTGGACCGCGTTGATCGGCAGCACCGTGTCTCGCCTCAGTTCCTGAATGAGGCTCTGGCCGCTGGCCTTGTCCTCCACGAGGACCACTTTCGGCTTCCATGCCTCGTACATAGCCACCACATGGCGCTTCAACTCCGGGAACTCCACCTTCGCGCGCCAGACATGCAGGAGGTAGTAGCCCTCTGGCCGGCGCCCCCAAGTGGTCAGCACCGAGTAGTCATTCTCCGCGCCAGTCTTGAACGCGGAATCGAGGCTCTGGATGGTGAACTCCATCTCCGGCCGCTCGTCGAAGAACCGCCAGTAGTCCCGCTTGAAGATGTTCCCCTCTTCCGAGGCGCTCCAGTCGCCCTCGAGCCAGGCCTTCACCAGCCAGGCAGGCCCGGAGGCCCGCAGACGGTCCTCGTAGGTCGGGTCGTTCTTCATGAGCTCTTGGTTGTCCGCCAGACGCGACGGGATGAAGACGCGCATCTGGCCGTCCTCGCCCTGGAACACCGTCCCTGGACGCGCGGGATCGATGTAGCGGGCCCTCAGCCACTCGTGGCCCTTGCCGCCGGGGTTTCCTGTCAGGAGGAACCGCGTGGGCACACCCGCAGCGCTGCGCAGGGTGGCCCGAAGCATGTCGATCGGCTTGGGCGACGGCCATGCGCCAGCCTCATCGAACGCCATCCAGGTGTAGGAGGCGCCCTGATACTTCGCAGCATCGTCGTCCAGGTCCAGGAATCGGAGCTGGAGCGTGGCCTTGTTCGGGAAGACCCACTTCCGCTCGGCCGCCCGCCAGGTCGCGCCCAGCTTCGGGAAGATCTGCATCATGCGGGCCTTCACATCCTCGAGCTCCGGCATGGACCGGCGGAAGAGGATGCCGCGGGCGTTGGCCCCGTGCTTGTTCGCGTGGGCAGTCCAGTCACCGCAGAGCGCGTCCGTCTTGCCGCCGCCGCGGGCGCCGCCGAAGAAGATGTCTCCCACGGGGCAGCTCAACAGCAGTGTCTGAGGACCTGGCTGCGGCTTCCAGACGATTTCAGGTTCACTTGGTTGCATCGATGATCTCCAAAGGCTCCGGGGTTACATCCAGGACATGCCGGGCCTGCGCCTGCCAAGCCTCAACAGAGGCGGCAGGCACGGGCACCTGGACGACGAACACGGCCGGCGCACCGTTTGAGCTGCTGTTCTCGACCTTGACGACGAGGAGGCCCTGGATCTTGCACCGCAGCTCGATCAGCTGGGATGCGATGCGGATGGCCTTCTCGTCGCCTTTGTCGATCTTGGGTTCGAGTTTGCTGTAGAGGTGATTCAGTCGCTCCAGCTCGTACACACGAGCTTCTTCTGCCACGGGCAGCATGTAGTCCTGCAGCCCAACATCCACCGCCCGCTTGGCCGTTCGTGTCGAGACTCCCAGCTCCTCCGCGATCTCTGGGTAGGTGAAACCTTGCCGCCGCAGCTGAAGGGCACGGCGTCTCTGGTCCTGTTTCACGAGGCCGAGCGCGTTAGTCTTGCTGCGCCCGGCGCGGCCTCTTCGAAGCGTCACAGTGTCGTCCTTGGGTGTGGTGAGGGTTGGGCTGGAGGCCTACGGCTACCGAGTGAGCAACGGCCGAGTGAGGCCGTCATTCGGAGCGGTCATGGACGAGTTCGGGTTGAGCGGGTCGGTCGGGAGCTTGGGAAGATCAAACTTGGGCGTGTAGGTCGGATCGATCCTGTGCTTCTCGGCATCCGCGAGGATGTTCTGGTGGATGATCTTGTCCATGCGCGCTGTGTACTCGGCCTGACTTGCGGCCTTCGCGGCGACATCCTTCTTCTTCTCCTCCAGCGCTGCACGGAAGGCTAGGTCTGCGGCCATGGGGCCATAGCGCTTGGTGAGTAAGCTCGTCAGCAGGAGCTTCAGCTGGAATTGCGGAACGATGGGTTCGAACTGGCCTCGGAGCAGTTCCAGCTGTTCGTCGATGGTTCGGAATGCCGAGCTCGCGGGAAGGCTGTCGACCAGGCCGTTCACTGTGGAGGTGATCAGCGCGGCTTGCGCCAGCGCAATCACGAGGTCATCAGTCGGAGAAACTTGGATAGCTGCCATGGTGGTGATCCTCTGGGGTGGCGTCAGGCGCCGGGGTGCTGGGTTGTGAATCGGGTTCCAGGTGGAGGCGTGGCAGCGCGGGCGGCCCTCGGCCTGAGGCATCGGTAGGACGGAAACGGTAGAAAGCAGGCAGGCGCTCCGCATTAAGCGGGTTGGCGTTCAATCGCTTACAGCAGCAAGTGCGCTTCCTGGTAGGAAACGCATCGCTGTTTTCGGCCCATCCGGCGCGCTCACGACTCCACTTGGACAACTGATTCGGCCAAAGGCGTTTTTCTACCGCGCCGAAATGTGCACGGCTGGGGCGCCTTTTCGGCCCTTCCAGAACACCCTCAGTAGGGTGCACAAATCCAGGGTGCACTCTATAAGGGTTGTGCACCTGTGCACCCTGGATTCGAAACCCATAGTCGGGGCCCTCTCCATGGGGTGAGAGGGCCCTCCTGCCGATGACGGGGCAGGTATACAGGCGGGTACACATGTGTACCGAGAAGAAGGCCGCACCAATCCTCATAACTCACCGTCCAGGTGCACAGCTTCCTCAGCCTGTGTACTCAGTTCTTGGGCTTTGAGAAATCCCTTGGCCGTGAGCTCGAGACTGCCCCTTTGCAGCCATCCATGACGGCCACGGAGAGCATTCAGCTGCGTCTTGAGCTTGCTGTCCGCCTTCGGGTCTCCGGGGTAGTGCTTCGCGGCAAGTTCCGCGTGTTTCAGGCCCTTTTTGGCATCCAGGAGGATCGATTCCGCTCTGCTGAGATCCAAGGTGGCCTGGGAACCCTTCAGGCTGGCGAGGATCTCGTCACCCCGCGGAACAGGAACCCAGAGGCCGGCGTGTTCGGAATGCTCCAGGAGCAGCCAGGGCGAGAGTGGCGCATCGTTAGCTTTGGTGAGCCCGAGGATGGCGTAGCGCCGATGAGCGCCCTCTCCGTCCAGCTGGACCTTCTCGGCCTCGCTACGGGTGATCCACCCCAGCTGGACGACGGCGCGCGTGGCGCCCACGAAGGCGGTAGAGCCACGGAGCAGCTCCGGGTCGAGGCGGTCGGCCAGGGAAGGGGCGTTGCGGCCCAGGCCTGACTTGCGGAGGTGGTGGATAAGCCAGACAGACACCCCGAGGGTGCCGTTCAGGTGTAGACAGGCGTTGATGAGGAGGCGCGTCTCCTGGGCGCTGTTCTCGTCGCCGGGATGGACCGCGTTGAGGGTGTCGATAAAGAGCAGCCCCGCTGGCGCCTCCGTAGAGGTCAGGTTTGCGCCCAGCTCGTGCACCAGGCCGGGGAGGGCCATGTCACGAGCAGGACCAGCGAGCTCCTCGAGCTCCTGGCGTCGGCGGACCATGAGCCGAAGATTCGCGTCGAGAAGGCGATCATGCTCAGAGGTCCACTCGTGGCCGTAGGAGGCCACCGCGGCCTGCACCCTGCGCTGGATGGTGTTCTCCCCGTCCTCGAGGGCCAAGATGCCGACGCCCATGGGGCCTACGCAGCTGAAGCCCAGCACGGGCAGACCGGCAGCCAGGGCAATCGCGAGCTGGACGGTGAGGATGGATTTCCCGTGGCCCGGATTGCCCGCGATGATCCCGAGCGTCACCCGTGGAAGGATCTGCTCCACCGTGAATTCAGGTGGCGGAATCTGGCGGCCCTTGAAGTCGGACCAGCGAAGGACTGAGAGGGCCTCTGAAGCGGCGTGGACCGGCTCGGCATTCCGCTGTTCGGCGGAATGAATGAGGTCCAGGGTCTGCGGTGCGTCCCAGCCCTCCGTGAAGGCGTCCGATGCGTCCCAGCCGTCGTCAGGTCCCTCCGGTGGCGCGATGACGGAAACCGATGCACAGCCAGCAGCGCGGAGCATGGCGGCCGCGTTGCTGGCGTAAGTTCGGCCAGGCTGATCCCTGTCGGGCCAGATCACACAGTGGCGGCCCGCGAGGGGAGTCCAATCCGCACTCGAGGCCGAGCTGCAGGAGCCGCTCGTTACGGCCACCCAGCCGGGCATGAGCTGTTCTGCCGCGTCAGCGGCCTTCTCGCCCTCGCAGATCAGTACAGGTGCATCGGGCGTCACCTCCAGACGATCCAGGCCATAGAGCGGCGACGGCGCGTCGGGGGCGGCACAGTGCCAGCCCTCCCGGCCATCCGCCCAGCGGCGCCAGGTCCACCAGAGAACAATTTTTTTCTCCTCGGGGTTGTCGAACCGAACGCGATAGCCGATGAGCTGGTAGCCCGCATCCCGAACCTCCCAGGATTGGGTGAGCGTGAAGCCCGGCCGCCAGTGAAAACGCGGCGCTGGTGCATCAGCTCGGGCGTGTCGGATCCACTGGCCCTTCCGGTCGTCAACCGGCTTCACCGCGGCCTGGCTCAGTCCGAATCGCTCGGCCAGGTCCTGGGCCGCCTGACCCTGCTGAAGGTTCCGACAGTAGGCCCACCAGCTCACCACATCTCCGCCACTTTCGCTGCAAGCGAAGTCGGACCAGACGCCGGTGGATGCGTTGATGGAGAACGATCCAGAGCGATTGTCGGTGCGGCGCGGGTTGCGGAGGAGGATTTCCGACCCTTCGGGCTTGGCGCCGGCGTCGATTTCCTGAGCAAGGCTCAGAAGGCGGGGAAGGGCGGCCAAATTGATCGCAGCGAAATCGACCGTCATGCCACGGCCCCGCCAGGTCCATCGGAAAAAGAGCCGATGCGCGCACGGTCAACACCGAGACGGCGGAGTTCGTTGAAGAGCAAGCGGCCTGCATCACTCCTCAGAGATCGCGCGTTCACCAGAACGACGCCGCCACCGGCGAAATCCACGGCGAAAACGCTCGATCGAGGAGTTCCCAAAACGATTTCGATCCAGTCACCTGGCTCAGCTTTCGTGGCCCTGCGGAGGAGGTCTCGCGCGGCCTGATTGATCGTCTCAGGGGTGATCGGGTGGACTCTCACGCCGCACCGCCCATGCACGGGTGGCCCAGGTCCTCCCCGAAGGGGAAGGTCGCGGCCAGCGCTGCTACCAGGCCGGCATGGAGCTCGCGAGGCACACCAGCCTGGTCGAGATCAGCCTGCAGGGTCTGCAATAGGTCTAGGTCTTGCGGTCCTGGATTCTGGGCCAGGTGCCCGTCTTCGCGCCCGGGTTCCATCGAAGCGGCCGATTAAGAGGCGAGGTCTTGATGGAGGAACGCCTCAAGATCCACGATGCGGTAGAGCGCCTTGCGACCGGCTTTCGTGAATTTCGGCCCTACACCTTTCACGCCCCAATTGCTCAGCGTGAACGGGCTCATCTTGAGATAGGCCGCGGCCTCAACTCGGGTCAAGTAGGGTGACGATCTGTCCGATTGGTCCATTGGATTCTCCTCTGTGCACCGGAGTGCTTGAGAGAGAAGAATCGGCAATCAGCGCCATCCTAGCGATGCATCGAACCGAATCAATTTCAGATCGGTTTCCTTACTTCTTCACTTGCATAGGCTTCGGTGCGGAGGTCTGCCTTGTTGAAGAATCACCCTGAACTCGTGCATCTCGTCCGAGTTTGCGGGCATGGTCGAGACCCCAGCTGGACCCAGGCTCCTCCGAGATCCCGGTTGCGATTTCACGAATTTTCATAGCCAAGGGCACCGCATGTTTGATGGGGCGCGCCGTGCGCACGAGGAGGTCCCTGCAATCTTGCACAAGGCGAAAGTCTGGGCTCCCACCGCGGGCCTGATAGGGCCGTCTCCCTCCTTTGCCAAACTCAACAGCCACTTCCTCAGCGCCAATTCTCGCAAGCTTCGCGAGGGCAAATAGCCGGTCGGGTAGAAAAGTCAGAGGGCTGAATCGAAAGGAGCCATCTGGCAATTGGTCTTCGTGAAGTCCTGGCGTCGCGGCGGCCTTTAATCCATTCGCTGCCACCCATAGGTCGTATTTCCGGGGATCGTTTCCGGGAGTTCTTAGCCGGTCAAGAACCTCCCAAGTCGCCTTATGAATGGAGACCGCTAGATTGTTCGCCTGAGCCTCTATTGCCTCCAGCGTCTCCCTGGCATCTTTTGCAGTTCCCTGGGATCTGTCATCGCAGAGGGCCAGTTCATAGACATCGTGAATGCATTCAAGAGTCGAAAGGGTCCATTCGAAGTTCTCATCTGGCTTTAGAGGGTCCAGTAAGGGCATTGCTTCAAGCTTCAGGCGCTCATGCAACGCCTCACGCATTTTCGCGTATTCAGAGCGTTCGTGAATTCGTTGTTCCACTCTGTACCTCCGCCCAGTGCATCCTGCATGATTGGCGCGGCAGCTGGAGCGAGTTCCAGCGTTCGGCAGCTACCCTAGCCGCGCCTTGGTGAGTCTATGCGCAGGCGAGGCTCTGAGCCTCTTCGGCGCGCATCCGCTCCACATTCACGCCATGAAAATAGCCTTCGAGCATGCAGGCCATTTCCTCCTGAGCCCTCGCGCTCCATTTCGTCGGCGCGATCAGTACAGGGGGATCATCTGGCCTGACCGTTCCTTCCGGCGTGAAGAACGCTTGCATGGACGCGCGGTCAGAGACTGCGACGGCGATTTCATGCTCCTTCACCAGTGCTCGGAGGCGAGGTGTCATGGCTTTCAGTGGAAGGCGATTCACGATGGGGTCTTTGGTCTGCATGGCGTCCTCTATCTGTTGCGAGGGCAAGGCCCCGCGGGTTGGTTTCAGACTTTCTTGCTGGTCATCTTCTGTTCTAGGAGCGCCACGCCTTGCTCTGCACCCTTGCGCAGAGTCGCCATGACGGAATGGGCGTAAACCTGCGTCGTCTGAATCTTCGAGTGCCCGAGGAGCTTGCTAAGGACCTGAATGGAAACATCGGCCTCAAGGAGCACACTGGCGAAGGTATGGCGCAGGTCATGAATGCGCGGACGATCTTTGCCGGGCACATCGTCGAGTCCCGCCTTGGTCCGAGCCTTCACCCACATCAGATGGATCTTGCAGAGAGGCTTTCCGAGCTTTCTTCCAGGAAACACATAGGGATTGTTCAATAGCCGCGGCTGGCGTTCGATGATCTTCCGGGCCTCTGGAAGCAGAGGCAACGACTTCTCTCCCGTCGTCCTCCCAGTCTTGTGTTCGCGACGGAACTGGATCTCATCCCGTTCTAGGTCTACCTGGTCCCAACGGAGCCTCACGATCTCCTGGTGGCGGCACCCGGTGTACATCAGGAGGCGAAGCGCCTCGATCCCCGCGAGGGAGTCGGATACACCCTCAAACTCAACCTCGAGCTGATTCAAGGCCTCGACGAGTCGGCCGATCTCATCTGTGCTGAGGAAGCGCTTCCTCGACTTCTCAGGGGGCCGCAGCACATCGCGCACAGGGTTGGTGAACGGCTCTCTGATCTTCCATCGTTCCGCTTCTCGGAAGAGCTTGGAGAGGAGGGCCAGCACACGGTTTCCCGTCATTGGAGCCTTGATGCCGGAGTGGAGCTTCTCAATGTCCGCTGTGGTGATCTCTGCGACCAGTCGCTTCCCAAGAGCTGGAAGAATATTCGCCTCGAAGCGCCTGTTGTATTGAACGAAGGTGGATGGCGCCAGCGTGGGCATGTGGATCTTGCGGAACTTCTCCACGAGCCCCGCGACGGTGAGCCGATCCACCTTCGGAGCTTTGGGGTTCTTACCAGAGGCGGCCTGGGCAAGAACCTCTAAAGCATTCGCGCGCGCCTCGTCAGCCTTCTTCAATTCGCAGCGACCAATGGTTTCCCACCCAGCTTGAGAGCTGTTCTTCACCCGATATTTTGCGACCCACGCTTTGCGACCCGATGGCATGACGCGCACGCCAAACCCCTTCAGCTCGGAGTCCCAGGCGTAGTAGGGAACGGCCTCAGGTTTCAGAGCCTCGACGGTGCGCTGGGTGAGCTTGGCAACGCGGGAGGGCCGGGTGGGAGTCAATTTTCTACCTCGTTTCTACCAAATGAAGGGTAAACCGAGGGAGACCGGCGTCAACCGCTATTTAGAAATATTCCTTACTGGGCAAGGCTTTGAGGTTGATTCAGGGTGTTTCCGGTTGCTTGAATTTGCTCAAATGCGTTTCATGACCGGAATCGTCGCACGGGCCAGGCGCCGGGTTGAGCCTTCAGTTCGCCATCGTCGCGCAAGTCGACTTCGCTGCACCGGGGCAGGGCCCAGTCCGGTTCGCCATGCCGCGCGAGGGCTTCCCACCGCTCGCCGCCTTCGGGCCTGCACATCCAGCGCTCGACCTTGCCTTTCTGCGGACGCGGGACGCCCACGATTCGGGCGACGGGCGGGCGCGCGACGCCGTTCTTCTGGACGAGCAGGTAGGCGAACGAGAGCATGCGGCGATCCAGGCCCGCCGCCGCGTCCAGCGCCCGGAACCAGGGCGGCGGATTCCAGGGCCGCTCCGCTACGCACCATTGGCGGTCCAGGGCGAGCATGGGGCAGCGGTCAGCGCAGGGACAGGGGGCGAGGATGGCGTAAGGCGCCTCCCGCAGGTGATCACGCAGCGCCATGAGCCGCCGCGCCGTGTTCTGGAGCGCGGGTTCGAGAATGAGGATGCGGCCCCGCGGGCTGAGGCGCGCCTTGACGGCCTCCAGCAGGTCCACCTGATCCCATTCGTGCAACTCGTTCAGCACATGCCCCAGGATCACGAGGTCCGGTGTGCCGTCCGGAAGCGTGGGTAGCCGTTGGCGCTTGGTGTTGAGCTGGACACCCAGGGGTCGCAGGCGCGTCTCGGCCCAGGCCAGGGCCTCGGGCCGCAAGTCCGACAGGTCGAAGGTGGCGCCTGGCATCAGCGCGGAGGCTGCCGCCGTGAGGACGCCGGGCCCGCCGCCTAGATCCCACACGCGGCGGATGCCTTCGAAGGCCGATGGCGTCTCCGCCATGACGGTCGCCAGAGCGTGGGCCTGGGCCCAGCCGTGATGGGCGAAGTAGGGCTCGATGTTGGCGGCGTTGAAATAGTCGCCTTCCGGCGTGCCCTCGATGCGGTTGAAGCGGTCCGAAAGTCTGCGCAACTCCACGCCCCAGCCCGTGGGAAGGGCTCCCGCCAGTGGAGGCAGCATCGCTTCCCAGCGCGCCCGGAGCGGGTCCAACAGGACCGGATCTGGCGCGATCACGCTACTTCACCAGGGTGGAAATCACGGGCGCGGCGGTGGTCTTGGGCGCGAAGAGATCCTTGTTGTAGACCACGAAGGCGGTCGCCATGAAGAGCAGCAGGGCGAGCATGGCCGCGCCGCGCTTGCCCTTGGCGAGCATCTTCGGCGCCATCTCCGCGCAGGCCAGGAGGAAGAAGACCAGCAGCAGCTTGATGTGCAGGTAATTGAAGGTCGCGAAAGGCTTGTCGCCCTGGCTCATCTTCAGGAAGAGCATGGCGATGCCGATGAGGACTGCGAGCCGGAAACCCCAGGTGGCTGTGCGCTTCCAGACCGTGGCGGCGAGCCCTTGCAGGTCGGGCCGCTCGCTCTCGAAGCCCGACAGCAGCAAGGCCACGATGCCGCCGCCGCCGGCCATGGCCAGCACGAGGAAGTGGAACCACTTGAGCATGGCAAGAGGATCAACGGAGAGGAAAGCAAGCGGCATGGGAACCTCAGGTGTGTTTCGAGATTAGAACGGGGCTCCGCCATTGGGTAGGCTTAGATCGGAGGCTAAGCCATGTCCAAGCTCAAGGTCGCCGTGGTGGGTGTAGGCCATCTGGGGCAGCACCATGCGCGGCTCGCCGCGGCTTCGCCTCACGCGGAGCTGGTAGCGGTGGTGGACCCGGGCGAGATCCGGGGCCGCGAGATCGCGACGAAGCACGGCACCCGCTGGGCCGCGTCCCTGGCGGAGATCCTGCCGGAGGTGGACGCGGTGCAGGTCGCTGCGCCCACGGGCCTTCATCACTCGCTGGGGCTGCAGGCCCTTGCCGCGGGCAAGCATGTGCTCATGGAGAAACCCCTGGCGGCGACGCTGGCCGAGGGGGAGGAACTGCTGGAGGCTTTGGCCGCGCAGCCGCACTGCGTGGGTGCCGTGGGCCATCTCGAACGCTTCAACCCCGCCGTGAAGGCGCTGCGGGACCGGAACTTCAAGCCGCGCTTCCTGGAGGCCGTCCGTGTCTCGCCCTTCCCCATGCGCTCGCTGGAGGTCGATGTGGTGATGGATGTGATGATCCACGACCTCGATCTGCTCCGGGCCCTGGTCGGCCGGCCCGTGAAGGATGTGGAAGCGGTGGGCGTGCCCGTGCTCACGACCCACGCCGATCTGGTCAGCGCGCGCATCAAGTTCGAAGGCGGCGCCTTCGCCACGGTCACGGCCAGCCGCGTGGCGCAGAAGAAGGAACGCACCCTGCGGGCCTTCGGCGACCGCGCCTACGCCAAGCTGGATTTCGCCGCGCAGAAGCTGGAGATCTTGAAACTCGTGATCGGCGTGAACGGTCCCGAGATCGTCAACGAGCAGGCGGACATCGAAGAAGGCGAGCCGTTGAAGCTGGAGATCGAGGCCTTCCACCGCGCCTGCCTGGGCGATCCTGATGGCGAAGTTGTCACCTGGGAAGAAGGTCTTGAAGCCATGCGGGTTGCGGACCTGGTGCAGAAGGCGGTTGCCGAAAGTCTGGCGGCGATGCGATGAGGCTGGTCGCAGAGAACGCAGAGGCTTCGCAGAAGGCGCAGAAAACCGCCTGTTTGTTTCGCCTTCTCTGCATTTTCCGCGTGGTTCTGTGACCTCCGCGACCCGTTCTTTTTACGACCTGGCTTCGCTCACGAAGCCGCTCGTCACGGCGCCACTGGCGCACGCCTTCCTGGAGCTGGATGCGGACCGGCGCTTCGCGTTGGGCTTCCATGATCGCGAGATGCCGTTAACGGCGCGGCAGCTGCTGTGCCACGGCACGGGCCTGCCGCCCTGGCGGCCTTTCACGGGCGAGTCCGTGGCGGCGCAACTGCGTCGGCCGGTGACGGGCCATCCGCTGTTGCGCGGAGCGAAGGCGGGCGAGGCCACCTACTCGGACCTCGGCTACCGCCTGCTGGCGGAGCTGGTTGAGGCAGAGACGCGCATCCCCTTCTCGCAACTGGGCGCGGCGATGACGGGCCTCTCGCCCGGGACCTGGCACGACGAGCCGATACAGGTGCCGGATGGGCCCGATGCGGACGCCTGGCGCGCAGCGGAGCCGGAGCTCGCGCTGCCTCCGCCGGACGCGCATCGTCCCCACGACCTCAACGCGCGGGCGGGCATGGTGGGCCACGCAGGCTTCGGCGCGACCGTTCCGCAGTTGAGGATCTGGTTGCGCATCTGGTCTGCGCAATGGGCGCCGCGCATGTGCGTGGAGGCCTCGCGGGAAGGAGATGGCAGCGTGTGGGGCCTGGGCCTTCGCGCCGCGCATCGCGGGCAGGGCCGCCTCGCGGAGTTGCTGACGCGGGTGCCGCTGGGAGTAGGGCTTCATGTGATCGAGGCCGGTTCCAAAAACATCGCCGAACCCGCACCATCATTAGCCTCCGAGCCAGGCGCCATCTCCGCTTGGTGGTGCCATTTCGGTTTCACGGGGCCCGCGCTCTTCTTCCGTCCTGAGGATGGCGCCTGCCTGGGCTTGCTGCTCCATCGCCGCGGACCCGATGGCGGACTGCTGGACGCAGAGGCGCTCCGGGCGCGCCGGTGGAAGCTTCTCGATACGATCACGGCTAAGCTCGGAGCATGATGCCGCGCCGCCTGGTTCCTCTCCTCGCCGCTTCGCTGGCCCTTTCCGCACAAGGACCCCAGGTCCGGGTGGGCATCCTCGTGGGTGTCACGGAAGTGGAGATCGCCATGGACGGCGGCGGCCAGATCCAGGACCTTAGGGGCCGCGCGCTGCGCACGATGCGCCCCGGCGAGAAGCTCAGGATCTGGTGGGACACCAAGGGCATCGCGCCGAAGGACAGCGAGTACCGCGTGCAGGTGGGCGCGCCCATGGGCCTGGGCGCGGCGGAGGCGCTCATGACACGGCTGAAGGCGCTCAACGAATCGCCCGCGCGCGCCCGCGTGGCGGATGGCGACACCTGGCGCGTGCTCGCGGGCCACTTCAAGAGTTCCGATGAGGCCAACCCGCTGGTGGAGAAGCTGGAGAACGCGGGCTTCGAGGAGTTGTGGGTGTCCAGCGAATCGCTCGCTTCGCCCAAGTCCCGGGGCCGCGCGCTCTACGCCATCACGGAGGCCTACGACCGCATCCCGTTGCCGGAGGGTGTGCGCTTCGCTCCCCGCGGACTGCTCACGGAAGTCGCGGGCAAGGGCCATTACCGCGGCCGCATCGAGATGGCGCCGAACCGCCAGGGCACGCTCAGCGTCATCAACACCGTGGATCTGGAAACCTATCTGCGCGGCGTGGTACCGCGCGAGATGGGCGCATGGAACTACCCGAGCCTGGAGGCCCTGAAGGCGCAGGCCGTGGCCGCGCGCACCTACGCGGTGGCGAACCTGGGCAAGCGGGCCGAGGACGGTTACGACCTCGTGGACACCGTCTCGGACCAGGTCTACGGTGGCTCCGATGGCGAGCAGAGCCTCACGGACACGGCCGTGCAGCAGACGGCGGGCCTCGTGGCCACCTACGGCGGCAAGCCCATCCAGGCCTTGTTCATGGCGGACTGTGGCGGCTCCACGGTGGATGTGTCCTGGGTCTTCGGCGGAGAGGCGCCCTATCTGAAAGCCGCCACCTGCTATCCCGACAAGCCGCTCACGCGGCTCTTCGTCTCCGGTGCGCCCGTCACCAGTGAAGCCGCGCAGCCTTGGCTCACCTGGAACATCCTGAAGCTCGTGGCCGTGGGTGCGGTGCCGCCCTCTTGGCTCAAGGGCGAGGTGCTCTCGAAATCCGCGCGGGCCGAGGACGCCATCTCCGCCGTTGCCGCACTCCAGCGCCGCCTGGGCCTCATGGCCACACCGCTGGCGGGCGGCAACCTCGCGCTGGCCATGGCCCGCGCGCTGGGCTATGGCTCCTTGCCTCAGGGCCAGGAACGCCCGCAGGACGCGGCTTACTTCGGCGCCACGAGTCTTCCCGCCCAGGGCCAGTTGCTGGGTTCTTTCCTCTTGCGCCAGGGCCTCATCCGCTCCCAGGATCTCCGCGCCACACCCACGCTCGGCGACGCGTTGGAGACGCTGGGCCGCCTCTGGCAAGGGCTGGAGCCCATCGAGCCGAAGGCTGGAACGCTGCTCATGGACGGGATGGTCCGGCCGAAGAAGGAGGGGCCGCAGGCTTTTCCGCTTTCGCCGCAGGTGCTCATCGCCGAGCAGGCGCCGGACGGCGGCCTGAGGCTCGTGCCCCGTTCGCAGATCCAGGTGGGCGACCAGCTGATGTGGCTGGGGGACGGGCCCGCCGCCGTCGTCATCCGCCGTCTGGATCCCGATGGCGCGGCCTGGGACCGTTACAACCCTACGGCCCATTGGCGTGTGGCCGTGTCCGAGAGCGACCTTGCGGGCACGGTCCGCCGCCGCGTTCCCATCGGCACCATCGAGGAACTGCGCACGAAGACCAACGATCAGGGCCGCGTGCTGGATCTCGATGTGCGCGACACGGCGGGCCGCTCCCACCACTTCTCCGGCATGCGCATCCGCAACCTGCTGGGGCTGAAGGACAATGTCTTCAGTTTCACGGTGCTGGGCAAGGCGCCGGACCGCACCTGGGTATTCTTCGGCCGCGGATGGGGCCACGGTGTGGGCATGTGCCAGACCGGCGCTTACGGCATGGCCTTGGAAGGCGCCACCTATGACCAGATCCTCAAGCATTACTACACCGGCATCGCGCTCACGAAGATCCCGGAATAAGCCGCACCCCGCCTTGACATCGTCCGCCATGGCCCCACCTTGGCCTTACAACCACGGAGGTGGCCCATGGCGGACCGTGCATGGATCCTCCGCAGCCCTCTGAAGGTGCTGGACTGCGAAGACCATCCCTACCTGGAATCCGCCCGGGCGGTTCTTGGCGGCCACGAAGTGCAAGTGAGCTATTCGAGGGCGCGGGAGACCGCGGACGGCAAGCCCGAGTTCAAGTTCTTCCTGGATGGGGAGCTGGCCTTCGAGCTGGGGGAGGCCTCGCCCTCCGCCGCCTGGTTCAAGCTCTGCCGGGATCAGGGCTATGACCCTGAGGCGCACTGGGACTGGGATCCGGCGCTCATCCTCTTCCAGCAGGTGATCCCGGCCATGACCGAAGAATGGCATGAGCACGAGCTGCCCTACGCGGGCCTCGGCGTGCCCGAGGGCGTGGTGTGCCTGGCGAACCTGCGCCACGCCCTCGCGGAGCGCGTGGCCAGCTGGCGCCACCGCGTGGGCCTGGGCCATGGCGATCCGGCCATGACGAAGGCGGTGGAGCTGTTCGAGTGGCTGCCGCTGCGCGCCGTGGTCTTCCACGATGATCCGCAAAAGCGGGTGGATTTCGTGGGCAACCATCTGGACGCGCCTTTCCTGGGCGTCTACCTGCACATGGGCCTGAGCCGTGACCGCGCCGTGTTCATCAGCAAAGCCACGGTGCACAGCACCGGCGGCCTGCGCTGGAGTCCCTGGCTGCCGGGCGGCGACTGGGCGCGGGATGGGCGCACTTTCGTGATGACTCAGGGTTCCCATGATTTCCTCCGGGCCGCGAGCCTGGAGGGTGGCACGCCCATGGGGTTCGAGGCTTCCTTCCGCAAACTGGCGGGCGATCTCGGCGAGGCGCTGGATCCGCTGGTGGAGGCCTACCGTCTCACCTACCCGGCCGGCATCCCCTGGCACCGCGATCCGTCCACGCGCTACATGAACCACATGATCGTGGGCGTGCGCTTCGACCGCCACCCCATCCTGACCCTGGATGATGGCAGCGAAGTGACCGTGCTGGAGCACAAGGAAGCGGAGAAAGAGGAAGTCTGGGGCGTGTAGACCAGCTGGTCGCAGAGGTCACGGGATCACGCGGAAGGCGTTGAGGAAAAACCCCTCTGTGCCTTCTGTGCTGACTCTGCGACTTCTGTGACCAGCAGGTCATCCCCGCTAGACTCGACCCATGGCCAAGCCCCTGTCCAAGTCCCGCGCCCGCGCCGCGCTGGTGATCGCCATCGCCGTGGATGTGATCCAGATCGCCATCCAGACCACAGGCCCCTTCCAGATCCTCGTGGATTGGCCCCTGGACCTTCTCACCGCCATCGCGATGATGGCCCTCGTGGGCTTCCACTGGGCCTTCCTGCCCACCTTCCTCGCCGAAGCCGTGCCCTGGCTGGATGTGGTCCCCACCTGGACCCTGGCAGTGCTCTTCGTGACACGGCAGAGGCCCGCTGTGGAAGCGCCGAAGGATGTGATGCCGCCGACGCTATCGGAATGAAAAGCGACCACTCGGAGGGCAGCGGAGATGGCCAAATCTATCTAATTTCGAGTTGGGTGCTATGCGCGTTGTGATCGACACCAGGCCACTGCGCCATCGCAGCCTAAACCGGCTGAGGACCCTCCAGTAGACTGTCCGAAGGTTCATCCACCTTGAGGCAGTGCTGCTTTCCGGCCTTGGTGCCGGGTCTATCCGGAGAAGGCCATGGCCGCGCTTGAAGACTTCAAAGTGAATGTCCGATTCAAGCTCTCGGGGCTGTGGGCATCCTTGACGCTTTGCTACCTCTACGGCGACTACTTCGGACTCTTCCCGCCCGGAGCACTGCGGTCGATGCTCGACGGGCGCATGGGGCCGCTCGGGCCGACGACTCAGGGCGTGCTGCTCGGAACCTCGGCCCTGCTGGCCGTGCCCTGCGTGATGGTGGCGCTGTCTCTGCTTCTGACGCCGCGGGTGAACCGTGTCGTCAATTTCGTCCTCGGGGTGGTCTACACCCTCGTGATGGCGGTCTCCATGCCCGGGTCCTGGTTGTTCTACCAGTTCTTCGGCGTGATCGAGATGGCGCTCACCCTGGCCATCGTCTGGCAGGCGTGGAAGTGGCCGAAAGCCGCTTAGAAAACCGAGTTCACTCCGCCCGGCTGAATGCGTCGTGGACTTCGTCGCCGCTGGCGTGTTTTTCGAGCCAGGCGTCGAGTTCCGTGACGGAAGCCACGAGGGCTTCGGCGCCGCCTTCGAGGAGTTCTTCGCGGCTGCCGTAGCCGTAGGTGACGCCCACGGCGTGGAGGCCATGGGCCTTGGCGGCGCGCATGTCGTCGCCGCGGTCGCCGATGAGGATGCCGCCGGGCCAGATGGTGCCCTGGGCGCGCAAGCGCGCGAGCACATCGGCCTTGGGCTGCCACTTCCCATTCAGCTCGGCGCCGAAGATGTCGTCGAAGATGAGGTTCAGGTCGAACTGGTACGCGATGCGCCGCGCGAAGACGCCGGGCTTGGCGCTCACCACATAGACGCGGTGCCCCTGGCGCTTGAGGCGGTGGAGCAGGTTCGTGACGCCGGGATACAGCTCGTGCTCGAAGACACCGTCCTCGCGGTAGGCCTCCCAGTAGCGGTCCAGAGCCTCCTCCAGCCGCGCGGGGTCTTCGAGGCCCTTGATCTGCCCCAGGCTCTCCCGCATGCCGAAGCCGATCCAGCCGCGGATGGTGGCGGGGTCGAGACAGACGAGGTCCATCTCCCGGCAGACGCGGCGCACGCAGTTCGTGATGCCCAGCAAGGGATCCACGATGGTGCCGTCGAGGTCGAAGAGGATCAGCGAGGGCATGTCAGCCCTTGAACGCCGCCACGCACTGCTGCACGAAGGCGCATGCGGCCTCGCGGCCTTCCCAGCCGTCCGTGTGCACATCCTTCTCCTCGAGATCCTTGTAGGTGAGGAAGAAGTGCTCCACTTCCTTCATGAAGTGGGGGGGCAGGTCCGTGAGCTCGTTCACATGCTGGTAGTTCGGGTCGTCGGCGGCGACGCAAAGCACCTTGTCGTCCTGCCCCTTGTCATCGTGCATCCTCAGCACGCCCACGGGCCGCGCCTTGATGACGACGCCGGGGTAGGTGGAACCGTTGATGAGCACGAGCACATCGCAGGGGTCGCCATCGGGCGCGAGCGTGCCGGGGATGAAACCGTACTCGGCCGGGTAGTGGAAGGGCGAGAAGAGGACGCGGTCCACATGGACGAGGCCCGTCTCGTGGTCGATCTCGTACTTGATGCGGCTGCCCGTGGGGATCTCCACGATGGCGTTCACCACTTCAGGCGATTTGGGGCCGGGGCCGAGATGGACCGGGGACATGGGCGCTCCTCAAAAACCAGGGAACCCATTGTCCCACGCGGGTTGGAACCGCGCGTCACGGATTGTTCAGGCGCCCGCGGCCTGGCTGAGGACATCGCGGTCCGGGCCCTTGGATTCGGCGTCCAGGATCTTCTTCACGGCTTGTGTGGCCTCCGGCGCGCTGATGGACGCGAGGGCCTTGATCGCCGCGGCGCGGACGGGCAGGGGTTCGGCGTTGGAGCCGAAGAGCCCCTTGCGCCGGGCCAGTTCCGTCAGCTGCGGGATCTGGTCCGCCGTGGCGAGACCCGCGAGGGCGTCGAGGATTTTCACGCGGCTCCGCTCAGGCGCGTTGCGGTCCGAGCCGATGGTCAGCAGCGCGGGCGCCGTGGCGCGGCCCTTGATCTGCCCGAGGGCGAAGAGGATCTCCAGCTGCGTGCCGAATTCGGCATCTTTCAGCGCGCCGAGCAGGTGGTTCTCCGCGGACGCGCCGCCCAGGCGCCACACGGCGCGCACGGCGGAGCGGCTCACGCGGGGCTCGGAGTGGCGGAGGAGCGGCAGCACCTTGGGCACCTGGGCCGCAGTCCCGATTTCCGAGAGCAGCCCGAGCACATTGCGGACGAGGAACCACTGGTCCGATTTCAGGGCGGCGTCCAGCGGCGGCAGCGCAAGGCCGCCCATGGACCGCAGGCCGTCCATGATCCGCCCGCGCCAGACGCGGTCCGGTTCCTTCTCAAGGCGCTCCACGAGCCGGGCCGCCATGGGCGCGCCCTGGTAAATGAGGTAGGGCTCCACCTTCTCCGCGAGCTGGTCCTTGTCCACGCGTAAGAGCGCCTGCACGCCCGCCTCCCGCCCGCGGGGAGAGCGGATGCCCGTTTCCAGCGCGGCCATGGCCTCGGCCTTCCAGGACGCCTGGGCGGTCTCCTGCTCCATGCGCGCGCGGAGGCCTTCCACGGCCTGGGTGCCCGGGGCCAGCTCGCCATGCTCCAGCCAGACCAGGACCATTTCCAGCAAGGCCTCGCCGATGAAGCGGTGGATCAGGATTTCGGACTCGTTGATGAAGGGCTTGGGCAGGCGGCGGCGCAGGAGCTTCTCCGCCTCCGCGGGCAGGCGCGGCTCCAGGGCCCAGCGGCACACGCCCGCGAGCGTCTCCGCCGCGCCGCGCCGGATGCCCGCCTGCTCGCTGTCCAGGGCCGCGAGGAGCTGCTCCAGGGCGCGGAGGAAGGACTCGTCCATGCGGCGGTCCAGCAGGTCCCGCAGCAGGGCGAGCCGGTGGTCGGGTCCCAGCTCCAGGAGGCGGCTGCCTTCGAGGTATCGCGCGACCTTGGCCTCCAGCGGCGTGTCGTCCCAGTCCATGCGGTTGAGCAGCGACTCCAGGCTGCCCGTCTCCGAAGCGAGTCCGAGGGCGCGCAGCTGGCCCAGGAGCGAGGAGGTGATGGCGCCCCGGTCCTCCAGCGGCTTGAGGATGCGCTGGACGGGGCCCTCAAGCTGGCTCCAGGTGTAGCCCTGCCTGATGAGGGTGGTGACCGCCGAGGCCAGCACCTCGGGCACAAGGCTATTGAGGGCGAGGCTCAGGCTCTCCGGTTTCGGCGGCAAGCTGCCGAGCCCGCTGAGGAAGCTCATCTGGGCGGCAGGAGAGAGCTTCATCAGTGCGGACCGCAGCGTGGACACGAGGGAAGCGGAGGGCGCCCCATCACCCAGGCCGAGACTCAGCGCGAGGCCCCCCAGACTGCCCATCATCGCGGGCGGGATGAGCAGCTCGGGGCCGCCCGGGCCGGGCGCGGGGAGCCCGCCGGAGGCGGTGGTGAGCTTGTGGAGCAGGTCTTCGAATCCTGCCAGCGCGGCGGCATCGGAGCCCTCCTGTAGCGCTCCGGGGGTTCCGGACCCCCCGCTGTCGAGGCCGGGCGAGGGTCCCATGCGGCTAGCGGCTTCCTCGCCGGAAGCTTCGTCCGCCCCGATCTCCCGGTACTGGACCTGGCTGACCCGGATGCGGCGCACACCGCGGGCGCTGAGCAGGCCTTCAAAGCCGCCCTCGGCCTCGATCTTCTGGGGCTTGAACAGCAGCGTCTGGAGCGTTCCGAGCAACTCGTCCGCCGAGTATCCCGCGTCGATGAGAAGGCCCGCCACCTTCCGCTCGGAGAAGGTGCGGATGAGGAAGTCGATCTGGGGACCGCGGTCGTCCTGGGGCACACCATCGAGGAAGACCTTGCCGCCCGCCACGGCCAAGTGGAGCCGGGGCTTGCCCTCCAGGAACCCGTCCAGCGCCATCTTGGCCGCGGCCAGCGCTTCCTCGCTCCGGGGATGGGTGGCCTGGTACATCTGCAAGGCTTTGAGGGCCTGCGTCAGCGGTTGCGCCAGATCCTGGAAACGGGGCAAGGCGGCCTCAGTTCAAGAAGGTGGGAGTTGTGAAGGCAGCATGGGGTCGTTCCACTCGCAGCGCAACTGCGCGTAGTGCGCCTTGAGGAAGGCGAGGCGGCGCAGGCCCTCCGCTCTCGCGGGCTCCGTGTTGAAGCTGGCGACGATGCCTTCCGACAGAGGGATCCAGGCCTCGCCGCGCTCCAGGATCGTGGCGGTGTCGATGGGCTGGAAGGCGCCGCTGATGCAGCCGAAGTGGATGAGGCTCGCCGCGCCGATCTTGCTGAGCTTGTCGCAATCCCACAGGCAGGCGGTCTCCAGCGGGTCCAGCTTTTTCGCGAGCTTGAGACCCACATGGCGCTCGATGGCGTGCCGCACGGCGGCGATCTTCTCCGCTGGGAAGTCCGTGCCCGCGAGGATCCCCGGCACCATCTCCGAGGCGTCTGCCGCGTGGGTGTCCTTGCTCATGGGATCTTTCAGTTTCTTCACGCAATCGTGGAGCCAGCAAGCGGCCTCCACGATGTCCAGGTCCGCGCCCACCTGGGGGCAGAGCCAGCGCGCGATCTTCACGACGGCCAGCGTGTGCTCGTAGCGGTAGTTGAAGACGGGCCGCTCGCCCTCCGGTGTCTCGTGCGAGACGCGCCAGAAGCGGATCGAGTCCGCGTCCGAGAAATCGCGGACGGCTTTCTCGCAGGCTGCGCGCCAGGGCGTCATGGACGGGAGGCTTCCATGTGGGCGTCCAGCGCGTCGGCGGTCGCGCGGATCTCCGTGAACATGGGCCGGTCGGTCCAGGGGCCGCAGGCGGCGCCGAGGCGGTCGAAGAGCGGCTTCAACCCGACTGCGGGTTCCAGGCCCACGAGGCGCACGCCCTCCAGCGCCATGCGCGCCTCGATGGCGATGACCTGCTCGAAGGCCTCCACGGCGCGGATGAGTTTGCGCGCGGCGATGGGGCCCATGGACACATGGTCCTCCTTGCCAGCGCTCGTGGGGATGGTGTCCACGCAGGCGGGATGGGCCAGGCCCTTCAGCTCGCTCACGAGGGCGGCGCTCGTCACATGGGCCATCATGAAGCCGCTTTCCAGGCCGCCGTTGGAGGTGAGGAAGGCCGGTAGGTCCGAGTAGGCGGGATTCACCAGGCGCTCCTGGCGGCGCTCGGAGATGGAGGCGAGATCGGCCACGGCGATGCAGAGCAGGTCGCTCGCGAAGGCCGGATACTGGCCGTGGAAGTTGCCGCCGGAGCGGCTCTCCTCCGTGTCCGTGAAGATCATGGGGTTGTCCGTGGCGCTGTTCAGCTCCCGCTCCAGGATGCCGCCCGCGAAGAGCAGGGCGTCGCGGCCCACGCCGTGGACCTGGGGCATGCAGCGCAGAGAGTAGGCGTCCTGCACCCGCGCGCAATCCGCGTGGCTCTCGGCGATCTCGCTGGTCTCGCCCAGGAGTCCGCGCAGGTGCGCGGCTGTGGCGCGCTGGCCCGGGTGCGGCCGCGCGGCGTGGATGCGGTCGTCGAAGGCGGCGCGGGTGCCCCGCAGCGCCTCCAGCGAGAGCGCGCCGATCTCCTCCGCGAGCGGCAGGAGCTTCCGCAGGCGCGCCACAGCGAGGCAGGCCAGGCTCGTGATGAGCTGGGTGCCGTTGATGAGGGCCAAGCCCTCTTTCGCCTGGAGCGTGATGGGCGCGAGACCGGCCTTCCTAAGCGCCTCGCCGCCGGGGATGTGCGCGTCGCCGTTCCAGGCCTCGCCCTCGCCCACGAGCAGCAGGGCCACATGGGCCAGGGGCGCGAGGTCGCCGCTGGCGCCCACGCTGCCTTGGCTGGGTACCACGGGCAGGATGCCCTTATTGAGGCAGTCCGCCAGCAGCTTCACGGGCTCGGGGCGGATGCCGCTGAAGCCCTTCAGCAGGCAGTTGATGCGGGCGGCCATGAGGGCGCGGGTCTGTTCCTTCCTCAACGGCTCGCCCACGCCCGCCGCGTGGCTGCGGATGAGGTTGAGCTGGAGCTGCTGCAACTGGTCCGGCGCGATGACGACGGTGGCGAACTGGCCGAAGCCCGTGTTGATGCCGTAGACCGTGCGGCCTTCCTTGAGAATGCGGTCGATGACGCCGCGGTTCTCCGTGACGCGCGCCAAAGCGGCCGCATCGAGCGAGATCGCTTCGCCCGCGGCGATGCGCGCCAAACCTTCGGCGGTGAGACTGCTTCCATCGAGCTGGATCATGTGGCTTCGTCCTCAGAGATATTGGGATTCGATGGCGGCTTCTTCAAGGTCGGGACTGGCGGGCCCGCGCTTCGACGGCTTCGGCAGGCTCAGTGCCAGCAGGAAAGCCACGCTGACCACGCCTGCGGCGACAGAATACGGCGAGGCGAAGCCCCACTTGGCGAAGAGCAGCGTGCCTGCCAGCGGTCCCAGGATGCGGCCCAGGCCCTGCACGGCGCTCATGGCGCCGAAGAGGCTGCCCTGGTGCTCGGCGGGCGTCAGCTGCGAGGCCAGAGCCTGCGTGGCCGTGGCGTTCATGCCGTTGCCCCAGGCCAGCGGGACCATCATGAGGAGGAAGGGCCACTTCCAGGGCAGGCGCGGCAGCAGGGGTAGGGCGAGGGCCATGAGCGCGAGCCCGGTCCAGATGGCCGCGCGCTCCGGCACGCGCTTGGCCATCACGCGGACGAGGCCGCCCTGGTAGAGCACGATGAGGATGCCCACGAAGGCGAAGAGATAGCCCACGTCCCGCTGCCCGAAGCTGAACCGCGCCGCGGCGAGGAGCGAGAAGGTGCCCTCCATCATGGCGAAGCCGGACATGGCCAGCAGGGCGATGGTCAGGAGCTGGGGCATGCCCTTGGTTCGCAGCGCAGTGGCCAACGCGTGGCCGCGACCCTCCTTCGCCTTGGCTCTTGCCCGCAGTTCCGGTGTCAGCGTCTCGGGCAGCCAGAGGATGACGAGCAGCGAGGCCAGGAAGCTGAGGCCCGCCGCAACAAGGAAGGGCAGGTGCCAGCCGTGGTCCCGCAACATGGACACTCCCAGCGAGGAGCCCGCGAGGATGCCGGCCAGCGCGGGCCCGAGGACGAAGCCCAGGCCGAAGGCGGCGCCGATCATGCCCAGCACCTTCGAGCGTTCCTCCGGCTTCGAGCCGTCCGCCATGGCGGCCTGGGCCACGGCGATGTTGCCGCCCGTGATGCCGTCCACCACGCGGGCCAGGATCACCCACTCCAGCCGCATGGTGAGCGCCATGAGCAGGTAGGCCACCGCGGATCCAAGCAACGAGATCCAGAGCACGGGCCGCCGCCCCGTCCGGTCCGAGATCCGGCCCAGGATGGGCGTGGCGATGAACTGCATGAGGGAGAAGCTCACGAACACCACGCCGGCCCAGAAGGCGCCAGGGTTCGCGAGGTGCATCCAGCCCGTGACGGCGCTCGTCCAATGGCTAGCAGAGCTGGACGCCACCTGCTCCGCGTAGAGAGGCAGGATGGGAATGACGATCCCGAATCCCAGCAAGTCCACGAAAACGGTCAGGAATATGGCCAGGCGGGCCTTGCGGGCATCGCTCATCTCGGAACTCCAGCACTCCAGATTAGCGAAGCCTCGTCCGATCGAGGACCGGCGAGGCGGATTGGAGGGCGGATCTAAGTATGATGATATGAAAAATAATGCGTAAAAATGTGATATATCCATTTTTTGCTTGAGATCTTGTCCCCCTCAAGCCATCCTTCAATTGCCCTTTTTCTATGGAGGCAATTGTGAAGAAAGCGGCCATTTTAGCCCTCACCATGCTCGCCCTTCCTGCCATGGCGCAGGACCAGCGGGTCTCTCTCGTCTTCGACCAGACGAAGCACGAGGACACCACCTTCACTACCGGCGGCAGCTCCGCGAATCTTTCGGTCGACAAGACCACCGCCATCGGGATCCGCTACGGCATCGCCGCCGCTCACTTCTGGAACGGCGCGCTGGAGTTCGAAGGGACGATCCGCCCGCGCAGCGGCGAGAAGGATCTGAAGCTGAATGGCACCAGCGCCTCCTCCAGCACCCAGTCCCTCCAGATCAGTGATGAATATGCCGCGTTGGGTGTCGGCATGCGCTGGGCCCAGGTTGTGGATTTCGGTTTCATGTTCGAAGACCGCCAAGAGTTCACCGACTTCCACTTGAAGGACAACACCGGCTTCGACTACACGCAGCGTACCGGGGTCAACCGGCTCTGGCTGCGGGCCAATGTCGGTTACACCTTCCAGATCCAGGCGCCTGTGAAACCCTTCGTGAACTTCTCCTATGGCTTCGCCCTGGGGAAGAAAGGGACCGACACCGGCCAGCTGCAGGCTCTCAGCGCCAGCTCCTATTCCCAGAATTTTGTCATCGACTTCTACAGCCGCTCGGTGTTGCCCAAGTCCGACTTGCAGTTCGAGGCCGGCATCCGGTTCTGATTCCCGACAGTAAGCAGAAGGATACGAGGGCGGCCGCAAGGTCGCCCTCGTCTTTTCATGCCCAACGGAAGCGCTTCACGGCGATGCCGAAGAAGATGAGTGTCCAGGCGGCGACGATGCCCAGACCCAGCATCTGGCCTTGCAGGCCAGAGCCGTCGTTGAAAACGGCGCGGAGCGCCTTGAGGAACGGCGAAAGGGGCAGGACCACCACGGCGGTCTGGAGCCACTTGGGCGCGGCGTCCAGAGTGAAATAGACGCCGCTGAGGAACATGAGGGGGAAGAACACGAGGTTGGAAATGGCCCCGTAGGTCTCGGAGGTCTCCGCGAAGCTGGTGAGGGCGAAGCCCAGTGCCATGAAGCAAGCAGTGCCTAGCGCCATCACGAGGCTCAGCAGGAAGTACGAGCCCTGGTTGTGGATGTGGAAGGCGAGGGCGCCCACGAGGATGAGCACGGCGGATTGCAGCAGCACCACCGTGAGCCGGTGCATGATCTGCCCGAGGAGGAAGACCCACTTGGGAAGCGGCGTTACGGCCAAGCGCCGGAACTTGCCCTTCTCGCGGTAGCTCACGATGACCATCCCCACGGCGAAGAGGCCCATGCTCATGAGGTTCAGGCCCAGCAGGCCCGGCAGCAGGAAGGCCGCGTAGTTCGTCTCGTGCGCGTGGCCTGGGCTTTCCACGGAAACCGGAATGAGCTTCGGCAGCGGCTGCCCGCCGAGCTTTGCCTGGGCCATGAGGAAGGCCTGCTGCACCACCTGGGCCGTCATCTGGCCCTGCGCGATGAGGTAGCTGTTCACCTTCATGTGGAAGCCGTCAGGGGTCGGCTCCAGCTGCACCGCCGTCTCGCCCTTCTGCCACTTGGCCTCGGCCTCCGCCGGGGTCATGGCTTCAAGCTTGGATGGGAACTGGGCCAGCGCGTCGAGCATGGCCTGGTCCTTCACCTGCATGACGGCGGGTTGCACCCACGCCACGGGCATCTTGGGCGCGTCGCCGCCCCGGAAGATGACGCCGAAGCCCAGCAGCATCAGCACGGGGAAGAGGAAGGTCCAGAACATGGCCCCCCGGTCGCGCGAATAGAGCGTCCACTCCATGAGGAACTGGCGCCAGAGGAGTTTTCCGTTGTTCATGACTCAATCCCTCAGGCTGCGGCCGGTGCGATGGAGGAAGACATCCTCCAGGGTCGCGCGGCGGATGTGGACTTGCTGGTAGATGGTGCCGGTGGCCTCCGCGGCCTCCAGCAGCCTGGGCAGGAGCGATTTTGGATCAGCGGCCGGGATCTCCCAGCGGTCCTCGCGCGCCTCGACCGCGAAGCCAAGCCGCGCGGCGAAGGGGGTCGGGTCCGGCGCCTCGCCGTCGAAGCTCAGCTCCACCACGCTGGGGAGGCCGAGGTCAGCGATGAGACTCGCGGGCGTGCCCGTTGCGATGACGCGGCCGTGGTCGATGATGGCGAGCCGGTCGCAGAGCGTCTCGGCCTCGTCCATGTAATGGGTGGTGAGCACCACCGTGCGGCCCTCCGCCTTCATGCGCCGAACCACATCCCAGAGGCTGCGCCTCGCCTGAGGGTCGAGGCCCGTGGTGGGCTCATCCAGGAACACCAGCTCAGGATCGTTGACGAGGGCCAGGGCCAGCGCCAGGCGCTGCATCTGTCCTCCCGAGAGCGTGATGTGGTAGGCGTCCGCCTTCTCCTGGAGCTGCACCAGGTCCAGCAGCTCCTCCGTGCCGCGCCGCTTCGGGTAGTAGCCGCCGATGAGGTCGAGGGCCTCCCGCGGCTTGATCTTGTTGAAGAGGCTCGTGGCCTGGAGCTGCACGCCGATGCGGGTGCGGATCTCCTGCGCGTGCTTCTTCCAGTCAAGGCCCATCACGCGGATCTCGCCCGTGTCGGGCTGCTGCAGGCCTTCGACCATTTCCAGGGTCGTCGTCTTCCCCGCCCCGTTGGGGCCGAGGAGGCCGAAGACTTCGCCCTTGCGCACTTCCAGGTCCAGGCCGTCCACCGCCACCACTTTGGGGAAGGCCTTGCGCAGACCTTTGATCTCAAGCGCCAGTTCGCTCATGGATACCTCAGCCCACCATGATGCCAGCGGCCGCGCGCGACGCTCCAACGGATCGGCGAACGGCCTCTCCGAAGGGGTGAACCGCGACCTGGGGATTGCTAGTGGTCTCGCTCCGCGGGGCGGGAAGCGGTATCGTCCAGATCCCTGCGAGGAGCCCCGATGAGCGGAACATCAGCCTTTCCGGGAGGCCACCCCGAAACCGTCAGCGCCGCCCTCGCGCAACTTGCCGCGGAGGGCTACACGGCGGATTTCTCATCCCGCGCCTCAGACCTGCATTGCCAGACCTGCGGCAAGGGACACACGGCTGAAGGCGCGCAGGTGCAGAAGATCTACCGCTTCGAGGGCGCCAGCGATCCGGATGACCAGGCCATCGTGCTGGGGCTCCGTTGCCCGGAATGCGGTGCCAAAGGCGTGCTGGTCTCCGGATATGGTCCCAGCACCGATGCGGGTGAGATCGCCTTCATCCTCTCGCTCGTGGATGGCCGCTGACCGTTCTCAGGCGACCTTCCAGGCGCTCCAAGCTGGATGGCGGTCCTTGATACGGGCCATGGCCGCGTCGCGCGAGACCGCGTCCGCGTAACGCGCGGCCCAGGCGCTGCCGCTGCCGCAGAGCAGGGGTTCGCCGCCGGTGTCGACCAACGCCGCGCGAACTTCGGCAAGGGGTGGGCAGACCCAGATGGCGGCGCCCGTGAGGTCGTTGCGCCAGGGCGGGGCAATACCTTCCGCGAGGCTGGGGCAGGGCTCCGGCAGCGGATGGCCCACCTGGGACAGCGCGCGATAGACGGAGGGCGTGCCCACATGGAGGCCGGGATGCACGAGGAGGATGGGTTCCAGCGGGATGGGCCGCAACGGGAACACGCGCTCGCCACGCCCCAAGCCCAGGACCGTCCCGCCAAGGAGGAAGAGCGGCACGTCGGAGCCGAGCCGCGCGGCCAGCTGCAGCAACTTCCCGTCGTCGAGGTCGAGGCCGAACAGATCGCGGCCCAGGCACAACGCCGCCGCGGCGTCGCTGCTGCCGCCGCCCAATCCCGCGCCATGGGGGATGCGCTTCGTGAGCTTCAGGCTCGCGGGCAATGGGCGGCGCGCTTCACCCTCCAGCAACCGCCAGGCGCGGACGACGAGATTGGACTCGTCCGCAACCAGCCCTTCGCCGAAGGGGCCTCCGATGGCGAGCGACAATACGGCGGCCGCTTCGGCCTCCACCGTGTCTTCCAATCCGGCGACTCCGTCCAGCACGGTCGTCACCAGTTCCAGGTCGTGGAACCCGTCCGCGCGCCGTCCCAGCACCGCGAGGAAGCGGTTCAGCTTGGCGGGGGCTTGGATCGCGCGCGACATGCCTACACCATAGCGGGATGGACCTTCCGAACGGCTACCGCCTCTCCCTGGATCCCGCCGAGCTGCTGCTCGACGCGATCCACGCCTACCTCGCCCGCAGCTACTGGTCGCCGGGCATCCCGAAGGATCTGGTCGCGAAGGCCATCGCGCATAGCGTCTGCGTGGGCGTATACGCGCCTGACGGCGCCCAGGTCGGCTTCGCGCGCCTCGCCACGGACCACGCCACCTTCGGCTACCTCGCGGATGTCTTCGTGCTGGAAGGCCACAGGGGCAAGGGGTTGAGCCGCGCCATGGTGGCGGCCTTGCTCTCGTTGCCCGAAGTGCGGGGGCTCCGCCGCATCATGCTCGTCACGCGAGACGCCCAGGGCCTCTACGCCAAACTGGGCTTTGAGCCCGTCACGGATCCGAAGCCGCTCATGCAGATTTTGCGGAAGGGTGTGTATGGAGGGTGATCAGATGACAGGTCGCAAATCCATCGTGGCAAGGATCCAGGAGGTTCTTTTGCTTATGGTCTGCGCCTTTGAGCGCGGTTATATCTCCTCGGGAAAGTATTTCGCGGATCAGAACAAGGTTCTTCGAGCCTGGCGGAGGGGGGGATTTCAGGGGCTGACGACTTGCTTGTGGGTCTGGTCAGTGGAATTGATTTACCTTCGTCTATCACATCACCCGCTTGGCGCGATCATTCACCGCGTCAGCGAGGCGGAGTTCATCTTTTGGGGCCTCGCGCCGCCGGTGATGCTCTCTTGGGTCTTGTACCTGGATTGGCAAGGTTCCCGCTCCTTGGCTTTGTCCCGATATGAAGACCTGTCCGAGGACATGAAGAATGTCTGGTACCTATTGGGACTTTCGAATTTGGTGATCCCGATGTGTCTCTATCTTGTGCTTTTTTTCTGGTCTCTACTGCCAATGACATGACGCACGGAACCTGGTGCGTTTGATTATGCCGCCGATCATGCCGTTGGGTCCGCCTGCCTGGTCGGCAGTTTTCGTGGTGTGAATCGTTTGCCGACAGGCCCGCTAGGTCTGACGAGTCCAACCGCGTAGCCAGGGCCTGAAGCCGGCTTAGAGCCCGTCTTCCAGCTCGAACTCCGGATCCGGAACGCTCAGGATCTCCGGGCCGTCGGCGGTGATGGCGATGTCGTGCTCGAACTGGGCGGTGAGGCCGCCGTCCTTGGTGTGGACGGTCCATCCGTCGGTTTCCACAACGCAGGCGTGGGAGCCGGTGCAGAGGATGGGCTCGATGGTGATGGCCATGCCGGGCTCGAAGCGGAAGCCCGTGCCGGGGCGCTGGTCCGCGTAGACCACCTGCGGGTCCTCGTGCAGGTCGCGGCCGATGCCGTGGCCGATGTACTCGCGCACGATAGAGTAGCCGCGCTCTTCCGCGAATTTCTGCACGACTGTCGCCATATCGCCCAGCCGGTTGCCGGGCCGGCACTGCTCAATGCCCACATACATGGCCAGCTGCGCGGCCTGCATGAGGTCCCTGGCCTGCTCGCTCACCTGGCCCACTCCCACCGTGAGGCAGGTGTCGCCGTGGTAGCCGTCCAGCTTGCAGCCGCAGTCGATGCTGATGATGTCGCCTTCCTGGAGCGCGTACTTCGTGGGGATGCCGTGGACGACCTTGTCGTTGACGCTCGTGCAGAGCGTGCCGGGGAAGCCGTGGTAGCCCTTGAAGTTCGGGACGGCGCCCTGTTGGCGGATGTAGGTCTCGGCCAGCTTGTCCAGCTCCAGCAGGCTCACGCCCGGCTTCGCCGCCCGCGCCGCCACCCGCAGCGCGTTCGCGGCGATGCGCGCCGCCTGCCGCATCTTCTCGATCTCACGGCGGCTCTTGTAGCGGATCTGTTCGCGGATCAGGACCAACGGACCTCCGGTCTCAAGTCTACCCTTCCCGGCCCCATAATCGCGTCATGGGCTATTCGCGCGCGGACTGGGATTGGCTGGAGGCCGAATGGGCCTTCCAGCTCCATGGGCGCAGCGCTTTCCTGTCGCGGGAGGACTTCGCGCAGCTCCAGGCCTGGGAGGGCGAGGGCGTGCCCGCGGAGGCCGTGGTGGCGGCCATGGAGGCCTACTTCGCCCGCCGCGCCAAGCGGGAGCGGCCCCGGAGTTTCATCGCCGTGTCCCACCTCGCCAAGGATGTGGCGAAGGTCATGAAGCTGCGGACCGCGATGGCCCGCGCGGGGGATGCGCCCCTGGCCGGCGGCTGGGACAAGGTGAAGGAGCCGCTGCGATCGGATCCAGAAGCGCGCGTGGCCTTCGAGGCTTGGCGCCGCGCTCAGGCCACGCTGCCCATGCCGGATTCCGCGGGCTTCCTGGAGGCCTTCGACGCCGAACGCGCGACCTTCGGAATCTTGTTGGCGAAGGCGGAAGCCGCGCTCGGGGTCCGGGCCGCGCCTCTGCAAGCGGAGTTGAAGACACGGCTCCTGGATGCGCGCATTCCCGAAGACGGCCTCGTGTGGCGACGGGCCTGGGCCCATCACTGGGGCAAGATGGTGGCGGAGGCCTGGGGCCTGCCGAGCGAGCACTGATGGATGCGATCGAAGCCTGGAAACGCGAACTGGACACGCCGACGGAGGCCTTCTTCGGCGCGTTCGCGGCGCGGGTGCGGATGCCGGATGGCCCGCGCGACACCGTGCGCGAAGCCATCAAGGCCCTTGTCCCGCGCATCGCTTGGGAGAGCTATCTGCCCCATGTGCCCCATGGCCTGCTGGGGCTCGATGCCGTGTTCCGCCTGCGCCCCCTGCTGCCGGAGGCCAGCTTCCACCGCGTGCTCGCCACACAGCTCCATGCCTTCGCCCACGAAGGCCGCCGCCGGACGCCCTGGGACATCTCGGCCGGTTCAGGCCACTGGCCCCATGTGGCGATGGCGATCCAGCGGCACATGCCCGCGCTCGCCTATGGCGAGATGCAAGGGATCGAACAGCCGGAAGAGGCGGACTTCACGCGCGTCGGAGAGGCCATCGCCCCCGACATGGCCAACATGGGACACAAGGCCGTGATGGCGCACCGCATGCGTGAGCTGTTCGTGGCGCTGGACCGGCCCAAGGCCACGGGGCGGCGGCTCGCGGGCATCGCGGCGTGGCTGGCGGCCTCGGAACCGGAGGACCGCTTCTGGGCCAAGCGGGCCGTTGCGCGGATCGGGGAAGGCTTCACGGTTCCAGCGGCGGGCACGGCCTTCGCCGATGGCGATGCGGCTGTCCGCGAGATCTGCGATCTCGGACTCGTGGAGATGCTCAACGCCTTCACGGCGCGGCTCAAGGCGGGCGCGGCCCAACCTGCGTTGCTCGATGCGCTCGTGCGGGCAGCCAGCGAAAAACAACTGGATGCCCGCCGCGATCTCGAAGGCAAGACCAGCTGGACCTTCACCTACCTCGCGACGCTCGCTGGCGCGCAGGCCGCCCATGGCCAAGCCTGGTGCCAGGCCGCGGCGCTGGTGAACCTCTTCCCCACGGACGAGGTCGCGGGCCGCGTGCGGTCGAAGGCGCCTCTAGGTCCAGTGACAGAAGCCGCGCTCGTGGATGCCATCCTCGACTCGGAACCGGAGCAGGCCATGGGCCTCGCCGCCGCGCTGGACGGGGATGTGGCCTTGCAGTCGCTCGCGGAAGCCGCCACCCAGAACGATCCCGCCTTCAACCACAGCCATCATCTGCTGGCCGCGGCGGCCGCCGCGGATCTCGCGCCGCGCATTTCCAGCGAAGCGCGCACGGTGATGCTTGCCGCCATCGCGAAATCACTCGCCAACAGCCAGGGCTCATCGGACCTAGGCCGCAAGGCCGACAAGGCGTTCGCTCAGCTCCCGTAGTCCGGCCAGACATCCTTCCACTTTGTCTCGAAAAGCAGGGAAGTCTGGATGCTCTCCACCTCGGGCCGGACGGTGAAAGCGTCCAGGGCCAGGTCGCGCAGGTGGTCCGTGCCCTTCACGGCCACATGGACCTGGAAATCCATGCCGCCCGTCACATGGTAGAGGGCCACCACCTCGGGCAGCGCCAGCAGGTGCCGCAGGAAGGCGCGGACCTTCTCGCGGCTGTGCTGTTTCAGCTTCACGGCGATGAGGGCCTGGAGGCCGATGCCCAGCGCGTCCGGCGCCACGAAGGCGTGGAAACCGCGCAGTACACCGTCCTTGGTGAGCTTCTGCACGCGGGCGAGGCAGGACGAGGGCGCGAGTCCTACGCGGGACGCCAGTTCCTTGTTGGAGAGCCGCGCGTTCTTCTGGAGGAGGGCGAGAATGGCGCGATCGATTCGGTCGAGAGGCTGTTTCATGATTATATTCCGAATAAGATTCGATTAAATCTAGCATGGCCAGAATGAACAATGGTGGGGAAGCCTTGTTTCCGCTGAGGTGCCCCATGGCCATGTCCCGCGAGCTCTCCTTCGCCACCCGCGCCGTCCATGCCGGCCGCGAGGAACTGACGGCCCTCGGCGTCCACGCGCTGCCCATAGACCTCAGCAGCACCTACCCGCTGCCCGACCTCGATGAGGGCGGCCGCAGCCTGGAGGCCCAGGCCATGGGCGGCCTGCCCATCGGCTCTTCCGTCTACCAGCGCCTGCATAACCCCACCGTGGCCCGCTTTGAAGGCGCGCTGGCCCAATTGGAGGACGCGGAGGAAGCCGTGGCCTTCGCCAGCGGCATGGCGGCCTTCACGGCCTGCCTGCTGGCCGCGAAGCAGAAGGGCGGCCATGTCGTCGCCGTCCGCCCGCTCTACGGCGGCAGCGATCACTTGCTGGCTTCGGGCCTCCTGGGCCTGGAAGTCACTTGGGCCGAGCCCGGCCAGATCAAAGCCGCTCTGCGGCCGGACACGAGCCTCGTCATCGTGGAGACGCCCGCCAATCCCACCCTGAAGCTGGTGGACATCGCCGCCGTGGTGGCCGAAGCCGGCTCCGTGCCAGTGCTGGTGGACAGCACTTTCGCAACGCCCGTGCTCCAGCAGCCCATGAAGCTGGGCGCGGCCATCGTCCTCCACAGCGCCACGAAGTTCCTGGGCGGCCATGGCGATGTGCTCGCGGGCGTCGTCGCCGCGAACGCCGAATGGGCCAGCGAGATCCGCAAGATCCGCGTCATCACGGGCGCGAACCTCCATCCGCTATCCGCCTACCTGCTGCACCGCGGCCTGCCCACGCTGAAGGTGCGCGTGGAGGCCGCTCAGAAGGGCGCGGCTTTCCTGGCTGAGAAGCTCGCTGGGCACCCGGCTGTCGCCGCGGTCCACTACCCCGGTCTCTCCGGGTCGCCGCTCATGGGCTCGCAGATGAAGGGCCCCGGTTCCATCCTCGCCTTCGAGCTGAAGGACGGTTTCGAGGCCGCGTCCACGCTCATGAAGGAGGTGAGGCTCATGACGCCCGCTGTCAGTCTGGGCAGCGTGGACAGCCTCATCCAGCATCCCGCGGCGCTCACACATCGCGTGGTGGATCCGAACGCGAAGGCCGAGCATGGCATCGGCGAAGGGCTCGTCCGCATCTCCGTGGGCCTCGAGGACCTGGCGGATCTCTGGGCGGATCTTGAGACCGCGCTGGTCAAAGCCATGGCCGCCACGGCATCCTCTGTGGGTGCCTGAAGCTCCTTCCACCGATGGACCCATCTCCTTCGTCCTGAAACTGGGCCGCGCCCTGCAGGCCTATGGCACGCCCGCGCACCGGCTTGAAGAGGCCATGGAGGCTGTGGCGCGGCGGTTGGGGCTGGACGCGCAGATCTTCGGGATGCCCACCGGCTTCTTCGCGTCCTTCGGCGAGGGTGCGCGGGGCCGCACCTTCGTCCAGCGCGTGCCGCCCCAGGATGTGGACCTCGGCCGGCTAGACGCCGCCTACGCCGTCACCGACGCGCTGCTGCGCGGGACCGTGGATGCGGAGGAAGCCTCACGGCGGCTCGATGCCATCGTGGAGCGGCAGCCCCGTTTCGGCGGTGTCATGGAGATCGCCGCCTTCACGCTCGTCGCCGCCTGCTTCGGCGTCCTGCTGGGCGGGGGGTGGAGCGACATGGGCGCCGCGGCGGTGCTCGGCGCGACCCTCGGCGCGCTGCACCGGCTCACGCTGCGGGTCCAGACGCTCGCGCGCCTCTTCCTCGTGGTGGCCGCCATGGTGACAGGCCTGCTGGCGCAGGTTCTCGCCTGGCGTTCCGGCGGCTTCTCGCCCCAGTTCGCCATGCTGGCGGGCCTCATCATGCTGCTGCCGGGGCTCTCGCTCACCATTGCGCTCAATGAGTTGGCCACTGGCAACCTCGTGAGCGGCACCGCGCGTTTCGCGGGTGCGCTGGTGGTGCTGCTCCAACTGGCCTTCGGAGTGGCGCTGGGGCAGAAACTTGGCGCCTTTCTGAATCCGGCCGCGGGCATCCACATCCCAGCTCCCGTCTGGCTCCAATGGCCCTGCCTCCTGCTAGCGCCCATCGCCATCACCGTGCTGCTGAAGGGCCGCATGCGGGACCTCGGCTGGCTTTGGGCCATCGGACTGCTGGCCTACGGCGCCACACTGGCGGGCTCGCGCCTCTTCGGACCGGAGACGGGCCTGGGCATCGGCGCGCTGATGGCCGGGCTGGGCAGCAACGCCTTCTCGCGGTTGAAGCGGCGCCCCTCCCTGGTGGCGCTGCTGCCCACGCTCTTCCTCCTGGCGCCGGGCAGCGTGGGCCTGCGCAGCTTCGCCTTCATGGCCCAGAACGATGTCTACTCCGGCATGGACTCCGCGTTCCACACCGCCTTCCTGGCCTTCGCCCTCGTGACGGGCCTCCTCATAGCGAACGCCGCGCTCCCGCCGCGGCGTTCGCTATGAGGAGGCGTTCACCCGACCTTTAGCCGCGCGTTCTGATTGGACGAAAAGATCGTCTCGCGGACTGGCTCCGAGCCGGTTTGCACGGCCTTGATCCACTCCTCCGTCGTCATCACGGCGGCGAAGCGGGACTGCATGACCACGCTGAAGACCCGGTGGATCTCCTCCGCGGTGGCTGACCCCGCGCGGTTCTCATATGGCACGGCGCCGGTCGCGTCCGACAGGAACTCCACCTGGAGGCCCATGTGCACGGCATGGTTGACGGTGGAGTGGTCGCAGTTGTGGGTCATGTAGCCCGTGACCACGAGGGTGTCGATGCCACGCGCTTCCAGCCAGGAGGCCAGGTCCGTTCCCGTGAAGGCGCTGGGGAGGCTCTTCACCATGTAGTGGTCGCGGGGGCGATCCCGGACCACCTCGTGCAGCTCCCAGGCCTCCGTGCCCTTCACGAACAGGGGCGCGTTGGGGTTGGTGGCGTGGTTCTGGACGACGATCACGGGGATCCCCGCGGTCCGCGCGGCGTCCATGGCCTTTCCGATGTTGGCGACGGACATCCGCGGATTGGGATACTCGATGGGCAGGCCGCCCGTGAAGTACTCGTTCTGGACATCGATGACGATGAGGGCGCGGCGCATGGCGTTCTCCTGGAAGGGCCGGAGCATTCCGGTGTCTAGTGATGATCCGCCTTCCCGGATATCTTCAAAAGTGGCCTGAATGACAATCTTCGATAAAATCAGGCCAGAGCTTCTGGAGGCCCCATGGATCAGGACGCCATCGCCGTCGTCGCCTTCGACCGCATCAGCGCCTTCCATCTGTCGGTTCCTTGCATCGTCTTCGAGGACCGGGGCATCCCGGGCATGCCGCGCTTCAAGGTGAAGGTGTGTGCCGCCGAAAAAGGGCCGTTGCGCGCCAACGCGGGGTTCTCCATCGCGACATCACATGGGCTCCCGGCTCTCGCCCGGGCGGGGACCATCATCGTGCCCAGCTGGCGGGATCCCGAGGAGCGGCCGCCGGAGACGCTCCTGAAGGCGCTGCGGAGGGCTCACGAACGCGGCGCGCGCATCGTCGGACTGTGCCTCGGCTCCTTCGTCCTGGCGGAGGCGGGCCTCCTCGACGGCCGCCCGGCCACCACCCACTGGATGTGGGCCGAGACCTTCGCCCGGCGCCATCCCAAGGTGCGCCTGGATCCGGATGTGCTCTATGTGGACGATGGTGATGTGCTCACCTCCGCGGGGACGGCGGCGGGCATTGATTGCTGCCTCCATCTCCTCCGCCTGCGATGCGGGGCGGAGGTCGCGAACACCGTGGCGCGGCGCATGGTGGTGCAGCCCCACCGCCAGGGCGGGCAGTCCCAGTTCATCGAGCAGCCGGTGCGCCCCTCGGCCGCGCGCGATCCGTTTTCGGACGCGCTGGATTGGGCCGCGGCGAATCTGGCCCACCCCCACACGCTCGACGGGCTGGCGGAGCGGGCGCTCATGAGCCGGCGCAGCTTCACGCGGCGCTTCCATAGGGAGAAGGGAACGACGGTCTGGAGCTGGCTGCTGGAGCGGCGGCTGGCCCTGGCCCAGCGGTTGCTGGAGACCACAGGCCTTGGCATCGACCACATCGCCGCCCAGGCGGGGTTCGGCTCTTCTGTCTCTCTGCGGCTGCGGTTCCGCGAGGCGCTTAAGACATCGCCTTCCGCCTACAGGCGTACCTTCCAGGGAAACTAGATCTCCCAGCTCAGCTCGTAGCGGTGGTGGTAGCCCTCTTCCGGCGGCTCGTGGGTCACGGCGCATTCCCCGCCGCCGCTGAGTTCCAGGGCACGCCTCAGCCACTGCGGGACGGAGTGCGTGTACCACTCGGGGAAGAGGCCCAGGGCCCAGATGGACAGGTGCGCTCGGCCAGGAGCGATGTCATCCAGCTGCACCACGCCGCCACGGTAATTGAACTTGAAGATGGTGGGCCCCTGCTGGATGAGGGTCTTCGGACTCAGGAGCTTGAGGAGCCAGGCGTGGACCACGGTGAGCTGCTCTTCGGCCGTGGCGCGGATGCGCTCCACCGCGCCCGCCTCGCCCACGAGCGCCGTGTGGGCCATCACGAGCTCGCTCACGCGCGCCGTCTCCAGCCAGGTGAAGGAGCCGGGCATCTCGCGGAAGACCTCGCGCCCCATGGGCGAGAGGCCGTCCACCAGATCGTCCCAGGCGGTGCCGCCGCGCCGCAGCATGTCCTGGTGCAGGCCCCGCAGCAGCGAGGCCCGGATGTGCGTGACGGTGGCCTCTTCAGGGGAGGGGCTCGGCGGGTTCGGGTCGTTCATTTCGGCTCCACCTTATCGCGAACAGGGCGCCGCGGAAGAGATCTGCTATCTCTTAAAGATGAAACCGCCTGCTCCCGCGCTCAATCCGGCCAGCCGCAACCATGGCATCGACCTGTTGAGGGGTATGTCCATCCTCCTGGTGGTGCTGCACCACATAGGGCTGCGCATCCCGCTGAAGAAAACGCTGCTGGGCGGATTCCTGCCCGGCCCTCTGCTCAGCGCCCTGAACTGGAACGGTTATGAGGCAGTCTTCATCTTCTTCGTGATCTCGGGCTTCCTCATCACAGGGAACACGCTGAAGCGATGGGAGGCGCTCCCTCGCGTCGACATCAAGGCCTTCTACGCGCGGCGCTTCGCCCGCATCGTTCCCTGCCTCGTGGCGCTGGTGGCCGTGCTGAGCGCGTTGCACCTGCTGGGCGCCGGCGACTATGTGATCCACCGCGAGGGCCAGTCGCTGCCCCGCGCCATCTTCGCGGCCTTCGGCCTCCATCTGAACTGGTACGAGGGCATGAAGGGCTATCTCCCCGGCGGCTGGGATGTGCTGTGGTCCCTGTCCATCGAGGAGGTCTTCTACATCGGCTTCCCCGTCATCTGCCTGCTGACGCGGCGCACCTGGGTCCTCGTGCCCATGCTGGCTCTGTTGGCGCTCTCTCTGCCCTGGACTCACGCGGCCTTGAAGGGCAACGAGATCTGGCAGGAGAAGGCCTACCTGCCGGGCATGTCCGCTATCGCCATCGGCGTGATGGGCGCGCTGGCGGCGGAGCGCTGGCGCGCGCCCTCCCGCTGGCAGATCCGAGTCCTGGCCTGGGCAGGAGCCACCGGCCTCCTCGCTGTGCTGATGGCTGGCGCGGCGGTGTGGCACCTGTTGCGGGACGGCTACCTGTTGCTGCTCTGCTTTTCGGCCTTGGCGCTCTGCCTCGCCTTCACCAAGCGACCGTCCCGCGCGGCGCGCGGGCTGGGCTGGCTGCGGTCCTGGGGCCGCCTCAGCTATGAGATCTACCTCACCCACATGTTCGTGGTGTTCGGGACCGTGCAGCTCTTCCGCGCGCGCGGAAGTGATCTACGCACCGGCTTTCTGTGGTACATCCCCACCGTGATCCTCTGCTGGCTGCTGGGGCTCGCCGTGGAGCGCCTCCTCTCCACACCTTGCGAGCGGTGGTTGAAAGGCCGGATGTTGAAGCCGGGCGCGTGAACCTGGCTTCGCGCTAGCGGGGCCGCAGGTCCAGCACGCGGACTTCGAAGGGCGCCAGCGGGACCTGCGTCGCGTGGCCGGCTTCGAAGGTCCGGACGGGGCGCGCGGCATCGGCCTTCCAAGGGCTGCGGCCCTCCCAGCGCTTCGGCGCGCCGGCGGGCAGCTCGAAGGCCCTGGCGGGATCCACGGTGATGGACTGGGCCTTGTCCGAAGGATTGCGCAGCACAAGGATGGCCTGCGAGGGCGACCAGGAAGCCCAGCCGTAGACCTCCAGCAGGCGCGGGTCGCCGCCGATCCAATGGGTGTCCACCAGCACGGCAGCGCGCTCCCGGGCCCAGCGGGCGGCCTCGGCCAGGGTGTCCCAATCACGGGAGGAAAGCAGCGAGGGCGTGATGTACAGCTCCTGCAGCTGGGTGCCGGTGCCGAAGAAGCCGTGCACCTCGTCCGCGAAATCGTGACCCGGGTCCGTGTCCAGGTGCCGCGCATGGCGGGCGTAGACGAGGCCGTGGAGCATGAGCGCGTTGAGGGGGAAGAGCGGGCCCGCCTGCACGATGCCCTGGTAGGTGTCCGCGTCCCGGTAGGTGATCCAGCGCTGGCGCCAGCTGCCCGCGCCAGCGAAGTCGTGGTCCTCGCCGCCGCGCCAGATGGAGTCCGCGGTGAAGAGCCAGAAGGGTGAGGGGTAGGTGCCCGTGGTGAGGTTGATGTAGAGGTCCGGCTTCTTGGCCCGCAGGTCGCCGATGAGCGAGAGCGCGGCGTCGAAGTCGCTGTCGAAGGCGCTGCCCTTCACCACCTGGTCGGAGTTGCCGGTGCCGTCGAACTTGAACTGGTTCACGCCCTGGCGTTCCAGCATGTCCAGGCAGACCTGGTGGAAGCGCGCGTAGTATCTGGGCCCGGACAGGGCGAAGCCGCCGTCGTTGGTTTCGAAGCCCTGCTGTTTGCCGTAGCTGAGCCGCGCCTCCTTGGGCGGGCCGTAGCCGCCCCAGGGGCTCATCCACACGCCGGGTTCCGCGCCGATGGCCTCGCAGGCCGCGCGGACTTTCGAGAAGCCCTCCGGGAAGCCCGCGTGGAAGCCCCAGAGCGTGGCGGAATCGTCCCAGCCGTCGTCGAAGAGGAAGGAGTCCAGTTTCACGCCCCGCGCCTTCACCAGCTCGCGGCCGTATGCGTTCACCACATCCAGCGCGGCGGTCTCGCCGTACTTGGAGAAGTAGCCGATGTCGTACCAGCTGTTGTAGTTCAGGAAGGGCCGGTAGGGATGGGCGCGCTCGCGCTCCACATAGGCCAGCAGGGCGCGGCGGAGCTGGCCCTGGGGCGCGAGGCCCAGCACCGATCTGTAGCTGACGGACTGGCCTGCCTTCAAGGGCAGCTGGCGATCCAGGCGGCAGACGGCGCGACCCTGGGCGACCACGCTGTCCGAGAGCGGATGTTCGAAAGCCCAGAAGGCGTTGCCGCTCACGATGGGCGAGCCCTTCACGGAGCCTTCCACGTGGCCGCCGGGCAGGTCCAGGTCCACCAGGCGCACTGAGACGATCTCCGCGTCGCGGCCCAGGGCCTTCAGGGCCAGTTCCTGGCGCAGGTAGGCGGAGCCGTCCCGCAGCACCGCTCGCCAGGTGGCTTCGAGGGCGCCGTCAGGGCTCTTCAGATCGAGGACCAGCACCTTGCCCGGGAACCGCTCCACGGCGCGCACGGCCTTGGGATCGCCTGGCAGCGACTCGATGCGGGCAGGGCCGGTGGGCAGCAGCTCCGAAGCCTTCAGCAGACCCTGCTTCAGGATCAGGGTGAAGGCGTCTGCGCAACGCGGGAGGGCGCGATGGTGGAGCAGGTCCTGGAGCGTCGCGGGCCGCAGGCCGCCGTTGAGATCCCAGCTGGCGCGCAGGACGCGGTTGCCCAGTTCCAGTTTCGCGCCGCGGATCGAAGCGACGGCCACGCCGGGCGCTGGCAGCGCCGTTGTGAAGGATTGCGCAGTGAGCGCCTGCACCGCCAGAAAGGGGAGGAGGCACCGGGTCCGCACGGGTTCAGCCGATCTTCACGGCCGGCAGGGGTTTCTCGCCGCGATAGTCGTAGAAGCCGCGGCCGTTCTTCTTGCCCATCCAGCCCGCGTCCACGAGCTTCTTGAGGAGGGGGCATGGGCGGTACTTGGGATCGCCCAGACCCTCGTGCAGCACATTGAGGATGAAGAGGCAGGTGTCCAGGCCGATGAAGTCCGCCAGCGTGAGCGGGCCCATGGGGTGGTTCATTCCCAGCTTCATGATGCCGTCGATGGCCTCGACCTCCGCCACGCCCTCGTAGAGCGCGTAGATGGCCTCATTGATCATGGGCAGCAGCACGCGGTTGGAGATGAAACCGGGGAAGTCGTTGCAGGCGATGGGTGTCTTGCCCAGCTTCTGGGACAGCGCCATCACGGTGTCGTAGGTGGCATCCGAAGTCGCTAAGCCGCGGATGACCTCGATGAGCTGCATGACGGGCACGGGGTTCATGAAGTGCATGCCGATGAAAGACTCGGGGCGCTTCGTGACGGCGGCCAGCTTGGTGATGGAAATGGAGCTGGTGTTGGACGCCAGTATCACGCCGGGCTTGCAGACGCGGTCCAGCGTCTCGAAGAGCAGCTTCTTGACTTCCCAGCGCTCGGTGGCGGCCTCCACGACGAAATCGCAGGCGCCCAGATCCTCGAGATTCGTGGTCGTCTTCACCCGGCCCAGGATGGCGGCCTTCTCGTCGGCGGACATCTTGCCTTTGTCCACGCCGCGCTGGAGGTTCTTGTCGATGGTGGCGACGCCCTTGGCGGCGAAGTCGGCGGAGATGTCCTGCATGAGCACGCCGAACCCTGCCGCCGCGAAGACATGGGCGATGCCGTTGCCCATCTGCCCCGCGCCGATGACGCCGATGGTCTTGATCTGGTCCATGGAAGCCTCCAAACCCTTCATTCTATCGTTAGACTCATCTGTTCCCGGAGTCCGAATGGCCGCTTCCAAAACCCGCATCGACTGGGCCCTGCTCCTCCTCCGCGTCGTGGTGGGAGCCGGGCTGCTGCTGCACGCCATCCCCGAGCTGAGGACGGGCGGAGCGAACTTCCACCACGCGGCCCAGCTGGGAGGCGCGCTGGCGGAGGCCATCGGAGGGGTGCTGGTGCTCATCGGCCTCTTCCAGCCCGTCGTCTGCCTGGTGATGGTGATCCTGCTGTCCATCCCCCTGGTGGACGGATGGCTCCACGGCGCGCCCCTCCTTGGCCATATGGACCTGCTGCTCCGGATCTTCACCATCGGCGCCTGCGCCCTCGGCGGGCCGGGCAAGTGGGGACTCGGGAAGAGCTGACGGAACTGCTTGCCGCCCGGATGTGGCGCGCCTAGGCTGGGCGCAGCGTTCAGCGACAAGGAGGTTGCATGTCCCTCAGCAAACGACTGGCTGCCGAAGGTCTGGGCACGCTCTGGCTCGTCCTCGGCGGTTGCGGCGCCGCGGTGTTGGATGCGGCCTTCCCGGGCCTCGGCATCGGCTTCGCCGGCGTGGCCCTGGCCTTCGGCCTCACGGTGCTTACGGGTGTCTACGCCCTCGGCCCCATCAGCGGCGGGCATTTCAACCCGGCCGTCACCTTCGGCCTCGCGGTGGGGAAGCGCCATCCCTGGGGTGAGGTGCTGCCCTATTGGATCGCTCAAATTGTCGGCGCCGTGGCGGCGGCGGGCATCCTCTTCGTCATCGCTTCGGGCAGGGCGGGCTTCGATGTCCACGCGGGCTTCGCGTCCAACGGCTACGGCGAGCACAGCCCCGGCGGCTACGCGATGGGCGCGGCCTTCGTCTGCGAAGTGGTGATGACGGCCTTCTTCCTCATCGTCATCCTGGGCGCAACGGCCAAGCGGGCCCCGGCGGGTTTCGCGGGCCTGGCCATCGGTCTCTGCCTCACCCTCATCCACCTCATCAGCATCCCCGTGACGAACACGAGCGTGAATCCCGCCCGCTCGCTAGGACCGGCGCTGTTCGCGGGCGGATGGGCCATCCACCAGGTGTGGTTCTTCTGGGTCGCGCCCCTGCTGGGCGGCGCCATCGGCGGATGGATCCACGCGACGTTGTTGGGCGACGAGTGAGGCTTCGGTGAAGTGGCGCGGCTCAGGCCGCGCCACTCATTCGATGATTTCAGCGTCCTTCGGCTTCCGCGGCTCGGCGATCCAGGCCACGAGGACGCTGATGAAGTAGAGGCCCAGCAGCACGATGCTGAAGAAGATGGTGGTGACCACCACATCGCCCGGCGTCATGAAGGCCGACACGAAGACGATGAGCACCGTGGCGTGGCGCCAGTACTTGAGCATCCACCGCGCCGTCACCAGCCGGAACCGCGCCAGGAAGTAGAACAGCACCGGCAGCTCGAACATCACGCCCGTCAGCAGCACGGTGCCGAGGAAGAGGTCCAGGTAGTCGTCGATGTGCAGGTTCGCGCGCAGGCCCGCCGCGGCGGCCTCCTGGAAGAGGATGTCGCCGAGGAACTTGAAGGCCTGGAAGTAGGCGAACAGCACGCCGGTCAGGAAACAGGCGCTCGTGATGAAGACGAAGGGGACCACCATGCGCCGCTCGCGGGGCAGCAGGCCAGGGCGGATGAAGGCCCAGAGCTGGTAGAAGACCACCGGCGCGGCCAGGAACACGGCGGCCCAGAAGCTCAGCCGCATGAGGCTGAAGAAGGGCTCCGTGAGGCTCGTGAAGGCCCAGGGCTGGAGGCTGGCGATGGGCTGGTGCGTCTGCCGCGCCATGGACTCCAGGAAAGGCTGCTGGACCACGGCCCAGAGCTTGAACCGCATCGGCACGATGGGCGCGTGGTGGAAGAAGAATTCCGGGATGCCGAACGGGTAGCTGTAGGTGAAGCCGAAGGCCGCCACCACCGCGATGATGATGCGGAAGAGCCGCATCCGCAGCTCCTGCAGATGCTCCCAGAAACTCATCTGGCTCGGGGCGCGCTCGGGCTCGCTCATGGATGGGCCGGGAAGGCGCTGGCTACTTCTTGTCCCCACCCTTGTCGGCGGTGACCTCGTCCTTGACCGAATCCGTCAGCTCTTTGCTGGCCTTCTTGAACTCCTGGATCCCCTTGCCCAGGCTCTTGCCCAGCTCCGGCAGGCGGGAAGGCCCGAAGAAGAGCAGCAGCACGGCGCCGATGAGAAGCAGTTCGCCGAATCCGAGATTGCCCATGGTGTTCTCCGTCGCAGATCAAGAGAGCGGGGTGCCGCCCGTCCGGTTGAATTCAGGCCTTGGGAACCAGGTCCGCCAGGACCACGCCCTGCGGCAGTTCCAGTTCCATTCTAAGGAGTCCTTGGCCGTGCGTCTTGCCTTGGGCGTCGGTCTTCACGCTTTCGCTGCCGCCCCCGCCCAGGGAATCGTGCAGGAGGAAGTTGAGCGCCCGCAGGTTCGGCACCTCGAAGCGCTCCACCGGGCCATGGCAGATCGCGTGGAAGTGGGCCTTCACCCGCTCCGCCGTCACCTCGCGGCGGATGAGGTCGTACCCGGCCTCCGTGTAGGCGATGAGCCCCACATTGGAGCCATCCCCCTTGTCGCCGCTGCGGGCGTGGGCGATCTGGTCGAGGCTGATCCGGGTCATTGGGCCACGCTCCCGCGTCCGATGCTGTGATAGGTCCATCCCGCCTTGGCCATGGCCTCGGGCCGGAAGAGGTTGCGGCCATCGAACATCACCTTGGCCCTGAGGGTGGCGCTGAGCGCTGCGAGATCCGCGGCCTTGTACTGGGCCCACTCCGTGGCGACGAGGAGCGCATCCGCGCCCTTCGCCGCTTCCATGGGGTCCTTCGCGTAGATCACGCGGTCGCCAATCTTCGCGCGGACCGGCGGCATGGCTTCGAAATCGTGGACGACAACCTCCGCGCCCAGCGCGATGAGGCCGTCTATGAGCTCGATGGCCATGCTTTCGCGGATGTCATCCGTGTTGGCCTTGAAGGCCAGGCCCCAGAGCGCGAAGCGCTTGCCCTTCAGCGGCGCGGGGTCGCCGGCCTTCACGCCGTAATGCGTCTTCACTTTGCGGAGCAACACCTGCTTCTGCTGGCGGTTGGCCTCCACCGTGGCGGACAGAGTCAGCAACGGCTCGCCATGCTCGCGGCCCGTGCGGAGCAGAGCCTGGAGATCCTTGGGGAAGCAGGAGCCGCCGAAGCCAGGCCCAGGATTGAGGAAGGCAGGACCGATGCGGTGGTCGGCGCCGATGGCCACCTTCACATGGTCGATATCCGCGCCCACAGCCTCCGCCAGCCGGGCCATCTCGTTCATGAAGCTGATGCGCAGAGCCAGCATGGCGTTGGCGGCATACTTGGTCATCTCCGCCGAGGCCGGGTCCATGCGGAACCACTTGCCATTCGCAGCTTCAAGGAAGGGCGCGTAGAGCGCTTTCATGACGGCCTCCGCGTGGTTGGACTGGCAACCCACCACGACGCGGTCTGGCCTCAGGAAGTCCTCCAGGGCGCTGCCCTCGCGGAGGAACTCGGGGTTGGAGACCACCTCGAAGGCCCGGTCGGTCTCCGCCGCGATGGCGGCGTGGACCCGCGCCGCCGTGCCCACGGGCACTGTGCTTTTGTCCACGACGATGAGGGGCTTGGCGTCTTTGGGCCGCAGGGCCATGGCCTGGCCGACCTGGGCGGCCACGGCCAGGACGAACTTGAGATCCGCGCTGCCGTCCTCGCTCTGGGGCGTGCCCACGCAGATGAAGGCCGCGTCCGCGTTCGCGATGCCGTCCTTCAGGTCCGTGGAGAAGGTGAGGTTCCCGGCCTCCAGGTGCTTCTGGAAAAGCTCTTCCAGCCCCGGCTCGAAGATGGGGCATTCGCCCTTCTGCAGGCGCGCGACCTTCGCGGCGTCCACATCCACGCCCAGGATCCAGTTGCCGCCCTCGGCGAAGCAGGCCGCGGCCACGAGACCCACATAGCCCGAGCCGATGACGAGAACCTTCAAGGGGCGCCTCCGTGAACGCTCCAGTGTAGCCCAGGTGGGCTCGGAACCCAGCTATCATAGGGCTTCGATTGGAGGCCCACATGGTGCCGTTCGCGCTGCTGGACGGGGGTATCGACCTGCGGCAAGTGGTGATGCACGCCTCGCCCGTGGCGAAGGCCGTCATCCTCATCCTGCTGGTGTTCTCCATCGGCTCCTGGGTGGTGATCCTCCGCAAATGGGCGCTCTACCTCCGCGGCCGCCAGGTCTCCGCGAACTTCCGCGCGCTCTTCAAGCGGTCCAGCAACTGGCAGGACATCAAGGTCCAGGCCGACCGCTACGCCGTGAGTCCGCTGACGGGCCTTTTCCTTGCGGGCTACAACGAGCTCACCTACCAGCTGAAAGTGGGGCAGGAAGGCCGCATGCAGATGCGCCGCATGGAGGCGCTGGAGCGCTCCATCCAGCGCGCCTCTGTGGTGGAGATGGGCCGCCTGGAGCGCAGTCTGGGCCTGCTGGCCACAGTCGCCGCCGTGAGCCCTTTCGTAGGCCTCTTCGGCACCGTGTGGGGCATCATCGACGCCTTCCAGAGCATCGGTTCGGTGGGCAACGCCAGCCTCGCCACCGTGGCGCCGGGCATTGCGGACGCCCTCATCGCCACGGCCCTGGGCCTTGTGGCCGCCATCCCCGCCCTCATGGCCTACAACTTCTTCCAGGGCCAGATGAAGCAGTGGCAGGCCGAGCTGGACGACTACGCGCTGGAATTCCTCACGCTTTCCGAGCGCAACTTCACTTGAGGCTGGCTGGTCGCAGAGAGCTCAGAGGCTTCGCGGAATTCGCAGAGGAATCCCGGTGCCCGAGGAACTGAAACACGATGGGCCTCACGCCGAACTCACCCGGGAGATCATCGGGGCAGCGATCTCCGTGCAGAAGGCGCTGGGGCCCGGGCTTCTGGAATCGGCCTATGAGGTTTGCCTCGCCCATGAATTGTCTTTGAGGGGGCACCACGCCGAACGCCAGGTCCCGTTGGGGTTGGCCTATCGCGGACTTGAAGTTCCGCAGGCCTTCCGGATGGATCTGGTCGTTGATGGGAAGATCCTTGTCGAGTTGAAGGTTGTGGATGTTTTCGTTCCGGAGCATGAAGCCCAGGTTCTCAGCTACCTGCGCTTTTCGGGATTGACCGTCGGCCTCCTCATCAACTTCAAATCCATCCCCCTGACCAAGACAGGGCTCCGGCGGTTCGTCATGAGTGAAGACAACCACTTCCCCTCCGCGCCCTCCGCGTGATTTCGTGCCCTCTGTGACCAGCTATTCCAACCGACTTCCCCTCTCCCTCGACTGGGAGGACTGGTACCAGCTCTGCTGCCCGCCCTACGACGCGACGGATGCGCATGAGCGGTTCGAGGACCGGCTCGCGCGCGCGACGGATCTCGCGCTTGGACTCTGCGACGACCTCGGAGCGAAGGCCACCTGGTTCTGCCTCGCGGACCAGGCCGAGCGTCATCCGGAGCTGTTGCGGCGCATCGTGGCGGGCGGGCACCGCATCGGGCTTCACGGCCTCGATCACGGCCGCGCCTTCCAGTTCGACCGCGCCACCTTCTCAGCGCGCGTGAAGGATGGCAAGGCGCGGCTGGAGCAGCTCGCGGGCTCAGCCGTGCTGGGCTTCCGCGCGCCAGAGTGGAGCCTGCGTGCTGCAGCCGAGGACTACTGGCGCGAGCTGCCGGACCTCGGTTTCACCTTTGATTCCAGCCGCGCGCCGCTGAAGGTGCTGGGCGATCCCGGTTGGCCCACGCGGCCCTACAAACTCACGGACGGGCTGTGGGAACTGCCGCCCGCCACTATGCGCCTGGCCGCCTGGCGCCTCCCGCTCTGGGGCTGGGCCATGCGCACCGTGCCGGAGCCGCTGCTGCGCCACCAGCTGCGCGCGCTCGCGGCCGCCGACGCGGGCACGTCTCTCGTCCTCCATCCCTGGGAACTCGATGAAGGCCAACCGGATCTGCCCGTCGCCACGCGCGGCCATCGCTTCGCCCACAGCGCGGGCCTGAAGGGCTACGGCAAGCGCCTGAGGAAGCTGTGGGCGGGCCTTGCGCTCATCCCTTTGGAAGCGTGGATCGAGGGCCGCCCATGAAGCCGCTCATCCTCCTCGCGCCCTCCGAGGACAAAGCCGCGGGCGGCCACGCGGGTCGTCTCGCGGAAAGCCCTGCCCAGCGCTGGGTGCGAGAGCGGCTGGCCGATCTGGTCGTCCACGGCACCCCCGAGGCGCAGCGCAGGGCCTTCGATGTGAAGGACGCGCTGCTGGAGAAGGCCAAGGCCGAGGCGCTGGCGCTGAAGGGCTCCACCCCCCTGCTGCCCGCGCTGGACCGGTATCAGGGCGTGGCCTTCGATGCGTTGGACGCGGCTTCGTTGGATCGCGGAACCTGGGATCGGGTCTTCATCCTCTCCAATCTCCGCGGCCTGGTGCGGGGTGATGAGCTGGTGCCGCCCTACAAGCTCAAGCTGGGCGGCCTTCCGGGCCTCAAACCCCATTGGCGGAAGGCGCTTGCTCCGCTGCTGGCGAAGCTGCCGGCCGGCGAGACATGGGCGATCCTGCCTCAAGGGCACGCCGACCTCCTCGCGGGATGGGATCGTCCCCGCCACACGGTGGAGATCGTGGATGCGAACGGCAGGACCATCAGCCACTGGTCCAAGCTCTACCGCGGCCTGCTGGCCCGATGGATCCTGGAACACCAGCAGGGCGATCCGAAGAAGGTCGCCAAAGCCAAGCTGGAGCTGTGCCGAGTGGCGGGCACGGCCGATAACGAAGTGGGTGGCAAGCAGCTCACGCTGGTGGTGACGCGATGAGCATCCATCATCTTGAGACCCCCTTCTTCCAGCGTCAGCCAGTGCTGCCGCTGCCGATCCAGCGCTTCCTGCGCAAGCGCATCGAGGCTGCGTTGCACGATCCTTCGCGACGCTTCCACCTCGCGTGGCCCACCGTGCTGGGCGCGCCGCGCCTGCGGGAACTGTATCCCGATGGCGTGCCCGAAGCTGAGCTCTTCGCCCACGCCGCGAAGATGCTGGCGGCGCTGGGCATCGCCGATCCCGCGGCTGCCTGGGGGGAGACGCTCGCGGCCTTCCCGGACACGGCGGAGCAGGGAGCCACGGGGTGGATGCCCACGGCGGAATGGGGCGCCTTCGGCCCGCTCATCAGCCTGCGCAGCGGCTGGCAGCTCATGGCCCTCACGCCGTTGCCTCCGGATGAAATCTACGACCTCAGCTGCGGCGTGAGCTTCTTCAACCACGGCCTCTACCATGAGTGCCATGACGCGCTGGAGCCGCTGTGGATCGAGGCCGACGGCCCGCTCAAGGGCGCGTTGCAAGGCTTCATCCTCATGACGGCCGGCTACCACCATCTCCAGCTCCAGAACGCGAACGGCATGAAGGCGGTGTGGGAAGAGTCCTTGGCGCGGCTGGAGCCCTTCCATGGCCGCGTCGAGACGCCCTGGGGCCACATGGATTTCGCGGAAGCGGCGGAGGTGACGCGCGAACGGCTCACGCTGCTTGCCCATGAATCCGATTGGCCTGCGTTGTGGCGCCTGGACCGTCCCTTGTGGACACTGGAAGCCTGATGAACACCGATCTTCTCGTCCTTGGCGGCGGCATCGCCGGTTGCGCAGCCGCGATCACGGCGGCGGACAAGGGCCTGTCTGTGGTGCTCGTGGCGAAGGACGATCTTGGCCTCAGCAACACCGGCTGGGCCCAGGGCGGCATCATCGGCCTGCCGGGCGAGGAGGAGGGCGACAGCCCCGACCTGCTGGCGGAGGACATCCTCCGCGCGGGCGCAGGCCTGTGCCGCCCCGAGGCCGTGCAGATGCTGGCAGAGCAGGGCCCGCCCCTCTGCCGGGCCTTCCTGTGGAAGCGTCTCGGCGTGCCCTTCGACACAGATGGGGATGGCGATCCCGCCCCCACGGCCGAGGCGGCCCACAGCGCGCGCCGCATCTACCATGCCAAGGACGCCACCGGCGCCGCCATCCAGAAGCGGCTCAGCGAGGCGGTGAAGGCGCACCCGGAGATCACCGTCCGCGAAGACCTCTGCCTCGTGGACCTGCTCACGAGCCCGCACCACGCGGTGGACCCTCGCCGCATCTACGAATCGCCCCGCGTGCATGGCGCCTACCTCTTCGACGCCGCCAGCGGCGCGGTGGAGGCGGTGCTGGCCACACGCACGGTGCTGGCCACGGGCGGTCTCGGCTACCTCTATCTGCACACCACAAACCCGCCCAGTGCCACGGGGGATGGGCTCGCGGCCGCCTACAGGGCCCACGCGCGCATCGTGAATTGCGAGTTCGTCCAGTTCCACCCCACAGCGCTCTACATTCCCGGGAAGCCCCGCCAGCTGCTGACGGAGGCCCTGCGCGGCGAGGGCGGCCTGCTCATCGACAAGGCCGGCCACCGCTTCATGCAGAAGCACGCGCCGGAGCAGATGGAACTGGCGCCCCGCGATGTGGTGAGCCGCGCCATCTTCCAGGAGATGGCCGAGAGCGGCGAGCCCTGCATGTACCTCGACCTCAGGCCCGTGGCGGCGAAGCTGGATCTCGAAGCCCACTTCCCTAACATCCTCGCCGCCTGCCGGGCGGAAGGCATCGAGCCCTTGAAGCAACCCATCCCGGTGGTGCCCGCGGCCCACTATTTCTGCGGCGGCGTGCTGGTGGACCTGGATGGCCGCACGAGCCTGGAAGGGCTCTTCGCCGCCGGGGAAGTGGCCTGCACGGGCCTGCACGGCGCCAACCGTCTGGCCTCCACGAGCCTGCTGGAGGGCTTGCTCTGGGGCACCCGCGCGGCCGAAGCGGCCGCGATGGACATCAATGGCGGCGCGCAGGCGCCGGACCCGGCCGATTTCCATCCATGGCAGGGCGCGCAGGACCCTGAGGACACGGACCCCCTCCTCATCGAGCAGGACTGGAACCAGGTGCGCTCCACCCTCTGGAACTACGCCGGCATCGTGCGCTCCAAGGACCGCCTGGAGCGCGCCTACAACGACTTCGGCTACCTGGGCCACCGCATCGAGACCTTCTACCGCGAAGCCCGCCTGAGCCGCACCCTCCTGGAACTCCGAGCCGGCATGCTCTGCGCCAAGCTGATCATTAAAGCGGCGTTGCAGAATCCCGAATCAAGAGGGTGTCATTACCGCGTGGATTGAACGGATGCTGGCTGGAGAGGTCTCGCGTATCGCCCCAGGCGATACCGAGAGAGCGGCGTTGCAAAATCCGGAATCTAGAGGATGTCACTACCGGGTGGATTAAGGCCGAAGAGCCTACACTGGTCCTATGGCGATTTCCGTCTTCGACCTCTTCAAGATCGGCATCGGGCCGAGTTCGTCGCATACCGTGGGGCCTATGAAGGCCGCGCGGGGGTTCGTGGAGCGGCTCCAGGCAGATGGGCTGCTTGATCGCGCGGCCCATGTGAAGGCGGAGCTGTTCGGCTCCCTGGGCCTCACGGGCAAGGGCCATGGCAGCGACAAGGCCGTGATCCTGGGCCTCATGGGCGAGACGCCGGACAGGGTGCCCATCGAGGCGGTCGAAGGCCTGATGGCGAAGGTCCGAGACGAGAAGAAACTCATGTTGATGGGCACACACGCGATTCCCTTCGTGGAGGGCGAGGACCTGGTGCTGCACAAGCGCCGGTCGCTGCCTTTCCATCCCAACGGCATGCGCTTCACGGCCTGGGATGCGGATGGCGCGGAGCTACGATCGGGCGTCTTCTACTCCGTGGGTGGCGGGTTCGTCGTGGATGAGGCCGCCGCCCAAGGCGAGGATCCCATCAAGGCCGATGACATCGCGCTGCCCTGCGCCTTCCACAGCGGTGACGAATTGATGGCCATCTGCGCGGCCAAGGGCTGGTCCATGAGCCGCGTCATGCTGGAGAACGAGAAGGCCTGGCGGAGCGAGGCCGAGATCCGCTCCGGATTGCTCCGCATCTGGTCTGTCATGCAGGCCTGCGTCCAACGCGGTTGTGAGACGGAGGGCATCCTGCCTGGCGGCCTCCATGTGCCGCGCCGCGCCCACGCGCTCTACGCCCGCCTGAAGAGCCGCCCGGAGGCAGCGTTGTGCGATCCGCTCACGGTGCTGGATTGGGTGAACCTCTACGCTCTTTCCGTGAACGAGGAAAACGCTGCCGGGGGCCGCGTCGTCACCGCGCCCACCAACGGCGCGGCGGGCATCATCCCGGCGGTGGCCCACTACTACTGGCGCTTCACGCCCAGCGCGAACGAGGACGGCATCGTGCGTTTCCTGCTGACGGCTGGGGCCATCGGGGTGCTCTACAAGGAGAACGCCTCCATCAGCGGCGCGGAAGTGGGTTGCCAGGGCGAAGTGGGCAGCGCCTGCTCCATGGCGGCGGGCGCGCTCTGCGAGGTGCTGGGCGGCACGCCGGAGCAGGTGGAGAACGCCGCTGAGATCGGCATGGAGCACAACCTGGGCCTCACCTGCGACCCCATCGGCGGCCTGGTGCAGGTGCCCTGCATCGAGCGCAACGCCATGGCCGCCATCAAGGCCATCAACGCCGCCCGCATGGCCATGGCGGGAGACGGCAAGCACTTCGTGAGCCTCGATAAGGTCATCAAGACCATGCGCGACACGGGCCGGGACATGAAGGACAAGTACAAGGAGACCGCCCGTGGCGGCCTCGCCGTGAATGTCCTCGAAGTGCCGAACCTGAGCGTGAACCTGCCGGAGTGCTGAAAAGCCGGAACCGCGAATGACGCGAATGTTCGCGAAGACTTGATGAGCGTTCGTATCTACCAGGCATTCCTCGGCCCATCTCCAAGTGGGTTTTTGAATTCCCTACCTACCTGTTAAGATTAGGGTGCCAAAATATACTGAATTCAAATTGGAGGGCGGTTATGCCGGAACATGCGGGTTGCTTTTCTCTTCTGGCTGGTGGATGCGGGGGTAGCATTATCCCCTTACTTATTCTTTTTCTATTCCAAACTATCGGCAAAGAAAAGAAGTACAAAATTCGCTACAGCACCAAGGAAAAGATGATCGACCTTGGAATATGTGCAATAGTGAGCACCATATTTTGTGCCTTTGTTATTTTGTTCTCATCTAATACTTCTTCGAGTCAAATATTTTCACCACTTTCTATTATTTTTATTTTCGTAGGTATCTGGCTAATTGTTTATTTAGTCATTAAACGCCGTATCAGTAGAAAGCTTGAAGATCCACTTAGGGAATATCGAAGCCCGAGATGATCGCCGTCCTCGCTGTCCACCGCAGAGGGCACAGAAAAATTCCGTGCCTTCCGCGCAACCTCTGCGCCCTCTGTGACCAGCTTCTACACCGGCCACGCCCCCGCGCCTTCGCGCACGAGGAAGGGCTCGTCGCCGGTGAGATCCACGATGGTGCTGGGCTGGCCGCTGGGCTGGCCGCAGTCCACCACGAGGTCGAGGGCGTGGCCCAGCTCCTCCTCGATCTCCCAGGCGGTTTGCAGCGGTGGTTCGCCGCTGCGGTTGCAGCTGGTGGTGACGATGGGCTCGCCCAACCGCTTCACCAGTTCGCGGCAGAAGGTCTGGTCGGGGATGCGCAGGCCCACGACGGGATGGGCCTTGCCCTTGGACTCCAGCCAGTTCGGGACTTCTTTGCTGGCGGCCAGGAGGAAGGTGTAGGGGCCCGGCAGGCAATGGCGGAGGATGCGGAAGGTCGGCTGGTCCAGATGCCGCGTCATGCGCGTGAGCATGGCCATGTCGCCGCAAAGGAGGCTCATGGGTTTCTTGCCATCGCGGCCCTTGAGCTCCGCGATGCGCGCCACGGCCCGCTTGCGGCTGGCCAGGCAGCCCAGGCCGTAGAGCGTGTCCGTGGGGTAGGCGATGACGCCGTCCTTCTGGAGCAGCTCCATGATGCGCGCCAGGTGGCGCTCCTGTGGGTCGTCGGGGTGGAGTTGGAGGATCACAGCCGCTCCCAGCGGGCGCGGCCCTCGCTTGGATGCTCGGCGGGTTTCTGGAAGAAGCGCTCGGCGAGGCCTGCTTCCATAGGCACAGTGATGCCGCCGCGGCGAGTCTGCAGGGCCAGGAGCGCCGCAACAGTGAGGGAATCGGCGATCTCGCCGGCCATCACCCGGCGAAGGCAGTCAGCGAAGGGCTCGCGGTGCAGGGCCAGCTCTTCATCGTCCTCAGCATGGTGGCCATCAAAGGGCGAGAGATCCGCCGCGAGAAAGAGGAAGGTCTCCTCGTCCGTGGTGGAGTTGCTGGGATTGAAGTAGAGCAGGGGCTCCCAGACGCGGGCCTGGAGGCCGGCCTCCTCCGCCAGCTCGCGGCGCATGGCGTCGAAGGGGCTTTCATGCGGATCGCCGCCGCCTTCGGGGATCTCCCAGGAGTAGCGCTCCAGCGGGTAGCGCCACTGGCCCACGAGCACGACGCGATCCTGATCATCCAGGGCCAGCACGCCGCAGGCGGTGCGGTGGAACCCCACGACCGTGTAGGTGCCCTCCGCGCCCGCGCGGTGGCGGAACTTGTCCTTGCGGATGCGGATCCAGGGACAGTCGTAGAAGGCCTCCCGCGAGATCACCTCGTAGGGATCGGGAGAGGCGGGGATGGGTAGGGGCTTCAGAGCCATACTTCGAACCTAAACGAAAAACGCCCGCCGGTGGCGGGCGTTTCCATGAGGCGGACCGGAGCTTAGCGGCGCAGTCCGAGGCGCTCGATGAGCGTGGCGTAGCGGGCGGCGCTCTTGCGCTTCAAGTAGTCCAGCAGGCGGCGGCGCTGGCCGACCATCATCATCAGGCCGCGGCGGCTGTGGTAGTCCTTGCTGTGGGTCTTGAAGTGCTCGGTGAGGTCGTTGATGCGCTTGGTGAGGATGGCGACCTGGACCTCGGGCGACCCGGTGTCGGAGTCGTGGGTCTTGAAGTCGTCGATGATGATCTTCTTGCTATCGGCGTTGAGGGACATGGTCCGCAGCCTTTCGGGGTTCCGCCCGTCACCCGCCCCTCAGCCCCGTGCCGATGGGAGGTCGTAGTCCGGTGAAGGGCCGGACGCCCTTGTCAAAGTCGAAACCGGGCGCCGAGGCGTTCCAGTTTCATCGTGGTGGCGGCGATGCCGCCATTTCCGGGCTGTGCCCGGAAACCGCAACGCGATCTGCGATCGCGTTCGGCCCTACTCTCCACAACGCGCTTCGCGCGTGTGTCGAATGGTGGTGCGGATAGAGGGACTCGAACCCCCATGCCCTTGCGAGCACTAGGACCTGAACCTAGCGCGTCTACCAATTCCGCCATATCCGCAGTGAAAGAACATTCTGGTCCCCGAAAGACGCCAGAACGGAAATCCTATCGCGGGAAGGACCGGGTGGCAAGCGTTAAAGGCTGGGGTCACCAGTCCTTGTAGGGGATTCCGTTGGCGCCCTTGGCGGGGGAGAGGCTGTAGACGTCGTAGACGCTGCCGCCGCCCCAGGAGGTGCTGTCGGGCTCGTCGCTGACGCTGCGCAGGCCCCACTCGGCCTTACCCGTGAAGGGGTCCAGGGGGACCCGGCGGAGGAAGCGCATCTTGCGCGAGGGGCTGCCGGTGAGCGGCGCGCCATCCACCATGGCCTGGAGGCTTTCGGGGTAGCCGTTGGTCTCCGCCGGCGGCGCCTTGATCTTCTGCTGGTCCACGGCCGCCTTGTAGGCGTCGATGGCCATGCGCATCTCGCGCAGATCGCGGTGCAGCTCCAGCTCCTTGTCCCGCCTCAGGCTGTTCTTCGCCAGAGGGATGATGGCTGAAGCCAGGATCAACAGCACCGTGGCCGTGACCACCAGCTCCAGGAGCGTGAAACCGGAGGCCCGCTTCACCTACTGCACCGTGAAGAGAGCGTTCACCCAGCGGGCGCTGATGGGGCTGGTGCCAGCGAGGAACTGCCCACCCTGGATGAGGAGGGGCTGGTTGCCGCTCTCCAGCGCCTGGAGCGTGATGGACGCGAGGATGCCGCTGTCCTGGCCCGCGCTGGAGCGGCTGAAGGAGAGCCGCACGGTGCCATTGGGACCAGGCACCTGCTGGACCTTCCCGCCTCCGAGGAAATCGCCGGGCACGACCGTGACCAGCTTCAGGCCCGCGGGGATCTGGAGGTCCAGGTAGCCGGTGCTGAGGCCCTGGCCGCCGCTCACGGAGAGCGTGGCCTCCACCTTGTCGTTCTTCATGAGGTTCGCGGTGGAAGGCGAGATGAAGAAGACGAGGTCCGACGCGTCCGGCGGGCGCTGCGCGGCCCCGGGTCCTTGGCCGCTGACGGCGGGGCTGGGAACGGCGTTGGCGGCGGGCGGCTGAGCTAGGGCTGCGGGCTGGCCCGGCTGCGCGGTGGTGGTTCCGACGGAGCCGCCCTCGTCCTTCTTCGGCGCGGCCTTCTTCTTCGGGGCGAAGGGGCCGGATTTCACGGCGGCGTCATCCGGGTTGAAGGCGTCCAGATCCTGCTGGGTGATGCTTGGCTTGCGCACCAGCACGCAGCGCAGGGTCATGATCACATCCGTCTTGGCCTTGGTCGTGTTGGTGTTGCCGAAGAGGTGGCCGAGGATGGGGATGTCCGTGAGGCCCCAGATGCCCTGGAGCTGCTTCTGCTCCTCGTCCTTCAACAGACCGCCGAAGATGGCCGTCTCACCATCCTTGAGGCGCGTGACAGTCTCGATGTCGCGGTTGCCGAGGTCGGGCCGGCCCGGTGTGGACCCGGCCTTCAGGGTGGTGACGGAAGCCTTGATCTTGAGCGTCACTTCGTCGTTGAAGTGGACCCGCGGCGTGACCTCGATCTTCACGCCCACATCCTCGTAGTTGTAGGAGGTCTGGCCCACGGCGCCGGTGATGCCTCCGAGGCCGCCCGCGGTGCCGCTGGTCCCGGTGCTGCCGGTGGAGCCGGGGATGCCGATGGAGCTCTGCGTGGTGCTCACCTTCTCGCCGATGTTGATCTTGCCGGTCTCTCCGCTCAGCACGCGCACATTGGGATTGGCCACCAGGCGCGCGTCGCCGTTGCTCTTGAGGAAGTCGAGGGCGAGATTGGGGAAGAGGAACTGGATGTTCGACCGGGGGATGTTCAGGTTGCCGGTGCTCGTGTTGAGCCCGCCCAGGTTCACATTGGTGGTGGTGGCGCCCATGCGGTAGGTGCCGCTGCTGTCCGTGGGGCCGATGACGGGCAGCAGGCCCACCTTGGCGAGGTTGCTCTCCGTCACCTCCATCAGCTGCACATAGACCATGACCTCCGGCAGGGACTTGTCGAGCTGGCTGATGACGCGGTCGGCGATGGCCAGCTCCAGCGGCTTGGCCTTCACGATGACGGCGTTCATGCGCTTGTCCGTGAAGACGCGCAGCTGGGGCATGAGGGCCGTGAGCGACTGGCGGATGTCCTGCGGGTCGGAGTTGGAGAGGTAGTAGGTCTTGATGATCTGGTTCTCGTACTGCTCGCGGTTCTGCGGCGTGTTCTTGAACACCATGATCGTGTTGGTGTCCACGACCCGGAAGAAGAGGTCGTTCTGGAGCATCAGCGTGTCCAGGGCTTTCTGGAAGGTGAGGCCCTTGAGATCGATGGAGGTGGACGCGTCCTGGAAGCTGGAGTGGAGCAGGATGTTCACGCCCGAGGCCTTGGCCAGGGCGCTGAAGATTTCCCGGAGGCTCGTGCGGCGGGCGAAGGTGAGGTCCACGCCCTCGATGGAGCGAGGGTTGATCTGGAGCGCGCCCTGGGCGTCCGCGTCCTGCTTCATCTGGTCCAGATCCTCCGCGGACACGGCCTTGGCGCGGTCCTGGCGATCCTTGATGCGGAGCAGCCAGTCCTTGGCGATCTGGTTGTCGATGTTCAGGATGAGGGCCTTCTCCAGCTCCATCGTGATGTCCGCGTCGCTGCCGCCATGGGCCTCGATGCTCTTCGCCTTGTCCACATGGGTCTGGGAGGCCAGCTCCGAAGTGCGGCGGAGCCCGATGCGCGCCTTCACATCGTTGGGGTGGTCCTGGACCACCTGCCGGTAAGCCTCGTGGGCGCCCTCGTAGTCGCCGCTCTCGAAGAGCGCGTTGGCCCGGTGGAGCGAGCAGCCGAGTCCGGTGGCGAGCAGCAGGACCGCGGCTGCGGCAGGGAAAAGAGGGGATCGGCGTCGGGTCATGGGATCACTCGTCATCTTCGGATCGGGTGCGTATCAGGCGGATCAGAAATTGTTGGCCACGGGGGCCGCGCTGCTGTCGGTGGCGTTCAGCGTGGCCGTGAGGTCGGTGTATTTCGTGTTCTGGAACTGGGCGGTCAGGTCGGTGACGGACACGAGCTTCCAGTCGCCCAGGTAGGTGACGCCCACGGTGAGCGTGACGGGCTCCTCGCCTTTCATGAAGGCGCCGACGGTGCCCGCGGGCGATCCCTGCAGGAAGCCGATGTAGCGGAGGCTGCCGTTCACCATGGCCAGCTCTGATTGCTTGTCCTGCGCGATGCGCTGCTGCTCCAGCTGTTCCGGCGTGGGCGGAGGCGGAGGCGGAGGCGGCTTCACGGGCGGCGGGGGGGGCTTGGGCGCGTCGAAGACGAAGAGGTCGCGCACCAGCTTAGGCGGGGGCGGAAGCTCGCCCGCCTTGTCGAGGGCCGCGAGGTCCGGCAGTTTCTTCAAGGCCTGCACCTGGCGCGGGTCCAGCGAGCCCGAGACAGCCGTGTTCTCTGTGGCGCGGCGCTGGGGCGCGTCACCCCCCCCGAGCGTCCAGATCATCCAGCCCAGCACCAGCACGAAGCCGGCCACGGCCGCCTGGGTGCGGCGGTTGGTCTTGAGCTCCTGGAGCAGAGCCTTGGTGTCCACGGATCCGCCGCTCATGCGCCGTCCTCCGCGTCCTTGACGACCGCCTTGCGGAAGGCCCGCAGGGTGCCCGTCAGCCGCGCGCCCTCGGGGCTTTCCTCCAGCCGCGCGTCCTCCACGGCGAAGGGCAGGCCGGAGCCCTCCAGATCGCGCATGAAGGTCTTGATGCCGGGATAGAGGCCCGAGACGGTGAACTCCACCTGCATGGCCTCCAGGCCGGTGCCCTTGGATTCTTCCTTTGAAGGCTGGCCGTACTTCACGGACTGGAGCTGCACGCCGGCCTTGGTGCTGAGGTCGTGGAGCACCCCGCTGAGCTGCCACTGGAGTTCGCCCGCGCTGCCCTGGGGCAGGCGCGCCTCCAGGTCGGCGAGGGCCTGCTGGCCGCGCGCGATGCGGTCCGCGAGATGCTGGAGTTCGCCCAGGCGGTCCTTCTGGCGGTCCCGCGCGGTCTCAGCCGCCGTCTTCGCGCGGAGCTTCTGCTCTAGGGTGGTGGAGGCGTCCGGAAGCAGGAACAGCGCCACGACGATGGCGAGGACCATGAGGACGCCGCCCGCGATGAGGCGGCCCCCGCTGGCCTTGAGGGTGCGGCTCAGGAGCGGGCTCATGACGCGCCTCCCGGCTGGGGACGGCGCTGGATGGCGGGCGCGGGGCGCGCACCGCCGGAAGCGGGGCGCTCCACGACGGGTCCCCGGGGCCCGGTGGCCGCGCCGAACTGGCGCGGGGAAGAAGGCGTGGCGGGGTGGACTGTTTCAGGCGCTGGAGCCGCGCGCGGTGCGGGCACGGACGCAGGCGCGGCCGCTTGAGCGTGCGCTGGTGTCCTGGTCTTCATCTCAGCAGTCACAGGCGCGAAGGGTGGCGGCAGCGGCACCACGGGCAGGCTCAGGTCGAATTCCCAGCCTCCGCCGGGCTGTTGCGCCTCGCGCTCCAACGCCACCTGCGTGAAGGCGGGATCTTTGCGCAGGTTCTCGATGAAGCCGGATTCCGCATCGCGGCTCCTAGCCTCGGCCTTCACCTTGAGGAGCAGGGCCTGGTCCGCGCCGCGGGTGCGCTCCATGTTCTTGATGCGGGCCCCGTCCACGAGATTCTGCTCCAACTCTGCCGCGAGGCGGGACCAGGGCGCGGCGCGCTCGGAGAGGATGCGTTCCGCCAGGCGCCAGCGGGGCAGCTCCTGGTCCACATCGACCTGCTGGAGCTGGGAGAGCAGCTGGCGCTCCTGCGTGGCGGCGAGGTGCGTCTGCGCGTCGGCGCTGACGGCGGCCTTGCCCGCCTGGCTCGCGCGCTGATAACTCCAGGCCGTGTAGCCGGAGACGCCGAGGAACACGGCCGCGCCCAGGGCCAGCGCGGCCCAGCCGAAGGCGATGTGCTGCTCGCGCCAGAGAGACGGCTCCGGGACGAGGTTGAGCTTGATGGACGGGATACCCATCAGGCCACCTCCTCCGCTTCATCCAGCATGCCGTCGTCGAGGCGCTGCACCGGAATGCCGAGGTAAGGCCACTCGCCTTCCGCGCCCCAGATGTGGATCATCTGCGGGCTGCGGGATTCGCGCTGGAGGAAGGCGGCGCTGGGGGCGATGCGCTCCTCGCTCCAGCCGCTCGCGGTCATGGGCTCCTCCCACTGGCGGAGCAGGCAGAGGCCCCGCCCCCAGGCGGCCAGCGTGCCCGCGTAGCGGCCATCGCCGGCCGGGCTCAGCGAGAGCAGCATGCCGGGCATGTCCAGCGTGGGGGCGAGCCGGTTGAAGAGCCAGAGCCAGCGCGGTTGCAGCGAGACGATGGGGCGGTTCAGCCGCGAGGCCAGGGCCGCCCAGGCGTCGCGCGAGGATTCGGCGAGCCCGCTGAGGAGCCAGGGCCCGTCTTCCAGATGGACGGCCTGCACGGCCCAGGGCGTCTCCGCGCCGAAAGCCTGCTGGAAGCGCCAGCGGAAGAAGGCTTCCCGCGCTTCGCCGCCGGAAGGGAGTTCCACGATGTCGCGGGCCAGCAGCGCCGGAGCCCAGAGATCATCCACCACCCAGGCGGAGGCGCCTTCCGGCAAGGCCGTGAGGGCCTGGGCCATCTGGTCCTCCGTGGGCCGGCCCCGAAGGGGGCGGCGGTGATGGCCCGCCACGAGGCGGTGGTTTTCCATCCAGAGCAGGGCGCGGGCGCGGCGTCCGAGGTTCATGACTGGCCCTCGTGGCTGTTCTCATCCCGCTTCGCCACCAGCCGGGCGAACTTGCGCTCGGCGCGGTTCTGCCCGAAGTACCAGCCGTAGCAGAAGATGGCCAGGCCGCCGAGAACGTGCAGCCACCACCATCCCCTTCCGAGGAAGCGCATGGATTCAGGGAGGGGTGGCATGGGGCTCCGGTGGTCTGGGGGAAACCTCTGATTCTAGCGGCACGGACCAGGACTCCCAAAGCCGTGTATTGGACTCTCCCGCATGGTATGAAGTGAGGAGGCCATTCGTTCCCGCCCGGTCTCCGGAGCCCTTGAACCCTTTGCGTCTCGTCTCACTCGAACTCCACGGCTTCAAGTCCTTCGCCGACCCGCAGAAGCTGACCTTCCCGGTCGGCATGACGGCCGTCGTGGGGCCCAACGGCTGCGGCAAATCGAACATCTCCGACAGCCTGGCCTGGGTGCTGGGCGAGCAGCGGGCCAGCCTCCTGCGCGGCGCCGAGATGTCCGATGTGATCTTCGCGGGGGCGGGCCAACGCAAGCCCATGGGCATGGCGGAGGTGAAGCTCACGCTCGAGATGCCCGACCCGGCCCTGCCCGGCGCATCGAAGGAAGTCGTCCTCACCCGCCGCCTCTACCGCGACACCGGCAGCGAGTACCGCGTCAACGGCCGCGAGACGCGCCTGAAGGATGTGCAGGACCTTCTCCTCGACACGGGCCTCGGCACCCGCGGCTACACCTTCATCCAGCAGGGCCAGATCGACCTCATCCTCAGCAGCAAACCCAAGGACCGGCGCTCGCTTCTCGAAGAAGCGGCGGGCATCACCCGATACAAGCTGCGGCGGCAGGAGGCCGAGAAGCGGCTGGACGAGACGAAATCGAACCTGCAGCGCCTGGAGGACATCCTCCACGAGCTGAACAAGCAGATGGACAGCCTGCGCCGCCAGGCCGCCAAGGCCAAGCGCGCGGCAGAGCTGGACGCGGAGATCCGCGGCACCCAGCGCGTGCTGCTGGCAGGCAAGGCCGAGGAGCTCGATCACGCGAAGCAGGCGCTGCTGGATCAGCTCGACCAGTTGGAACGCCGCGTGAGCGAGCTCACGGCCCAGGCCTCGGAGAAGGCGTCCGAAGTGGAGCACCTCCGCCTGCACCTGGACGAGCTGGAACAGGCCCAGGGCCGCCGCTCCCGTCAGGTGCTGGGCCTGGAACAGCGGCTCACGCTCGCGGAGCAGGAGCGCGGTTTCCAGGAAGAGCGCCGCCGCGAAGCGCTGGAACAGAAGTCCCGCGCGGTGGAGCGCATGGACGAGCTGGCCCGCCGCTTGGAAGAGGGCAGCCAGGCCCTCTCGAACCTTGAAGCTGAACTCGCCGTGGCCGCGTCCGCGCTGGCCGCGAAGGAAGCCTTGCTCGGCCAGTCCGAAGAGGCGGTCGCCATGGCTCTTGGCGCGCTGCGCCACGAGGAAGGCGGCCTCCACGAGCTGCGCCGCAAGAAGACCGAGGCCGTCCAGGCCGCGCAACAGCGGCAGAAGCAGCGCCTCTCCTTCCAGTCCCAGATCGCCCAGCTCGAAGGCCGCTTGGACGCCCTGAATCACGAGGAGTCCGTCCGCGCGCCGCGCCTCGAGGGTTTGCAGACCGAATCCGCCAAGCACAAGGGCATGCTGGAAGGTCAGGAATCCCAGGTGGAGCAGGGGGACGAAGCCGCCACCGCCCAGCGCCGCCGCGTGCATGAACTGGAGGAGGCCACCCGCTCCCTCACGCAGGAACTGCACCGCACCCAATCGGAGTTGGAAGCCGCCGAGCGCAAGGTGCGCCAGCTTTCGGATCTCGTGACCCAGGCCGCGGGGAGCCTGGAAATCCGCAAGGGCCTCGCCTGGCTGGGCGATCGCGGAAAGAAACCCGCGCTGCTTTCGGACCTCATCCGCGTGGACGAGGAAGTCCGCCCCGCCTTCGAGCGCGTGCTCGGCTCCTGGCTCCAGACCGCCGCCTGCGACATGGCGGACCTGGCCGCGTCCAAGGAAGCTCCGGGCCAGCTGCTGCTGGCGCCGGACACCGACGCCCATTCGCCTTCGGCGCCCTTCCACTGCGAGCCGCTGCGGCTCGGCGTTCGCTGGACGGGCGCCGTCACGCCGCTCCGCGCGCTCATCGACCGGACCTTCCGCTGTTCGGACGAGGAACTGCCCGCGCTGGCGGCCAAGCATCCTGATTTCGGTTTTGTGAGCCCCGGCTTCGTGAAGCTCCCCTACGGCCCGGTGCAGGTGGGCACGGCCGCGCCTGCCGCCTCGCCGCTGAAGCTCCGCGCGGAGCTGGAAGAGGCCGGTGTCCGCCGCGAATCGCTCATCACCGCGCTGGAAGAGCTGGAGGAGCGCCACAAGCGCGAGACCATGGGCGCGCGCGAGGCCCACGACCGCCTCCGGGAGATCGAGGAGGATCTGCGCATCTCCCGCCTCCGCCGCGACCAGAGCAAGGCCCAGCTCTCCTCCTGCGACGCGCAGCTCGGCGAGATCCGTTCCGCCCAGGAGCGGGCGGACACGCTCTGGGAGCAGATCGAGACGGAGATCAAGCGCCTGCAGGGCCTCCTCCGCGAGCTGGAGGAGCACCCCGAGGAGGCCGCCGATGTGGAGCTGGAGCAGGCCCTCGGCGAGGCCGAGACGCGCGTGCGCGGCAAGCAGTCGGAGCTGGACGGCCATCGCGAAGCGCGGCTCGAGACCGCGCGGATCCGCGATAGCGCCTGGGCCGGACAGGACGCGCTCCAGCGACAGCTCCAGATGCACCAGCGCGGGCGCTTCGATCTCGATGCCGAGCGCCAGCGGCTGGACCTGGAAGCGAACGAGCAGGGTGAGAAGGCGGCCTTGGCCGTGTCACGGCTGGAGGAGCTGGAGGCGGAGACCCAGAAGCAGCTGGAGGAGCGCGCCGCGCTGCAGTCCCAGATGCAGGAAGCCCAGCCCCTCATCGAGGACGCGGGCGAGCATCTGCGCGTGCGGGAGCGCAACGCGCGCGAACTGCAGGAGGCCTTGGAGAACGCCCGGGCCCAGCACCAAGAGTGCCTCGTCCGCTCTGCGCAGGTGCAGGGCTCCATGGAGGCCATGGCCAAGGAAGTGGAGCTGGCTCTGGGGCTGGAAGTGCCCGCCTTCCTCACCTCCATCACGGAGGAGGAGCGCGCCGCCTGGGCGGAGGAGGGCGAGCTGGTGCACCAGACGCGGCTCTCGGAGCTGCAGGGCAAGCGCCTGGATCTCGGCGGCGTGAATCCGCTGGCCATCCAGGAACTGGCGGAGGCCGAGGAGCGCCTGGCCTTCATGGGCCAGCAGCGGGGCGACGTGTTCCAGGCCATCGAAAATCTGGAGAAGACCATCTCCGAGATCAACGAGACCAGCGAGCAGCGCTTCCGCGAGGCCTTCGATTTCATCAACGCCAAGTTCCAGGAAGTCTTCCGCGAAGTCTTCAACGGCGGCAGCGCCAGCCTCAGCCTCCAGGATCCCAAGGATCTGCTGGAATGCGGCATCGAGATCACAGCCCAGCCCCCCGGCAAGACGCCCAAGTCGCTGAGCCTCCTGTCCGGCGGCGAGAAGGCGCTGGTGGCCATCAGCCTCCTCATCGCCATCTTCCACTTCAAGCCGTCGCCATTCTGTGTGCTGGACGAGATTGACGCGGCGCTGGACGAGGCGAATGTGGACCGCATCGCGCGCCTGCTCCAGAAGATGAAGGCCGACACCCAGTTCATCGTCATCACCCACCAGAAGCCCACGATGATGGCGGCGGACACGCTGTATGGCGTGACGCAGGAAGAGCCGGGCTGCTCCAAACTGGTGAGCGTGCAGCTGAAAGAGGCGGAGCAGCTCGTCTGAGCTTTTGAGTCGCGCCTGTTTTTTCCTATTTCAAGACTCTGTGTGACGGCCGTGTGATGGAGGCCCGCAAGGGCGCGCCTTCGTCCCGGTTTTCTGCTTCCGAGCCCTGTCCAGCTTGGGCTTTCGACTCTGACGCTATGTGTTTCAAGCCTTTTTGGGCGTCAAGGCGAAAGAAAGCGGAAATTGTGGAAACCTACCGGTTCCATCCGGGCCGCGCCGTTCTTGAGGGTGTGCTTGTAAACACTTATTTGGTTGATGATGGATGGTGCCCGTTGAACAGTGCAGTGCCAGCGAACTCAGGGTCCAAGCGGGCTCGGCCTCGGGAAAGGGGCGATTTCCGCAGGCTTTTCCACAGACCTTGTGGAGAGCGTTTCCGGGTCTTGTGAAAAAGGCTGTGACGGAAGCGTGACGAGGCTGTGCTGGGCCCGTCGAACAGGCGATTCAACGCTCCAGGGCGTCTTCCAGAACTTCCTCGCTGAGCCAGCGGCGCACGGTGTTCTCATCCACGCCGAGCCGCTCCAAATGCTCCACCGCCATGCGGAGGCTCTGGCCCTCATCCCGGCAGATGAGCAGCCGCCGCTTCCAGGCTTCCTGGGCGCGGGCGCCGAGTCTGGGCTCTCCCGCTTCCATGCGCTTCTCCAGGACGAAGCCCAGGTTGTTCGCCGCCTGGCGGTGCGAAGCGTCGATCCTAAGCGCCCGCTCGTAGGCGGAAGTGGCGTCTTCCAGACGGGTCTGCATCTCCAGCACGACGCCCTTGGCGTTCCAGACATCGGGATCCTCCGGCGCCAAGGTCATGGCCTCCTGCACCATGCGGGCCTGGTCTTCCGGACGGCCTTCCTGGCGGCACACTTCGGCCAGGCCGAGGTAGGCGCTGTATTCGCTGGGATCCTCTTCCAGCCCGCGGAGGAAGGCCTGCTCGCCTTCGCGGCGCCGTTGCAGTTCCAGCAGCGTGTAGCCGAGCTGCACATGGATGTCGGCGGCGGACGGATCGCGGGCCAGGGCCTCCTGGTAGCAGCGGGCCGTGTCGGTCCAACGGCCGTCCTCTCGGGCGAGATCGCCCAGGGCCACCCAAGGGATGGGCGATTCGCGATCCGTCTCGGAAGCCAGGGTGAAGTAGGACAGCGCGCCGTCCCGGTCGCCGGTGTCGCGCTTGAATTCGCCCAGCAGCGCCTGTGCCTCGGACAGCACCTGGGCCTCCGGCGCCAGCAGCATCAGCGCGTGGAGATGGCCCTGCGCGATGTCGAGGTGGCCAAGCTCCGCGAGGACTTCCGCCACGATGAAGTAGCTGGCGGGATCATTCACATTCAGGGCCCGGGCGCGATGGATGCAGCGCAGCCCGTCCTGGACGCGGCCCCGCGACATGAACAGTTCTCCCAGCGTGTGCCAGCTCCAATAGTGGTCGGGGTCGTATTCGAGCGCGGCCGTGAGCTGCGCCTCGGCGCCAGCCGGATCCTCCATGCGGTCCAGCGCCAGCGCCAGCAGGCGCAGGCAGCGGGGATCACGGGGCTGTAGGCTCAGAGCCTTGAGCAGCCAAGCCTTCGCTTCGCCCGGCTGGTCCTGGTGCAGCGCCAACAGACCGGTCAATTCCAGCGTCCGGGCGTCGGTGCCGTCCAGATCACGGGCGCGGCGGAGGGCGGTCTCCGCGCCATCGGTGTCGTCCATCTTGAGGCGGAGGAAGCCCAGGTTCCGCTGGAGTGGCGCGTCCTGGGGCGCTTCCACGATGAGGCTCTCCATCTGCACGAGCAGCTCGCCAGCCTCCTCCGGACGGAAGCGGTCGCCCAGGCTGAGCACTCGCTCGAACCAGGCCTCCGCGTCGCAGCGCCGCTCGGCGATGAGGCGGTCCAGGATCTCCGCCGCTTCGGGGTAGCGCGCGCGGGCGTTGAGGGCGCGGGCCAGCGCGAGGCTGCCGCCATCGCGGTCCTGCAAGGCGGCCAGCCGCGGATCCAGGAGCTTCATCCAGCTGCGCGCCATGGAACACCTCGGTGGAAAGGAGGTCCAGCTTACACCCGGTCAAGAGGCGCCGAGCGCCTCGCTGATCCCGTCGCAGAGCACCCGTGCCATGGCGCCGCGGGTCTCCACCGTCGCCGAGCCGAGGTGCGGCAGCAGCACGGTGCGCGGAGCGTCCAGCCAGGCGGGGTGGAGCTTGGGTTCGCCCGCGTAGACATCCAGCCCCGCGCCGCCCAGGTGCCCCGCGCGGAGCAGCGCGATGGCGGCGGGCTCATCCACGATGCCGCCCCGCGCGGTGTTGATGAGGATCGCGCCCTTGGGGAGCCGCTCCAGCTCCTTGAGGCCCAGGAGGCCCCTCGTCTCTTCGCTCAGCGGGCAGTGGAGGCTCAGCACCGTGCTGGATTCCAGCAGCTTCAGCAGCGGCGCCCGCGGCGCGTCGCAGACGCCGAAGGAGACGGTGCCGCCCTTGCCCTCGCGGTCCCAGAAGAGCGGCTGCATCCCCAGCGCCCAGGCCCGCCGGGCGAAGCCTTTTCCGATGGCGCCGCCGCCGAGGATGCCGCAGACCTTGCCCGCGAGCGCGGTGCCCAGCAATTGGTCCGGCGCCCATCCGGTCCAACGGCCTGAGCGCACGAGGCGCTCGCCCTCGGCGATGCGGCGCGTGACGGCCAGAAGGAGCGCCAGCGCGAGATCGGCGGTGGCATCCGTGAGCACACCCGGGGTGCTGAGGACCCGGATGCCCCGCGCCGCGCAGGCCGCCAGCGGCAGGTGGTTCATGCCCACGCTGTAGGTGCCGATGGCCTTCAAGCGCGGCGCCTTGGCGAGATCGGCTTCCGTGAGCGGCTCCGAAAGGAGCACCACGAGCGCCTCGACTTCCGGCAAGGCCTCGTTCCATTCCGCGGAACGGAAAGGCGCCACGCGCAGCTCCGGGAATCGGACTCCGAGTTCCTTGAGCGCGGGCCCCACCAGCGGGCTCGTGGACAGGATCCGCGCGGTCATCTGCGGAGCGCCTTCAGCGCGCGGCGGACGGCTTCGGCCATGTCGGGCTTGTCGGCGCGGAGCTCGGCCACCACGGGCAGGACCGCGTCCTCCTTGAAGCCGAGGTTCAGCAGCGCCGAGCGCAGATCGGCCTCCCAGGCGTCCGCGGGCGAAGCGGGTTTGCCAAGGCCTTCCAACCCGCCGAGCCCGCCCAGTTTCTCGCTCAGCTCGAAGCAGAGCTTCTCCGCGGTCTTCTTGCCGACGCCGGGGATCCGCGTGAGGGCTTTCACATCGCGGGCGCGGATGGCGGCCACGAGATCTTCGGGGCCCATGGCTCCCAGAGCGGCCAGCGCCAGCTTCGGGCCGACGCCATCCACCTTCACCAGAAGTCGGTAAAGGCTCCGCTCCGTGCCCGTGGCGAACCCCAGCAACGAGAGGTCGTTCTCGCGGAGCAGCGTCTCCACGAAGAGGGCGGCCTCCTTCCCCTGCTCGGGAAGGAGGCCGTAGGTCGTGAGCGAGATGGCGCACTCGTAGCCCACGCCCCCGCATTCCACGAGGGCGTGGGACAAAGTCTTCTCGATGAGGGTGCCGCGCAGATGGCCGATCATACGGCCATCATATCGGCCTGTGCTCAATCCTTCGCGATCATCCGGTCGATGGAGAACGCGCCGGAGCCCTTGATCATCACCGCCAGGGCCATGGCCATGGCGAGGAGGTGGTATTCATAGCCTTCCGCGGGCGGGGTGACGCCGTTCCAGTTCATGAAGAAACCCACGTGCCCGTGGATCATCACCACGGCGACAGCCATGACGCAGAAGATGCCGAAGGCGGCCACGCGGCCCAGCAGGCCCGTGATGAGGCCGAGGGCGCCGAAGAACTCCGCGCAGATGGCCAGGAAGGCGAAGAGGGCGGGGATGTGCATGGCGTTCGTGAAGAAGCCCATGGTCCCGTGGAAACCGTAGCCCCCGAACCAGCCCAGCATCTTCTGGGAGCCGTGGGCGAAGAAGACGAGGCCCAGCACGAGCCGGATGAGGGCGATGGCGCGGTCATCCGAAGTCTTGAGAAGACGGTTGAACATGATGAGGCTCCCTTGGAGGTCGCCATCAAATTAAGCGCTTCGTCGCGGACCCGTCAAGCGGAGTCGTGACGGCATTCCCGCTCCCACGATGGGCGATGGCGCGAGGAATGAGGATTTCCAAATTATTGGACAACCCGGCCTTTCAATTCTTTAAACACCGATTTCATAACGCTTGATTTCCACTGGGGCCCAGCGATCCGGAAACTTGAAAGTGCTTTCCGCTCTTTCCATCTCCGCTCACGGTCAACGGCGTTTCCGCCTGTGGCCTCACTTCCCAATGCCTCATGTGGAGGTTGTCTTGCCGGCCCTGTCCCGTTTGTCCTTCTCGTCTCTATCCGCCGTTCTGGTGGCCGCACCCGCTGTCGCAGCTCTCCCTCAAGGAGCGCCCGAGCAGCTGGAGCGCATCCGCGTCCATGAGGATGTCCGCGCCCAGCAGTCCATCTCCCATTTGATGGGCCGCCGCGCCGAGCTGGGGCTTGGCGGAGACGCCTCATTCGTCGCCCGCCGGGTCCACACCGACCAGTTCGGGCAGACCCACACCCACATCCAGCAGATGTACCGCGGCGTGAAGGTCTGGGGCGGCGAAGCGATCACGCACCTTAGCGTTTCCGGCGCCCACCTGCCCACGACGAACGCCCTTCACTCCGGAATCGCGGTCGGTGTCACGCCATCCATTTCCCGCGAGGAGGCCCTGAGCAGCGCTGACGAGGACATGGCCCCTCGCGGCGCCTACTCTCATGCGCCCAAAGCCGAGCTCGTGATCTACCCCGAGACCGTGAAGGTCCATATCCGCCGCGGCCAAGACGCGACGGCTCACAAAGATCAGGTCGTCCGCTTCCACCTGGCCTACCACATTCACGCCACAGTGGAGAATGGCGCGGTCGACACGCGGATGATGGACTACATGGTGGACGCGCACACAGGAGCCATCCTCAAGAAGTGGTCAAGCCTTCAGACCGACGCCGCCACCGGAACCGGCAACAGCCAGTACAGCGGGATCGTGAGCCTCTCCACCAACAGCACCCTTGATGGCGGCTACGAGCTGCGTGACACCCTTCGCGGCAGCACCACCGTGCTGGACATGGGGAACAGCACCTCCGGAAGCGGGACCATCTACACCAACGCCACGAACACATGGGGCGACGGGAATAACTTCTATGACGACGGTTCCAGCGGATCCACATCCAGCGTGACCGGCCAAACCGCAGCCGTGGACGCCCTCTACGGCTTCCAGGCCACCTGGGACTACTACAAGAATGTCCACGGGCGGAACGGCATCGACAACAACGGCACGGCGACCTCTCTGCGCATGCACTACGGCAGCAACTACGACAACGCCTATTGGTCCGACCAGTGCTTCTGCATGACCTTCGGGGACGGGAGCGCCACGAGCAGCGGCGGAGGGAGCTTCAAGAACCTCACGGCCATTGATGTCATCGGTCACGAGCTGAGCCATGGCGTCTGCGCCAACAGCGTCCAGGGCGGGCTGACCTACTCCGACGAGAGCGGCGGCATCAACGAGGCCGACTCCGACATCAACGGCACCTTCGTCACCTACTACGGTTACAACGGCGGTACAGGCAGTGCGGTGCCAAATGCCATCCCCGGCGGAAGCGCGAATGGGTACACGCCTTGGACCATCGGCTCGCAGCTGTCCAACCCGCCACTCCGCTACATGTACCATCCCAGCCTCGACGGCCAGTCCGCGGACTACTGGTATTCCGGAGTGGGCAGCCTGGATGTGCATCTCAGCAGCGGCCCCGCCAACCGGATGGCGTACTTCCTGGCCCAAGGCGCCACCACCTCCGGAGACACATCCACCGCGGTGAATGTCGCTTCGAACGGGCTGGCCGACGCGAACTTCCTGCCCAATGGCATGACGGGCATCGGCAACGACCACGCGGCCCATGTCTGGTACCGGGCGCTCACCACCTACATGAACTCCAACGAGACCTACGCGCAGCTCCGCACGGACTGCTTGCAGGCTGCGCAGGATCTATACGGGGCCAGCTCTCCCGAATACGCCGCCGTCCAGAACGCCTTCCACGGGATCAATGTGGGAGACCCCGCCCAGTGATCCGCATCTGAGCCGCCAAGGCTTTTGCAACTCGAACAAAGAGAAGGGCGGCCATGAGCCGCCCTTCTCTTCAATTAGACCTGATCAGGATCATGGGATGACGACCCGCATTAGAAATCGGCGAGGTCGTCTCCCAAGCGCGAGAACGGCGGCTGAAGTAGCCGCCGTCTTCATCGCTGGTGGACCTGATCAGGATCGAACTGACGACCTCTGCATTGCGAACGCAGCGCTCTCCCAGCTGAGCTACAGGCCCGAACGGATCCAGTCTAGCGCGGATGGCCCGGGAACGGAACCGGCCTACATCAGCTCGGCCATGAGCTTGTCCAGTGCGGCCTTGCCGGGCTTGAGCGCCTTCTCGTCCAGCTCCACGAGTGGCGTCTGGGCGACATGCACATGGTCGTGGAGGGTGGGCTTTCCGGGGTTGATGTAGAGCAGGCCTGTGACGAACTCGCCCTTGGCCAGACCCTCATGCAGCGTCCTGATGGCCCCCATGCGGTCGGTGGCGTCGTAGTCGTCCTTGATGCTCCGGAAGACGACCTTGGAGCCATCCGGGAAGTCCACGGTCTTGGCCTCGCCCGCGGGGATCTCCACCTGCTCCAGCTCGCTGAACTGGACGAAGCCCAGGTCGTGGAGGGGGAAGTCGTGGTCCTTGGCGTTCTTGTAGGACTTGGTGGAGGCATCGTGGTTATTGAAGGTGACGCAGGGGCTGATGACATCGATGAAGGCCGTGCCCTTGTAGGCCATGGCCGCCTTGATGACGGCGTTCAGCTGCTTAGGGTCGCCGGAGAAGCTGCGGGCCACGAAGCCGCAGCCCAGTTCGATGGCGAGGCTGCACGGGTCGATGGGGGGTAGCTCGTTGATGCTGCCGTGCTTCAGCGCGGAACCGATGTCGGCGGTGGCGCTGAACTGGCCCTTGGTGAGGCCGTAGACGCCGTTGTCCTCGCAGATGTACACCATGGGCACATTGCGCCGGATCATGTGGATGAGCTGCCCGATGCCGATGCTCATGGAGTCGCCATCGCCGGAGACGCCGATGTTCATGAGCCCGCGGTTGGCCAGCGCTGCGCCGGTGGCGACGCTGGGCATGCGGCCGTGGACGCTGTTGAAGCCCCAGGACTGGCTGAGGAAGTAGGCGGGGCTCTTGGAGGAGCAGCCGATGCCGGAGAGCTTCGCCACGCGGTGGCCTTCGAGGTTCATCTCATAGGCGGCCGTGATGATCTGGGCTGTGATGGAATCGTGCCCGCAGCCGGGGCAGAGCGTGGACTTGGAGCCCACATAATCCTGGCGCGTGAGGCCGATCTTGTTGGTGGGGGCGGCGGGG
>Ga0210400_10000169_pt1 | contig 83627 bp, 73 predicted proteins | sample IncBWH26MmetaG_FD_155456 | JGI IMG/M metagenome (GOLD analysis project Ga0210400, IMG submission 155456) | Forest soil microbial communities from Barre Woods Harvard Forest LTER site, Petersham, Massachusetts, United States - Inc-BW-H-26-M | ecosystem: Environmental > Terrestrial > Soil >... | reverse complement strand
TTTGCCCGCAACGACGACGTAGAAGAAGTCGCCCTCGGTGCCCTGTTTGATGACGACATCGCTCGCGCGGTAATTGATGCGCTGCATGCGCATGAAGATGGCTTGAATGTTGGCCGGCGGGATGCGATGAAACGCCTTGGTTTGCAGCAGCGTGGTCATCCAATCCCCGGTGACATCCAGGCCGTCGCCTCGCAGCTCCGCCACCTCGTATTGACCGGTTTGGTCCCAGGTCAGGAGCACATCGAGCAGATCGCTGTCGATCATGATGTATTCGATGTCCATCGCGGCGCGGGCGGTGAATTTTCGCGGCAAGCCCGGCGCGAGCGCCGCGCGCGCTTCCGCTGTCCCGGATTTGATCACGCCCATGATTCGGTCGTCGGCTCGCAGCTCGACTTGGCCGTTCACCAGGTAGTAGGTGCGCTTGTCGGTGTCGCCTTCCTTGAACAGCAACCGACCGGCGCCCAATTCGCGGATCACCGTTTTCCGGGCGAGCGCGTGCAGATTTTCGGCCTTCAGGCCGTCAAGCGGCGAGAAAGTCTTTAAAACAGCAAGGTCGACCGGTCGTTCGTCCATCGAAAAATTCTTTTGCCCCTAGGCTTTCAACCCTATGATTTTGCCTGCGAATGCTACCATACGCGGAGTTGGCGCAGGCCGGCATGGTTCACATGGATTTCAAGTAATTGCAGGCCACCCGGCATCCGGGCGGAATCGCTCGCCGTAACGATCGGCGAGCTCGTGCAGACGTCGTACGACATCGGCGATGCCGCGGTCTTTGGCGTATTGCAGCGGGCCGCCGCGAAAAGGGGCGAATCCGGTCGCAAATACCGCGCCGGCGTCCAGCAAATCGCTGTCTCGCACCGTTGCCTCACGAATCACGGCAACCGCTTCGTTGAGCATGGGCAAAATCAGCCGATCTTGCAGATCGCTAGGCATGGTGGTGTCGCGGGTTTCATTCTTTTGCGCTTTGCCGTCCTGCCAACGGTAGAAGCCTTCGCCGCTTTTACGCCCGAGTTTTTTCTGCTCCACCAGTTTGATCAAGATCTGCGGAATTTCACGCTGCAAGGCTGCACTCAAGACTCGACCGACGTTCAGGGAAACATCCAGCCCGACAACGTCGGTCAATTCGATCGGCCCCATGGGCATCCCGAATTGAACGGCGGCACGATCAATGACCTCTGCGGGTATGCCGGCCTCGAGCGCGAACAAGGCTTCGTTGACGTACGGCGTGAGAATGCGGTTGACAACGAATCCCGGCGCACTCTTGCAGGGCAACGGCAGTTTGTCGAGCTTGCGGGTGAACTTGAGCGCATCGTTCGCCACCTGTGCGCGGGTATTTGCGCCTTGTACCACTTCCACCAGCTGCAGCTGGGCCACGGGATTGAAGAAATGAATGCCGATCAAACGGCTGGGATCGGCAAGTTTTTCGCTCAGGGTCTCGATTTCAATGCTCGAAGTGTTGGTCGCCAGGATCGCGGTCGCTTTGAGCTTCGGCTCGAGCTCCGCGTACAGCGCTTGTTTCGCCGCGACGTTTTCGAATATCGCTTCGATGACGACGTCCGCATTCGCAGCGCCATCGCCCTTGACGTCCATCCGCAGGCGCGCAGCGGCAGCGGCCGCGGCGGCAGGATCCTTGAGGCGCTTGTCGAAAAAAGCCTTGGCGCGGACCAGGGCCGGTTCAATCAATTCCTCGCTGCGATCCTGCAACGTGACCGTCATGCCGCGAAACGCCGACCACGCTGCAATGTCGCCGCCCATGACCCCCGCACCAATGACGTGCACGTGCTTGAAAACGGCGCTGGAATCGCCGCCCAATCCCTTGAGCCGATCTTGCAGCAGGAACACCCGCACCAGGTTGCGCGATGCGGATCCGCACATCAATTCGCTGATCGAGCGCGCCTCAGCCTCATAGGCGGCGGCACCCGCCGCGCCATGGTGTTGCCAGAGATCCACGATGGCGTACGGGGCCGGATAATGGTCGCGTCGAACGCTGTGCCGCAATGCCGCGACTGTCTGCCTGGCAACCATTGGACGCGCCGCACCCAAGTTCATGAGTTTGTCGACGAATGGCGGCGTCTTCTTCGGCGGACGCCGCAGCAGCAGGGATTTGGCGCGCGCCGCGAGATCCTCGGGCGGCGCCAGCTCATCCAACAATCCGGCGCTCAAAGCGCGCGCGCCCCGGAACGGACGGCCCTTGAGCATCAGTTCCAACGCGGGGCGCACCCCGATGAGCTGCACGCTCCTGACCGTCCCGCCGAATCCAGGGTGAATGCCGAGCAGTACCTCGGGCAGTCCCAACGACAGTGCCGCGTCGTCGGCGCCGATCCGGTACGTGCAGGCCAGCGCCAACTCCAGTCCGCCGCCCAGGGCGAAGCCGCGGATCGCCGCCACGGTCGGGCAGGGCAGGTCCTCGAGCTGCTGCATCACTGATTGGCCGGCGCGTACCAGCGCGTAGCCTTCCGCGGGTGTGCGGATCGTCACGAATTCCTTGATGTCGGCGCCGGCGATGAATCCACTCGGCTTGCCCGACTGCACGATCATTCCCTTGGGCTCGAGCGCTGCGACTTCGGTCAACCTGGCCGACAATTCGCGCACCATGTCCCCCGACAACACATTGGCCGAGCTTTCCGCCATGTCGCAGGTAAGCCATGCAACCTGATCGGCGTCGATCTGCAAGGACCAATTGCTCATGCGGCTCGCTGCGCCGAGTCGAGGATCGTGAAGTCGCAGACCAACGGCAGGTGATCCGAGAACTGCACATCCGGAATTTCGAAGCGATTCACGCGAATCTGTGCGCTGTGCAATATGAAATCCAGCTCTTTGCGGGGACTGCGGCTGGGATAGGAAAACAGCCCTTCCGTATTGGCGCTGCGAAGGCCGGCAGCCTGCGTGAACAAGTACAGTTCGTGATCGCCCCAATACGTATTGAAGTCGCCTGCCACGATCACGGGTTTAGCGGTCTTTCGCACCAGATCATAGAGATAGCGCAGCTGATATTGCCGGTGCCTGAACTTCAAGGACAAATGCACCAGAAAGATGGCGATATCGTCGAGTTCCAACTCGATAATGAGGCGTTTGATGCCCGTGTCGAAATAATGGAATCGTTCGCCGCGGACCCGTGGCGCCGCCAGGAATGCGTTGGCCTGCTTGCGCACGATGGGCACCAGGTGATTGACGGATGCAACACCGTACTTGCACTCGTAGGTCGAGTAATGGCCGATGGAGCGCGCGATGAAATCCGCCTGATTGATCATTCCGGTGCGAATGGAGCCCGTATCGACTTCGATGAGACCCACGACATCGGGGTCCTGTTGCTTGATGAAGTCGGTGATGCGGGACAGCACCTGCCGGCTGGAGCGAAGGTAGCCGGCCCCCGGCACCGGGAGGTGGAAGGCGGGCCCGGTCCCGGTGGCATAACGTATATTGTAAATCAGCAATCGCACCAGCCATTGTATCTGGCGAGGGACGCTTCGCGCATGCCCATCGTCACGTTACACTATCCTCATGTCGGCCAATCCCATCCGCCTGTTCGTGACCCACGCATGGCTGGAGAACGACGACTACACGCGCGTCTTCGAATACCTCGAAGCTTCGGGCACTTTTTACTATCTCAACAGCAGCCAGCCCCAAACTAAACAGCCGATCGACAAGGAATCGCAGCGCGAAGACCTGCGCCGGCAAATTGCCCCATGTGAAGTGGTCGTGGTCTTGCCCGCCGTATACCGCCTCGCCCCTGAATTGGTGCTATTTCAGATGAATTTCGCCAAGGCAGCCGACAAGCCTATCGTGGCCTTGGAAAATTTCGGTTCCACGGAGCCGCTCCCCAAGGCCATCAAGGATCTTGCGGATGAAGTGAGCGCGTGGAATGAACGGAATCTGATCGACGCGCTGCGCCGCCAGGCGCGCCATCAGGAAACGACGCGCTGGGACACGATCGATTTCAAGCTCGACTGAGTCAGCCCGCTTTGAGAAGAGCGGGCTAGTTGCTTGCGATCAAGGCGGGCGCGGCGAAATCTTCGACCGCACGCTCGACGGGATGCAATTGCACCACGCTGCCGCTGCGCGCTGCGCTCTGCTGCGTCTTGCACATGAATCCGAAAATCTCGACGATCTGCGCGGCACACTCGTCCGCTTCCTGATTCGACATCTTGCGCACCGACGCGGCTACCGCGTCTTCGCCGCGCAATGGCTGAACTCCGCAAAGACTGCGCATGACTTGGCCGTAGGAATCGCGCACTTCGGCTGGAATTTCATCCGCCGGCGCTGAGGCAAGATGTCTGCGATAGGCGCAGATCAAACGTTGCTTGATCGGCGTCGATCGCACCAGTTCGAGGATGGCAAAATGGAAGCATTCCCAGGCAGTGATCATAAAACTCCACGCTGATCAAAGACGGGAAACCTAAAGTGGTTTCGAGTCTGCTACCTCCTGGGTAGTCTTGTTAAATCAAGAGTCTGCGACAGGAATATACAAGACAATCGCGGAAACGCAACGCGGATTTTGTCAAACATTTGAATTCCGTTCACACAGTCATTGCCAGGCGATTCCGGCCGTATTTCTAGAAACTCGCTTACATAGCGAGTCTATCTTGTTGAAATAAGTGCAGAAATAGTAAGTGGACGCGTGCCGGAGCGGATCTACGAAGATTGACCGACCGATTCGCCCGCGGCCTCATCGGCATTCGCTGAGTGATCCGCGCCGATCAACATGTAGACGCCCGGCACCACGAACAAGGTGAACAGCGTGCCAATGGCAAGGCCGGTGGAGATCACCAGACCGATCGAAAAACGCGACGCCGCGCCGGCGCCGGTGGCGAATACCAGCGGCAGCACCCCGAGCACCATCGCAGCCGTGGTCATCAGAATCGGCCGCAGGCGCACGCTGGCTGCCGCCACGATCGCCGCGGCCTTGGACTTGCCGCTGTGCTGTTCTTCATTGGCCACTTCGACGATCAGGATGCCGTGCTTGCTGATCAATCCGATGAGCGTCACCAATCCGACCTGGGTGTAGATATTCAAGCTGGCGCCATGGATCCCCAAGGCAATGAATATCAAGGCACCCGCGATCGACAACGGCACGGAGATCAAAATAACCAAAGGATCGCGAAAGCTTTCGAATAGTGCCGCGAGCGCCAGAAAGACGATGACGATCGCAAAGCCGAAAGTGCCCAGTACGCCCGTCGATTCCTGCAGGTACTGGCGCATGAGGCCGCCGGTGTCGACGCTGTATCCTTGGGGAAGGGTGCGCGCGGCGAGATCTTGGAGGTACTTCACGACATCGGCCTGCGAGACGCCCTGGGACGGTACGCCGGACAAGGTTGCGGCGTTCAGCTGCTGAAAATGATTCAGCGTTTCCGGCACGGTTTCCGGCCTGATGGTGGCAATGGTCGAGAGCGGCACGGGCACGCCGCCGATGGTGGCGATGGGATAGTCCAGCAATTGATCCGCGTTCAGGCGCGAGGCGCGCTCCACCTGGGGGATGACCTTGTACGAGCGCGTCTGCATGCTGAAGTAATTCACATAGCCGCCGCCGAGCAGAGCGCCGAGCGACTGGCCCACTTGATTCATGGTCAGGCCGATTTGCGCGGCCTTGTCGCGGTCGATCTCGATCACCGATTGCGGTGAATCGATCTTCAGATCGCTGTCGACGAAGTTGAACATGCCGCTCTGATTCAGCGTCTTGAGGAATACCTGCGAGACCTCATACAAGCGCGCCGCGGGTTCGGTGGTCTTGATCGCGAATTGCACCGGGTAGCCGCGCGCTCCGGGCAGCGAGGGTTGCTGGAATACGCCGAATCTCTGTGCCGGCAGCGTATTTAACTTTGCCTGCAACGCATATTGGATCTCGGTGGCGCCGGACTTGCGCTGGTCGCGCGGCACCAGGGGCACGCCGGCAATGGACTGGCCGGGCGCGTCGATTTGAAATATCGCCCGCTGCCCCTCTTGGGCTTTGAGAATCGAGTAGGCTTGCGTGGCATACAGCACTTTTTGCTGCAGCGTTGCGTCCGGCGCATAAGTCGCCTGCGCCAGCACGAATCCTTGGTCCTCTTGCGGGGACAGTTCGCTCTTCGAGCTTCGATACAACAAGAAAATGCTGCCCATGATGACAATCACGAACACCGCGGTCACCGGCGTGTATCTGAGGCTGCTTTCCAGCCGCCGCTGGTAGCCGGTACGCAACCGGTCGAAGCGGCTGTCGATGAAGCGGATCACGCGGGTTTCCCAGTTCACCGTGTCGGCTCGATGCGGGCGCAACAATCGAGAGCACATCATGGGCGAGAGCGTCAGCGCGATGACGGCTGACACCGTCACGGCGCCCGCCACGGTGAATGCAAATTCCGTGAACAAGGCGCCGGTCAGGCCGCCCTGAAATCCGATGGGAATATAGACGGCGAGCAATACCACCGTCATGGCGATGATGGGGTTGGCGAGTTCCCGCGCGGCCTGCATGGCGGCGGCAACCGGCGGCGTCCCGGCTTCCAGGTGCCGATTGACATTTTCCACGACGATAATCGCGTCGTCGACCACCAAGCCGATGGAAAGCACCAGCGCCAAGAGGGTCAAGAGATTGATCGAGAACCCCAACGCCAGCATGATGGCCAGTGTGCCGACCAGGGATAGCGGGATGGCCACCACCGGAATCAATACCGAGCGCGGCGACCCTAGGAACGCAAAAATGACGCACATGACGATGAGCAGCGCTTCGATCAGCGTCACCACCACTTCCCTGATGGAGCCGTTGACGAAGTCGGTCGAATCGTAAGCCACCAAAACCGCCATGCCCTGCGGCAGCTGCGATCGAATCTCGGGGATGTTGGCTTTGACCCCGTTGATGACGTTCAGCAGATTCGCGCTTGGCGCGATTTGAATGCCGATGAATACGCCGTTGTTGCCGTCGAAGCGCACCGCGGCTTCATAGCTGTCGGCACCCAAGGTCACTTGCGCCACATCGCTCAAGCGAATGATGCCGCCGTTCACCTGCTTCACGATCAAGTTGCGAAATTCAGTCAGGGAATGCAGATTGCTGCTGGAAGTCAGCGTGACCTGGACCATCTGCCCTTTGGTGTTGCCGACGGCGGAAATGAAGTCGTTGTTCGCCAGCGCCGTGTACACGTCCGTTGCAGTCAGTCCGTAGGAAGCCAGCTTTTTCGGATCCATCCAGGCGCGCAAAGAAAATGTCTGTGAGCCCAGCAATTCCGCCTGCTGCACGCCCGGAACCGCTTGAAATTTCGGTATCACCACCCGGGTCAAATAATCGGTGATTTGATTCGAGGCCAGCGAATCGCTGCGAAACGCGATGTACATGGCATCGAGCGTTTGGCCGACTTGCACCGTGATGGTCGGCTGCAGCGCACCGCTCGGCAACTGGTTCAGGATGGAGTTGACCTTGATGTTGATTTCGCTGGCCGCTTTGGAGGTGTCGTAGTTCTGGCGAAGATTGACCGTGACGATGCTGACGCTGTTTTGGCTTACCGACGTCATGTAGTCGATGCCGTTCGCCTGGGCAACGGCGGTCTCGATCGGTGTCGTGATGAAGCCGGCGATCGACTCCGGATCGGCGCCGGGATAGGAGGTCGAGATGGTCACGACGCCGTTTTCGGTCTTCGGGTACGCGAGTACTTGCAGCGACGTGAATGAGCGTAGACCGACCACCAGAATGGCCAGGCTGACCACGGAGGCCAGCACGGGACGGCGCACGAAGATATCGGTGAAATTCACGTTGCGGCCTCAAATGCTATTCGTTGGGCGGATTCGGACTGACCGCATTGGCGGGCAGCACGTCATTGTTGACGGCCACCGAGACCCCGTTGCGAAGTTTGATCTGGCCGGCGGTCACGATGACTTCGCCCGGCTTGATGCCGCTCTCCACGGCGATCTGATCGCCGCGGGTGGGGCCCAATTTGACGAAACGCTGTTGAACCTGCAATCGCGGATGCCCCTTGTCGTCGACGCCGTTTTGCTCCACGACGTACACCGTATCGCCGTACGGGTTATAGGTCACCGCGGTCTGCGGCAAGGTTATGGGGTTGCGCTTGTCTCCATACTCGATGCGCACGCTGGCGAACATCCCCGGAACCAGCCGCCGATCGGCGTTGGGCAAGGATGCGCGCACTTGCACGTTGCGGCTTGCCGCATCCACTTTGGAATTGACGGACTCGACTATTCCCTTGAAGGTTTGTCCCGGATAGGTATCGATCATCGCCGTCACCGGCTGCCCGATCTTTACCTGCGACAGCGCCTGTTGCGGCAGATAGAAATCGATGAGAATGGGATCGAGTGCCTGCAGGGTGACGATGGCGGTCCCCGCCGTCAGGTACTGGCCGAGATCGACTTGGCGGATCCCTAAGCGCCCGGCGAACGGCGCCTTGACGATTTTTTCCTCGATCAACGCCTGTTGAGCCGTTACTTGCGCATGGGCTGATTTTTGCGTCGACAGGTCGGTGTCTAAAGTGGCCTGACTGACCGCTTGCGCCGCGAATTGTTCCTGATCGCGTTTTAAGGTCTGATCCGCCAGTTCCGCCGCTGCTTGCAGCTGTTGAAGTTTCGCATAGTCATCGTTCGGATTGAGCCGCAGCAGCACTTTGCCCGCGGGAACCTCGTTTCCGGAATCAAATGCGATCTGCTCCACGACGCCCGATGCTTGCGAGGATAGATCCGCGCCGCGGACCGCGCGCGCGGTTCCCGTGGATTGGTAGTAGGGTTGCCACTCGGCGGCCGCCGCCACGGTGGTCGACACGGTTTGCGGGGCCGAAGCCGCGGCCGCCATGAATTTCTTGCCGAAGCCGGCGACGAAACGCTGCCAGCCGAAGACCCCGCCCAGCACCACGGCGACGGCGATGGCCATGATGACGATCGGCTTGATCATGGCGCGGGGCTTGACGGTATCGATGGTGCTCACAGTGGACTCTTTGCGGGTTGGGTTGAATTGGCGGCGACGTCCGAACGGTTCCACCAGCCGCCGCCCAGCGCTTGGAAAAGTGCAGCGGTATCGGCGTAGCGCTGCGCCCGTGCCTTGATCAGGGCCACGGTGGCGGATTGATAGGCCTGCTCCGAAGTCAAGACCTGTAGGTAGCTCGCGGCGCCGCTCTTGAACTGTGCCTGGACCAGTTTGAGGCTCTCCGCCGCGGTGTTCTGTGCCAGCGCTTCGGCCGCCAGGGCATCGGCGTCGCCCTGCAGCGCGTGCAGCGTGTCCGACACATTTTGAAAGGCGGTGATGACGGTCGCCCGATAATTTGCGGCAGCCTCCTGTGCGGCGGCAACGGCGGCACGGCGCTGATGGGTCAATTGGCCGCCCTTGAAGATCGGTTGAGTCAGTGATCCAGCCAAGCTCCAGATCACGGAAGCGGGAGAAAAGACGTCCGAAAAACGCGTCGCTTCGCCGCCGTAGCTGCCGGAGAGTGTGATTTGCGGCAGCATGTTGGCGGTCGCCACGCCGATCTGCGCGGTGGCTGCATGCAGCAGCGCCGAAAACTCGCGCACGTCCGGCCGCTGTTCGACGAATTTCGAGGGCAGACTCACCGGCAGTTCGACCGGCAAGGCGAGTGACTCGAGCGCGAATTCCGGGCCGGCGTAGTCCGCGGGCAGCGACCCCACGTACGCCGCCATCAGATTTCGTTCCTGGGCGAGCTGGGTGCGCAGCCCGGGCAGGGTGGCCAGCGTGCTCTGCAGAAGGGACTGTTGCTGCAGAAGGTCCACGCGCGAGACGCCGCCGGCGAAGAGGCGGCGCTGCGTGATGTCAAGCTGCATTTGCTGGGACTGCGCGATATCTTCCGTGGCTTTGATCTGGGCGCGCAGTGAAGCTTCGGTGACGGCCGTCGTCACGATATTCGCCGTGAGGCTCAAGTAGGCGGCTTCGAGCAGAAATTTCTGGTACTCGGCCTGAGCCCCGAACGCCTCGACCTGGCGGCGGATGCCGCCAAACGCGTCCAACGTGTACGAGACGTTGACGGCGGCGCTGTTCAACGTATAGATGATCGAGCCGGCCTGCGGCGCCCCGAGGGCCACACCGGGCGTCTTTTGACGCTGTGCGCCGAGCGTACCGGAGACGCTGGGAAAGAAGCTGCCGCGCTGCGCCGCCAGGGTTTCATTGGCTTGCCGCAACGCCGCCGTCGCGGCTTCGAGCGTTGGGCTGTTGGCAAGCCCGCGCTCGATCAACGCGTTGAGTTCGGCGGATTGGAACAAAGTCCACCACTGGCCTTGGATATCGAGGCCCTCGACGAAGCGCTGCGCCTGATCATCAGGCGCGGGTGCCACTGCGGTGCGCGCGGGCAGCTCACCCGGGGCTACGAACCCCGGGGTTTGCGGTGCCTGCGGCGTTTTGAAGTCAGGACCGACCGCGCACGCGGCGAGCAGGCACGACAGAGCGGTGGCACATCCGATGTAAGTCTGGCGAATCATTTGCGTGGGGCCGCGCCGAGCAGAAACAGATCGATCACATGATCGACATGTGAATTGAAATCGAACGTGGCCAGCTCAGCCTCGCCGCCGAACAGGAGGCGGTCGTGCAGTTCGGAGCAAATCATTTGCAGGAAAAGGGTTGCCGCCCGGTCAGGATCGGCGAGGTTGAGCAAGCCGCGGCGGGCCTGAGTTCGAAGATAGTTGGCCACCGCATTGTCGACGCACAGCTTGTTGTTTTCGCGCATTTTTGCCGCGAGTTCAGGAAAGCGGTGGGCTTCGGTCGCGACAATCCGAAACAGTGCAACCGCATCCGGATCGCGCGCGCGATCGGTGATGATTTCAGCGATGACACCAAGGGCCGCTTTGGGCTCGAGGCGGTTCAAGTCCAAGGTCGACAGTACCGTGGACATGCGATCGACCAGTCTGCCGATCACCGCACCCAAAAGATCGGCCTTGTTTTTGTAGCGCTCGTAAATCGTTCGAGTCGAAACGCCCGCCTCGGCCGCCACCTTATCGATGCTCGCCAGACCATAGCCTTCGCGCAGGAATACCCGCGTCGCAGCATTGATCAAAGCGGCGGTGCGGGCCATCTCGGTCCCGCGGCGAGGCCTTCCGCGCTTGGGCGACGCCGTTCGGGGCTGCAGTGCGTCAATCATGGTTGAAAAATGACATGCATCGTTTTCAATTGCAAGCCGATGTTTGCGGATTATATATTCACTTGATAAAATATGTTGTATTAAATAGTTAGTATTCAAATGAATAACAATTCGTCCCAATTTGAATTGATGGAGGAGAACCTCCAGAACCTCAAACAGCGTATGCCCGACCTGCCGGTCTCGGGCATTTTGCTGTGCCGGTTATTGCTGCATATCGGCCGTGAAATGGCGGCAGGGTTCGAGCAACAGATCAGGCCGTTCGGATTGGCTGAAGCGGAGTTTCGAGTCCTCACCACGCTGTTCTCCCAGCCGGACGGCGCCGCCCACCCGAGCGATTTGTGCGCGCGCGCCTCGCAGAGTCCGGCCAACATGTCGCGCATCAGCGATGCGCTGGTGGAGCGCGGTCTGATTACCCGGGTCTCGAGTGTTCACGATCGACGGCGCATGGTGTTGCGCATCACGGACGAGGGCGAGAAATTCGTCCGGGACCTGCTCCCCACGTTGCATGTGTCGCTGCGCCGGATGCTGAAGGATTTTCCGGAATCGGAGCAGCGTCAAATGGTGGCGCAGCTCAAGAGGCTGGGTGCCGCATTGGATCAATTGAGCGCCGCGGCGGTTTCGGAGGCGGCTCTGTGAGAACCCATCGGGCCGCGCTCGCCGTGGTTGTCGCGTTGCTCGTCGCCTGCGCGGGATTGCCGCCGAAGCAGAAGGCCGTTCGATTGTCCGACGCGGCGCCGCTCGATAGCTTGAGCACCGAAAGCGGCGGCAATTGGCCGGCGCAGGAATGGTGGAAGCGTTATCAGGATTCCACCTTGGATCAATTGATCGAACTCGGCGGCGCCAACTCACCCAGCTTGGCAACGGCGCATGCTCGCTATGATTCGGCGCGCCAATCCGTGCGCCTCGCCGCGGCCGAGTCCGGCGCGCACCTGGACGCCAGTGCCGACGCCGATCGGCAACGGCTCAGCGACAACGGTGTATTTCCGCCGCGGCTGCTGGGATTCACGTGGTACAACCAGTTCGACCTAGGACTGCAGGCCAGCTATACCTTCGATTGGTGGGGTAAACAACGCGCTGCCGTGGAAGCGGCCATGGACCAGGCGCATGCCGCGCAAGCCGACCGCAGCGCGGCCGCGTTGATGCTCGCCAGTTCCATCGCGGATGCCTATTTTGGCTGGCAATCCGACCAAAATCGGCTGTCGCTCGCGAGGGAGAAGGAGAATGCCGTTGCGTCTCGAGCGAGGGTGAGCGGCGCGCGAGTCAGCGCGGACCTGGATTCGGAAGATGAGCTCAGCAGCGCCGATCTCGAATTGGCGGCTGCGCGCGAACAGGTTGCCTACCTGCAAGGATCGGCAGAATTGCGGGTCGTGGCACTGGCTGCGCTGGTCGGCCGTCCCATCAGCGACCTGCCGCCCTTGTCGCTCAAGGCTTTGCCGTCGTTCCCCGCGATTTTGCCGGACGACGTGAAGATCGACTTGATGTCGCGGCGCGCCGATATCACCGCCAGCCGCTGGCGCGTGGAAGCGGCGGAGCGCAGCCTCGCTTCCGCACGCGCGGACTTTTTCCCGGACGTCACGGTCAACGCGTTGCTCGGTCTTTCCAGCCTCGATGTGGGCAGGTTGCTCGAGTACGGCAGCCGGGTCCCGCAAGTGACCGCAGCCATTCACCTGCCGATATTCGACGCAGGCAGGCTCAAGGCACGTTACGGCGGGGCGCAGGCGGCGATCGATGCGGCGGTCTCCAGCTATCAGGATACGGTCATCAGCGCGGCGCGCGACGTCGCCACCCAGGCCACGACGCGTGCCCAAATCGAAGCGCAGCGCGCGCAGCGCATCAGACAAGTCGAGGCGGCGCTGCGAATGAAAAATACCGCGGCCGCCCGGGTTCGCCAGGGCTTGAGCGATTCTCGCAGCGAATTGATGGCGACCCAGTCCTGGATCGACCAGCGCGATGGCTTGATACAGCTCGACTCCGCCGCGCTCTCGGCGGACATTGCGCTACAGCGTGCCCTCGGCGGCGGCTACCAAAGTCCCGCACTCGCGCGTACCTCCTCAACTACAGCGACACCATGAACGCCAACATAGACTCAGCCGCGACCAATCCTTCGAACGGCAAGCGGCGCAGGATTTTGCTGCTCATCGGGCTGATCTTCATCGTGATCGGTGCGTTGTGGGCCGCCTACTGGGTGCTGGTGCTGGCGAAGCGCGAGAAAACCGACGATGCCTACGTCAACGGCAACCGGGTTGTGATTTCAGCGCAGGTGTCCGGTACGGTCATTGCCGTGCTGGCGGACGACACCCAGCTCGTCAACGTCGGTCAGGTTTTGGTGAAGCTCGATCCCATCGACGCCCAAACGGCCTTGAGCCGCGCCGCCAGCGCCTTGGCACAGACCGTGCGGCAAGTACGCCAGCAAAAGGCAACGGCGACGCAATACGACTCGGAAATACAAACGCGCAAGCTGGAGCTGGCCCGCGCCCAAATCGACTTGGCAAAACGCGAACCGCTCGTCGCCGAGCATGCCATCGCCGGCGAAGAAGTGCGTCACGCGCAGGAGAGCGTGGAACTGGCGCGCGCCGCGCTGGCGCAAGCCGAGCGACAAGCGCTTTCGGCGCACGCACTCGTCGACGGCACGGCGGTGGAAGGCAATCCGGCGGTTCTGCAGGCCAAGGATGCCTATCGCGACGCGTGGATTGCCGCCCAGCGCAACGCGGTGGTGGCGCCGGTGGCCGGCTACGTTGCCGAACGCAGCGTGCAATTGGGACAGCACATACAGGCCGGCGAAGCGCTCATGACCGTGATACCGCTGCACGCGCTCTGGGTCGACGCAAACTTCAAGGAAGTGCAACTGCGCAATCTGCGCATCGGCCAAAAAGCCGAGGTGCGCAGCGACTTATACGGCGGGTCCTTTATTTTTCACGGACACGTGGAGGGCATGTCGGCGGGAACCGGGGCTGCATTTTCGTTGCTGCCGCCGCAAAACGCCTCCGGCAATTGGATCAAAGTCGTGCAGCGGGTGCCCGTGCGCATCCTCATCGACGACAACGATCTGGTCAAATCGCCGTTGCGAGTCGGGCTTTCCGCCACGGTGACGGTTGAGACGACCTCGAGGGACGGACCGGTGCTGGCGACGCGGGCCGGCGACAAGCCGGTGGGAGATACGCAGGTGTATACGCAGGATCTGGAGAAAGCCAATGCGGAGGCCGACGCGGTCGTGCGCAGAAACCTTGGCATCGATCGATGACATCAACTCCATGCGGTAACCCGGCGTAAAGCCATGGCTGATTCCGCAACGCCAGCCGCGTATGAGTACCCGCCGCTTCACGGCGCGAAACTATTCTTCCTGACCGTCGCCATCGCCGCGGCTACGTTCATGGAGATCCTGGACATGACCATTGTCAATGTCTCGGTGCCCGCAATTTCCGGCAGCCTCGGCGTGACGACATCCGAAGGCACCTGGGCCATCAGTTCGTACATGCTCGCTGCGGCGATCATGCAGCCGCTGTCTGGATGGATCGCGCGGCGCTTCGGCGAAGTCAAAACCTTCGTCACCTCCATCGTATTGTTCATGGTGCTGTCCGCAGTATGCGGCCAAGCGAGCACGCTTCCGATGCTGGTCGGCGCACGCCTTGTCCAAGGACTTGTCTCCGGACCCATGCAGTCCGTTGCCCAGGCCGTATTGCTCCGCAACTATCCGATCGAGCGTCGCGGCATGGCGCTGGCATTGTGGTCCATGGTGATCATGATCGCGCCGATCTGCGGACCCATCTTGGGCGGCTGGATCACCGACAACCTGACGTGGCCATGGCTGTTCTACATCAACCTGCCGGTGGGCGCGTTCTCCGCGGTGGCGACTTGGTCGATCATGCGCCGCCGCGAGTCGAAGACCGTCAAACTACCGATCGACGCGGTCGGTCTCGCGCTGCTGGTCATCGGGGTCGGCAGCCTGCAATTCATGCTGGACAATGGCAACGAAAAGGATTGGTTCAACTCGCCGATGATTCTGGCAGCGGCGGCCACCGCGCTCGTCGCCCTCACTTTTCTGATTCCCTGGGAGTTGACCGACAAGCATCCGGTGGTTGATCTGCACCTGTTCGGTCGTCGCAATTTTCGCATTGGCTGCATCTCTCTGGGGCTGGCCTACTTCGCATTCATGGGCGTCAACATCGTTTTTCCGTTGTGGCTGCAGAACACGGTGGGCTACACCGCGACTTGGGCCGGGTTGGCCGTGGCTCCGGTCGGATTGCTGGGGCTCGTGATGGCGCCGATCGTCGGACGCAACATGATGCGCATGAACTTGCGTCTGGCTGCGAGTTTCGCTTTCTCGATCTTCGCAATCGCGGTTTTTTGGACTGCGACGCTGAATGACACCGCGAGCTTCATCCAGTTTGCAACCCCGCGATTTGTACAGGGCGTCGGCATAGTATTTTTCTTCTTACCGCTGAATCAGATCATCTTGTCGGGTGTTGCTTCGAATGATCTGGCCTCTGCCGCGGGCCTGAGCAATTTCGTGCGCACCATGTCGGGTAGTTTTTCGACGGCAATCACGGTATGGGTATGGAACCGGCGCACCGACTATCATCACGCGGTGCTAACCGAGCACATCAGTAATTCCGCGCAGGCGTGGACGCAGTATCAGGGTCAGCTTGCCGCGCACGGCATACACGGTATCGGAGCCTCCGCATTCGCGGACCAACTCATCAACGGCCAAGCACTGACCTTGGGAGTCAACGACGTGTACTACATGGTGGGAACGCTGTTCCTGTTGCTCATCCCATTTGTTTGGCTCGCGAAGCCGCCGTTCGGTGCGCGGGCTGCGAATCCGGCGCGCTGAATCAAATAGAATTTCCGTGTAGGATCGCCGCTGTGAGCTCTCCGTATATCGTTGCCGTCGGCGGAACGCTGCGGCCCAATTCCTCGACCGAGTGGGCGATGCGCCATGCGTTGAACGCGGCACAGCGAATCGGCGCGAGGATCAAGCTCATCAGCGGTCCTCTTCTGCAGTTGCCCTTGTATCAGCCGGAAAATCCGGAGCGCGGCGAGGGCGCGCGCTTCTTGGTGGCGGAACTTGCGCTCGCCGACGGCATCATCATCGGCTCGCCCGGATACCATGGCAGCATCTCGGGGTTGGTCAAGAATGCCCTCGACTACGCCGAGGACTTGCGCACGGATCCTCGGCCCTACTTCAGCGGCAGAGCGGTCGGGTGCATCGCCACGGCGGGCGGCTGGCCCGGCGCGATCAACACCTTGAGCGCTTTGCGCGATATCGTGCATGCGCTGCGGGGCTGGCCAACGCCGTTGGGCGCCGCGATCAATTCCGCCGAGAGTGTGTTCGATGAGCAGGGCCGATGCCTGGTGCCGAGGGTCGGCCAAGTGCTCGATCTGATGGCGGAGGAAGTGATGAGCTTCGCGCGTTCGCATTGCCGCGCCGCTGCTCTCTAGTAACGTTATGTAAATTAACGTCAATTGAACATTGCGAGACCGCCGCGATCGGCATGGTTCGTTAGCCGACGAACGTCACACTCGCAACTTGAACTGCGTCGCAGATTACAAAGGCAGAGGCTCAGTCCTACACGCCGTCGGCGTTCCACCATAGTCTCGCGCATGGTGACCTGCTAAAAGCCATTCGCTATGACGCTCAAATCCGCACAGGAGAGTGACAAGCTGGGCAGCACGCTCAGTGGCAGCGCGGCGGAAGCCGCGCAAATGGCCATTGAAGCGGGTCTCGTTTACGTGTCGGACACCGAGCCTGGCATCCGTCGCTTGCGCGCGGGCAGGGGCTTTCGCTATGTGACGCCCGAAAATCGCCGCCTGGCCGCGGAAAAGGATTTGAAGCGCATCGCAAGTCTCGCGATCCCACCCGCTTATCGGGACGTGTGGATCACGATGAAGCCCCGCGGGCATTTGCAGGCGACCGGCCGGGATGCGCGCGGTCGAAAACAATATCGGTACCATACGGAATGGCGCGAACTTCGCGACAGCGCGAAATTCGAAAGAATGGTTGCATTCGGCGAGGAACTCTCGAAGCTGCGCCATGTTCTCAAGCGCGACATGGCATTGCCGGGATTGCCGCGCGAGAAGGTGCTGGCAGTGGTCGTGAGCCTGCTCGATGCGACCCGCATCCGGGTTGGCAATACCGAGTACGCGCGCGACAACAAGAGCTTCGGCCTGACGACCCTTCGCAACCGCCATGTCACCTTCATTCGCGACGGACGGGCGGTGTTGAACTTCCGCGGCAAGGGCGGAGTGCCGCATGAAATTCTCATCGATGACAAACGCATCGCGAAGATCGTGCGCCGCTGTCAAGAGATTCCGGGGCAGCACTTATTCCAATATATCAACGACGACGGACAGCGCTGCCCCATCGACTCGGGTCAGGTCAACGACTATCTTCGCGAGGCCATGGGGAACGACTTCACCGCCAAGGACTTTCGTACCTGGGGCGCAACCCTGCACGCGATCACACTGCTCGCGCGCACGCCGCTTCCCGAGGTCGCCAGCGAAAGGGCGTTCAAAAAGAAGATTGCCGAAGTCGTCAAGCAGGTCGCCGCCGAGTTGCGCAATACACCTGCTGTCTGCCGCAAGTCCTATATCAACCCCGCCGTATTCGACAGCTGGCGATCCGGCAGCATTCACGAGAATATCGACGGGAAATTAACGGTGGCCTCCGCGCGCAAGGCTGAAACGCTGGTGCTTGCGTTTCTGCGTCAAGAAAGCGGCGCGAGCGGCACCTCGCGCCGGGAAGTCCTACAGCGAAATAGCGGCATGGACGACAGACTCGCGTGAGAGCCGACGAGTATATCGTACTCATGCTCAAGCAGTTAGCCGCTCGCGGCAGCCTTTTCTTGTTTGTTCGCACGCACCATCATCTTGAATATTATTTCAACCTCAATGACGCGCGACTCGCGGCCAATCAGAACGGTCTCGCCATGTCCTCGGGCGCACCCCGGCCGGCCAAAGTGGTCGAGATTCATCCGATTTCCCGGACGGCGCGAGCGCGGCTCCCGTAGGACTATTCCTACACGCAAGTAGGAATCCAAGCACTATTGCCGACAGCGGTTTCTTTAACGTAGTCTGCCCCGAAATAGTCAAAGGGGCGGCACCTTGGACCTGCACCTCAATATTGGCGGTGGCCTGACGGGCGACATGTTCATTGCGGCAGTGCTCGATGCCTTCCCGCAATTCGAACAGCGGGTCATCGCAGCGATCGATGCCATGGACGCACCCTATCCGGTGGCCTGTTCAATGGTTGCGCATGCCGACGATGAAGGCAGCGGGCACCGATTCGAGATCGAACCCTTTGACAAATATCTCGGTTACATACCGTTCGCTTTTTCACACGAACCTGCTTCGTGGGAGTCGGTGCGCGAGCGGCTGGCCGCGGCAGACATCAAACCCGGTGTCCGCATGCACGCTACGCGAATATTTGAATTACTGGCGAAAGCAGAGTCGGCGGTGGCCGAGGAAATGCCCTTTGAACACGGCGGCTGGAATTCGATCGCACAGGTGATGGGCGCGGCTGCATTGATCGATGCCCTCGAGCCGGCGAGATGGACGGCCTCGGCGGGCGAAGCCGTGACGCTGACCGGCGCCGCCATCGTCGATTATCTTTGCCCGAGCAGTTCGCAGCGTTCGCGTGCCCAGGTGCCGCGGATGCGCAACCTCGTGCGCAGCGGCACCGGGTTTGGCTCCCACAAGAGCAGCCTGCGTCTGTTCTGCTTCGAGGAGGGGGACGAGGCGCGCGCGGGTTTACCCGTGCAGTGAGGCCGCGATCGCGTTAGCGCTATACTGAGCGCCGACCCACGAGTCCGTGCTACGCGATTATGAAGAGAGACGAAATCAGGGAAGCGCTCAAACGGCGGGCGCTCGACTATCATGAGTTCCCCACGCCGGGGAAAATATCCGTCACCGCCACCAAACAATTGCTGAATCAAAGCGATTTGGCGCTCGCGTATTCGCCGGGCGTAGCCGCCGCCTGCGAGGCGATTGTCGAAGACCCGCTCAATGTGTTTCGCTTTACGGCGCGCGGCAACTTGGTCGGGGTGATCAGCAACGGCACCGCCGTGCTTGGGCTCGGAGCCATTGGACCCTTGGCGGCCAAGCCCGTGATGGAAGGCAAGGCCGTTCTGTTCAAGAAGTTTGCCGGGATCGATGTTTTCGATATCGAGATAGAGCAGCGCGATCCGCAGAAGTTGATCGAGACCATCGCGGCGCTGGAGCCGACCTTCGGCGCGATCAATTTGGAGGATATCAAAGCCCCGGAATGCTTCATCGTCGAGCGGGAACTGCGCCGCCGCATGAAAATCCCGGTGTTCCATGACGACCAGCATGGAACGGCCATTATCGTGGGTGCGGCCTGCCTGAACGGACTGCAGGTTGTCGGCAAAAGCATTACGCAGGTCAAGATGGTCGTGAGCGGCGCCGGCGCAGCGGCTCTGGCGTGCGTCGACTTGCTGTTGGATTTGGGACTTGCGCGCGAGAATGTGTGGCTGAGCGATCTGGCCGGAGTCGTCTATCAGGGACGGCAAGAACTCATGGACCCGGAAAAGGCGCGCTTCGCGCAACCCACACCGGCGCGCACTCTGGCGGAAATCATCGGCGGCGCGGACGTCTTCCTGGGATTGAGCGCGGGCGGCGTGTTGACGCAGGACATGGTGAGGATGATGGCGGCAAGGCCTCTCATCCTCGCGCTCGCCAATCCGACGCCGGAAATTCTGCCGGAGGAAGTCCGCGCCGTGCGCGATGACGCGGTCATTGCCACCGGCCGCAGCGACTATCCGAATCAAGTCAACAACGTGCTGTGTTTTCCGTTCATCTTTCGCGGTGCGCTTGATGTGGGCGCGACGACCATCACGCGGCAAATGGAAATCGCGACCGTGCATGCAATCGCGGAATTGGCGCGCCGCGAACAAAGCGACGTTGTGGCGGCCGCCTATGGCGGCATCAAGGATCTGGCCTTCGGCCCTGAATACCTGATACCCAAACCCTTCGATCCGCGCCTGATCGTCAAAATCGCCCCTGCTGTGGCGAAGGCCGCCATGGAATCCGGAGTGGCGACTCGACCGATAAGCGACTTGGAAGCATATGGTGAGCGCCTGCTGCAATTTGTCTATCACAGCGGGACGCTGATGCAGCCGATCTTCGCCGCGGCTCGCCAGGTGGCCTTGGAGCGCAGCCGCGTGGTTTACGCGGAGGGCGAGGATGAGCGCGTGCTTCGGGCCGCGCAAATTGTGGTGGACGAAAGGCTGGCCATGCCCATATTGGTCGGCCGTCCCGCGGTCATCGAGCGGGCATTGAAACGGCATGGGCTGCGGCTGCGTGTCGGCGACAATGTCACGGTCGTCAACCCCGAGCAAGACGAACGCTTCCGGGAATATTGGCAGGCGTACCACGAGCTGACGGAGCGCAACGGCGTCACCGCGCAATATGCACGGCTCGAAATGCGCCGCCGCACGACGCTGATCGCCGCCATGCTCCTGAAAAAGCATGAAGCGGACGGAATGATCTGCGGAACCATCAGTACCACGGCGCGACACCTGCGCTACATCGATCAGGTGATCGGCCATCGCGCGGGCGCGACCGTGTATGGGGCGATGTCAGGACTGATTCTGCCCGGGCGCCAGGTCTTTTTGATCGATACGCACGTCAACCTCGACCCGACGGCGGAACAGCTTGCCGAATTGACCCAACTCGCGGCGGATCAACTGGCCGCTTTCGGTCTTGTGCCGAAGGTGGCGCTGCTCTCGCATTCGAATTTTGGATCCAGCAACGCGGCCTCGGCAATCAAGATGCGCAGCACGCTGGCGCTGCTGCGGGGAAGAATGCCGCAGCTCGAGGTGGATGGAGAAATGCACGGCGATGCCGCGCTCGACGAGGCGAACCGGCGGGCAATCCTCGAACACAGCACATTGCACGGCACCGCGAATTTGCTGGTGTGCCCCAATCTAGACAGTGCCAGCATCGCCTATAACCTGCTCAAGTCCGCTGCCGGCCAGAACGTCGCAGTGGGTCCGATTCTGCTGGGCTGTGCGGCGGCGGCCCACATTCTCACCCCGGCTGCCACGGTACGGCGGCTGGTGAACATGACCGCGATTACCGTCGTCGATGCGAACAAGGCGCTAAAGGTCGCCACACGGCCATCCCACTGAAGCTCGATGGAGCGATATTGGAGGAACAATCCATGCAACACCGCAAGCGAATCTTGATCTCGGCCGCGATGTCGGGGTTTTTCACCCTGGCCGCGCTACCTGCCGTGAATGCCGCAGGCGCTGCATCGGCCGGTGGGCCGGTGGTTGCGGGAACCTGGGAGCATCGCCAGGCGAGTTTTAGCTACTACGGCATTACCTCGCTCTACAGCTGCTCCGGCCTGGAAACCAATATACGTCAACTGCTCCTGCACTTGGGGGCGCGCAAGGACCTCACCGTCCGCGCCTACGGGTGTCCCGGCGGGTACGACACTCCAGGCCGCAACGCCATCGTCGACGTCGATTTTTACTCGCTCACGCCAAGCGCCGATGCCAACGCCGCCAATACCGTGCCGGCACGTTGGACGCGAGTGGAGGTAAGCGCGAATCGCCCCTATTTCATCGACCACGGGGATTGCGAGCTCATCACTGAGATGAAGGACATCCTGTCCAAGAATTTCAGTCTGCGCGATCTGAATTACCGCACCGATTGCGTGCCTCACGAAGTGACCCTCAACGATTTCTCGGTCAAAGCCGAGGTCCTGAAGCCGCTGCCCGCTAGCGCGGCCAGTGCCGCGCAAGGCTGACGCGTTGGGGACCACCGCATGACACGCGGCTAGCGTTGGTAGTCCCGATTCTTCCAGCTTGCACCTTTGCCGCGCCAGTAGTTCACGGCCGAGGCGGTCGTCGCGGCCATGTAGAACACCGCGGTCAGCGGCAGCGCAAACGCCCACAGCATATTGCGCTGATAGCGCATCAGGGTGGGGAGGTAGCTGAGGCCGGCAAGCAGGCACGCAGCCAGGCCGCAACCAAACCCCCAGCCGCGGCCAAAGACTGCTTCCCACGGCGGTACCAGCCATACAACGCTGAGTGCGGCAATCGTCAGCAGCAGTAGCGGCGTCGAATAGCGCAGCTGGGTGAATGCGGTCCGCGAAATCATATGCCACACATCGGACAGCTTCGCATACCGCCGAATCGAGGCGGCAAGTTGGGAGTGCCCCAGAAATATCGCACCGCTTCGCTTGACCGCCTTCGCCAGGGCCACATCGTCGATCAAGGCCTCCTTGATCGCCTCTATGCCCCCCATCCGTGCGAGCGCTTCGCGACGCAGCAGGACGGTGCCGCCGGCGGCCGCGGCGACGGCCGAGCGCGGGTCGTTGACTCGGGCGAAGGGGTACAGCATCTGGAAGAAATACACAAACGCGGGGACCAGCATGCGCTCCGCAAGGCTGGTGCAGTTGAGCCGTACCATTTCACTGACCATATCCAGCCGCGAATCCAGCAGCTTCGCCACCAAGGAGGCCAGATGCGCGGGCTGGTGCACGATATCGGCATCGGTCAGCAGGACGATGGGAGAATGGCTCGCCGCAATGCCCTCGTGCAGGGCCCAAAGCTTTCCCGACCAGCCCGATGGCTTCGAGTTCAAGCGGATGACCTGCAGGTTTGGCGCCTGCGCCGGCAGCGAGGCGGTGCCGTCCGTCGAATTATCGTCAACCAAAATGACGCGGAACTCACCCGCATAATCTTGGGCCAGCAGCGAGCCGATCGCTGCTTGAATCGTCTCGGCTTCGTCGCGGGCAGGTACGACGATGTCGACGCCTGGCGTTTCTTGCGGAACCGCGGGCGAAAGTTGCGGACGCGAGCGCCAAAATTCGCCGTGCGCGAAGAATAGATAAAGCCACGCGCACAACGACAACAGCGCGATCATCGCCGCTCAAGCCCCGGTCAGATCGGTTGCTCCAATGATTTCGCCAAGGGAGTAAACAGCTTGGGTCCGGAAGCGGTCATGTACCAGCAGTCCTCCAAACGGATGCCGAATTCGCCAGGTATATAAATTCCCGGTTCGTCCGAGAAGCACATGCCCGCTTGCAGCGGCGTGGTGTCGCCGTGCACCAGGTAGGGAGGTTCATGACCGTCCACGCCGATGCCGTGTCCCGTGCGGTGCGAAAGGCCGGGCAATTTGTAGCCTGGGCCCCAGCCTTCGCTTTCATAGTACTTGCGGACCGCGTCGTCGATGGCGCCGACAGGAACATCGATTTTGGCTGTTTCCAAGGCAAGCTCCTGGCCTCGTTTGACGGTGTTCCACACCTTGCGCTGCCGCGCATTGGCCTGGCCAACCACCCAGGTGCGCGAGATATCCGATACGTAGCCATGCACCGCGCAGCCGCAGTCCATGAGAACCACCGAGCCTTCTCGTATTTTTTGTGGTTGCAACGAGCCGTGGGGATAGGCGGAGGCTTCATTGAGCAGCACGAGCGAAAAATCCGGTGAACCCCCGAGCGCGATGGTCGCTTTCTCCATGAGCGCCCCGATGTCCGGTCCGCTCATCCCCACGGTGAGCTGCGCGTGAACTTGGCGAAGTGCTTCAATGGTCACATTGTTTGCCATCTGCAGCAGAGCCAATTCAGCCGGAGACTTGACCAGTCTGCACGCCCGTACGATCGGGTCGGCGGGAACGATTTCGTAGGCATTCGACGCCTGACGGAGGCCCGCCACGATGAAGAATCGAATCGTCGACTCGGCCGCCAGCACTCCGGAATTGATGCCGCGGGCCTTGAGCCCCTGAACGACTTTTTCAAACGGATTCTCATGCTCGTCCCAGGGACGGACATCGCCGCCGACCTGCAAGGTCTCGCGAACCGAAGGCTCCTCGAAAGCCGGGGTCACGACGAGCACCTCCCCGGAGGCGGGGATAATCGCCAAGGTCGTGCGCTCGGACCGGCGCCAGCGGATTCCGGTGAAATATTCGAGGCTCGAGCCTGACTCGACCAACAGCGCCGCAACTTTGCGTTGCGCCATGAGGGCCTGGGCCTTTTCGATGCGCGCCCGCCGCTCTTCCGCGGAAATCGGCTTTGCACCGCCGGTCAGTGATTCCGGCTTCGGCCCAGCTGCATCGCGGGCGAAGGATCGGGCGGCCAGAGGCGAGGCGGCAGCGACTTGCAAAAAGATTCGTCGAGATAGCATGGGTATCCTTGAGCGCAGCGGCAATCCGTCTAGCATACTGGAAATCGCCCCGCGGTCAGAATCGTCCTGCATGCGAATCGGCGTGCCGCCATATACCGGCGCCGCGGGCTTCGCGCAATCTTTGCGCACGGAACCAACCAAAGGAGGCGCATATGCACGCTTCACTTGCTTTCGTGAACGGTGCGGGAGAGAGACGGCGCCCATCGGTCTCGCGGACCGAAGCCGAGGAACTTCGCCTGCTCAATACGCTGCTGTCAACGGTCACGTCCAGGTCGCCGCGCCCCGCCGCTGACAAAGGCAAACCAAAAAACCCCGGACGCGTGCCCCGAGGGGGCAGTCGATAGAGCATTAGCCCTGTGGGATATGACCGTCCCTGTGGGATATGACTGTCCCTGTGGGATATGACTGTCCCTGTGGGATATGACTGTCCCTGTGGGATATGACCGTCACCCGGTGCCTTTCGCGACCTACAGATGTGCCGCAGGCCGGCGCGCAGCATAGGGTTCGAGAATTGAGAAAAACCTCAGGCTACATAGAGCTTGCATCGAGCTTACATAGAGCTGCAGGAGGAACGAATGAAGAAACTAATGTTATGCGGCATGATCGCCCTGGGCGTGGCCTGCACACCGATGTTGATGGCCGACGAAGGCGCCGACACGGGATCCCATCATTTCGTCAAGGATTCGGCCATCACCACGAAAGTGAAGGCGAAATTGGCGGCGAAGCAACTGTCGACATTGACCAGAATCAAAGTCGATACCGATGCGGACGGCGTAGTCTGGCTCAGCGGCCGCACGCCAACCCATGACGCCAGTGACCTGGCGGCGATGATCGCCAGGAACACGGAAGGCGTCACTTCGGTTCACAACGACATCGTCGTCGAACCCTAGGCCTCAGATTTCCCCGGCCAGCCGATCCGCCAACAGTGCGATACAGGCACTGAGCGCCGCGGCAATTTCCGCGTAACTCTGCGGCTGTTGCGGGCTGACGAAGACATCGCGGCCGAGTTTTTCTTTGCCCGTGCCCGCGTCGGTCACGCGCCAGTGGGTCTCGATGCTAAGGTGACCTCCCAAGCGAGCGGTCAGCCGGTCTATCTCCACGGTCACCCTCACGACGGGTATGCCTGCATTGTCGGCACTCTTGAGCAACACCACGACGTCGCTGCGCCGCCGCTCAAGTCCTTCGCTCAAGGAGGCGGTCACCAAGTCGGCGAGCGGTGCCGCCCAGCGTTCGTGATCCATGACAGCCACGCCGCTAGGTGTGGCAACGACCATTTCGCTGCGATCGACCAGAGAGGGCACCGTGACGCGTAACGTCACCTGTCGATCGAACTGCGATCGCGACTCCGCCACGGCGGCAGCCGGGGGATCCAAGACATAGAAGCGATCTTGCTGCCGCGTAACGCAACCAGCGATCAGGAGGAGGGCGCAGAGACCGAGGCTGAGGCTGAGGAATTTCATGGTGAAGCCGGTTTGCCGCGTAGCAAGGATTCGGGATGGCGTTCGAGATAGTCGACTAGGGCGCTGATCGATTTCGCCGCACGGGACACCTGCAGCAGGGTCGAACCCAGGTCATTCTCGAGCGGCGCATCCTGTCCCAGCAGTTCCTTGGCGTTCTTCAACGCCGCTTGCGCTTCGGCCAGAGTCGTCTGCACTTGGGGTGCAAGATTGGTGTCGACGTTGTGCAGGAGCTGATCCGCGCTCTTCAGCGTCTGATCGAGCGAGTTCATCGCGCTCATCAGCCGCGCCGACAGCTGATCGAAAGGCACTTTGCTGAGTTTCTTTGCTATCACGCCGACCGAGTCTTGAATGTCCTCAAGGCCGCCGGAGATCGTCGGAAAAATCGCCGGCTGCTCGGTCCAGCCGACTTTCTCCTTGGCGACGTCGTGATGCATATCCAGAGAGACGAACTTCTGACCGGTCAAAAGATTGCCGGTTTTCAGTTCCGCGCGCAGGCCATGCGCAACCAAGCTGTCGATCAATGCGCGGGTGTCGATCGCACCGTCCCCGGCGCGTGCCGCGCGCTGCCTTCGCCCCCGCAGCCTTTGCGGGTACAGATCGACCACCACGGGAAACGCCAGCACGCCGAAGCGTTGGTCGTACTCCACATCCACGCTCCTTACCTCGCCCACCGTGATTCCCTGCAGATCCACCGGCGCGCCGGGGGATAGACCGCGCAGCGTACCGCCGAAGTACATGACGAAGGGTCGAACTTCGGTTTCAGCGGGCCGCATCGCCCGGTCCTGATCATTGAAAAGCGTAAAGGACGTATCCGCCGCGACCCGCGCGCTCGGCGCGCCCGGCAGAGTTCCAAACGCCACGCCACCTTCAAGAATCGACGCGAGCGATTCGGTGTGCAGCTTGACGCCGTCCGCGTTGACGGACATGTCGATGCCGCTGGCTTGCCAAAAGCGCGTCTGGTCGGTTACGTAGATGTCAAAGGGCGAGTTGATGAACACCTTGAGGGTGACGCCGGTGCCGCCCGGGTCCAGCGTATAGCCCACGACTTGGCCTGCGGCAATGTGCCGATAGAATACCGACGAGCCGATGTCCAAGGATCCCAAATCATCGGCATGCAGAATGAATTCGCGCCCCGGCAGATTTGCCGTCACGATGGGGGGGACTTCCAGGCCGACGAAATGGTCGCGCTTCGCGGCCGAGTGACCCACATCCACGCTGATGTAAGCGCCGGATACCAACGTGGCCAATCCTGAGACGCCGGCACCGGACACCCGCGGGCGCACCACCCAAAAGCGGGTGTCGTCGACGAGATACGACGCCTCGTTGCGATGGATTTCGGCCGTTACAATCACTTCCTTGCGATCGTCGCCGACGCGAATGTCGCGAACTTCGCCGATTTCAACGTCCTTGTAGCGCACCTTGGTTTTGTTCGCCTCCAATCCTTCCGCGTTCTCGAAGCGTATTTCGATCGAAGTGCCCTGGGCCAATTTTTCCCGAATGACGACAAAGCCGCCGGCAAAAACCACAACCGCCGGAAGTATCCACACCAACGGCAGGCGTCCCCAGACGGATCGCGCCGGCACGGCTGCGGGCAGATCCTCGAGGCTTGCATGCGGTGCATCGCTCACGGCGGCGTTTCCCACAGCAATCGTTCATCGAATGTGCGCGCCGCGAACATGGTCAAGACGACGACGGCCGCGAATGCCACGGCACCCCAGCCGACCGAGACGAATGCGAGCGATTGAATTTGTACCAGCGCGACCAGCAGCGAAATTGCGTAGACATCGAGCATCGACCAGCGTCCTATGTATTCGACCATCCGAAATAGCTCGCTGCGTTGCGTTCGGAAACGGGGCGAGCGGCGCCAGGCTGAAAAGAGTACCACGCTCAATGCAAGAATCTTCAAGATCGGTACGACGATGCTGGCAATGAACACCAAGACCGCGATGGGCCAAGATCCGGAGTGCAACAATGTCAACACTCCGCTCATGATCGTGTCCTCCTCCTCATCGAAAATCGTGCGGGTATACATCACCGGCAACAAGTTGGCCGGTATGTACAAAATGGCGGCGCAGAGGAGCAGGGCGGCGGTCAGCGCCAGGCTGTGCGGCTTGCGTTGATAGAGATGCGCGTAGCATCGAGGGCAGCGTGGGTACGCCACCCGTTCAGCACGCACCGTGGCCCGGCACTGCAGGCAAACCAGCAGGCCCAGGCTCTTTCCCGTCGCGGGCGCGCTCACGTGCGGCTCCTGTCCACCCAATGCCAGAATTGTCCCGGGGTCGTGCGGCTGATAAGAGCCGCGAGCGTGAGCATGAGCAATCCACATGACCACACCGCGACGCCCGGAATGACGCGCGCATACGCCGAAAGCCTCACCAGCGCCACCAAGGTGCCCAACATGAATACTTCGACGAAGATCCACGAACGCGCCTGCGCGAGCAGCCGAAAAACGCTGTTCTGCCCGGGTGCCCGGCGCTCGCGCTTTAGAGGAATGAGCAGATATAGCAGGCCGGCAATCTGCAGAAACGGTCCGAGCACCGTGGTGATGAATACGAGGGAGGCTAGCCCGACCTGGCCATGGGAGAAAAACCCGCCTGCCGCGCCGAGGAGCGTCGTCGCTCGGGTGGTGCCGTTATATTGGATTGCGACCAGGGGATAAGCGTTGCTCAAAAAAAATAGCACGAGCGCGCAGAGCGCCAGTGCAATCGCTGCGTCGATGCTGCCGTTTTCAGGACGTTGCAGTGGTGCCCGGCAACGGGCACATCGCGTGCTCTCGGACGCCGGCGCCATAGCGGCCCGGTGTGCCAAGTCACACGACGGACAAACGATAACCGACGGCATTCAGTGTTCTCGGATGGTCTTCCGAGCATCTTGCCTTACGGCCGCCAAGGCGTCGCGTAATTCATCGATCCGATAGGGCTTGGGAATGATTTTGAGTGTCTGGGCTCCCGCCTTGCGCCGCGCCGCCTCGGCGAAGCCGCTGGTCAGAAGCACGGGCAGATTGGGACGCCGCCGCCGGATCTCCTGCGCCAGTTCAACGCCATTCATGCGCCCCGGCATCATCACGTCGGAAAAGACGATATCGACCGAACGGCGGTCGGCGAGGGCACCAAGCGCCGCTTCGGCACTCGCGACACGGGTTGTGTCGTAGCCCAGCTGACTGATCATCTCAACGGTCAATGCAGCCACTTCGTCGTCGTCCTCGACCACCAGCACTTGCGCTGCATTGGCCGGGGTGTCGTAAGCGGCATGCGGCATGCGCTCCGGCGAATACGCCGGCGTCTTCACAGTACGCGGCAGGAACAAGGATACCGAGGTTCCGCGCCCCAGCGCGCTGGCGATGCGCACGACCCCCCCCGAGGCCTTGGCGAACCCATGGGCCTGAGCGAGTCCCAATCCGGAACCACTGCCGACTTCCTTGGTGGTGAAGAAGGGCTCGAAGGCGTGAGCCAGAATCTCCGGGGACATGCCAACACCTGAATCCGCAATATCGAGTCGGACAAAATCGCCGGCGAGGTCATGGTCCGCCAATGCGGGACTGTTGCTGGCCGTAATTTCTATGATTCCGCCGCTCGGCATGGCATCACGCGCATTCAACGCCAAATTCAGAATCACCAGTTCGAGCTCGCCCGGATCGACTTCCACGCACCACAGGCAATTTGCGAAAGCGGTTTTAATTTGAATATCGCCTCGCAGGCTGCGACTCAGCAGTTCTTGCATGTCGCCGACCAGCCGCTTGAGATTCACCGCTTCCGGCTTCAGCGCCTGGCGTCGGGAAAACGCCAACAACTGACGGCACAGGCCGGCACCGCGGTCGACTGCTTGTTTCATCGAAGAGAATAGTTGTTCGCGCCGCGCCGGGTCGGTTTGCCGACCGACCAATTGCAGACCACCCGAGATGACCTGCAGCAAGTTGTTGAAATCGTGAGCGACCCCGCCGGTTAGTTGGCCCAGTGCCTCGATCTTCTGCGCCTGGCGCAGACGATCTTCCACCGCTCGCCGATGGGTCGCATCGGCGATCAGGCCCACGATACGCGTCGGCATCCGGTCGACGTAGAATGTTCGCCCGGTCAAGTGTACCCACCGCGTCTCATTGCCGGCGCGGCGTTGGCGTGCCTCAACGTCGATTGCTCCCGTGAGCTCCGCTTCGGCGAACGCCTGGCGAACGGCCGCCCGATCTTCGTCCACGATGTGCGCGAAGGTCATTTCGAGGTCCCAGGATGGCTGTATTTCGGAATAGCCGAAGATCTGGTCGTGCCGAACGGTGCGATGCACCGCGCCGGTCGACAGGTAAAGCTCCCAACTGCCCATGCCGGCCGAATCCAAGGCCACTTGCAAGAGCTCTGCGGTATCGATCGCCTCGGAAGCCATAAGGGACTATAGCCAACAAACACCCAGGGCCGCTGTCGCTGGTCGGCTACGACTCTTGTCAGAATTCGCCGATGCTATTTGTCGAATTTAAACCATGGATTATCGCGCCTGCCCGCGTCACCCCGCCAAGGCGCCGTTCAAATTGCGCAGATTCTCGATGATGGCGGACAAAATCTCCGCATGCTCTTCCTCGACCGCCAGGGCCACTCTTACAAGGCGTAGCGTGGCTTTGTCGTAGGTCTCACCCTGCGCAGCGATCTGCCGATACGCATCGATCGCGAACTGTTCCGCAATGAGATTTCGCGACAGGGCCCGGCCGAAAACCGATTGTTCAGCCGGCGCATCAGACGGGATTTGCGCGTGTGCGGAACCACTCGCCGCGCTCCATTCACGTGCTTCCGATCGGTCAAGGTCGAATCCCATTGCGAAGTCTCCGTTTAAGGCTAATTCCGCGCATTAAAACGGGACGGTTCGGAGTGTTGCAGCGGCATCCGGCGCGTCCGCACGTAGGCATTCGACCGACAGGCGCTAGGGCGAAGGCGCAGGACCTCAGTGCGGTTTTGCACCGGTCTCCATGAGCAATCGAGTGAATAGATACAGCCTCGGGGTGACGCTGCCGAGGTCAATCCATTCATGGTCGGTATGGAAATCGCCGCCGACGTACCCTAGGCCATCGAGGGCCGGCGTTCCCTCCGACATCGCGAGCGCCGATTCCGACGCGCCGCCATTGCCGGACAACGCAACCGTTTTGCCGATCTCCGCGTAAATGGCGCGCGCACGGGCCGCCAGTGCGTCGATCTGTGGATTCTCGGTCAAGGGCGGGAAGTTTGGATCGTGTGAGAGCGTCACCGTCGTGTCCGGAACTTGCGTGTTATGCGTGCCTGCCTCAATTCTTGCGAGGATGGCGTCGAACTCCTCCGGCTTGCGATACCGAACATTGACCGTCGCTTCCGCCTCGTCGGGAATAATGTTGGCGCGCTCCCCGGCCCGCAAAACGGTGAGATTAACCGTGATGCCGCTGCCGGAGACGGGAAATGCCCCCTGCAGGGCGCTGAGCTGATGCATCAGTTCGACGGCAGCATTGCGGCCGTCCTGGGGTGCCATGCCGGCATGCGCGGCGCGCCCTTTGACATGAATGCGGATGCTGGCCGAACCTTTGCGCCATACCGTCAGCGCGTCCGGCGGATCGCCGGGTTCCATGTTGAATTCCACATCGTGCTCGCGGGCCAGGCGCCTGATCAATTTGGTCGACCCCGGCGAGCCGCGTTCTTCGCTGTCGTCCAGCAGGAAAGTGATCGTTGCGAAATTCTTGAATCCCATCTCGTGCAGAATCTTCAAGGCAGTAAAGGCATTCACCACACCCGCCTTTTCGTCGCCCACGCCCGGGCCGTACGCGCGCCCCTTGTCCATGCTGAACGGCCTCGCGGCGGCAGTCCCCGGGCCGAACACCGTGTCGATGTGAGCGATGATGAGGATCCGGCCCTTGCCCGTGCTGTGAAAAACGGCAACCAAGTTGTCGGGCAAGCCCGGCGCCTCGGCGGGTTCGGTTCGCACCTCGGCGCCCAACTGGGCCAGCCGCGCTCGCAGCACGGCCTCGACTTTGGCGCCTCCTTCCACATCGCCGGTTCCGGAATCGATATTGACGATCTCCTTGAGCAGCTCGAGGGCGACGGTGCGGTTGGCTTCCGCTGCCTGATACACCTTTTCGTTGCGCGGCGAGGCAGAGCTGGCGCTGCCGATCAGCATCGCGATCAAGGTGGCGGGCACGATGCCCCTAGCGATTCTTCTTCTGTTCACGGTCCTCTCCCAGTGGCTTCAGGCAAAATTAACACGAGCGGAAGCCGCCGGCCGCAAATTCGGCGCCGAGCGGCGTATTCCTGTTTACAATCCGCGGCAATCGCAATTTCAGGGGATAGCGATGGAGCCATCGATTGGACGGCGTCAAATATTGGCCGGAGCGGGCGCTGCTTTATTGCTCGGCGGCCTCGAAGGCTGCGGCACGCTTGGCGTCGGCCGCGTCGCGGACTCGGCCCGATTGCAACTCGTCCCGGTCCGCGCGAGCACTGACCGGATCACACGCATCACCGTTTGCACGCGGCCGTTTCGAGCGCAGGGGCCGCGCCTGGATACGGAGCAGATCGGCTCAAAGCTCGTCGTTCACAACTACGGTCACGGCGGCAGCGGCTGGTCCCTGTCCTGGGGATCGAGCGGCATCGCGGTTCGCAAAGCCCTGGCAAACGGCGAGCGCGATATTGCGGTCATCGGTTGCGGCGCATTGGGGCTGACGTCCGCCTTGCTGCTGCAGCGAGCCGGGGCCCGGGTCACGATCTACGCCAAGGAGTTGCCGCCGAACGTGAGATCTTCGTTGGCGAGCGGCCTCTGGACGCCCGATTCGCGGATATGTCTCGAAGAAAATGCGACGCCGGAATTCAAACAGCTCTGGGAGCAGATGGTCAGGGGCTCGTTTCAAACCTACCAGAATTTTCTCGGCCTGAGCGGCACGCCGGTCGAGTTCATCGACAACTACTTTGTATCCGACGAGCCGGCCGCGGCACGGCGCCGCGACGTGGCGGATGGCCGGCCCCGATTCGCGGCTTTGCAACGCGAACTGGTGCCCGACCTGTTGACGCAAGCCCAGGATTTCGCCCCGGGCAGCCATTCCCTGGGGCAGAGGTATCTGCGCCGGAACTCACTGATGATGTTCAATCTCGCGTCGTACACGCGGTTGCTGCTGGGCGACTTCGGCGCCAACGGCGGCAAGATCGAAATCGCGGAATTTCACACGCCGGGTGATTTCGCCAAACTCCGCGAAAAGACCCTGATCAATGCCACCGGCTACGGTGCGCGCGCATTGTTTGGCGATCAATCGCTGACGCCGGTCCGCGGGCAGTTGGCGCGTGTGATCCCGCAACCCGAGGTCAACTATGGACTCTTCTACAAGGGCGTCTCGTTCGTGCCACGGCGCGATGGTTTGGTCTTTCAAGTGGTCGGCGAGGATGACTACTACGGTTTCAACGACGATACGGCGGCGCCGGACCGCGCCGAAGCCGATCGTGCCGTGAATACCATCGCCGGACTGTTCGGCTGATATGACGAAATGAGGCATCGTCTTTAAACCTTTGGGCGGGCCAGTTCCTCTAATCCGGCATGATTCACACGCTGCAGCGAGTTTTAGCCATGGATTTGAGCAGTGAGCCGACGGATACGATCGCCGCGGCCGCCGCCGGCGATATGGCCGCCTTTGAATGCCTCTATCGGCAGTTTTCGCCGCGTATTTACGGCCTGTGTCTGCGGCTCACGGGACAGCGGGAGGCAGCCGAAGACTGCACGCAAGAATCCTTCGTCGCCGCCTGGCGCGCCTTGGGCCGATTTGAACGGCGCAGCCGTTTCTCCACGTGGCTGCACAAGATAGCGGTCAATTGCGTGCTGTCGCGCCGTAAGGGTTTGCGCGTTGAATACGAGGTTGCCGAGCCCTCGGTGGGCCTGCCCGAGCAGGCCGATCCGGCCGGCGGCCCACCGCCGCTCGATATTGAGCGCGCCATTGCAGCTCTGCCCGATGGCGCCCGGCACGTGCTGGTGCTGGTCGGTATTTATGGATTCAGCCATGCGGAAGCCGCCGGTGCGCTGGGCGTCGCCGAAGGAACCTGCAAGGCTCAACTGCATCGTGCGCGCCAATTGCTGACTTCAACGCTTGGACTGGAGGAATCATGAACGATCGCCGACAAGAATCTCTTGATAGGCTGATCGCGAGTCTGCCGAGAGACGTGGTACCGCCCGGTAATTTGTGGCCGGGTGTCGCGGCCCGGCTGTCCGGCAGGCCGCGGCGCATGCAGCCGATGGCGTTGGCCGCCGCCGTGGCGGTCGCTGCCGCCGGTTTGGCGAGCTTCTTCACCTGGGCAGTGCTCGAGAGCCGGTCGGTGCCGCGTGTCATTCAAAGCGTGGCGGCGACCGCCTCGTTCGAAGAGCCGCGCGATCCGAAATACGTGCTGGCACGCGACTCGATGGAAAAGACCTTTCGCGAGCGGCTGACGCTGCTCGAGCCCGCGACCCGGGCAAAAATTGAATCCAGTTTGGCGGTCATTCAAAAGGCGCATGAAGACATTCGCAAAGCGCTGGCCGCCGATCCGCAGAGCCCGGTGCTCGAACAGCTGTGGGAAAGCACCTGGCACGATGAATTTGACCTCTACGATCGCGTCGTTCAGGCCACACAACCTCCCATGACAAGGATTTGACAATGGCACACGTTCACTTCGCCCACCGCTTGCAATACCTCATCCTCGCTGGCTCACTGGCGCTGCTCGTCCCGTGGTCGCTTGCGCGCGCCGGCACGTCGGTCGACGAGCATCGTCCGGCAAGCCCGCAGGGCGCCGTGGAGATCGACAATGTCGCCGGATCGGTCGACGTGCAAGGATGGGACAAATCCGAAGTCGCCGTGACCGGAACGATCGGCAGCGACGTCGAGCGCGTCGATGTGACGGGCGACGGCAACCGCACCACCATCCGGGTGGTGCTGCCGAAGGGCATGCATTGGGGCATGCGAGACGGCGATGCGCACCTGGTTGTTCACGTGCCCGCCAACAGTTCGGTTTCCACCTCTCTGGTCAGCTCCGACCTGAAGATCTCCGCGGTGCGCGGGGCCCTGGAGCTGCGAACGGTCAGCGGCAATATCACGGGCGAGGGCGGCGGGGACGTCCGTGCAAATGCCGTGAGCGGGGACATACGTTTCACCGCAACTGCGGCGAAGAGGATCGAGATAAAGGCAATCAGCGGCACTATCGTCCTCACCGGTGGGAACGCCGATATCGAAGCCAGCTCCGTCAGCGGCGATCTGCGCGTGACCCTCGGCACGGTGTCCCGGGCTCGTTTCAAGACGGTCTCCGGCACCGTCACGGGGAGTCTGGCGGCGGCTTCCGACGCGGAGATAGACGGCCAGTCCGTGAGCGGCGACATCAGGCTGGATTTCGCGAGCGAGCCGATGGCGGACTTCGACGTGCAAACGCTGAGCGGCGACATCAACAATTGCTTTGGTCCAAAGCCGGTTGAGCCACGACACGGGCCCGGCAAGCGCTTGACCTTCAAGACCGGCGAGACCTCTGCCCGCGTGCATCTCACCACCAACAGCGGCGATGTAAGGTTGTGCACGAAAAAATAAACACTGGGACGATGAGTGATCAGCGCGCCGTGGCTTCCTCGCCGGCCCGGCGCGGGCCGATGGCGGCGGACGGCATGCCGGTGGTACCGCGCCAACCGCCGCCGAGCGCCTTGACGAGCAGCACACTCGCGCTCATGCGCCTGAGTTGAATCGTCTCATTCGCGAGTTGCGCCTGAAGCGAAGTATTTTCGGCGGTTGCGACCTCGAGGTACGTCACCAACCCCGCCTTGTAGCGATATTGAGCCTGCTCCAGGGCCGTGGCCGTGGCTTGCACGGCGGCGGCTTCGCTCACGCTTTCTTGCTCGAGTTGTCTCAAGGCCGCGAGATTGTCTTCGACTTCCCGGTAGGCGTTGAGCACGGTGTTGCGATAGTCGGCGACCTGCTCATCGTAGAATGCTTTCGCCTGGGCAGTTTGCGCACGATGGCGGCCCGCGTCGAATACGGTCAAAACGCCGGCAGCCGGTCCCGCCGACCACAAGCGACTGGGCGCCGTGAGCCAGTTCGAGGCGCTGCTGCTGTCGAAACCCGCCGCTGCCGCCAGGCTGAAAACCGGAAAGTAGGCTGCGCGGGCGACGCCGATCTGCGCATTCGCAGCCGCGGCGCGGCGCTCGGCTGCCGCCACGTCGGGGCGCCGTTCCAGGAGCGAGGAGGGTAACCCCGGATCGATGGGCGGCGGAACGGCCGAAATGAACAGGGGGTTTGCGTCCATGTGAAAGGCGGATGGATTCTGACCAAGCAAAACCGCAATCGCGTGTTCCATTTGCGCGCGTTGCAAGCGAATATCCGCGGCCTGCGTGCGCGCCGTTTCCAGTTGCGCCTGTGCCTGCGCAACGTCCGCGAGCGCGGCCGCGCCTCCGTTATAAAGATTCAGCGTCAGCGCCAGCGATTTCGCATAGTCCACAACCGTCCGGTCGAGAAGTTGCTGCTGGGTGTCTTGCGAGCGCAGCGAGAAATAGTCGCCCGCCAGTTCGGCGTGAATCGCCAAGTTCAACGTCGCGAGATCCGCGGCGCTTGCCTGCTGATTTGCCTTCGCCGAGGCGACGGCGTTGCGCACCCGTCCCCAGACATCGATCTCGTAGGACAGGTCCGCCTCCAGATCGAAATTATTCGCGACCGGTTGCGCACCTGGCGGAAATCTCGGTGAATTCACCGAGGTGCGCGATCGCGTCGCCGCAGAGCCAACGCTGAGTGTCGGGAAAAGATCTGCCCGCGCAATGCGCGTGGCCGCGCGTGCCTGCACCAATCTGGCGTAAGCTGCCTTCAAGTCCTGGTTGGCATCGGCGAGCTGCGCCTCGAGAACATCGAGCCCGGGATCTTGGAAGATCGTCCACCAGGCCCCTCGATCCTGCGAATCCGCGGGCTGCGCCGGCTTCCAGTCCCCCGACTCCTTGTACTCGGTTGTGGGCGGCGCACTGTCCGGAATCTTATATGCCGGCGCGAACGAACAGGCGCCCAGCGCCAGAATCGTGCAGAGCGTGGCGGCAAGCCGGGTTCTCATCAGGTCTTGCCGCCGGCCTTGGGTTGCGGCTCGGGAACCGCGATTCGCACCAGAGCCCCATCGGTGATGGAGTCGGGTGGATTGACCACGACCGTCTCATGCGGCGCCAGTCCGGACAGCACTTCGATCGAACTGCCGAAATCGCGGCCCTGCACGATGCTTTTGAGCTTCACGCGCTGCTGGCCGTCCAACGTCGCTACTTGAAGTCCCGCGGAGCGGAACAGGACCGTATTCGCGGGAAGGCGCAGCGTTGCCGCGCTGGCGGGAAGCTTGAAGTGCACCTCGGCGTAGGCGCCGGGGAATATATCGCCGCGCGCATTGTCCAGTTGGAGCTCGACCTGCAGGGTGCGCAGCGCCGGATCGAGCGCGTTCGACGTGCGCACCGTCTTGGCGGAAAAAGTCCGGTTGGGATGCTCGGCAAAACGCAACTCAGCTTCCAAGCCCGGCTTGGTTGCCGCCGCAAATGCCTCCGGCACACGCACATAGATGCGTAGTCGGGTCGTGTCTGCGATGCGAAACAGTTCAGTTCCGGTGCTCTGCCCGGCGTTGATCAAGGCGCCGATGTCGGTATTGCGAGCCGTAATGACGCCCGTGAAGGGAGCCAGGACGCGCTTGAACGATTCCAAGTCGTGCAGCCGCGCCACATTCGCCGCGGCGGAGTCGGCTGCCGCTTTCTTGGCTTGGGCGTCGCCGGACTTTTCATCGGCATCTTGCTTGGAGACCGATTGGGTGGCGAGCAACCCCTGCCATCGCACGTTGGTGCTGTTGGACAGGGATTCATTCGCACGCGCGGTTGCCAAATCGGCCAGCGCCTGCGTCAACTGCTGATCGACCTCGGGCGTTTCTATTTGAGCCAATAACTGGCCTTTGGTGACGGGCGTGCCGATGTCGGTATTCCAGGATTTCAGGTATCCGTTGGTACGCGCATAGATCGGCGCCTCGATGAACGCCTGCACGGCGCCCGGTAAGACCAACTCCTCGCCCGTCGAGCTGGGTTCTGCCGTGATGGTCGCGACGGTGGGTATGGCCTCTTCGGCATTCTCCTTGGCCAGTTCGGCCCGCGCGAGCACCCGGCTCACTTCTCCCCACACGCCGAGTCCGATGGCGACGATGAGCGCAATCAAGGCGTAGCGACGGATCTTTTTATCTTGCATCGGCAGTCTCCGCGGGCTGCGATGGATGCACCGAGCTTCGCCCGTGAATCAGGGAAAATACGGTCGGCACGAAAAACAACGTCGCAACTGTAGCAAATATGAGGCCGCCAATGACGGCGCGGCCCAGAGGCGCGTTCTGCTCGCCGCCCTCGCCCAGGCCCAAGGCCATCGGAATCATGCCGATGATCATGGCCAATGCGGTCATGAGCACGGGACGCAAGCGCGTGAACCCCGCCTGCAGCGCCGCCTCGAAGGCCGTATCGCCGGCGTTCATGCGCTCGCGCGCAAAGCTGACCACCAGCACGCTGTTCGCGGTCGCCACACCCATGCACATGATGGCGCCTGTGAGGGCCGGCACGCTCACGGTGGTGTGGGTGAGAAACAGCATCCACACGATGCCCGCCAGCGCGGCAGGCAGGGCGGTGATGATGATGAACGGGTCGAGCAAGGACTGAAAATTAACCACGATCAGCATATAGACCAGAATGATGGCGCCGACCAACCCGAGGAGCAGCCCGTTGAACGATGCCTTCATGGTTTGCACCTGACCGCGCACCACGATGTTCGATCCCTTCGGCAGATCCTGCTTCGCGCCGGCAATGATCTTGTCGAGCTGCGAGGAGACGTAGCCGAGATCCGTGCCGTCGACCGAGCCGAATATATCGATGGCCGTCGTGGCGTTGTAGTGGCTCACGACAGCGGGGGCAACGCTGCGATGAATATTGGACACGTTGGAGAGCAACTGCGAGCCTCCGGTTGCGCCGTTGGTCAACGGCGTGTTGCCGAGATCGTTCAGGGTCTCGAGGCGGTATTGCGGGGTTTGGGTCGCAACCTGGTACTGCGTACCCGACGCCGGGTCGACCCAAAAGCTGGGCGCGGTCTGGAAGCTGCCCGACAGAGACACCAGCATATTGTTGGCCACGTTCTGTTCGGTGAGGCCGACCAACTGTGCCTTGGTCCGATCGACATCGACATTGAACTGCGGATAATCGCCGGATTGATGAACATGCAGGTCAACCGCACCCGGGATGCCGCGCAACTTTTGCAGCAGGATATTGGCGAACGCGCGGTTGGCTTGAACATTGAAGCCGACAATCTGCACATCGATGGGGGAGGGGAGACCAAAGTTCAGAATCTGACCGATCATGTCCGCGGGCAAAAAGGCGAACTGCGTCGATGGGTAGGCGGCCGTCAGTTTCTTGCGCAGAGAGCGCACGAACTGCACGGTCGGCGTGTGATGTTCGTTGAGATTGACGTAGACGTCGGCATCCCCGGGTCCCACGGGCGCCGAGGTGCTGTAGGCGAGATTGATGCCGCTGTAGGGCAACCCGATATTGTCGACGATGCTGCTGATCTGAATTGCGGGGATGACTTCCCGGATCGTCGCCTCGATGTGGTCGCAGAGCGCCGCGGTCTCCTCGATGCGCGTGCCGGTGCGCGCGCGCACATGCAGCTTGATCTGCCCGCCGTCGACTGACGGGAAGAAATCCTGGCCCAATCCGGGGAGCGGTCCCAAGGGAAAGGCCAGCACGGCCGTCGCAATCATGGCGCCCAAAAAGATCGCGGCGAAGCGCGCCCCGCCATGCAGGGCGGTCGCGAGCAACGCGTGGTAGCCCTCGCGAAACCGTTCGAAGCCGCGCTCGAAGCGCATCTGAAACCGTGCCAGCAAGCCCAGCTGCTTGTTGCGCTTCGAGTCATGTTTCTTGAGCCAAAACTTGGCGAGCGTCGGCACCAGCGTGCGCGACAGCAGGTAAGAGGCCAGCATGGCAAACACCACGGCTTCGGCCAGCGGTATGAACAGAAATTTGGCAATACCGGCCAATAGGAACATCGGCACGAAGACGATGCATATGGACAGGGTCGAGACCAGCGCGGGCAACGCGATTTGTTGCGCGCCATCGAGAATGGCTGCTTCCACGTCCTTGCCTTGTTCGAGGTGGTAGTTGATGTTTTCGATGGTCACGGTCGCATCGTCGACCAGAATCCCGACGGCCAGCGCCAGGCCGCCCAAGGTCATGATGTTGATCGTTTCGCCGAGCGCCGACAGACAGCAGATCGAGGCGAGGATCGACAAGGGAATGGAAATGGTGATGATCAGAGTGCTGCGCCAGCTCCCGAGGAACAGCAGGATCAACAATCCGGTCAGCGCTCCGGCAATCACCGCTTCGCGGATGACGCCCGAAATGGCTGCGCGCACGAATATGGATTGGTCGCTGAGCGCCTCGACTTTCAGTTCGGCCGGCAGGCTGGCGCGGACCTGCGGGAGCTTTTCATTGATGCTGTTGATGATATCGATGGTCGATGCCTTGCCGGTCTTCAGCACGTTCATCAAGATCGCCCGGTGACCTCCCAGGCGAACGATATTCGTCTGCGGTGAATAGCCGTCGCGCACGTGCGCGACATCTTTGACGTAGGTCACCGTGCCGTTGCGGGCGCGGATGGGCAGATTGTTGAGCTCATCCAGGGCCAGCGGGCTGGAGTTGACCTTGATGAAGTATTCGAGGGCGCCGATTTTTTGCGTGCCCGCGGGCAAAATCAAATTTTGCGCGCCTATGGCCGCGACGACATCGCCGCCGCTCAAGCCGTTGGCACTGAGCGCCTGCGGATCCAGATCCACCTGCACTTGGCGCTGCTTGCCGCCGAACGGAAAGGGGATGGACGCGCCTTGAACGGTTGACAGCTGGGTCCGCAGGATCGTGTTGGCGAGATCGAAAATATGCGCTTCGGGCAGGGTCGGACTGCTCAACGCCAGCTGCAGAATCGGCACCGTCGAGGCATTGTAGGAGAGCACGAACGGCGGGGTGGTGCCCGGCGGTGAGAAGGAAAGCTGCGTTTGCGAGACCGCGGTGATCTGCGACATCGACAGATCCGGATCGGCACCCGGCTGGAAGAAATACTTCACGACCGAGGTGCCGACGACCGATTGCGATTCGGTGTGTTCGACGTCGTTCACCACGGTTTGGGCGGTGCGTTCCGAGAACAAGATGATGCGATTCGCGATCTCTTCGGGCAGGATGCCGTTGTAGCGCCAGATCACCGCGGCGATCGGGATCTTGATGTTCGGAAAAATGTCCGTGGCGGTGTTCAGGATCGAATAGCCGCCGAGCAACACGATCAGCACCGCGAGCATGATGAAGGTGTACGGCCGCTGTAACGCTACTCTAACGATCCACACGCCGCGCTCCGACGGGACTGATCAGCTGCCGACCATGACGTTGCGGATTTCGCGAAAACAGTCGCGAGCAACGGCTAGGCACCATGACTAGATAGGGGCATATGCCCCTAAGGGTCACAGAATGTATGTGATATATATGTGCAAGTCAATCAAGGCTATAAGTCATCGTTCGCCGCAATAGACAGCAACACTGCGCGCAAATCCGCTGCGTGGCGCTTGCCGAAGATTTTCTCGAATCGACCTTCCGCGGTGCGCCAGAGCCGGCGCGCACGCCGCAGTGTCGCTTTACCCTTGCTCGTGAGCGCGACGTGGCGTTTGCGCCGATCCGCGGCCGCGAGGCGCAGGCTCAGCAGCTCGTCGCGCTGCAACGGGCGCAGGTTGTGACCGAGCGTGGATCGGTCCATGACCATCGCCGTTGCGAGCTCGCACATCGTGAGCGGCCCGTCGATACCGCCGCGTTCCACTTCCGCGAGAATGGAGTACTGCGTGGATTTGATGCCGACGGGCGCCAGCGCGGAATCGTAGAACTGCGAGATGCGCCGCGAGGCCTTGCGCAAGCTGCCGCAGGTGCATGCCGTGTGGTGTGCGGGAGCGACGTCGCGCCGGGGCGTTTTATGGGCGCCATTCAGGGGCATATGCCCATATTATAGACTGCCTGGGCCGGCGGTGGAACGGCCTTTGGCAGAGCCTGGATCAGGCTGCCTGCTGCAGAGACTGATCGGCGACGGGCCGCCGGCGCTCCAGAGTCTCGAGGGAAATGTCCCAGAGGCGGTTGGCCAGCGCCTTGTCATCGAGCAGAGCGTTGCCCTTGGAGACTTTGCAATTGTGCCAGTACTCGCCGCTCGTGCCCGCCGCTCGCGGGCTGGCTGCCAGCAGCGCCTGGGTCGCGGCCGCCTGGGGCGCGGGCCTCGCAAACAGCCGCGCGGCAAATCCTTGGGTAAGCCGCGTACGTGCGCTGCCCGGGTCCACCGAGTTGACGGCAATGCCGCGGCTGCCAAGACGGCGCGAGAGCTCCTTGGCGTAAAGCGCATTGGCCAGCTTGGACTGCGCATAGAATGTCGTCGGCTGATAGAAGCGCCGGCCATCGAGATTGTCGAACATGATGCCATCGCTCGGCGCCCGGGTGATGCTGGCGCTGCCGCTGACGATCACGATGCGCCCGCTGCCGTCGCGCACCAGGTCCGTGAGGCCGTTTACCAGCATGAAGTGGCCAATGTGATTGGTAAGGAACTGCCATTCGACGCCGTAGCGGGTGTGCAACGACGGCAGGTTTGCGACACCGGCATTGGCGACGATTGCATCAAGCGGAACCGACAGGGCGCGAATGGCACGCAAGGCAGCCGCAATCGAATCCAAATCCGTCAGATCGCAGGCCACGGGAGTGCACGCCGGACTCGCCTGAGCGCAGGCGCGAGACGCCGATTCCAGCGTTCTTGCCAAACCGATCACCGCCGCACCGTTGGCGGCGAATGCATTCATGGTTTCGAGCCCCAGTCCGGAATTGCAGCCGGTGACGATGATGCGTTTGCCGGTCAGGTCGATTCCGGCCAGTACCTGATCCGCGGTGGAGCGTCGGCCGAATGGAATGGATGTCGTCATGAAGAAAAACCTCTTGGGGCTACAGGTTCAACCGCTGCATGTCATTCGAACCGCAGCCGTCATACCCTTCACAAAATCTTCTTTGGTCCGGCAAGTCTGCTTGAGTCCGCGCGCAGTGGCGTGCAGCGCGCGCGCAAAGTCGGCGATGTCCAATCCGGCCGCAGCACACTTTTCGGCCATTGGTGAGCGGGCGATCGCCGCCGCGAGGGCTTCTTCAAACTGCCATTCATATTCCCTGAGCGTTGCGCCCGCCAACGATGTGCTCGCACACATGAGGTCGGCGGCATCCGCGCCCAGTGATCCCACGAAACGGCCCGACCACTCTTTACAGGCGCCGATCAGACGAGTCTCCAAGCTATCGTTGAAGCGCGACAGCGCCGTGATGGCCGAAGCCAGTTGGCTGCTGAGCGAATGCTCTACGGCGCGTCGAAACAACTCTTCTTTATTCGCGAACGACAAGTACAGGCCTTGACGGGACACACCCGCCGCTCGCGCCACGTCATCCATGGAAGTCTTGCGATAGCCGAATCGCGCGAATACGCCCACGGCCGCCTCGAGTAGCGGCTTGAGCCGCGATTCGTGATCGATGGGGGAGGGCGGCGTTATGTTCACTTTGAGCACAATAGACAACTAATGCCCAATGTGTCAAGCACGTCAAACCTGTAGAAACGAAATATTTATATTTCAATAAGATGCGTAATATTACTACGAAATAACATCATATGTAAATCGCCGCTCAAGCTGAATACATCTGCATTTGGCGGCTGCCTTGGCATAATGGGGTTTCATGCCCACGGTTCCCCAGTTGCACGTACCCACCATCGTCATCTCAGGGTCGGAGCAGCGCTTCCCGGTTCGCCGCATCTACTGTGTAGGGCGCAATTACGCCGATCACGTGCGCGAAATGGGCAACGATCCGAGCCGCGATCTGCCTTTTTTCTTCTGCAAACCGGCCGATGCAGTGGTGGGCAGCGGTCGGCTCCCGTTTCCCAGCCACACGGCTGAGCTGCATCACGAGGTTGAATTGGTGGTTGCCCTGCATGCAGGCGGCGCCCATGTTCCGGTTACCGATGCCGCCGCGATGATTTTCGGGTCTGCTGTGGGAATCGATCTCACGCGGCGCGATTTGCAGGCCGAGGCCAAAAAAAGCGGACGCCCCTGGGACATGGCCAAGGGCTTCGATCATTCCGCGCCCATTGGGCCCTTGAGGGCCGGGATTGCACCGGCGGCCGGCTCCATTTCATTGAGCATCAATGGGCAGATGCGCCAAAGCGGCGATCTTAGGCACATGATCTGGAGCGTCGCGGAAATCATCGCGGCACTTTCCGGTTATGTAGAACTCGCGCCCGGCGATTTGATCTTCACCGGCACGCCCGCGGGCGTCGGCCCGATCAAGCGCGGTGAAACGGTCCGCGGGATGATTGCCGGACTCGAGCCCATAGAAATAACTTTTGAAGAGTGACCACCCGATGCCCATGCTTCGCATTCTCTGTCTCCTGCTGTGTTTTCCGCTCGCCACCTGGGCGGCCGAGGACTATCAGCATCGCATCGACCGCGTTTTGTCGCAGACGCCGCTGATCGACGGCCATAACGATTTGCCGTGGGAAATCAGGGAGCGCTACAAAGGCGATGTCGCAGCGATAAATCTGCGCGCCGATACGCGGCATCTGCCGGTGGAAGCCGGGCAGGCGGCATTCATGACGGACATTCCGCGATTGCGCGCAGGATTGGTCGGCGCGCAATTCTGGTCGGTGTGGATTCCGGTGAGCGTGCCGGGCTTCGAGGCGGTTCAAATGACTCTGGAACAGATCGATCTGGTCAAGCGCATGTCGGCGCAGTATCCCGCGGATTTCGCGATGGCCTACACGGCTGCGGATATTCGGCGCATTCACAAGAGCCATAGGATCGCGTCGCTGATCGGCATCGAAGGCGGTCACCAGATCAACAACTCCCTGGCGATGCTGCGCCAGATGTACGATGCCGGCGCCCGCTACATGACACTGACGCACTCGACTAACACCCCCTGGGCCGATTCGGCAACGGATACGCCCGCGCACCATGGTTTGACGCCCTTTGGCATCGAGGTCGTCAGGGAAATGAACCGATTGGGAATGCTGGTGGACTTGAGCCATGTTTCAGCGGACACGATGAAAGCGGCACTCGCCGTGAGCCAGGCCCCCATCATGTTTTCCCATTCCTCGGCGCGCGCGCTGGACGATCATCCGCGCAACGTTCCCGACGAGGTGCTGCGAGCCGTGGCTGCGAATGGCGGTATCGTGATGGTCAATTTTGCGCCGCCCTATGTCTCAGCGGCCCGCAATCGCTGGGAGGCCGACCACGCCGCCGAGAAAACACGCTACAACAGCCCGCCGTTCGCCGGGCTCTATATCGGCCAGCCGGAGCGTGCCAAGGCGGCGTTGGAGGAATGGGAGGCGCAGCATCCAAGACCGGCGACGACACTTGCCCAAGTCGCCGATCATGTCGAGTACGTTCGCCAAATCGCAGGAGTCGATCATGTTGGCTTGGGATCCGATTTCGACGGTATACCTGACGCACCGGTCGGGCTCGAAGGCGTCGATCGCTACCCGGCGCTGCTCGAGGAGTTGATGCGCAGAGGCTGGAGCGATTCGGATATCGCCAAGCTGGCGGGGGAAAATCTGTTGCGCACCATGGCGGCCGCGGAGCAGGTCAGCGTGAGGCTGCAAGGCGCGCCGAGACCGCACTGATAACGGCATAAGCGCGGCAACGGTGCCTTCGCGTTGACGCTCGAGCACGCGGCAGCGCGTGATATATCAACCTCCGCGGGTCGGTCATAACGGCGGTAGTCGGATCGCGATGGGTGTGCCTCGCATTCCCATCCGAGATATGGAAAACGCGGCCGTACATCGCCGTGGTATTTGCGCTACGCGCGGAAAGCATTTCTTCACGTGCTATTGACATTACGATATCAACTAGTCGAATAATGCGTGCCGCGATGCGACTTTGAAAATATTTAAGCGCACCGAAATGAGGCGGGGACTAGCATCTGAAAAGGCTGTGGCGATGGGGTTGCACGCTCCAGCCTCGTGATGGCGGATACGCCGCGTTCACGAATCGGATGGGGATGGTTTCTAATGGACAAACGGTCTACTAACCGTTTCAGGGGGATTAAAAAATGACGACAAGAACAGTGGCGCTGTTGCTTTCAAGCGCAGTGTCCGTGGCATTCTCATTAGCGGCTTTTGCGGAACCCGCCCCGGCGCCGGCGCCTGCCGCCGCGGCCGCGGCATCACCCAGCGAAGAAAACGGGATTGCGGAGATCGTCGTCACGGCGGAAAAGCGCAACGAAAGCCTGGAGACGGTACCCGTCGCGATTTCGGCCTACACGGCCAAAACCCGCGATTTGCTCGGTATCGAAACGATCCAAGACATGACGAATTTTACCCCTGGCTTGGCCTACTCGACGTCCCTGGATCGCGCCTTCATCCGCGGTGTAGGTCGAGAGACCAATAATCTGTCCACGAACCCCGGTGTCGCGACCTACTCCGACGGCGTCTACAACTCCAGCGTCGTCGCCGCGTCCGGCGATGCCATGTTCGAAGATCGGATCGAAGTTCTCCGCGGCCCGCAAGGCACCTTGTATGGCCGTAACGCCATCGCCGGCACGATCAATTCCATTTCGAAGCGCCCGACGCCGGATTGGACTGCCGAGGTGCGGGCGAAGTTCGGCAATTATGGCGTTCACGATTTCGAAGGCACGGTATCCGGTCCGATCACGGACACGATGCGATTCAAGTTTGGCGGCTATCGCAACACTCAAGATGGCGGCTACTACAACAATCTGCTCAACGGCAAGAGCGAGGGCAGCAACCTGAGCAGGGGTAATTTCTTTTATTGGGAAGGGCAGTTCGAGTGGGACATCACGCCCGATGTCGAATTTTGGTTGAGGTTCGACCAATTGGGCTACACCGATTCCTATCGCGTGCCGGCCAACATTCTCGGGTCGTATGACTACGCGGCCTATCCCGCATCGTCGCTTTCGCCGGGCGCCGCCTTCGGTGCCGCGGGTCAGGTGGGAATCGTGAGCCCGCTGCCTTTACCCAACGGATTCTTGCCGAATATTCCGGCCTGCGCGACGAATCCGGCCAACAACAACGTCAATACTTACTGCCAGGACGACGGCAACACCGCCAAGCTGAGCAGGACTTATCAGGTCACGCCGCAACTCACGTGGCGTACACCCTGGGCGGCTGACCTGAAGTACTTGGGCGCTTATACGACCTATTACTACAGCCTGTACAACGACTATGACAACACGGGAATCAGCTCCTACGTGTTTCCGGTCATTCCCGGAACGAAGGGCTGCGTCGTAGCGGATTGTCCGCCGCTCACGGTGTTTCCGCGCACCTTCTCGCACTACGTCGAGACGAAGAAGTACTTCAGCAACGAAATCAACCTCACCTCGCACAGCGATTCATCGCTGCAATGGATCGCGGGCCTGTTCCAATACAACGAACGGAATTTTCAAACCCCCGGGACGTTGTACGAGCCGAATCAACCGCAACTCGCCACGCCGACCAATATCACCGTGACGGGGCCGGCGGCGCCGAATCCGGACCGGGCGATCTACACGCAGCAACAGGCGATGCACAACAACTCCTATGCGGCGTTCGCGCAAACCGACTGGAAATTCCTGCCGACTTGGAAGCTCACCACGGGATTGCGATACACCTACGATATTCTCAAAGGCAGCGAACAATATCGGGAGCTATGCTTCGGGTTGCCCGCCTGTCTCGGCAACATCTTTGGTGCCATTCCTCCTCCCTACATTTTGGGCGCGTTTACGCCCGTGAACGACATCACGGCCTCCGACCCGGCGATTGCCAATTGCTTCAAACCCGTCGGATGCCAGTATCCGGGCGTGCGGGGCGTTCCCTACCTGCTGGCCAACGGCAACTGGAAGCGAGACTTGGGCGCCAACTGGCACTCGCCCACCGGAACCCTCGGGGTTGAATGGACGCCGGATCCCAACACGCTGGCTTATCTGAAGTACAGCCGCGGCTATAAGTCCGGGGGCTTCAATGCCAGCACGATCTCCGTCAATCCCGAATCGCTGCCCGAGCATCTCGATGCCATCGAATTGGGCGGCAAGGAAGTGTTCAACCGGGACTTCCAAATCAACGGTGCCTTGTTCTACTACAACTACACGGACAAGCAGATTCCCTTGACCCTGCCGGCGCAGATCGTCGGCGGCCCGACCATTTCCTCCATCGTCAACATACCGAAGGTGAAATCGTACGGCGCCGAATTCGAGACGATCTGGCAGCCGTGGGCGAACATGCAATTTCTGTTGGACTATTCCTACATGAGCGCCACGATCAAAGGTCAAGCGGGTTCGTGCGCGACGCCGCCGCCCAATACGCCCTCTTCGTGCTACGCAAACACGGTCGCCGGCGTATTCGAGAACACCAACGGCAACACCGTGCCGGAATCGCCGCGCAGCAAGATCGCGGCCAACGCCAACTACACCTGGCGCTTCACGCCCGGGTCGTTGAACTATTCGGTCAGCTACGTCTGGAAGGACAAGACGCACGACAGTATTTTCAGCGAGCAGTACTTCACTGCGCCCGAGTACACCCAAGTCGATATGCGCCTGTCCTGGAACGACGCGGCCGATCGCTTCACGATCTTCGGCTATATCAAAAATCTGCAAAACAAGTTGGGGTACGACGGTGTCGGGGCTTTCGCCGTGCTGGGTCCGGCACCGGGCACCAGGGCTTGCGGCTTCAATGGCCCGTCGCCGTACTATTGCGATCAGCAGCTTGGGCTTACGCCGCCGCGCACCTATGGCGTGGAAGTGCAGTACCGCTTGAAGTAAACCTCATCCAAGGGATCGTAAGAATCCCGGATTGTCGATGTTGCAAAGGCCCTCCAATAAGAGGGCCTTTTTTATGTTCGATAGGACGGGTCAAGTCGATCCAGGCGGCGCAGCAGCCCCGGCCAGACCAACAGATGCGGACCCTGATTGTTCGTCACCACCCGCGCTTGTTCCATCGCGGTGTCGATGATGCCTTGCTGAATCGCAATGAGCTCGCCACCGCCGGCCTGCGCCCGCACTTGGATGGCGCAGGTGGCCTCGAAGGTATACATCAGCTGGAAGGCTTCAGCGACCGTTCTGCCCACGGTCAGCAGGCCATGATTGCGCAGCATGAGGTAACTCTTCTTGCCCATGTCCGCGACCAGTCGCGGCTTCTCATCATCGCGCAGCGCGACGCCCTCATAGTCGTGGTATGCCAAGCTCTGCAGAACGAAAATGGACTGCTGCGACAGGGGCAGGACGCCATGCTTTTGCGCCGACACGGCGACGCCGTTCAACGTATGGGTATGCAGCACGCAGCCGATGTCATGACGCGCGCCGTGGATTGCGCTGTGAATGGTGAAGCCCGCCGGATTAATCGGCCAGGGGCTGTCGCTCACCTTGTTTCCCTGCATGTCGATCTTGACCAGGCTGGACGCGGTGATCTCGTCGAACATCATGCCGTAGGGATTGATCAGGAAGTGATGTTCCGGCCCCGGCACCCGCGCGGTGATATGGGTAAACACCAGGTCATCCCAATGGAAATGCGCGACCAGCCGATAGGCGGCCGCCAGATCAACACGAATTGCCCATTCTTCCGGAGAATAGTGCGCGGCAGCGCCGGCGGCGGCAGGGACGGATTTCAACATGGCGGCCTCCGATGGGAACTTGGGACCGATTCTACCGGAGTAGCACGCAGCTGGCATAATGCTGCGAAACGCCATCGGCGCCGGAGTATCCCCTTTTGAGTTCAGCAGAGAAACGAGCGCCCGTCGCCGACGACTGGGTGCAGCGCATGATTGACGCACCCGGGCGCTCCGGGCACTTGAGAAGCGGCGACCATGTGACGCATTACCTGGAGTGGGGAGACCCGTCGAACGCGCGGGTCATGCTGTTGCTGCACGGCTTTCGCGGCCACGCGCACTGGTGGGATTTTGTCGCGCCGTGGTTTGCGCAAGACTATCGCGTCATCGCCATCGACTTTGGCGGCATGGGCGACAGCAGTTCCAGACTGAAATACAGCCGCGGCGATTTCGTCGGCGAAGTGCACGCGACCTTGAAGATGATCGGTCCCAAAGAGGTGACTCTGGTGGGGCACAGTTTCGGGGGCCGCATCGCCGTTTTTGTCGCTCACGAGTATCCGCGCCTGCTGAAGCGGGCGCTGGTAATCGATACCAACATCGGATTTGCCGATCAACCCTTGCGCACCCGCTTCATGCAGCGCCCCAAAAAAATCTATCCGGATCTCGCGACCGCCTGCGCGCGATTTCGCTTTGTGCCCGACGAGCCGCCCATCCTGCCGCGCATCATGCAACACCTCGCCCTTCACTCGATCAAGCAAGAAGAGGCGGGTTTCGTTTGGAAATTCGACGAGAAGCCGGTCGGCAGCGTCGGATGGGAGCAAGTCGCCGAGGGCGAGTTGCTCAAGGACATCGAGCTGCCGTTGGATTTCATCGCCGGAGAGTTCAGCGAGGTGGTGCCGCCGGCGCTGGCGGAGCGCATCGGCAAGGCACTGCGCAATGGGCGCGGACCCATCGTCATACCGTCCGCCTATCATCACGTCCCGGTGGACCAGCCTCTGGCGCTGGTCGCGGCGATGCGGGGGCTGTTGAGTTAGAATCCATCGAGCACCCCGCTCGGGATTGAAAAAGAAATGGATGACAAGTCAGCCCTGCTGAATCAACTTCGCATCGACCGCGGCGTCCAGTCGGCGCCATCGCGTGCCGGGAGACTTTGGCTGGCGGGCATCGTCACGGTCTTCAGTATCGGGGCTGTTGCCGCGTGGTTTTGGACCCGGCCGGGCGCAGTTCGGGTACATAGCGCCTCGGCACAACCCATCGCCGGCGGCGCCTCAGCGAGCTCCATCCTCGATGCCTCCGGCTACGTGGTCGCACGCCGTCAGGCCACGGTGGCGTCAAAGATCACGGCCAAGATGGTCGAACTCGACATCGAGGAGGGGGACCATGTCAAAGCCGGACAAATCATCGCCAAACTCGACGACACCAATATTCGCGCGGCTTTGAATCAATCGAGTGCCCAGCTGGACTTCGCCAAGGCCTCGCTTGCCGAGACGCAGGTCAACCTGGCAAACGCGCAGCGCGACTATGAGCGCCAAAAAAGCCTGCTCCAAGGGCACTTTGTCAGTCAGGCGGTCGTGGACAACTCACAGACCACGTTTGACGGTCTGCGCGCACAACTCGCCACTCAGCGCAGCAACGTCGACGTCGTGGCGGAAGGATTGAAGGTCGCGCAGCGCAATCTCGACGACACCATCGTGCGCGCCCCGTTTTCGGGCATCGTCACGGTCAAGGCCGCGCAACCCGGAGAAATGGTCTCGCCGATTTCCGCCGGCGGAGGTTTCACGCGGACCGGCATCGGCACCATCGTGGACATGGACTCGCTGGAATTCCAGGTCGACGTGAACGAGAATTTCATCAACAAGGTGCGCGCCGATCAAAAGGTCAGCGCGAAGCTCAACGCCTATCCCGATTGGCAGATTCCAGGGCATGTGATCGCGGTCATTCCTACGGCCGATCGCAGCAAGGGCACGGTGACCGTACGCATTGCCTTGGATCAGAAAGACGCCCGCGTGCTGCCCGAGATGGGTGTACGCGTGTCATTTCTCGCTGAGCCCAGCGGGGGCGCGGATAGCAAGCCGGTGGTGGGAGTCAGCGTGCCCGTCAACGCGGTGCAGGCATCCGGTGAAACTGGAGTGGTTTTCGTCCTGCGAGGCGATATAGTGGAGCGGCGTGCGGTGCGGCTTGGCGCGAACAGCGGCGACAAGGCCACCGTTCTGTCCGGACTGAGCGCCGGCGATCGTGTGGCCGTGGGTGATTTCTCGCTGCTGAAGGATGGCGCGAAGGTTCGCGTCGAACAATAATGGGATGGAAGTCATGAGCGAAGCCATAGTATCGCTGCGCAATGTCGACAAAACCTATGTCCGCGGCAAACAAAGCGTCGAGGTGTTGCAGGGGCTCACCTTGGACATACCCAAGGGAGAATTTGTCGCGCTAATGGGACCCAGCGGTTCCGGCAAAACGACCCTGCTGAACCTCATCGGCGGCTTGGATACGCCCACTGCCGGAGAGATCACCGTGGCCGGTCAACGCCTCGACAAGCTTTCCAGCGGCGGATTGTCGCACTGGCGGTCCAATCACATTGGTTTCGTGTTCCAGTTTTACAACTTGATGCCGATGCTCACGGCGCAGCGCAATGTGGAGCTGCCCTTGCTGTTGACGAACCTTTCCGGCGAGAAGCGCAAGGCCAACGCACTGGCCGCCTTGACCTTGGTGGGAATCGCCGATCGCGCCAAGCACAAACCGAACGAGCTATCGGGCGGCCAGGCGCAGCGTGTGGCGATCGCGCGCGCCCTGGTGGCCGATCCGACGCTCTTGGTGTGCGACGAACCGACTGGAGACCTCGATCGAAAGTCGGCCGACGAGGTCCTGCATCTGCTGCAGATCCTGAATCGACAGCACGGCAAGAGCATCATCATGGTAACCCACGATCCCAAGGCGGCCGAGTTTGCCAGCCGGCAACTGCACATGGACAAGGGAGCTCTGCTGGAAGCCGGTACCCTGGTATAGCTGCCCGAAATATCAATGAAATACTTTCCTCTCATTTGGGCCACGTTGTGGCGCAGGAAGACACGGGCGCTCTTCACGCTGCTGTCCATCGTGATCGCGTTTCTGCTGTTTGGAATGCTCGAGACGGTGGACTATGCGTTTTCCCATCCGAGCGGCGGCACGGCCGGCGCGGACAAGCTCATCACGACCAACAAGTACTCGATTACTTTGCCGCTGCCTTTTGCGGACCTGCAGGAAATCCGCTCGGTGCCGGGCGTCACGGACGCCACGTGGCTGACCTGGCTCGGCGCGTACTATCAGGAGCAGAAGAACTTCGTGTTCGCGCTTCCCATCGACACGGAAAGCTATTTCAACGTCCACAAGGACGAATTCATCGTCAGCGACGAGCAGATGAAAGCCTACCGCGGCATGCGCAGCGGGGCACTCGTGAATGTGGCGCTGATGAAGAAATTCGGCTGGAAGGTCGGGGACAAACTTCCCATACACTCGACGATCTGGACGCAAAAGAACGGCTCGCTCGACTGGACCCTTGATATCGTCGGAACCTTCGATGTGAAGGATTCGACACAGGCCAACGCTCAGCAATTCAGCGTGTTTTTTCACTACGATCTGTTCGACGAGGGACGCAGCTTCGGCAAAGGCACCGTGGGTTGGGTCGAGGAGCGGATCGACAACCCCGCGAATGGCGCCGCGATTGCCGGCAAAATTGACGCCTTGTTCGCGAATTCGCCCAACGAGACCAAGACGCAGCCGGCAAACGATTTCGCCATGACCTTCGTCAAGCAAATCGGCGACATCGGCTTCGTGCTGCGGGCGATTCTAGGCGCGGTCTTTTTCACTTTGCTGTTCTTGACGGGCAACACCATGATGCAGTCCGTGCGCGAACGCATCCCGGAACTTGCAGTGCTGAAAACAATGGGCTTCACCAACGGCAAAGTACTGGCGTTGGTGATTGCCGAGTCTCTGCTGCTGTGTCTATTCGCGGCGGTCATTGGCCTCGGATTGAGTTACGCCGCGCTGCCGATCATTGGCGAGGCCCTGCAGGGCGTGCAACTTGACCCGGTGGCACTCATTCCCGGATTGGGCGCCGCGGTGCTGCTCGCGCTAATCGTCGGCTTGCCGCCGGCGTTGCGCGCCATGCGGCTGAACATCGTCGATGCGCTGGCGGGCATGCATTGAGCGGGCAAGCGAAGGAACCCACGTGCTCAAACAGCTGATCGCCGTCATTTCGATGAGCCTGCAAACGCTGCCGCAACGCCTGGGCGCTTCCAGCGTGATTGTCATCGGCATTGCCGGCGTGGTGGCGGTGCTGGTGTCGGTCTTGGCCATGGGTGCGGGTTTTCAGCATACCTTGGCGGACAGCGGCCGCGACGATCGCGTGATCATCTTACGCGGCGGGTCCGATGCTGAGCTGAGCAGTAATTTGACCCGTACCGATGTCGACACCATCAGCAATGCGCCGGGCCTGGCAAAGGACGCCGACGGCAAAGCCCTGCTGTCGAGCGAATTGGTGACGGTCGTGAACGTACCGAAGATGGATACGGACACCGATGCCAATGTGACAATGAGGGGCGTCGGTCTGAAGCTCGCCGAGGTTCGCCCGGAACTGAAGATCGTGAGCGGAAAAATGTTTCGTCCGGCGGTGCGCGAGTTGATCGCCGGGGTCGGTGCCGCCAAACAGTTTCGAGGTCTGACCGTCGGTAGCGTGCTGCGTCTTCGCAATGCGGACTGGACCGTGACCGGCATCTTTTCGAGCAACGGCGACGTGCACGAATCGGAACTGATGGCCGATGTCGACACCGTAGGCTCGTCCTTGGAACGTAACGGCTATAGCTCGGCAGTCGGAATGTTATCGAGCGCCGCTGCGTTCACGGCTTTCAAGGATGCTCTGACCAGCGATCCACAGCTCAAGGTCGACGTGCAGCGCGAGCGGGAGTACTACGCCAAGCAATCGGCCGGACTGACCAAGACCATCAACATCGTCGGTACCACGGTCGCGGTCATCATGGCGATCGGCGCCATGTTCGGCGCGCTCAATACCATGTATTCGGCCGTCGCGGCGCGCAGCTTGGAAATCGCCACGCTGCGGGCAATCGGTTTCGGTTCATTCCCCGTGCTGTTCGGAGTCATCATCGAGTCATTGCTCCTGTCGCTGCTTGGCGGGGCGATCGGCGCTTCGCTCGCCTGGTTGTTCTTCAATGGACACACCGTCAGCACGCTTGGCGCCGCATTCGCACAAGTTGTTTTCCAACTTACCGTCACCCGCGCGTTGATCATTACCGGCATTGTTTGGGCGTGCATCATCGGCCTGCTCGGCGGATTTTTCCCCGCGCTGCGCGCCGCCCGATTGCCCGTTGCAGAGGCGTTGCGCGCGGGCTAGCACAACCGGTTGGAGCGCGAAACCAAAAAGGGGGAGTCACATGATAAATCGAAGGTTCCTTGGGGCAATGGCGCTGGCGCTGCTGGCTACGGCGGCGCAGGTCGGCGCGCAGGCGGCGAAAGCGGCGGCGAAAGCGGCGGCGAAACCGGCGCACCCGGTAGTTGTCAGCGGCGAGATCCCGGAGGCCAGGCCCGAATCGGTAGGGTTCTCTGCGGATCGGCTCGCGAAACTCGACGCGTCGATGAAGTCGCTCGTCGATGCCAAGAAGCTGGCCGGCCTGGTCACCGTGCTCGCGCGGCACGGCAAGATCGTCGAAGAAAAGACCTACGGCTATGCGGATGTCGCGGGCCAGAAACCGATGCGGAAGGACACGATCGTTCGCATCTATTCGATGACGAAGCCCATTACCGGCATCGCCATGATGATGCTGTACGAGGAGGGCAAGTGGAAACCGAGTGATCCGATCGCGCGCTACATTCCTGAATTCCGCGACCTTAAGGTTTACTCGGGAGTCGACAAGGACGGCAAACCCACGCTGGACAAGCCCGGCCACGCACCGACCATGGGCGAACTGATGTCGCACAGCGCGGGGTTCACTTACGGCGTGTTCGGATCGACGCCGGTCGACAAGATGTATCAAGAGGCGCAACTTCTCGCTGCGCCGACCCTGCAAGAATTCATCGAGCGCGTCTCCAAACTGCCCCTGCTCTATCAGCCCGGGGAAGGGTGGGTCTACAGCGTGTCGGTCGACATTCAGGGCTACCTGGTCGAAAAACTGTCGGGCAAGCCGTTCGCGGATTTTTTGCGTGAGCGGATCTTCCTGCCCCTCGGCATGAACGACACGGGTTTCTACGTCCCCGCCGAAGACCTCGATCGCGTCGCGACCATTTATCAAGGCGACGCCGCGGCGGCGACCGCCATGCCCAGGGATCCGGGAATCAGCCGGCCGCCGGGAATGCCCTCGGGCGGCGGCGGCTTGTATTCCACCGCCCGCGATTATCTGCGCTTTGCGCAGATGGTTTTGAACGGCGGGGAGTTGAACGACGTGCGGCTCGTGGCGCCCAGTTCGATCGAACTCATGCGCACCAATCACCTATCCGATGAGGTCAAGAACGCGAGAAAATTCGGCATCGGTCTATATCAAATGCAGCCCGGTTTGGGCTTTGGCTATGATTTCGCGATTCTGGAGGATCCCCTGAGACTCGGCAGTACCGCCGGCAAGGGCTCGTTTCTGTGGGACGGCGTCGCCGGCACCTGGTTTTGGATCGATCCGACCAATGATGTCGTGTTCATCGGCATCGTCCAGCGTTGGCTGCTCGCACCCGGTACACCGGATGTGGAAAATTTGTCGCGCGCCTTGACCTATCAAGCGCTGGTCAATCCGGCGAAGTGAAAATCGACCTAACTGGGAACTACCATGAAAAAGACATTACTTTCTGTGCTTGCGGCCGGCATCATGTTCGCAGGCACGTGCTCGGCGGCAAGCGGGCTGAGCGCGCAGGACTATTTTGAGATTCAACAACTCTACGCGCGATACAACATCGCCATCGACACGGGCGACGCCGAGGGTTGGGCCGCGACCTTCACGCCGGACGGTGTCTTCAATACCTTCAGCGGACACGATGCCTTGGTCGGTTTCGTCAAGACCTGGCGTGAAAAGCTCAATGGCGCCACGCGCAAGCACTGGAACAACAATCTGCAGATCAGCGGAAATTCCAAGGAGGCCAACGCATCCGTCTACCTGATTCTGGTCGACTTCAGCACCAAGCCGCCGAGCATTCTCACGACGGCGACGTACACCGATAGCCTCGTCAAGACAAAGGATGGCTGGCGATTCACCAAGCGCACGACCAAGGGCGACAGCGCGCCACCGGCACCCGGCGCGCCTGCCGCGAGTACGCCGCCAAAATAATTTGATGGGAGAAAGTTTGGTGCGCGCGGTCAATCGTCTGATGTGCGGCATCGGGATTTTGACCCTGGCTGCCTGCGCAACTTCATCGCAAGTGCTGACCGGCGCACCTCGTGCACCGCTATTGCCGGCTGAGGTGAGGGTTTACACGCAGGCGCCGCAAAGCTTCGAGGAGATCGCGTTGTTGGGCGCCACCCGAAAAAGCGTCTCAACCGCCGGAGCGGAGCGAGCCATTGGAAAAATGATCGAAGCAATGCGGCTGCAGGCGGCGGAGCTTGGCGCAAATGGGCTTCTCCTGGAAGACATCTCCGATTCGGACCCGGTTTCGGTTGGCTCGGGCGTGGGATCCCAAACCTATACGCACAACGCCGCCATCAGCTTAGGTGTTGGCGGCAGTCTCGGAGTAACGAAAAAAACGGTGAAAGCCAGAGCGATATTCGTGCCGCCGCCGCGCGCAGGAACTTAGTTTCGAATGACGCAGGGCGGGGGGGTACCGTCATGACACAGGGGCGCCCCCTCGTTATGGGGCGTGGCGCCTTCGCTGTCTTCGTGAGGAATATTGCCACCGACGCCCAGGCATCCGCTTAAGCAAGCTGCGAGCAGAACCGACATGAGTAACTTCATAGCCATTCCTTTGCGCCGGCGCGCTCCTTCGGCCGGAAGCATGCGCGTGAGCCGCCCTTCGGTATAGTGGCCCGCGCCTACAGCGGGCGTCGGGCAGAGTCCTACATCCATGAACACGGGCATTGATGGTCAGATCAGGGTATCGGTCACGCGTGCCGCCCCGGCGCAGGCGCCCGTCATTCAAAACCTCATGCAGCTCTATACGCATGATTTCTCGGAGTTCTGGGGCGGCACATCACGGGGCGATCTGAATGCGCAGGGCTTGTTCGACGCCTATCCACTGGACCAATACTGGTCTTCAGCCAACTGGTCGGCCATGCTCATCTGGTGCGATGAGGTGCTGGCCGGATTTTCTCTGGTCAATGATCGGACTCACTCCGGGCTTCCCGCCCACCGGAACATGGCGGAATTTTTTATTCTAAGAAAGCACCGCGGCCGGGGAGGGGGCCGAATCGCGGCGGAACTCATTTTTTCACTGCATCCGGGTCTATGGGAAGTTGCGGTGACGCGGAAAAATTTGCGCGCCCAGGAGTTCTGGCGCAAGACCATCCGGCAATCGGCCAAAACGTCGAAACTTCAGGAGCTGGATCTGCAGAATGAGCGCTGGAACGGACCGGTGCTTCGGTTTGAATGGGGCACCGCGGGCTAAGGGCGGATGCAAACCAAGTCAAACAATATTTGCTCAGGCTTGTCCGAGGGTCAGCGGGAACTGCGCATACCCCTATGAGAACCGCGACAGCCCCCATGCCCCAGATACCGCAACTGGGAGATGATCGAGTCTTGAATACCGCCGAAACCGCGCTGGCGCTCAAGCTCATCAGCCGCATGGATTTTCTGCGCCTGAAGACCATCGCTCGCTGGCACGCGCGCGGACTCCCGCCGGACGTCGCCTGGGACGACCTGCTGCAGGAAGCCCTGACGCGCGTGATCGTGGGGTCCCGTCGCAAGCCGGAGGGCGTGTCCATGGTGGCGTTTCTGGCGGGCGTCATGCGAAGTCTGAGGGCCGAACATTGGCGCCGGGTGCGCGGGGGACCTGGCTCCCCCGAGACCTTGCGGATCGATCACCAAGATCCGTCGGGCGCCGCGGCATTGCGCGATCCGGCCGCCGATCTGTAGCACGCCTTGATTGCGCGCGAGCAACTCGTCGCCATCGAGCAGCTCTTCGCGGGTGACTCGGTCGCGCTGCGGATTCTTGCCGGTCTGGCCGAAGGGCGCTCGGCGGCGCAGATTCGCGGGGCCCTGAAAATATCTAAAACCGAGTATGACTCGGCGCGAAAGCGCATGCGTCGTGCCCTGTTGCGAGGGGGACTGACATGCGCACAAAATTGAGCGTGATCGAGCCTGACACGGCGCTGAACCGAATACTCGACGCCTTGGAGCGCGAACTCATCGATGCGTCGGACGAAGAGATCTTGGAAGCGGCCAAGGATCTGGGCATGAATCCCCTGATGAAAGGATCCGCGGCGTTTTTGGGACTGCACACCCTGAGCTTCGCGGAATTCTTCGAGTCCGAGGCGTTGCGAGAGGTGCCGTCAATCCGCGAAATGCACGAACCTTGAGCGTGGTCGACTTAAGCGTACGTGTCGATGATCGCGCAGCGTGCGCTGCCGCCGGCAAGCTGTTGTGTGCGTGCATAGGCGCCGGCGGCGCCATGGGAATTGCCGCGGTCAGCGGATCGGGGCGCGACCAGATCGGGGGAGAGCGATGTTGATTCCAATAGCATGGGAGCATCGACCGGGGTCGCAATGATCGTCAGCGGACGCTGCGAATCGTCGTACGCGAAACTTCGTGCGCCGGCCACCACGCCCCGCCGCGGGACCGGCTCGCCGGCCAGAATCAATGTCTGCTTTTCAGGGCTCACTCGCACGGTTGTTTTCCAAAGCGCTCATTGCTTCAGCCGAATCGAACCTTACCAGACCTCGTCCGGCGACACATGATTTACGTCGCCACGATGCGGATCATTTGACGAGCAGGCAGGAATTGATTAGTTATTTCACATTATGAGAATGTAATAACTATTTGATAATAAACAATATTAATGATAGTTTTTTATCAAAACGTCGTGCGAGTGAATGGCAGGTGCACGGCGGTATGGTTGATTTGGCCCGCCCGCTTGTCACCTCTGCCCGCGACCGCCACGTAGAACACTTCGTCTTGGCTTCTCGTTGATTTCGGCAAGAGCTTTATGAAGACGCTCATCGAGTCTTGGCCCTTTGGAAATGACTGCGTCACTTTCGCCTGGCTGACATAGTCAATGCCAGGCTTTGCAGAAGCCGCCTCCGTCCACCAAACAACCGGCGCGTCGCTCGGCTCACTGGCGAGCCGGTGTACGCGGATCTCGGCAAAACGTTGACCGGGCTGCACTTGATAGTCGCCCGGAGAAATCGCGATTGCGCCGTTGCGGGGCAAGGGGCTGGCCGACTTGGGACCACCGGTGTTCACTGCGTCATCAGGATGCGATGGCAGCATCCAACCCGCCGATGGGCCAATCGCAGAGAACACACTGGAGTCTTGGGTTGCGGATGGGTCGATGATCGAGCGACTTGCATACGCGTTCGAAGCTGTCGCCGCGGCCGGCGGCAGTGCCTCCCCGCTCACTTTCCCGCCCGGCGACATGCGTACAAACAACATACAAATGGCGGCGGTGGAAATCAGAATGCTAAAGACTGCTGAGGCTCTGAGGGGCGCCAGAGGAGGGCGCGCTTTCTCCGGTGTAGCCGTCAATTCCCCAATGCTGGCCACGCGCGGCGAGGGATCTTCTCTGGGCTTCAGCCCTTTGTACCAATCGCCCACCTGGATGGATCGGCCGGCCCGGTGCCAGGACAGACCCTTCGCCAAGGTGTTCCACTGGCGTCGTTTCAGGCCGGAAGGGCGCACCGGCACGATGGCAAAATCGCGCGCCACGTTCGCGCGTCGCCGCTGAAATGGGTGGGTACCCGTAAGCAACTCATATGAAATGCACGCCAGCGCATACAGATCATCGCGCGGATCCGGACTGCGTCCGTCCAACAGTTCGCAGCAAGCATAGGCAGGAGTTCCGGACGATGTGGCGCGGCCGGTGGACGCGACGCGACTTGGTCCCGCGGACGTGTGCGACGCACCGAAGTCGAGTATGCGCACTTCTCCTGAATTCGTAATCATGATGTTTTGCGGCTTCAGATCCGCGTGCACCATGTTGCGGGCATGTGCATGCTCCAGGCCGGATGCGATTTGTCGAATGATCGCCCACGCGTGCGGACGAGCCATCGGCAAGGGCTGGAATCTTTGCATGAGGCTGCTCAGCAGTTCACCTTCGAGGTATTCCATCGTGAAAAAATCGATGTCTCCGTCTCTGTCGAAGTCATAAACCCTGACGATGTTCGGGTGCGAGAGGATTTGCGCCGATTGCAACTCATGTCGCAATGCCTCGATCGATTCCTCGCGCGTGCCCGGCATTTCATGCAGGACCTTGATCGCCACATAACACTGCGGCGTCTGCAAACTGGCGCGATAGCGATCCAAAGCCTTGAACACCGTGCCCTTGCCGCCGCTTCCCAAACGCTGCTCGATCACGTAGCGATCGCGAAGTACGCGTCCGACTTCGAGGCGCGGCGGGGGAGGATCGGCCAAGCCAGGATTACGCGGCGTGTTTGCGCCGAGATCAACCGTGACCTCGTTGGAACCGCGCGGCTCAGCGCGCGCGATTTTTGATTCCAGCAGCCGAACCAGATCGCCGGGGATCTCCCCGCGCTTGTTCAACCGATTGACCAATGCCATGACACGCGGTGTCGATTCGGGGATTGCCTGTAGCTGCAAGGAGACCGCGTCGACGAATTCATCCTTGCGGTAGCTTCCGCGAATCGCCGCCACAAACTGATCGTCGTTGAATTTGCCGGTCACGCGTGCATTGAGCAATCGCCGCAACGGTCCAGCGCTCAATTCATTATCCGAGCAGCTGATATCCGGACACTCGTTCATGGGCGACTTTCGCAAAATAACCTGGGTTTGGCCTCAACAGCTGCAGAGATTAGAGGCCAGGGGGATCAGGTGTATGTCAGATAATGCCATCTGTTGGCGTGATCCTTTGACTGCACGCACGGGTGAAAGTAGTTTGCGATGTCGCCGAGCCGCGACGCAGCTTTCAGGGGATCTTGAAATTGCGGCGCAGCCAAGGCGATGAACCTTGGCTGCGCCGCAGATGCTCGAGCAGTGGTGCTACTCGTCGACGGTGCAATCTCTTGAATCGCGCTCCCATGGCGCGCCGCAATTAAGGACCACTCCATGGATCGCCTGGGTCCCGAAATGGCCGCTGGCCTTTGCACCTGGGGCGAATGCCATCGTGAAGTTCGAGTACTTCACGATGCCCGCTCCCAAAATGCACAGCGTCAGCTTCGACGGATTTCCGAACGGCGGGCTGTTGCCGTTGCCCGTGACGGTTGCCGTGCCGGTGATCACAAAGCCGCCGGTTACCGCCGGGCTGAATGCCGGGCAGCTCGTCATCCAGTCCGTAGGGGTGCCGATCACGCCGTCCGTCATGAGGATGTGGTGCGTATGCGCCCCCCGCGTGGTGGGATCGTCCTTGTTCACCGTGCCCTGCGTGATGCCGTAGTCCGAGGTCTCCATATTCATCGCGGCTTCAAAGCGGGTGGTGCCGCGCCGTTCATCCACTTCCAGCGACCATTTGCCGCGCATTTCGTAGGGCCCACCCTTGGTGACCGCGGCCGAAGCAGTGTAGTCATTGATCAAGCCGTTGAAGTGCGACGGCAAGCGCGCCTGCTCGTCCGCCAGTGCCGCAGTCAGTCCGCCGAGTCCGATCGTTGCGGCCAAAACGACGCTGCCGCGTGCGATGCCTCTCAATGCTTGGTTCATCATCGGAAAACCTCCCGTTCGTGTGTTCTGAATTTCAATGCCAAACGGGCGATCTCACCCGAGGCGCTCCGGCACCATCGGACGCCTCTGCGGACGGGTCAAACGGCAATGCACGGAATCCGCCCGTTACCGCTAAATGCCGTTCTTTGCCGCCTGCTTTGCCGCCACGGCGCGCCGCCTCTAGAATGGCTGACCAAGAGTGGGGACCCGCTTCGCGATGGAAAAGCCACCTGCCGATGAGCATCTGAGGCCGAACGAAGGCCGCCTCGACTCGTGGAAGAAGATCGCGGTCTACCTCAAACGCGATGTGACGACCGTGCAGCGCTGGGAGAAGCGTGAAGGCATGCCGGTGCACCGGCAGCTGCACGACAAGATGGGCTCGGTGTACGCGTTCCGCTCGGAGCTGGACGCTTGGATGCAGAGCCGCAGCGAGCACAATTCTTTAGGCGCCACCGCATCCGCAGCCACCGATTCCGCCAGTGGTGCGCCGTCCCAGGGAATGGCGAATTCTCGCCTTCGGTGGGTAGCCGCAGCCGGTGCGTTCGCAGCAATCGCGGTCGCCGCGATCGTCTGGTACGAGCGCAGCGACCACTTCTGGCGCGACCCCATCGCCGGTGCGGCTTACCAGTCCGTCACGGGCTTCGATGGACAGAACGAAGCGGCCGCGGTGTCGCGCGATGGCCAGTTCGTCGCGTTTTTGTCGGATCGCGGCGGACGCACCGATGTGTGGGTCACGCGGATCGGGTCTGGGCAGTTCCGCAACCTCACACAAGGCATCGACGGCGAGCTCGTCAATCCGTCTATCCGCACACTGGGGTTCTCAGCCGACGGTGCCCTCGTGACGTTTTGGCTTCGCAACCGGTCACGCCCCTCAGGCGAGGACATCAGCATCTGGGCCGTGCCCACGCTCGGCGGTGAGCCGATGCCATTTCTGGAAGGAGTCGCCGAGGCGGCCTTCTCGCCCGAGGGCAAGCAACTCGCCTACCACACACCGGGAGCGGGAGATCCGCTGTTCGTCAGCGAAGGCAACAGTCTTTCCCGCAGTCCGCCGATCCTGATTGCGCCCCCCGGCCTGCACAGCCACTTCCCTGTCTGGGCGCCGGGCAACCTGATCTACTTTATCAAAGGGACCCTGCCTGATCAGTTGGATGTCTGGCGCGTGGGGGTGCGCGGCGAGGCTCTGGAGCGGATCACCTCGCAAACCGCTCGACTCACCTATCCGGTCCTGGTGGATCAGAACACGCTGCTGTATCTCGCGAGCGCGCCTGACGGCTCGGGTCCCTGGCTCTACGGAATGGACGTGTCGCGCCGAGTGCCGCATCGGCTGACCTCGGGTGTCGAGCAATACACCTCGCTCGCCGCGAGCGCGGACGGTCAGCGCGTGATCGCGACGGTGTCCGAACCGGCGCGCACGCTCTGGCGCGTCGCCATTGCCGAGCCGTCTGCCGACGAGCCGCCGCCCGTGCGGGTTAGCCTCGCGACCGGCTCTGGGTTCACGCCGCGCTTTGGGCCGGACTATTTGCTCTATGTCGCCGCGGCCGGTACGGGCGAGAGTATCTGGAAAGTCTCGGGTGCGACGGCGATGCAGTTGTGGGCCGGGAGCGACGCACGCATCGTCGGCGGCCCGGCGATCTCCGCCGATGGACGCCTCGTTGCCTTCACCGTGAGGCAGCGCGGCCGGTCGGTTCTGTACGCAATGGGATCCGACGGGTCGCGGCTGCGAATGGTGTCCGACTCACTGCAGCTGCGGGGCGCGCCGGCCTGGGAGCCCAATGGCAAATACATCACTTCGGCGGCGGAACAAAACGGCGTCCCGCATCTGTTCCGCATTGCGCTCGAAGGAAGCGCGCCCGCGCCTCTGGTGAGTGACTACTCGGTGGATCCGGCCTGGTCGCCGGACGGACGCTTCGTCATCTACTCAGGACCGGACGTCGGCACCAAATTCACCGTCAAAGCCGCGACCGCCGAAAACGCGGCGTACTCGCTGCCGCCGCTGGAGCTGACACGTGGCGCCCGGCATTTCGCGCTGCTGTCTGGGGGCCGCAAGTTGGTGTTCCTGCAGGGCGAGATTCAGCACAAGAATTTGTGGATGGTCGACCTCGAGACGGGCGTCATGCGGCAGCTGACCCACATGCCCGCGGATTTCGACGTTCGCGACTTTGACCTCTCATCCGATGGTCGCGAGGCCATAGTTGAGCGCGCGCAAGCGCGCTCGCATGTCGTCGCGATCGACCGGCGCCGCTCATAATCCTATGAGTTGAACTGCCTTAGGGTTTGGCCGAGCGGAGTTTTTGCAGATATGGGATAAATTTCCACTTTCGGAATTTATTCAAACATGCGATAGTCGGCTCGCCAAGTGGTTTGGCGCAGGGGATACACATCAATAAATCAATCAAAGGCTTTACGGCCGCCGCCTTGGTTACCGTATTGTCGGTTATCGCGGCTCAAGCGCGAACGCCGGATAGCACGAGTCTCGCCGCATCGATCGACAAAGCAGCGGCCGCGGCCATTGCCTCCGGCGAGAGCCCCGGCTTGCAGGTCGCCGTTTTCAAAGATGGCAGGGCCGTGCTGGTGAAGAGCTACGGTTCCGCCAATCTGGAGCAACACGTTCCGGTCGCAAATGACAGCGTTTTCCGGGTCGGTTCCGTCACGAAGCAATTTACCGCCGTGGCGCTGCTGTTGCTCGCGGAGGAAGGCAAGGTATCGTTGCAAGACAAGCTGTCGAAGTACTATCCGAATTTTCCGCGCGCCGATGACATCACTTTGGAAGAGATGCTTCATCACACCTCGGGTATCTACAATTACACCTCTGCGCCCAACTTCGCGAACGACGGCATGGTGCACCGAAGCACCGACGAGATGGTCGAGTTCATTGCGAAGCTGCCAAAGACTCAGGATTTCGAACCCGGAACGAATTGGTCCTATAGCAATTCAGCCTACTTCATCTTGGGAGGGGTGGTAGAGAAGGCATCCGGCGCGCCGCTCGCGACGGTGTTCAAGACCAAGTTCTTCGCGCCGCTCGGTATGACCCATAGCGCACTCGATGATGAGACCGAACTCGTCCCCGGTAGAGTCCGGGGCTATTCGGGCACGGCCCCGGGAAAGTTCGCGAACGCCGCCTTCATTTCGATGTCGATTCCCGGCGGCGCCGGTTCGATCCGATCGACCGCCAGCGATCTTGCCAAGTGGAATGCGGCCCTGTATGGCGGCAAGATTCTCAAGCCCATCTCGCTCGCGGCCATGCTGACGCCAGGCAGGCTCAACGATGGCGAGTCCACAGGCGCTGCGATAGTCAAAATGATGGCAGCGGCGGGCGCCGCATCCGCACAGTCTAAAAATCAAGAATATGGCTATGCGCTGTTTTTGTCGCAAGTCGAAGGCCATAAGAAAATCGATCACGGCGGCGGGATATACGGCTTCAGCGCCTCCTTGTCGGCATTCCCGGATGACCACACGACTGTCGCAGTGTTGTCCAATGCCATTGGCAAGGATGTTGGCGTGACCAAGATTGCCGAGCGAATTGAGCGCATCGCGATCGGGCTGCCTGTGAAGAAGTGAGGCGAGCGTGACTCCCGTCAGAGCATCGATCGCCAAGCCTGGCGCCGCGCTGCGGGCTTTTCGTCGCAAACAAGGCTGGACGTTGGCTGGGGTGTCGCAAAAGACGGGCTTGCCTGTGTCGACATTGTCGCGCATCGAGACGGATCAAATTTCCCCCACCTACGATCAACTGAGCAAACTCAGCTTGGGCCTCAATATCGACATGGCGCAACTTTTGTCGGGCGACACGGGCGACGCTAAACCAGTCCAGACCGCGCGGCGAAGCGTCAACAGAGCCGGTGATGGCCAGGTCCTCGATACTCCCATGCAATCGTTGCGCTATCTCAGCGCCGATCTTACCAACAAGCATTTTGCACCGATCATCGGCGAGATCAAAGCGCGCTCGCTCGAGGAGGCGGGCGAATTTCACCGGCATGACGGCGAAGAATTTATTTTCGTGGTTGGCGGAGAGCTGGAACTGCACAGCGAAAGCTATGCACCCTTGCGCTTGCGCGCCGGAGATTCGGTCTATTTCGATAGCGGGATGGCGCATGCCTACGTTGCCCTCGGCAAAGAGCACTGCAAGATTTTATCAATTTGCACTGCTCCCTTTGAACATGTCGCCGTGAATCGCGCTGCAGTCCTGCGGCCCCGGCGAGCGCGATCTTTTGAGAGAACCGCGTAGGCGCCGATATTGCTCCCATGGATACCATCGCCTGGCTGCTCGATTCGGACTCCGCAATTCGCTGGCAGGCGATGCGCGATCTCGCAGGCGCCGCGCCGGATGCAGTCGCTGCGGAGCGCGCGCGCGTTCCGCATGACGGGGTTGCCGCGGAAATTCTCGCCTGCCAGGGATCGGACGGTTCGTGGCACCGGACCGGCGCGCCCGACTGGTTGCCGACACTCTTCACGATGATCTTCCTGCGCGCGACCGGCGTCGATGCGTCCGATCCGGTTATCGACTCCGCTGTGGCACGCCTGGAGGCAGGGTTCCGCTGGGACGAGGAGTTCGGCAAGAAGCCTTTCTTCGAAGGGGAGGTGGAGCCATGCATCAACGGGGGTGCGCTCGCGCTCGGCGCCTACTTCGGCCGCCCGTCGATGAGCCTCGCACACCGCCTGGTCGGCGAGCAACTGAATGACGGCGGTTGGAATTGCGAAGCGCCGAAGAGCGCACGCTCATCGTTCCACACCACGATCTGCGTGCTCGAGGGGCTGCTCGAGTACGAGCGCGCGGCCGGGTCCGCGCCGGATGTAGCGGCGGCCCGACGGCGAGGAGAGGAGTATCTGCTCGAGCGGGGTCTTTTCCGACGGCGCTCAACGGGCGAGGTCGCGGATCCTGCGTTCCTGAAATTCGCGTTCCCGCCCCGCTACCACTATGACGTCCTGCGCGCGCTCGACTACCTCAGAAACGCCGGTGTTCAACCCGGCGAGCGGATTCGCGATGCCGTGCAAGTCGTCGAGAGCCTGCGGCAGGCCGACGGTCGATGGCTCCTCGATCGCGCGCATGACGAGGCGCTCGCCTTTCCCTTCAGAGAGTCGGTGGGCGAGCCGAGCCGTTGGAACACGCTCCGGGCGCTGCGTGTGCTTCGATGGTACGAGCGGGCAGGGCGCGAATCGAACGCCCAGGCGTGCTGAACGCTTTCACCAAGTCAGTGATGCGCCTGCCAAGTCGCAATTTCAGCATCGAGAACATCCAGAATATTGCCTTGGACCAGCGAGATGTCGAGGGGATGAACGCCCCAACCCGGCGCCACTTCGGCGGCTTTCAAGGTAGCGGTGTTTTTGACGGCGAATTGTCCTGGTAGCACGGTCACAACGAGTGTGTTGGCGCCACTCGAATCCATTTGGCACTGGCCGGTCACCTGCCCGATTGCCTCGACCCACGCGGGAGGATTAGCGCCCGCAAAGTAGAACTTGAGCATTGCAGAACCGCCGGCGGGGGCGGCAGGAATGACGCAGGCGCTGGCGAACCCATCGCCTCTGGCGCTGCCAAAAATGGGCGGTGCGGAAGTGTCACCCGCGAGGTAGCTGGCCCACACGTAAACGCAGCCGGTCTGGGCCGCTGCGGTACAAGTCGGAATGTGAGCGAAGGTACCGCCGACCACGCCGCCGGGCGGTACGCCCAGCGAAGGATCACCGGCGAGGAACGCCGACACCAATAGCGCCTGGGTGGCGGTCCCATCGATGCTTTCCGCCATCAGCCGTTGCAGCAATATCGTTCCTTGGCTGTGCCCGATGATGACGACTCCGCGACCCTTGTTGTCATGCTGCAGGTAGTAGGTCCACGCGGCCTGCACATCGTCCATTGGAGGGTTGCCCGACCCCGTTGACTCCGATCCGCCGTGGCTCAGACCATAATTGGTTACTTGGCGATAGATGGGTGCAAATACTCGGCATCGAGAGGAAAGTCTGCCCACTTGTTGTCTCGTGACAGCCTGGATGATCGGACTGTCGGTGAGATCCGCAAATGTCATTTGTTCTTCGGAAACGGTCGGATATACGTAGAAGCAGTCGATGGGCGGATTCGCGGCAGGAGTAAAGGGCTGCGCCTGAGTGCTCCCGTCGGCGTTTTGTACCAATGCATCCAGCCCGGTAGTGCATGGGACATTGGATTCAGGCCGACAGACCCAGTGCGCTACGACTGAATAATCGGTCGCATCGGTCGTCGGCATGGCAACTGAGCCAGGAGCGGCCGTCGAACCATTCGAACCGTTCTGATTGCCGCCGCCGCAGGCGCTCAGCAAGAGCGCGAGATACGGGGCAGTCGACCGGAGGCGCAGTCGCAGCATCGCTCGAATACTGTCAGCGACGCTGGGATTCGACGAGCCCATGGGCTCCCATACATAATGCAGGACTTCGCTGACACGCAGGCCGCTAACCTAATCCATGTCCAGTACCGCGCAGCTACTGCTGCAATTGATTGTCATGTTGGCAACCGCCCGGGTTTGCGGATGGGTACTGCGCTTCATTGGTCAACCCGCCGTGATCGGCGAAATGATTGCCGGGTTGCTGCTCGGACCTGTTGTCTTCGGCGCGCTGTTTCCGCAGCTGCACGCTGGGCTCTTTCCAAAGGCGTCGCTCGAGGGCCTGTCATCACTGTCGACATTGGGTTTGGTGATGTTCATGTTCGTGGTGGGACTGGAAACCAAGACCCAGCAGGGCCTGCGCGCTCAACTAAAGGCCGCGGGCTTCGTCGGGGCGCTGAGCGTCATTACGCCTTTGCTTCTGGGCATAGCCATCTCTCCCATGCTCTATCCGGATTTGGCGCCCGCTGGTGTCGCCTTCTGGCCCTTTGCGTTGTTCATGGCGGCCGCCATGTCGGTGACGGCATTTCCGGTGATGGCGCGAATCTTGAAAGACCGCGAATTGACGCGATCGCGGATCGGGCAGCTGAGCTTGAGCGCGGCGGCGGTGGTGGATGTGTTTGCTTGGATTTTGCTGGCGTTCGTCATCGAGTTGGCTCACGTCAGCGGCAGCTACTGGAGCCTGCTGATTACGCTGCTCGGCGTGCTCGCCTTGATCGCTTGCTTGACGTTGGTGGTGCGACCGGTGTTCAGCTGGCTGTTGCGTACGCAGGCGCCCGACGGGGAGCCGACGGCGGTGATGCTGGCGGCGCTCGTGATGGGGCTGCTGAGCTGTGCCATGTTGACTGACTGGCTGCATTTGCACGCGGTGTTCGGCGCGTTTCTATTCGGCGTATCGCTGCCGCGTGATGAGAAGTTCGTGCGCGCGCTCGAACGCCGCTTTGAGCCTTTTTCAGCGGTGGTTCTGATGCCGCTGTTCTTTGCGCTCGCGGGTCTTGGAACCACGCCTGCTGCGTTCAGCGGCGGCCGACTCGGGCCGATGTTGTTGATCGTGGCCGTAGCCACCCTCGGAAAAATTCTCGGCGCCGCTGCCGGGGCGCGTTTAGCGCGATACAGCTGGAGGGAGAGCTGGGCGACCGGGTCGCTAATGAATGCCCGCGGACTGATGGAACTGGTCATCATGAAAATCGGCATCGACGCCGGCGTCATTGGGCCGGGTATTTTTACCATGTTGCTGGTCATGGCGCTGGTGACCACCGCCATGACGGGTCCGCTGCTTTCGCTGATTTTGGGTCGACGCGCCGCGGCAGAGAAGTCCGTCACGGAAGTCGTTCGCATTCAGTAGATTTTATTCACCCAGCGTTGACTCGACTTTTTGGGGCGGCGGTAGTTCAGATCCGGCTGCCGCGCCGGAAGATCCAGTTCCACGGGCTGCAGATCCTTGTACGGTACCTGCTGCAGCAAATGCGCGATGCAGTTCAACCGCGCGCGCTTCTTGTTGTCGGCATTCACGATGTACCAGGGTGTCATGTCACGATCCGTATGCTCGAGCATGATGTCCTTGGCGCGTGAGTACTCTACCCAATGCTTGCGTGCCTCGACGTCCATGGAGCTGAGCTTCCAGCGCTTGATGGGGTTGTGCATGCGTTCGATGAAGCGCAGTTCCTGTTCTTCGTCATTGACCGAAAACCAGTACTTGATCAGGTAGACGCCTGAACGTACCAACATCTCCTCGAAAAGCGGGCATGCGCGCAAAAATTCGCGATATTCACCCTCTGTACAGAAGCCCATCACGCGTTCGACCCCCGCCCGGTTGTACCAGCTGCGGTCAAACAGCACGATCTCGCCGGCGGCGGGGAGGTGCTGGACGTACCGCTGGAAATACCACTGAGTGCGTTCGCGCTCAGTGGGGGTGCCGAGCGCGACGACGCGGCAGATCCGCGGGTTCAGCGACTCGGTAATGCGCTTGATGGCCCCGCCTTTGCCGGCGGCGTCGCGGCCCTCGAAGAGCACGCACACCTTGAGTTCTTCCAGTCGCACCCACTCCTGCATTTTCAGAAGCTCGAACTGCAGCCGCACCAATTCGTCGACGTATTTGTAGTGAGCGGGAGCCTTGGTGGGCGGTTTCCCGTCGCCGGTGATACGCCATCGACCCTCTGCGGCGACTCGTTGCTCGGCGTTGCGGCGGATTTCGCCGCCGGTCGGGTTTTCATCCTTCTTGGCCTGTTTCAACTTCGCCTTCTTCTTCTTTTTCATGAGGACATCCTGTTTGACGCGAACTGTTATATCGCAATTGAAAAATCAAGGAGTAATATTTATATTATTCAGATAGTTATGATGACATATTAGAGATTACGATAATACACTCAATAGTCACTCCGGGCGAAGCCATCGCCGAACGTTTGGCTGCATATAATGGCATGCCCATTTGTGGACATGCGGGGTTAGTGGCTCATGCGCATTGAGCGGACCGTGCGGCGCGCCGCCCCGGGCGATGAAGTCATTCTGCGCGAACTACGGCTCGAGGCACTGTGCGAAGCCCCCGATGCATTTGGTTCGACCTACGATAAGGAAGCGGCGCGAACAACGGCGGATTGGCGGCGATGGATGTCGCCGGGCGTGACCTTCATTCTTTACGAATCCGCGGGAGCGCGCGGCATGGTCGCCGGACTGCGCGATGAAACTGATCCTGCAGTCGTTCATCTGATGGCGATGTGGGTGCATCCCCTGATTCGTGGCTCGGGTGGCGCGGATGAACTGGTGGCTGGGGTTGTCGCGTGGGCGGAGTCCCTGGGTGCCAAGTTAGTGCGACTGAAGGTCATCCAGGGGAATGATCGTGCTCGACACTTCTACGAGCGGATGGGCTTTTGCGCCACCGGGCAGGAGGAAGTTCGCGAGCGTGACGGCCTGATTGAGGTCCAGATGGAACGGCGCGCCGGCCTGACATTGCGTGAGTGAATCGCCGCAGCCGCCGGCGCCATAGTACCGCCACCGGCCGCAATCGCAGGCCTGCATCGCCCAAAAAAGATCGGATATCGGCGTAAGCTTCATTCCGGCATAGATAGCAGTAATTAAGCCTTTCGTTCTCAGCGATTGCGCCGCGATCGATTTCGCTGGTCACTTGGTGACAGCATTTTTCTGCATTCAGCGCCGCATCTTGGGATAATTACGTGTTCATCTGCACACAATCGGAGTTGTGAGTGTCGGACCTCGCGAGCCGCCTGAGCCAGGCAACGAAAGAACTGTTCCGCAGGCTGGGCTTTGATGAGAGACATGCGGTGGTACGGCGCTCGGATCGGCCAGACCTCGCCGACTTTCAATGTAACGGCGCGCTAGTGATTGCCAAGAGTATCGGCAAGCCCCCGTCGGTCATTTCCCGGGCCGTGGCGGACGCCTGGACGGCTCGTGAACTTTCGAGCGACCTGAGCATTGCCGGACCCGGCTTTCTCAACTTCCGCGTCGCCGACACGGCACTCTGCGCCAGACTTGATGAAATCGCGGGCGATCCACTTGCCGGCGCAGGCATGGTGCCTCAACAGCGGCGTGTGATCGTCGACTACGGCGGTCCGAACGTCGCCAAGCCCATGCACGTTGGCCACCTGCGTGCTTCAATTATCGGCGAAAGCATCAAGCGCATTTTCCGTTTCCGCGGCGACAAAGTCTGGGGTGATGCGCATTTCGGGGACTGGGGATTCCAGATGGGGCTGCTCATCGTGGCTTTCTCCGACGAACTCGGCGGTCTGGACGATGCCCAAAAGGTGGATGCGCGTCTCGCAGAGCTCTCGCTGAGCGATTTAGACCGGATGTACCCGGCCGCCGCGGCGCGGGCCAAAGAGGATGTCGCGTTTCGCGATCGTGCGCGGAAGGCAACCCTGGCACTGCAGTCGGGAGATTCAGACGCGCTCAAGATCTGGCGCGGTATGCACGATGTGTCCATGGTGGCTCTGAAACGCGAGTTTGCCTCGCTGGACATCGATTTCGACCTTTGGAATGGCGAGAGCGATGCCGATCCCTACATTCCGGCGGTGATCGACAGCTTGCGTGCGCAAGGGCTGATCGAGGCCGACCAAGGAGCGCAGATCGTCCGTGTGGCGAAGCCCGAGGACAAGCGCGAGCTTCCCCCACTGCTCGTGATCTCGTCCGAGGGTTCAGCGATGTACGGCACGACGGATCTGGCGACCATCTTCCAACGCGAGAAAGACATCGACCCGGATCTCTATCTGTATGTGGTTGACCAGCGTCAGGCAGATCACTTTATCCAGGTTTTCAGAGTGGCGCAGGCGGCAAACTGGGTCCAGCCGGGCAAGCTCGAGCACATTGGCTTCGGAACCATGAACGGTAGCGACGGCAAGCCGTTCAAGACCCGTGCCGGGGGCGTGCTAAAACTCAACGACTTGATTGAGATGGCGCGAGACAAGGCGCGCCAACGACTACGCGAGGCGCAGATCGGGGCAGACCTAAGTCCGGAAGAATACGAGGACGTGGCGGACAAAGTGGCCATTGCGGCGCTGAAATTCGCCGACCTTCTCAATTTTAGAGGCACGTCGTACGCCTTTGATCTAGACCGTTTCATGATGTTCGAGGGCAAAACCGGCCCTTATCTTCTCTATGCTGCGGTTCGCATCAAGTCGGTCCTGCGGCGTGCCGCGGCAGCGGGATACGCAGGCGGGTCCACGAAGATCGTCGATCCCAGGGAACGGGCACTGGCGTTGACCTTGGACGCCTTCGACAACGTCGTGGCGACGGCCTACGAGCGTCGCGCGCCCCATTTTCTCGCCGAGCACGCGTTCGCGCTGGCGCAGAGCTTCTCGGCTTTCTATGAGAATTGCCCGATCATGCAGGAAGCAGACGCGACGATCCGCGCCTCTCGCCTCACGCTGGCAACCGCTACCTTGCGACAGCTCGAGCTCTCGCTGGACTTGCTCGGAATTCGCACGCTAGAGCGAATGTAGATCGTGGAAGCTACGGTTTGACAGGAGCCAAGCGCTTCGCGTAGGCAGTCGGCGTGACGCCGATCCAGCGCTTGAAAGCACGAGCGAAACTGCGAAGATCGGAAAAGCCCAGTTCTTCGGCCACGTCGCTCGGATGATGCCGCTGTTCCAGGAGCGATCGCGCCGCGCGCTTGAGTGCACGCTCATTCAGTACGCGAAATGAGGGCGAGCCTTCCAGTTCCAGCCGCCGCCTCAAAGTTGCCACGCTCAGCCCAAGGCGTTTGGCCACCGCCGGCTGTGTGAAGAGATTACCCTCAAACGCGTCGACTACCCGCTCACGTACACTGCGGTGCCGAAGGCTGACGCTCTGGTTGTGTTCAATCAGATCGATGATCTTGCGGTAGATTGCTTGGGAGGAGGGGACAGGACCGCCGCGCGCAATCGGCGCCGACGCTGCCTCCAGATCATAGGCGAGCGCATAGGCGTTGGACTTCCAGCGAATCGGTGCCGCCCAAAACTCCAAGTATCCCTGCGCACCGGCGAGCCGGGTGCCTTTGATGTGCACTTTGCGAAGCCTGCGGTGCAATGCATTGTCCGATATGAGCACGAGCAAGGCGTGCAGAAAAATCAGCACGCTCACCATGGCGAATCTCATCTGTGAGGGGTCCATGCGCGGGGCGTAGGGAAAGCCGCGGTCGTCGATGATGTAGGCAAGGCGGTCCTCGCGCAGTTCGACGCGGTTGTAGGCCCCACCGTGCAGCAGGTTGTAGGCGTGCGCCACGGCTTTCATCGCTTCGAGGAGCGTGGCGCAGCTCGATAGATTCGACAGCACCAGCGCGGTGGCGCCGGGCAGGAGGGGTCGAGCCGAAAGGCCCCAGGTTTCATCGTGGGCGCTGATCGCCAGGCGCTCGAGGATACGAAAATAATCCGCGAGACTGACGGAAGCCGCGCGTGATCCATCGAGGATGTTTGCCGGCAGGTCAAGCCCGCGCAAAATATTCGGGAGCGGCATCCCGGACTTCGCGGCAAGCCGCACCAGCGGGCGGATGACCTTCATCGGTACTGCCAGCCTGGCTGCGGCGGAATGCGGATCGCGGCGGATGGGTCGAAGCACAGTCGTGAGCGAATTTGTCCTGTGAGCGTGATCGCCCCGGTCATCGACGATCGACGGCGAACCTGCCTAGGATACCGCGTCTGCATCAGAGCCGCGACCAACGACGTCGCCGGCCGGCGTCATCACTCGACGAACACATAACGAGAGGGAGTGAACCTATGCGTAGCTTGGACATCCCAAACATTACCGCGGTTGCAACACGACGAGTCTTTCGGTGGCCGGCGCTGAGCGGGCTCGTCCTGAGCGCCGCGACACTCTGGGCCGCGCCGCTACCTTCTTACGCTACCTCGCCGGTACTGGAGGCCACTTACACCACCTCGATTTCAAACGGCTGGGTACAGGTGGAGCGATGGCGCGATCCTGGAACGGCTTTTACGCAGGAGAGCTTTCCACCGGACGGCCGTGGCAATCAAACTGGGCAACGTGTGACGTTCTTCAACGGCATCGCGACGCCGAACTCCGCGCGCTTTCTGCTGTATTACGCGCCCAGCTGGAATACCAATCCAAAAACGACGCCCGTGTTGCTCGTGCACGGCGCCAATCAGGATGCGGACCTCGCTTGGGCCAATCCGAATGATGAGGGCGGCTACGCCTGCGGGCAGGCGAGCTGCCCCACCACCGGTCTTATGCAATCGCTGGTCGCGAATGGTTTCAAAGTCTTTGCGATCGGGTATGCGCACAAGAACGGGGACGGCTACTTTTGGGCCGAGGAAATCGAGGATGCCATCCAGGTCATCAAGTCCCGTACCGGCGCGCTCAGTGTCGATGTCGTCTCCTGGTCCAAGGGCGCGTTCAATGCGCGCATGTATGTCTCTTCCGTCAAGCAATCCTGGGGTACCGCCTATCAGAGTGACATCCGTCACCTGATCATGGCGGGCGGACCCAACAACGGCATCGATCTGTCGTTTCGCCATGGCTGGTATTTCAGCCTGCCGGTGTACCCAGCCTGTGGGGGAACCATTGACGGCCCCACGCCTCATGACAAACTGGTGTGCTACGGCGTTTGGCAGAACGGCCCGCAGTGGACGTATTCCTCGGCCTACTTTCCGGGCTCGGCACAGATGCTGAAGCGCTGGGACTCGGTCTATTCCTTACCCACCGCCGAGCAGGACTGGTACACGACCTACTACGGTGGACAGGGGTTCTACACGCACGGCAACGGTATCGTTGCCTATATGGGTCCTTCTCTGGTCGACACGGTGCGCACCGCAGGCACGTCCAGCGGCGTCAAGGTCTACAACCTCTGCGGCAATATGAATAACATTGCTCTCCTGCACAACGAGCATACGGGGCCTTCGGACGGGGTCCTATTCATTGCCAGCTGCAACGATTCGACGGGCATCACCAATTTTGGTGGCTCGGCGGTCGTCGCGGTCAACCATCTCGGTCTGGGCTGGAACACGCCCGCGGTCAGTCAAATCACGGCCTGGCTCAACGCGCCGTGACAGTCTCGTTTTCCACGAATGCCTCGTTCACGGGAGTTGAAATGCCTTCACGCGTCACGTCTGCGCTCCTATGCGGATTTGCCTGGTTGCTTTGTAGCGAGGCCGGCGTGGCACAGACCGCCGCTCAGAGTGCGACGGTGTCCGACACGGGACTGGCGGAAGTCATCGTCACCGCGACCCGTCGGTCGGAATCCCTGCAGAATGTCGCTGGTCAGGTTACCGCCTTGACGGGCAGCGCCTTGGATCAGATGAACGCGAAAAATTTCGACGACTTCGCGGCCTTCGTGCCCGGCTTGAGCTACGCGTCCACCGGAGCCTCCACCAATCTCATCGTGATCCGCGGCATCACCACCGGATCGCAGCTCAGCAGCGCGATTGGATTGTATCTGGACGATGTGCCCCTCGGCGCCAGCACCTCATTCGGCATCGGGTACCAGAGCCTCAACATCAATACTTTTGATTTGAGCCGAGTGGAAGTGCTGAACGGGCCGCAGGGAACACTGTACGGCGCAACCTCGTTGGGCGGCACTGTAAAATACATTACCGCCGCGCCGGATCTCAAGGCATTCAGCGCGGAAGCCGGTGTGGGGGTTTCCTCGACCGAACATGGCGGCATCAACCATTTCTACACCGGCATGGTGAATCTGCCGTTTGGAAACGGCATCGGCGCGGTGCGAATCGACGGCTATCAGGACTATGACTCCGGATATGTGAAGGATCCGATTTTCAATCGGGACAACCAGGGTTGGAGCCGATCCGAAGGCGGGCGCCTGTCGCTGCTCATGCAACCGACGGATGCACTGGATGTTCGACTCAGCGCATCCACACAGCACATCCCGAGCGAAAGCGCCGATGTGGCCTTTCGCAATCCGGTCACCCATCAGCCAACCTACGGCACCTACGATCAGGCGTATCCGACCTTCCAGCCTTCGAACTACAGTTTGACGCTGTATTCCGGGGTCGTGAGCTATGACTTCGGGTTTGCCAAACTGACTTCGATCAGCGGCTACCAGACCAATAATGGGACCAGCGATACCGATCAAAGCCTCGTCTATCGAGCGGCGCTCGCGGGATTCGGCGGCGGTGCGGATCCTTGGAGTCTGTATGTCAACACGACGACGAAGAAGTTCACCCAGGAGCTGCGCCTCGCGTCGCATGACAACACTTACTTTCAATGGTTGGTAGGCGGCTATTTCGATACTGAAAAGACCTCGGAAATTGTGGACCTGCTTGACTTGGCGAATCCGGGCGGGACTTTTTTCGGGCTTTCACCCTTCACCAGTTTTCTGCCGAGCACGTACCGTGAATATGCGGCGTACGCTGACGGCACGGTTTTCATATCGAAGCAATTTGAAGTGGGATTGGGTGTTCGCTACAGCAAGCAACGGCAGGCCTACGAGGAAACCATTTCAGGGCTGCTCGCAACCGGTTCGGCCGCGGTCTTCACACCGCCCGTGGCCACCTCGGACCAGAGCGTCATGACCTACCTGATCAATCCAAAATTCCACGTCACCGATGACTTCATGGTTTATGCGCGTGCCGCCAGCGGCTTTCGCCCTGGCGGTCCCAATTTCGTATTGGCGCCCGGACTGGGAAATCCGACGTTCGCCGCCGATAGTCTCTGGAACTATGAGATCGGCGAGAAGGCGACTTTCCTGGACAAGAGGGTGACGCTGGATTTCGATGTCTACGACATCTTGTGGAAGAACATTCAGGTGACCGTCAACAATGGCGGTGTCAATCAGCTTGAAAACGCCGGCACCGCCCGGGTGAAAGGCGCCGAGATGGCACTGAGCTACCGCATTCTCGCGCCCTTGACCGTGAGTGCTTCGGCGGCCTACACCGATGCGCGGCTGACCAGCCCCGCGCCGGTATTGGGTCTTGCTGATGCGGGAGCGCGCTTGCCGCTGTCGCCGCGATTCAACTTTGCCCTGATGGGTACCTATAATTTCAATATCATCGACAACTATACGGGTGCCGTGACCGTGACCGATCGCTACGTCGGCGGGCGCAACGCCGGTTTTGGCACGCCGGTCAGCCCGCTGTATACATTAGGCTCGTACAACACCACGGACTTGAACCTATCGGTGTATGCGCCGCATGGGTTGGAGGTGGGCCTGTTCCTGAAGAATGTCTTCGACAAGGCGGGCGAGGTTTCAGCTGCTACGCTGGCGAACCAATACAATCCCGCCGCGCCGGTTCCCGTTTATATTTCCCAGCCGCGAACGGTGGGCGTCGATCTGAAAGTGAAGTTCAACTGATACTGCGTGGCAGTTTCCACAGTCGTCCGCCGATCGAACGCATGAACGCACGACATACGATGGACTCTGTCGTTGACTTGAGTTTTTGTACGGCGGAAACCACGTACGGAAGAGTGCGCGGTTTGATCAGTTCCGCAATCCGCCAGTTCAAAGGCGTGCCTTACGGCGCCGCCACCGCGGGTGCGAATCGATTCAAGCGACCCCAGCGTCCTACGCCCTGGAGCGGTGTACGCGATTGTGTCGGATACGGTCCCGCCTCGCCTCAACTACCCTCGGATATCGGCAACGACTACGCACGACTCGTGCAATTCGACCTCAACGTCGCCCTCGGAGGTATCAGCGAGGATTGTCTGCACTTGAACATCTGGACACCGGGCACGGCGACCGGAGAAAAACGTGCCGTGCTCTTTTCCATCCACGGCGGCGGTTTTGCCCTGGGTTCCGGCAACAACCCCCTGTATGACGGTGCCAGGCTCGCCTATTTTGGCGACGTGGTGGTCGTGACGGTGACGCATCGATTGGCCAGCTTTGGATTTCTGAACCTCGCCGCCATGGATTCATCGGGTGAATGGGCGGACTCCGGCGCGTGCGGCATCTTGGATTTGGTCGCGGCGCTCGAGTGGGTGCGCGACAACATCGAAAATTTCGGCGGCGATCCCAAGCGCGTCATGATCTTCGGGCAATCCGGCGGGGGCTGGAAGGTGAGCGCACTGCTCGCCATGAACGCGGCTCGCGGCCTGTTTCACCGAGCGGCAATTCAAAGCGGATCCTTGCTCAAACATGCATCTTGGGATGAAAGCGCGCGCGTGAGTGAGGCGTTCTGCAAGAAACTGGGCTTGGGGAAGTCAGGCCTGAGCGATATCGCGAGCATTCCTTGGACGAGACTGCTGGCGGTACAAACGGAAATGGGTGCCCATGCATTTGCGCCGGTACTCGACGGCACCAACCTTGCGACCGATCCTTTCAGTCCCGCCGCGCCGCTGCAGTCCGCGGACGTTCCGCTCATCGTGTCGACCACGCTGCACGATGCCGGCCTATTTTTCGATAATTTTGGGCTGACCGAGATCGAACTCAAGGCGCTGCTGCGCCAGCGTTATGGCATCCAGGCGGATGGATTGCTCGCCTTGTACCGCGAGTATTTTCCCGGCAATTCGCCTTATTTGCTGCATACGCAGATGATCACCGACGCGACCTTCAGGCGTTTCGCCAATTGCCAGGCCGAGCGTAAAGCGGACCAGGCGCGCGCGCCGGTGTTCGCCTATCTGTGGCGGTGGAGCAGCCCTGCCTTTGACGCGAAGTTTGGCGCAGCCCACGCGATGGATGTCCCGGCCTCATTTCACAATGACCGCGAGGCCATTCTCGGGGCCGGTTCCAAAGATGCGCAAACCATGTGCAGCACTCTCGCCTCTGCCTGGGTGAATTTCGTCAAGACCGGAGATCCAAACAACGCCAACATTCCCCATTGGCCGAATTTCGACCCGCTGCGCCGGTCGACGATGATTTTTGGACCCGATACGCAGGTAGTGAACAACCCTTACGCCGAAATTCGCGCCTTTTGGGCTAACATGCCTGAACCCGACAGTATATTGGGCTGAATAAAGTCGGCGGGAAACCATGAGACTGACAGGTCGGACCGCTCTCATTACCGGTGCCGGTGGCGGAATCGGCAAGGAAATCGCGCTTGTCTTTGCGCGCGAAGGTGCGCGGGTGGCCATCGCGGACATCGCGCCCGACAGTGCCGCCGCCACGGCTACCTTCATCAAAGAGCAGGGCGGCCAGGCGATGGGCGTGACCATGGACGTCGCGGTCGAGCAGAGCGTAACGCAGGGCGTTGCAGCGATTGCCGCCAGGTTCGGTGACATCGACATTCTGGTGAGCAACGCCGGTGTCCAAGTCGTGCGCCCCATTGAAGAGTTCTCCATTGCGGAGTGGAAGGGCGTCTTAGCGGTACATCTTGATGGAGCCTTCCTGACTACGAAAGCATGTCTGCCCGCGATGAAAGCGTCGGGGCGCGGCGGCACCATCATCTACATGGGCTCCGTCCATTCGAAAGTGGCCTCACCCCTCAAGGCGCCCTATGTCACCGCCAAGCACGGACTCATAGGGCTGGCGAAGGTGGTAGCCAAAGAGGGCGCGCCATTCGGTGTGCGGGTAAACGTGATTTGTCCGGGGTTCGTTCGCACCGCGCTCGTGGATAAACAAATCCCCGAACAAGCGATCGCGTTGGGGATTTCTGAAGAGGCAGTCGTGAGAGATATCATGCTCAGGGAAACCGTGGATGGAGAATTCACGTCGCGAGAAGATGTTGCGGAAGTTGCCGTGTGGCTGGCGTCGTTCCCTTCGAATGCCCTGACCGGTCAGTCCATCGTCGTGAGCCACGGCTGGCATATGCAGTAAACCTCGTGGCCTCGCTAGGTTGAAGCCGGAGTGGAGGAGGGTGCAACTACAAGAAAGGTGACTTGGCGTTCCTGTCCGCGCGCCTCAAGCTAAGATGCCCCCATGACCGCCTCCAAGCATCGACCGAAGAGCTCACCCCACACTCACCGCACTCCCGCCGCACGCAAACCCGCGGGACGCCGGATCGTCAAGCTGGGCAGCCGCCAAGTCATCACCGAGGGTTTCGTCAGGCCGCTATTCCACGACCTGTTCCACCATTTCATGACCGTAAGCTGGCCCCGGCTATTTGTCACGCTCGCCACTTTTTTTCTCGTCTTTGATCTTCTATTCGGCTTCCTCTACTACCTTGTGCCGGGATGCATCGCAAACTTAAGTCCGCCCGGATTCGCGGGTGACTTCTTCTTCAGCGTCGAAACCCTCGCGACCGTCGGTTACGGCGACATGCATCCGCAAACCTTCTATGGCCACACGGTCGCGATGATCGAGATTTTCATCGGTCTCATGTCACTGGCACTCATTACCGGCCTCATGTTCGCCCGATTTTCCAGGCCTCAGGCGCGCTTCCTATTTGCGAAGAACGCCGTCGTGCGCCCCATTGACGGCAAGCCCACATTGATATTTCGCACGGCGAATGAGCGCCAGAATGTGGTGCAAGATGCCTCCGCACGCTTGAGCATGCTGCGTGACGAGGTAACTTCCGAAGGCTATCGCATTCGTCGCATCGTTGATTTGCCGCTGCTGCGCTCCCAATTCCCTATGTTCGCTCTCGGCTGGACCATCATGCATGTCATCGACGATGCCAGCCCTTTGGATGCCGAGACTGAGGAATCGCTGGCGAATTCCAAACCGGTGTTTGTCTTGAGCTTGAGTGGCACCGATGAGAACACGGGCCAGACACTGATGGCGCGGAGTGAATATGCGAGCACCGACATTCGTTGGAACTCCACGTTCCTCGATATCCTGGAACAAGCCGCGGACGGCACCATACACATCGACTACAGCAAGTTTCACGACATTGTGCCGTTTGATGATTCGAGGACAGTCCCGTGAGTGGAAAGGGTAACCGCCTGCGCGACTTTGGAAACACCAAAGCGGACATTTGAACTTAGCCCTTACACCATGTTCCTGCTAAATCAGAATGTCCTCTTTTCCTCTATTTAGAAATGTCCTCTTTGGACCTAGCAATACGCTACTGCTTCTTCCTTGAATTGACTAGTCCCGCTGGTAATTGGTCCATCAAGTATGAGTTCGAAACCAACAGATCATGCGCAGCCACGTTTAGATCGGGAACTCATCGGACTTGATCGTTGAGCCACTAGGCAATCGCAGTTCAAGGTGGCAACTGCCGTTCTTGAACTTCTGAACAAACTCTTCTTTTTCGATGCTCAGTCGAAGCCTGCTCTGAGGTGAAACAGTAATTTTGTCTGGTTTGTCGCTGTAGCCAAGTGGCGGAGAGTTACTTCCTTCCGAGGACCCGTGGTTACTGCAAACCATTGTCGTGTTCCAGGGCATTACACCTTTCTCGCGCGTTTTGGTCGCGGGGAAATTGATCGGTTGATTCGATCGATTCATGAGGATGAAGAAGAACAAAGAGTCGGCAGCGCCGTTGTAATTCAGAGCAATCTGATCCGAAGCACCGATCGGGCCGGAGGATGTACATGCCGCAAGGAAAACGGCAGCAATCACGGATTTTGGGCTACGCCACTTCATCGATCGACACATTGCCAGACGAAAGCGCTTGAATCGCTTGGTGTAGATCATCGTATCCAATTTCTCGCTGCGAACGGGTGCCGTGCACTTTCTTCCTCGGGACTTTGGACCCGTCCGCTCTGTGCGCGGTTGAGGGCTTGTTAACTACGCGATCGTCGCGCTGTGCTTGAAGAAGTTGTGCCGTCTGCAATGCGTGGCTCAAGCGCTTATGGTTTACCACGGCTCCCTGGTCGATCACGCCGACTCGGTCATAGGTGGAGTAGGGGAGCGATTGCCCGCCTGCCCTGATTTCAACCCGTCCATCTGGAAACTGAATCACGTCGATGTACTTGCTTATGAGCCTACGGTTTTCGGGACTATCAGCCAACATGTAGATCTTACGCTCATACTGGAGCGTGAGATTCGAGGTGACCTTACGCGCTTCATGCCAAGAAAAGGTCAGATCCAAATCTTCGTCTTCACGCACCGGCCTATGGGCATCGTGGCGATCTCGAGGCAGTTTTCCGAAGCGACGGTTGTAGTCCTCAATGAAGCTCGGCATGAACTCATTGGCCGCTTCGACCGTTGAGATGCCCTGAAGCCGGAGTTCCTTAACAAGCCGGTCCTGGAGCGTCAGATGAGCTCGTTCGACCCGACCTTTGGCTCCAGGCGTGTTTGCGCAAAGTCCTTCGATGTTGAGTTCAAACAGTGCCCGAGCAAACTGCGTATGGCCTTTGCCATTGGTTGCCGTCTTGTGATTGACCCGGAAAATGCTGGCCTTGTCACTGTAGAACGCCATCGGTTTGCCGTATCGATGGATATATTGACGTGTGGCCTCGAAGTACCCGAACGTGGACTCTGACCCGCCGAATAGCACCACCATCAGGCGGCTTGTGGCGTCGTCGACATAGACCAGCGCTGTACACTGTGGCGCCCGGTCTTCAAACCATGCGTGCTCGCAGCCGTCGATTTGCACCAGTTCCCCGATACAAGCTCGTCGAGTCCGCGGCTGCTGGATCTATGGAGGTCGCAACCGCCGCGGCAGCCACAGGCCGCCGGCCGTCATCAGAGACCTGACGGTTTCGACTGCCAGGTCGATCCCATGGCGCTCTCTGAGCTTCTCAGCAGCCAGAGTCGGCCCAAAATCCGCGTACTGGACACGGATGATGGCAAATGCTTCTTCGGCACGTTCAGGCTTCAGGCGTCGATTACCTGGCCGGTCCCTGAGCTTCGAGATGAGGCCTCGTGGTCCCTCAAGCTCGTAACGCTCAACCAACCGCCGAACCTGGCGGACCGTAAGCCCGAGACGCTCGGCGACGGCCTTCTGTTTGAGTTGCTTGTCGATCAATCCCTGAATGCACTTAAGCCGGTCTAGCTCTCGCATAGAAATGCTTACTCTTGGCATCTGAAACATCGCCGGCCTCCGAGTCCTCTTGGAGAACCA